>Ga0102944_1000258_pt1 | contig 43187 bp, 46 predicted proteins | sample SalPonD_shore_MG_FD_78172 | JGI IMG/M metagenome (GOLD analysis project Ga0102944, IMG submission 78172) | Salt pond soil microbial communities from South San Francisco under conditions of wetland restoration - Salt Pond MetaG... | ecosystem: Environmental > Aquatic > Marine > Intertidal zone >... | reverse complement strand
CAAGTTAGGTTTTTCTTTCAGATCCAAGACGAATACATTTCCAAGAGCATTAACTCCTGTATCGGTTCTACTCGCTCCCTTGTATTTATCCTGACGAAATGAAGTGATACTCCCTGCTTTAATAAATGCTAATTCGAGATAATTCTCTACTGTCTGACCATTGAATTGACGCTGATAGCCACAGTAATTCAGCCCTAGATAATAAACTTGGAATGCAAAGAGAGTCATTATTACAATGTAAACGTCAGTATATTTTTACTCTAGGTATTCCTATCACTCAATATGCTGATTGATCGGCTGGGACATATCTGTAAAAAAATTTCACCTGACCGAATTATCTCTTTGGTCCCATCATGGAGTGAATTTATTTTTGATCTAGGCGCTGAAGAGCGATTGGTTGGTCGTACCAAATATTGTGTTGAACCGAAATCTATTCAATCAATTCCAACTGTCGGAGGGACAAAAAATCCCGATATTGGGCAAATTGCAGAACTTGAACCGGATCTAGTGATCATAAATAAGGAGGAAAACAAAGTACAAGATATAAATTCGATGCGTGCATTAGGTTTCAATCTTCTCATAACCGGAGCAATTACTATTCCAGAAGCATTAGAGGAAATGGCTCTGATTGAATTTGTGATAACCCATAGAACTAATCGAACTCGGCAGATAGCGTCTATTATTGCAGAGCATTCTCAAGAAAATTCCTCTTCCTATTCTTTTATCTATCTAGTTTGGCTCGATCCATTGATGGTCGCCAGTCATTCCACGTATATCAGTCGACTTATTTCTCTTGCAGGTGGACAAAACCTGATTGGTAATCAATGGAATGATCGATATCCACAGCTAGATATTGATACTCTCATTTCACTCAATCCTAATTATCTCTTCTTACCTGATGAACCATACAAATTTAACCAAAAACATATCGAATATTTTACTGATATGGGATATACGGGGACAATAGTAACATTAGATGGGAAATTAGCCAGTTGGTATGGTACTCGGTTGAAAGATGCGATTTCCTATTTTCATCAGGTAGGGAAATGAAGAGGATTATGGAATAGAGCAAATGTAATTAACTACCGATTATATATTACAAACAGAGTAGTTGATAAAATGAGCAATGATCCGTTTGATGAACTGCCTGATCAGATGCGAGAAGCAATTCGGGAAATGATGAAGAAATTACAAGAGATCGATCCTGAGCAGCTTGAACATATGATGGAGCAGGTATTTGGCAAAGACTTTATGGAAAAAATGCAGGATATGCAATTTTCAGGAGGCGGATTTAATATGGATCCCAATATGGCGAAGAATTTTGAAGGAATGATGAGGAATTTCATGAATCAGAATCCTTCAAATCGAGCCACGGCTACTCAAGATGAGATCAGTATTGAAGAACCATACTATGAAATCACTCCCCTCGTTGAAGGGGAAGGTCAGATAGTAGTTGACTTACCCGGTATCACTGATGTCAGACAGGTCAAATGGGATCGTACTCCTACAGGTTTGACTCTATCTGCAAGTTCAGAGGATGCTATCTATGAGTTGGAAATCCCTCTTTCTGATAATTTCAAATTAAAGGATGTTTTCGCATCTGTGAAGAATTCCGTATTTATTCTTCCCTATAAGAAAGGTGATTGACTTTGTCATTTTCACTAGATATTGGTCAGACCCGAGGTTTGGGAAATCTTGCACCAAATGATATCATTGAGTTCGAATCTGATTTTGTTGATTTAGACATCTTCATGGTCCAATCCATCGAGAAAGATGATGATATACCTGCCTTACTGCTTCAATTATGGCAATTTGAAGGTGGATACAATCATGCATTCAAAAATGTTATGGAGAATGATTTTGGGATCAACACCCAGGTCCCTTATTTTTCTCCCACTCAACAAGCAGCAGTTATTGAGGAGTTCATCAGTTATCGCCCCAAAGAATCAGGTTATTCTAAGAAAGAAGAGTTATTTTTCGATGTATGGGCTGAAGATACCAGTAATGAACAAAATGACCAGTATCCCCTTCCCTATGAAGTCAAAATTCGTTTTGAAAATGGGACAACAGCCACTCTCATCCTACCTACTTGGACTCCACTTCAACGACTACCATTGGATCGAGTTAAAACCGGTACCGAGGTTGAAGTTTGGACCGTGAAAGATATCACCAATATCATGAAAGTCAATCAACTCTGAATTAACCTACTGGCATTTTATTTTCCACGATTCTTCTTCCCTGATAATATACACTATGAACCAAATTTTGTCCAAGTTTAGAGACTAATGCTTCAGGTGATTCAGCATGTATTAGCAAAAATGAAGCAAGAGAGTCTTCCTGAAGCTTTTGGTAGGTTTCACCTGTAATCGCCTGGAATGAGCCTGATATCGCAGCCTTCATCGCTCTTTCTGGCGTTAATCTGTAACGAAATACACTCATTCTCATTGCCTCCTGCATTGAAACAGACCAATTATTGGGATTAAAATCACTACCCAATCCCACGGTAACTGGTGTCTGTAAATGTCCCGTTGGAATATCAGTGGAAAACAGTCCAAACGGTGCAGTGGGCATAAACATGGCAACTGTTTTTTGCTCTGCAAGTACCTGAAAATCTTCAGTAGGAGTTCGTAATAAATGATCTGCTGATCTGAGTTTATACTTTCTCGCTGCTATTGCTGCAATGCCGGTATATTCTAATTCATCTGCATGGACCCGTACTGGAAGATGGTAATTTTGCGCTTGATCAAAAATCTGAAAGGTCTCCTCCACATTGAATGCCCCTTTATCACAAAACACATCGACAGATGATGCCAGTTTTTGTTTTGCCACCACAGGTATCATCTCATCAATAATTGTTGCAACATAATTCTCTCTGCTCATATCAGGGGAGATAACATGTGCTCCACCAAAAGTCGCATAGATTTCAACATTGTGACGTTGGTTTGCCTTCTGAAGGATATTCAACAACCGTAATTCTTCTACGGTATTTAATCCGTACCCACTCTTAATCTCCACTGTCATCGTACCATGTGATTGCATAACATCCAATCGTGCCAATACTAAATCCAATAATTCTTCATCACTGGCGTTACGAGTGGCCTTAACAGTGGATATAATCCCTCCACCTTTTGCCAGTATCTCATTATATGAGGCTCCCTCTAATTTCATAGCTAATTCATTGAATCGTGTACCAGCAAATATCAGGTGTGTATGTCCGTCAACAAATGGTGGGCAAAGAATTTTTCCCCTTCCATCAATTTCTACCCTTTCTTTCTGCTGATAACTAACCTCGTTGATATGCTGATCTTTGATTTCTATCCACACAGGCCCGGAGTGAAATTTGTACCCATCAAAATATCCCTCAAGTGGACCAATCCAACCTTCCATAACAGTGAGCTCGTGTAAATCAGCCTTATATTTTTGTACTTTACTTAGAAAAATAGTTAGCGATGGGAATAAACTTAATCCAATTCATCTGAGTCAAGATGTAATCGCACATGAGTTCAACCAATACCGAGAGTATCCTTCTAGGTGAAGACCTAACAATAGGTGAGATTTGGCAAGCTTCACAGCATCCTGAACGTATTGATCTTGGCAACTCTCAAATTCAAAGGATCAAAACCTGTCGGTCAACCTTGGATCGAATCAACAAAAAAGAGGAGCCAGTCTACGGTGTTTCCACCGGATTTGGTCATCTCGAAAATAAATGGATACCTCCCGAAAAACAGAGTCAATTGCAGATCAATCTTCTCCGTTCCCATGCAATTGCAACAGGCGATCAAATCCCTGAAAAAATCACTCATATTGCTATGATTTTACTTGCCAATTCTCTGGCTAAGGGTCATTCAGGTATTCGTCTATCTACCTTGAAGCGAATTATCTTCTTTATTAAGCACCAAATCATTCCCATCACCTATACTATTGGAAGTCTTGGAGCATCAGGTGATCTTGCCCCACTAGCTCACCTTGCACTCGGTTTTATCGGTGAAGGTGATGTCTCCTATCAAGGACGTCGATATTCGGGAGAAGAAATTTTAGAAGAATTAGATCTTTCTCCTTTAGAATTAAAGGCAAAAGAAGGTCTAGCTCTGATCAACGGTACTCATTTTATCACTGCCTATGCCACAAACCTCCTGCATCAGACCAAATCTCTCCTGAAATGCTCATTATTGGCCTCTGCTTTATCAATCGAGTCACTTCGTGCAACAGATACACCATTCAGACTAGAGATTGGTCAGCTTCGATCACATCCGGGTCATCTGACAATCAGTAACATAATGCAACAAATTCTGGATGGAAGTCAAATTATCTCTTCTCATAAGGATCCGAGAATAGATCATAAAACTCAGGATGCCTATGCTTTTCGTTGTATTCCTCAAGTAATGGGAGCTATTTGGGATGCTTTGGCCTACCTGGAGAGGGTGGTTCGCATCGAAATTAATTCGGTTACTGACAATCCCTTAGTGTTTCCTGCATCTGATGAAATTATAAGTGGTGGAAATTTTCATGCTGAACCCCTAGGTTTTCCTCTGGAGACCTCATGTTTGGCATTAATTGAACTGGCTAATATCACCGAAGCCCGGGTATCCCGTCTGGTTAGTCCATTTACTCCTGAATTACCTGCATTCTTAGCAAATAAACCTGGTATTGAGTCAGGCTATATGATTGCCCATTATACCGTCGCGGCATTAGTCAATAAACTCCGAGGATTGGCTCATCCCAATATCACTGATAACATCCCTGTAAGTGGTAATCAAGAAGATCATGTATCGATGGCTATGAATACCGCTGTTCGTTCTGATGAAATCTTCAAATTAGTCAAGGAAGTTGTCCTATTTGAATTGATGATGGCAATCCGAGGTCTGAATTTGGTTGATCATCAGTCATCATCATCAATCCTTGAAGAAGTGATTGAACATGTCAATAATTCAATTCCATTCGAACGTTCAGATCATGTCATTCATCACACACTAACCGCATTCAAGGATCTCTATCAAACTGGCAAGTTTGAGGAGATATTTGATCGGTATATTGACTTTCCTCAAGACTTTGGTATCTAATATCTTAAACGGCTAAAATTGATTCTAGTGGTTCCGCAAAATCCCGTATAGTATTCAGTGTCAGCCCAATCGAATGGATCTCTTTTGAGGCTCCAATCAGAATGTGTTCACCAGCAGTGGCAAGAATGGTAAATCCATGATCTCCTCGGATTAACATCACTTGAAGATTACCATGATCCATTTTTGAAGTTACCATTGTTCCAGTGGACATTACCGCTGCTGAAATAGCAGAGAGCAGATCAGGATCAGATCCTGCCTGCACAAAAAATGCCAGGGTAATTCCTTCCCGAGTCACAATTCCCAGAGCTTCTAATTCACATTGTTTGGAAATAGAGGTTAATAATTTGACTAACTCTTGTTTTTGTTTTTGAGATATATCTGCAGACATTGTATAATAGAAGTTTTGATGAGGAAGCTTTAGTACTTATTGATGAAGAAGTATTGTGTTTACCGGTTCTTAGTCATTTTTAGTCTAATAGGAAGAAGCCACGTATACTCGACTACTTTCCTCATTATTACAGACAATGCATGGTCCTGTGGCTTCTTCATCCATCCCATATCGTTCGCCTAAGATGCCTGAAGAAAGATCCTCCTTGATCTTATCTGCACAACCGACTTGACCACACCAATTGATTGCAACCACTCCCTGCTCATTCTTCATGATATGACTGAGCTCTTCATAATTATTTGCCTCTGTCATCATCTTATCTAACGTTGCATCAGCTCGTTCTTTGAGTGTATCAAAAATACTGCTGGTTAATTCCTCTATCTTCTGCTTAAGCTCAGCGCGAGATACTGATTCTTTCTCTCCTGTATCTCGTCTGACAACCATCACAGCATCATTCTTCAGATCACGGGGGCCAAGTTCCAGTCTTATGGGTACTCCCTGCATCTCCCATTCGGAATATTTCCAGCCAGGTGTATAATTATCTCGATCATCAGTATGAACCCGGTACCCCCATTCTGCTACTTCCTCTTCAAGTTCATGTGCCGCCTCAATAATTTTTTCCACTTTGTCCTTGAATGTAATAGGAATCACGACAACCTGAATAGGCGCAAGCATAGGAGGTAAGATTAACCCTTGATCATCTCCATGGATAGAGAGAATTGCAGCGATTAACCGTGTACTGATTCCATATGAGGTCTGGTAGACATATTTGGTCTCCCCATCGGTATCTAAGAACGTCACATCAAATGCTTTGGCAAAACTATTACCAAGATGGTGTGTCGTTCCTATCTGTAGCATTTTACCATTAGGCATAGGTGAGTCATAGGCGATACTGTACTCAGCACCAGGGAATGTATCGTGTTTAGGACGCTTGAATACTAAGTAGGAAAGACAAAGCGCATCAAAGAGGGATTGGTAGATCTCCAAGGATTGCTCAACCTGTTTAGCTGCATTTTCAAAGGTAGTATGACAGGTATGAGCTTCTGACCACAGGAATTCTCTATCACGTAGCAGAGGTCTGGTCTCTTTGGTATCCCACCTTATGATATTGCACCATTGATTATATTTCAAAGGCAGATCAGCATGACTGTGTATCCACTGTGAGTACATATAATACATAATCGTCTCAGAAGTAGGTCGTAAGGCTATCTTCTCGGGAAGTTCTTTATCACCGACATGAGTGACCCAAGCAACTTCAGGTACAACACCTTCGAAATGTTCACTTTCTCTGGTCAAGAACTCTTCAGGGATAAACAAGGGAAAATAGGCATTTTTATGACCTGTGGCCTTGAATTGTTTATCCATGAATCTTTTGATGCTCTCCCAAATCTCGTAGCCATTGGGCATCAAGACATTGGACCCTTTGATGGGTGTTCGGATATCTACAATTTCTGCACGACGCAGTACTTCGGAATACCAATTGGGAAAATCGGATCTAGGGTTGTCTAAAGGCATAATAAATTCACTCCTATTACATATTCATGACTAATTCTTCTTCTTTTTTTCATAAAATTAATGATGTGGAACGTAGTCACCAGTTTTCATAGGACTCCAAGCATATTACCTCTCCCCTATTTATAAGTAACAGGATAGATACTGCGAGATTTTCTCTTTCGGGATTCCTTAATCTTCTAGTAACCCGGTAGGTATTCACGAGTGAAATGGTTTGAATCAAGAACTGGATTGATGGTAGTATAGTTCCATTGGATATCGACAATTGCTTTCTCGTCATCTTCAACCTGATCGAGAAGATGATAAGCAAATGATGCTCCTTCATGATCCCGGTAATCGGTATATGCTGTTTCCACAATCTTTGGTTTCGCTGTAGCTTCAAGTTTTCTCTGCTCTAGGGTATACTGTAACAAGCAGGTCTCAGGGTCATAGTAATACTCTCGTGAACTACCTGAATTAAGTGTAATCGTGAGATGCACTAAGTCTTGCTGATGTAATTCTTTCAGTCCATGCCAGGTTAGCTTATGCCCCTCGTCTCGGACCACTTGTAAACTCCGAATCGGGTTAGGCCAGCGTACGGAGTTCTCCAAACTCAGTGCTGGGTCTCCCAACAGTGCTTGATCACTATCCCATGCATATTCCCCATCAAATCCTTCAGAATATATAATCTCATTATCTATCTTGACATCAGCCCTGAATTTACCTGATTTACTATAACAGAGAATAAAATCTACCATTCTACCTCCTTCAAATAATGTTCCGGTTTGCCGGTAGGAATCAATTTGAGATGGAATACCTGCATGTTGGGCAAGTAAAAACTCATCGAAATCCATTACTGTTTCTAGTTTCTTGTATTACTGGTAAAATACATATGGATTGTGAGTCACTTGTTTCTCAACCAGATTTCGCCTCCAAGTTCTTGGTTTAGCTGATGAATGAGACAGAAATCACTTGTTATATCACGAGATTTAATAAGAATAATTCAAAAACTAATTTGCTTATTCTTTCTTCGGAGAGAGTATTCATGGGCTCGTGGTCTAGGGGCTATGACGCATCTGCAATCCATCGCGATTGAAGAGTCATACTCGCTTACTAGTGCCTAATCTTGTGGTACGCACTGAGCAAACCGAGGAGATCGTCGGTTCAATTCCGACCGAGCCCACCATTTTATTTTTTCTTAATTTTACCAAGCATCATTATTTATTCCAAAATGTGGAAAAAAAAAAACAATTATACCGACAAAAAAATCATTGCACAACATTCATGATCTACTTTTGTCTTTCTTCAGTTTATTCATTTAATTGTAATTCCGTCCATCTCTGAGATCTACTGCTTCTTGTCACTAAAGTCAAGCAATAATCATCTGATGCTCCAGTTTTTACGATTTTGGAGTTACATTCAATTATAAAATTGTAATATGGCAGTTGAGGTATATCACCACATTGTAATATTGTATAATAGAGTGAAGTTAAAGATTAATGGCTAGAGTTGGCTTGATGGGATTTCAAAAAAATATCAAAAGACCAACTTGGTATAACGATGGTAAAAAAGTGAAATAAAATGAAAAATAGCTATATTGCAGTATCAATTATCATGATATTGGCACTAGCTGGTGTCGGATATGTGATATGGTCAGGATATCAAGATGATACTGACAATGTAATCAAAATCGGTGCCACAGTCTCACTCTCAGGATCATATTCCACAGAAGGTAGTCGAGTGTTGAATGGCTACCAACTAGCAATCAAGGATATTAATGATGCTGGCGGAATAGACGTGGACGGTAAACAATACAAACTGAAACTGGTCTATTATGATGATGCTTCTGATAAGACCACAGCTGCACAGCTCTATGATACGCTGATCACTAGTGACAAGGTCAATGTACTTCTGGGTCCATACAGTAGCTCCATTGTCTTGAGTGTAGCACCTGTTGCCGAGGCTGCCAAAATACCATTTGTACAGGCTAGTGGTGCCAGTGATTCGATCTACGAACAGGGATTTGAGTATGTCTTTGGGTTATATCGTGTAGGCTCTTCCTACTCATTTCCTCTATTCGACTGGTTGGGTGGCTCTGGACATCTCTCAGATGTTGTGACTGTTGCTGCGTTTATTGAAGATGATTCCTTCACAGGCTCAGTGTGGGGTAGTGATGATACTGTCCCCGGTGCTCAGAAATATATTAAAGATGCAGGATTAACCTTGAAAAGTGAGAATAAGTATGCCTCGGGGTCTTATGATGAAATAGGTACCGCCATGACTGTCTTGAAATCTTCAGGTGGTGCAGACATTATTATGACTATGGACCACTATGCTGATGCAAAACGGGTGGTAGATGAGATTGATGTCAATAATCTGTCACCAAAAGTTATTTTTGGTACGGTAGGTGTTCCTGAAACTAAATTTGTTGATGAACTTGGTACCAAAGCCAATGGTGCCATGGGATTTGCTCAGTGGGTTACCAATATTCCAAATTCTGCAGCACCTGGAATCACCGATTTCATTGCCGATTATGAAGCAAAACACTCTGAAACTCCAGCGTATCATGCAGCAGGTGGTTATGCCGCCGTTCAGGTTGTTGCTGCTGCAATTGAGGATGCAGGAACTTTTACAGATGGTTCCGCAATCAGAGATGCACTGGCCAATATTGATGTCAATACCACCAAGCTCAATATTCAGCAGATAGTCAGAAAGGGAATTACACGAATATTTCAGCTGGTACAAGTAATTCCTGAACTTACGGTTCTGGAAAATGTGATGGTAGGAGCACTTAATGGCAGAAGTGAGGTGGTCAGCTATGATGATGCGGTACGGGACTCATTGGAAGCTCTCTCGATAATTGGCATGAGAAAATATACCTATAAACTGATGAAATCACTGGTACTTACCGAACGGAAGAAAATTAAATTGGCACGGGTGTTGACGACAAAACCCAAGGTTATTCTTTTGGATGAAATTATTGCCGGTCTTAATCCGTCTGAAACAGATGAGATGTTATCAATTATCAAAAAATTGAATGAGGAACTGGGAATAACAATTATCTTTGTTGAGCATGTAATGAAAGCAGTGATGAGTATCAGTCACCGGATTGTGGTACTCAATTATGGAAAACTGATAGCTGATGGTACTCCCAAGGAGATCTCGCAGGATGCTCGTGTGATCAATGCCTATCTAGGAACGGAGATTGTGGACAAATATGTTGAGAATAAATAATTTAGTCGTGAAATATGGTCAAATCCAGGCACTGTGGGGAGTTGATTTGGATATATTGAACAGGGTAAAATTATTGGGTTACTAGGGCCAAATGGTGCTGTAAAAACATCAACATTCAACACACTTGCTGGATTGGTAAGACCCAGTGGTGGAAAGATCATATTTGACAATATTGATATCACTACCACAGATTCTAGTGATCGGGTCAATCGTGGAATTGCTCTGGTTCCTGAGGGAAGAAAATTATTTCCCCACATGAGTGTTCTTGACAATCTACTTCTTGGAGCTTATGCCAAGCGTGCCCGTGGTAATGCTGAAGAATTACTCAATCGGGTCTATGAACTCTTCCCCATCCTCAAAGAGAGGGCTTCACAGCAGGCTAGAACTCTAAGTGGTGGACAACAACAAATGGTTGCAATAGCTCGTGGTCTTATGTCAGATCCTGAGGTTCTGATACTGGATGAACCCTCTCTAGGACTGGCTCCGATAATTGTACAGGATATTTTCACAAAATTTGAGGAGATCAATAAGTCTGGAGTAACAATCCTAATATCAGAGCAACATGTTCCCATGGTGTTACAAATTATGGATTATGGCTATGTCCTTGAAGAAGGAAAAATAATTGTTCATGGTACCTCAGATGAACTAAATGAAAATCCTCATGTGAAAGGGGCCTATATCGGAATTTAAAATAAAGAACTCTTCCAATCAGAATTCATGATCTAAAAAACGTTTTTTACAAGACTTTTCTCTTATTCTATCTCGCCGCCGTTATTCGAGAACTCCAGTATGCTCCAACGATAGTATCCCCGACTGGCAAGTCATTCTGATGACATAAATCTTAACAGTGTTGATCACCAGAAAATCATCAATATATCATGACATTGTCCCTTTCGCCGTCACCACCTTGAAGGCGAAGAATGAGAGAGTTGTTGGCTCATCAGACGTATATTTCGAAGGATTGCTGTATCCCGGCAACTGATACCACCAGGTTGTATCCTCCGGATAATTTTGGTCGGTTCGAATATAAAATTTAAACAGAAGTGTGTGAAAGTACTCTAAACTAATTATAATTCAAATAAAAAAATGGTGACCCAGCCGGGATTTGAACCCGGGTCCACGAGGCACTTTAACCTACATGTAGCAAGTACAGGCTTTGAAAGCCCGCGATGATTGGCCGAGCTACACCACTGGGCCGTTATTTGGCAACTCCAATCGTTGTTGCTGAATCATAGTCTTAACTAATCTGTTTTAAATTTGCAGATAGGAATACCCAGATAGTTTCAGTTTATGGTTTCTGATTGCTCTTGTCGGATCACCTATAAAAAAAGAAAGACGATTTCCCTCCATTTTCAGCCGAGTAATCTAAAACTTAAAATGATACTTACAATATAGAATTAGTTAGAGGGCTTATAGCTCAGCCTGGTTAGAGCATCCGGCTCATAAGCTTCTCAGAAGCCGAGAAACCGGATGGTCGGCGGTTCAAATCCGCCTAGGCCCATTTTTTTAATATTTCAACAATCACTTCCTAATTCGAATTCTTCTTGGATCATAACCTTATTTGTCGCAATTTAGATGTACTCAGATGAAATATTGCAGAATATGATTTTGAGTGTCCGGAGTTTATATTTCGGAAAACGACAATAATACTACTAAAATAAAGGTAGATATTTTGTATACTATGGACTTTTGTGAAGACTGTGATTCCCTTCTTCAACCAAAGAAGCATCCTGAATCCGGAGAGGTTCTCTCTTACTGTCCTGATTGTGAGGAATTTAAAGGTGCAGAGATTTCTACTCCCGGTAGAATTGCAATACCTAACGAAGCTCGTGATGATATTGAAAATGATCCTGAAAAAGGTCGTATGTTAATCCTAGAGGATGATGATAACCGTACGGTGGGTCGACCGTCAAAGGAGATGTACTGTCCTAACTGTCAATCTAATGAAGAGGTTGAGTATTGGGAAATTCAAACACGAAGTGCAGACGAATCACCAACTCGATTTTTCAAATGTCTTACCTGTGAGAAACAATGGCGTGAGTACGATTAGGGTGAGAAAATGAGCAAACGACAAGGAGTACCAGGATCAGTAGATCTACGTATCGAAGAAATCCCTGAGGGGAATTACCGGATCAGAATTGTTGGTCTAGTAGTAAATATTTCCGCAGTAGCAATCGAGATAAATGATGGTACCGGACAATTGACGCTGTCAATTAATAACCATAGTCCTGATGAATTTACTGTAGGATCATCTGGTCGTTTTATTGCCGAGATTACCCGTGCAGAAGATCGTATGGTGGGTTCACTGCTTGCCTGGAACCCGATAAGTCCCGATCTTATTGCCAAATATCGTAAATTAGTAAGTATTGAACGACGCATCCCAGATGAAATTGAATAATTAGCAAACGATGTAAAATACAACATCTGTTCCTGAATAGTACTGTTTGCACTGTCGCAATTTTTATACGAGACTAAACTAAAGAAACTACAGGTCATAAATAATGGAAATCCATCTTGAAGATGCTAAACTGATGAAATCTATAATTGATCCGATGATACCCGTAGGTGAGGATATCTATCTAGAAATATCTACCGATGGTCTCCGTGCTCATTGTTTGGGCATAGGTGGAGCATGGGCAGCTGATGCCGTGCTGAATCGCTCTAATTTCTCTGATATTGATGTTGATGGTACTTCAACCTATTATGTGAAGTTAAAAGATTTTGCTGATTTTATGAAAACCGTTCAAAGTAATGACGATCTTACCATTAGAGAAAATAGTGACAAGGGTACATTGGAATTAATTTTGAAATCTGACCAGATGACAAAAAAGATTGCTATTCGTATTCAATCCCTGTCAGAAGAATTCAAAATTAAGCAATTCATGAGAGCAGAAGGTGCGGCAAAAGCCAAGGCAGAACTCCAGACTGACCTATTTGCTCAGGCAGTCAAAGCTGCTGAATTGGGGGGAGAAGAAGTCACCTTTACCACCAATGCTTTGGGTCTGAAATTAGAGGCAACTGATACTAACAAGAGTGCCGAGGCTCATATCTCCTATAAGAATAATGAGAATGTAAAAAATATTGAACTTGCTGAAGAAGATACTGATTACCAATCCATCTTCAAGCTGGAATATCTTCGTCATATCTCTCGGGTTGGTAAATCCGGAGATAATATCAGTGTTTGGCTTCTTGATACTAACGGTCCTCTGATCTTGGCATATTTCTTTCAGAAAGATGCTGATGAAGCACAAGTTGGCTATCTAGGATTTGCCATTGCCCCACGAGTTCAGCGTGAAGACTTTTAGTGACGTCCCATGAGATCTTTCTATCCAGAACTGAATAAATTTTGGGAGCGAGAACGAAAAAGTAAGGAACTTATCGGCTTAAAGAATGATTTTTTTGAAAGAGCTAGAGCCTATCTAAACCATCTAGAGAGTTTGGCCCATACCGAACAGGATCCCTTGCTCAAGGAATTATTCAATAAACGTTGGAAACGAGTGACCTATCTCGTGAATGATTTTATCAATCTCCGTATAGAGAAACATATTCGCCAGACCTTGGATGGTGAATTTCATGAGTATAGTGAAATGGAGATGCCACATGAGGAACGGAAATTTAGAGAACGACTGGAGAAACTTACCAGTAATTTCCGTGAGGCAGTTCATGGTATCGGGACTGAAGAAGGTAATGAGGATCTTTCCACCGTACTTGATGATGAAGGCGGTAAGCAACTCGTTAACATGATTAAATCCGAGAATCAACCTATGCTGGGAAGTGATCTCAAGAATTACGGTCCTTTCAAACAGCATGATCTGGTATTTCTTCCCGTGGAAAATGCACGAATAATGATAAAAAAATCTCAGGCAGAACGGATTATTTTAGATTAGAAAATTTAGGTTAGATTTATTCTAGTTCTTCAAGTATCTCGGCATCAAGATATGCCTTGCCACCAGACGGTTCTGCGATAATATGTTCACAGTCCTCACCTTTGCACTCAATCAGACTCTTAGCATGATTGAAGATTATCATTTCATGTTCACATTCTGGGCATTTCACTTTCAGAAATTTTGATTTTGGTTTTGGGACAAGTTCCATAAATAATACAAGATCGTCTTACAATTAAACCTACTGATTCATTGCAATCCACTCCAAAATTACCAAGTGAAAACCTCTCCTTGATCTTTTCTTGTTTCTTTTTTGTCCTTCTAGACGGTTTTTTCCCCAAGGTTGTCGCAAAAATTCTGAAATATCACAATTACATTGTAGCATACCAAAAACAAATATTAAGCGGGTTGTTAAACAAATTAGTATCGGTGTAATAATTGTCCGTTGATATCACTCCTGTCAGATTAATTATGTTTACTTCTGAGGATTGTGTGTACTGCCCTCCTGTTGAATCTATTGTGAAGGAAGTGGTAGGAAATGAGATGCAAAATCTGGTTCATGTCCTGACTATTGATGTTGACGATGACCCCGAAGCTAAAAATCAATTCAACATTCGTGCTCTTCCCAGTTTGGTTATTGATGATGAGATTGTTCTTGAAGGTGGTATGGATGATGATGAAGTTCGTGAACTTCTTTGGTCTACCCTTCTCAACAAAGCCGTGAGTTCGGAAGAGGCATTAGAACAAACTAAGTCCTCATTATTGGCGTTAACTATCAATGCCATGGACAGTTTGAATGGTTCACGATTACTACGCCCTTCCGTGGGGGACTTTACCCATATTGGTATATTCCAGTTAAATTTACTCAGTCTCTATAGTCTTGATCCACTTATTCCTCATCTGCTCTACAAAGCAGGTAAACAATTGGGAATGTATGGCATGATGCATCATGTTCTAACCTTACTCAATCCCAAACTTGGTCAAACTCCAAAACGAGATCTGAGATTCAAACATTTGGCCTATGCCTTTGAATTGTATTTTTCCGATCGAGAAATGCTCCCTACGCTTCTCGCTGAATCAGCTGAGGTACTTGATATTACTCCTTCCACCATTAAATTACGGGTCAATGATTTGGCCTCAGCCTCTCTACGTGTTGATGTAGGTGAACCCATGTGTGGATTTACAGCTGGTCAACTCGCCGGTGTAACCGAGGCAGTGATGGGTCTACCTGCTCACAGTGAAGAGACTAAGTGTATGGCAAATGGTGCGAAGTACTGTCTCTTTGAGATTTCATTTGGTCCAGATATTTCCACTGATCAAACCCTACCCCCACTTGAAGATAAAGGCGAACGGGCAACTAGACGACAAAATTTCTATGAATTCATTCATGAAACAACCGAATTGATCAATGATAGTCTGCTGATGCGAAAGGTTCAACGACCGGAAATCGGAGATTTCATGCATATCTCTGTGTTACAGCCTATCATTGTATCATTGAAGATGCTGGATCGCTTCTCATCAATCCTCCTCTATTCCGGAGGTAAGGAATTAGGTGTCTTCGGTCCAGGAAAACCCCTGTTATATCAGTTGGTTCAATCGTATGGTTTGAAGGTACCAATGGATTTGGAGGATGGAGTGGAATTACTTCATCAGTATCTTACTCATCCAACGACGATGTTGGCTCGTGATCAGGGTCAGATCCGTTTGGTTGATGAGGGTGATGATATCTATGTCATTGAGGTTGAGGAGAATGCCAGTGTTGCAGGTCTCAGTAATGCTGATATCAGTCAAACCCTGTGTGATTTCCAAGCAGGATTTTTTGCCGGTAGATTACATATTCTAATAGGATTAGATCCAGTTGTTGAAGAAATTGCCTGTCAAGGAACTGGTGCCCCATTTTGCAAGTTCAAGATCACCGTAAACAGTGATGTATGAAAATCTGATTGAAAGATATGTTCAAACAATTGTGCAAAATTGAAAAGATGAATACAAGATTCTTTTTAAGACTTAACTATTATATTGTCTTGTAGACTCAGACATCTAGCAAAGCACAAATAGGAGCATTTCTATCCTAAGATAGTATCTTGGCTCTATTATTGCTGGAGGAGATTATTAAACATGGCAGAAACACGTAACATATTCAATATTGTTCTTTTAGATAGAATGAGGAGATCGATTACAATGACTACCAATAACTTAATTGCAGGAGGATTGCGTTAGAATGGCTGAACGAAGAAAAATCTTCAAAATTGTACTGTTAGGCGATGGTGCCGTGGGAAAAACCGCACTTCGTCATCGATACCTAGGTGAAGGTTTCAAACAATCATACAACATGACAATCGGTGCTGATTTTGCTGTAAAACGTGTTAATCTTGATGGAGAAGAGATAGTTGCACAGATTTGGGACCTTGCCGGTCAAATACGTTTTCAATCGGTTCGTGAGGTTTACTATCAGGGTGCAACTGGTGCTCTGCTCGTCTTCGATATTACCCGTTCTTCAACCTTTGAGTCTGTACCGAATTGGATTACTGAGCTAATGGAAAATAACAAGAATAAAGTGGTTCCTATGGTTCTGATCGGTAATAAGAGTGATCTCCGGGAAAGTACAGAAGGAGCTATCACCTACGAATCCGGAATTGAATATGCCCAGAATCTGTCTGAATGGAGTAATGTGGAGGTTCCCTATGTGGAGACATCAGCACTGTCCGGTGATAATGTAGAATCAGCCTTTGCCACGCTGCTCAAGAATATTGAACAATTTATTGCATCAGATAAATCATAAATTCCTCTATTAACCAAAACCTACGACCAACATTGATATAAATTATAATACTGTTGTTATAGTAAGGATGGCACGCAGAAGACCCCGCTCACTGGATGATCTCGATGATCTCCTGCCCAATGAGCTAATTGAAACCACCAGTGGATCTACTGTATTAGAACTCAAAGAAATTGTCTCGCAGTTAGAGGGACAAATGGAAGAAATGATTGAGAGTTACGAAAGTAGAATCAAAGATCTTTCGCAACGGTTGAATTCAATAGAAGACGATTTTAAACAAGTTCTTCAGGCAATTGATGGTGCTGGTGGATCTCCAGCAGCTCCTAGTCCAAGTGGTCCCTCACCAGGTCCTTCTAGCCCCTCATCAGGTCCTAAGGGTCCATCATCAGGTCCTAAGGGTCCATCATCAGGTCCTAATTTGGGTTGAATCACATCTCGTGTTTTTAACTGTAAATTAACCTAACAGTTAAAGGATAAGAGATGATAATTATTATACGAGGTACACCACCTCGACTTTTGCTTGAGAGCCGGGAACATGACTGAGATAACAGATAAACAACGACAGACTCTACTCAGTATGGTGGAGGATGTTGCTGGTCCAGAAGTGAGAGAAGTTGCTATAGTATTACTTACCCACAAGGGTGAACTTACCGATGAGATCATCGCTGAAGAACTAGATATTAAATTAAATCAGGTACGGAAAGCCCTCTACAAATTACATGATTTGGAACTGGCAACGTTCCGACGAATACGAGATAAAACCACAGGTTGGTTTATTTTCTACTGGAAATTACATCCCGAGAAGATTACAGATTTGGTCAAAGAAAAACAGGAAAACGTCTTAGAAAAGATAGAAACTCGCCTGGAATATGAGCAGGGAAATATGTTCTTCAGTTGTGGTACCAAGGGATGTAAGCGTGTCACCTTTCAGGAAGCAATGGAACAGGATTTTATCTGCCTAAATTGTGAGGAACGACTTGAGTCATTTGATAACTCAAAGATTATTCAGGTACTTGAGAAAAAGGTCGCACAACTCAAAGGAATTTTGGATCAATAAGTGAGAATATGAATCAAACCGTCATTATTTGGTATCCTAATTATCGAAATAACCCCGGAATCGTTTCAAAAGAACTCCGTAGCCAAATCGAATCTCTAACCGAACACTTCGAGGTAGAGGTGGGCGAAGGTTATTTTGATGGATATGAAAAGTACCTGCTCAATTTAGAATTCAAGGACATGGAATACAGGGATTATGTCCTAGATCGAATTCATCAAGAGTTGGGTAAATTTACTCGGGTGGATCAAATTCAACCTGGTGATCGTCTTCTTGGTCGAATTATTTCACCTGGTAAAGTTGGATTTGGGGTTTTCGTCGATGTTGGAATCCGGTCTCAATCCAAACAGAATGATGCTCTCTTGCCATTATATCAGCTCAGAGAAGATCTAGAATTGGACGAGCTATCCACTCGTGAAATCGTTCGCATGTTAGGATGGGTCGATGGCTATCCCATACCCGTAGTTGTTGATGATCTCCAGGTAGAACCAAAGCTAAAAATTAACCTTCGTCTTCATTCCTCTTACATCCAGCAATTGATTGATTGGGCTGATAAAGACCTAGAACGTATGATTTTTACCAAAACTCTTACCAGCTCAGTAACAACCCAGTTACGAAATTTGAGATTGATGTCCTCCATTGATGATGTCACCAGTCGTGATCCCCTAACCACGATTCTAACTTGTAATAACCGAACCCATGCATCAGGATTAGTTCCAAAATTAGGTGCTCGCCTGAATAAAGTGCCAATTGGTATATTTCATCCTTGAGTATCCAACTTTTGAGTAACAAGCTGATAAAAGATGTACAACTCGAATGATTATAATTACTTAGATTTAATATAGTTGTTATCTGTATTCTATATGTCTGTCAATTGGATAGAGGTAAGTTGCGTTGGATACTGAATTAATTACTGCTCAAGAATTTGACTGGATAGTCAATAATGAACCAACTTTCCATGCTGAAGGGAATGCTTTCATCGGAAAAGTTGGTCGTACCACTGATGGGAATGATATACGGATCAAGATTGTGATGCCAGAAGAATTCTATCCTGTCATCAAGCCAAAGGTTTTCGTTCTCAATGATATTGAACATCCTAATATTGATCCCAGTGGTGAATTGGCTTTACAGTTACTTGAGGAATGGGAAACCCGATACCGCGTTAAGGATATTATTGTTGCTGCTAGACGACTATTTCTCAAATCAAAAGATTTGATCCGGTCCAAAGCAGTATCCGCAACCCAACCGATGAGCACAAGCTCAGCAGTATCAACCCTGCAGGATAAAATCTCATCCCTTCAGAATGAACTTCAGTCTTACAATCAGCAAATTACAAAAATCAAAGCGGATAAGATGCACCAGGCTGGTGTACGCAATCCTCTAGGAGATAAGGCAATTCCGATCTCGAAACAACAGGAATTGGAGGCAATGCAAAAAGCTCTCATTGATCTTCTCGGATTGATCGAATACAAATTCGAGGATGCTTCAATGGATGAAATCGTATTTTTCAGATTATACCGGAAATATATCCGGGAATATTATCTAGTGACTAAAAAATTGACAGTCGTACAAGGAGGAAAAACAGATGTCGTATCAAAGCAGAAAGAAAAAAGAGCCATTAGAAATTGAAGCAGATCTCTATACCGCAGTTGCCACCATGGATAAATTGTCCAATTACTTTGACAAGGGCTATGTGGGAGAGACACTCTACCGTCGTCAACTCAAATCATGTATAAATGATGTTTACAAAGCACGTATTGCGCTGGAAGATCAGGGTTTTAATATGCAGGATTTTGTCACCCGTGAGGATCTCGAATCCAAATTTCCCGAGGGATTGCGGCGGTTAGATCTTGCTGAAGGTACTGATGAGGAAAACGTACTGGATTTCAGCCAGCTTAAACAACTACCCGCAATAGCAACTGATTTTGTAGCCAATGCCATCGAACTTATTGATCTGTTGAAACTCCGATCAGTTGCCAAGATCGAGTATATAGTCCCACTTCTTGATGATATGTATGCCATTTTGGAGGATTTTCCCGGTTTGGACAAGGATCACTGGTCGGTTGTCGAGGTCAATGGCTGGAGAAGTGAACTTCTCGGTGAAAAACCCAGTAAGGTTCTTGATGAGGAACGTTGTGAAAAACTGGAATTTGACGCATCGAGATGGCTAAGTGACTTTCGTAAGCAGATCAAGGAGCTGTAGTTATGGGATTGCGGGATATTGAGCGAAAGATCCGCTCGGATAGTGCCTATCAGCGGAAAGAAGCAGAATTACTTCTTGACCAGTTGAATACCATGATTGATGATCTCGAATCATTGAAGGATCAGTTAAAATCCTTCGAGAAGGAACACCAGAATGAGATTGAATCAAACAAGGAGTACTATCAGAAAGTTAGCCAAATCCGAGATGAACTTGGACTGCCCATGGAAATTGGTGTGTACGAGTGGAAGGAGAAAGCATCATTGAAGGATAAAATCACTGGTGGTGGCTTTTATGATCAACTATCCATGGAGGTACTAGAGGTTGGAAAGAAAGTATCTACCACCACAGGTGGTTTCATCTCCGTTGCAGAATTGGTACTTCGGCTGAATAAAGAACGCCCGGGTAAAGTTGTCTCGGCCTCAGATATCACTAAAGCATTGGACAAATTAGTAGAGGCAGAACTGATTCAACCCCTTCGCAAACTGGATTCTGGAGTACTAATTGCCGAATTTATTGCAATCGATCTAACCAATGATCAGCAGGCTATTCTTGATCTAGCATCACGGCAGGGATACATCACCATTGAAAAAGTCCTGACCAGTACCGATTGGCCTAATGAACGAATCACCCGTGTTCTAAACGAGATGGAGAAGGCAGGTATGGCAATTAAAGAAGAATCCATGCAAGAGGGAACGAAATACTGGTTTCCTGGTATCGAATCGGCCTATTCATGATCAAATTTTGAATTGTACTGTATCATGCTCAGATCCAACCCATTCTGCCTTGTCCTGTTTGACAAGAATATTGAGCACTGATCTCAGCTCCTCATCAGGTAAGACAGCCCAGGGTTGGTCAAATTTTTTCAGTTCATAGAACGTCATCACATCCAATGCATAACCCTCATCTAAGGTAAATTGATAGAGCATAGCAGCCAATTCCTCATCGGTTTTGAAATAGATACGTGCTCTGATTCTTTCCTCAGATAACCACTTGGCAAGGTTCTCTGATATCATCTCCTCTATCAAATATCTGAGTTGGTCTGATGTCAATTCCCGTCCACTGTTCTTATTGGTGAAGGGGTGGATCTCCTGCAGATCATAGATATTGATGATATGTTGTGTAAGCTGTTCAGTATAACTGAGTATCAGATTTTTCCAAGACTCATACCACGAAGCAAGATGTCCCTCGTGGGTTGGTTTTACATACATCCAAGGTTTATTGATCCAAGCAGGCAAATTTCTGGTGAATTCAGCAAGTAATGTATCCAGTTTATCCGAAACCTCAGTGTCTGTGACCTGTTCCTTTGTAACCTCAGCAGTCTGTTCATCTTCAAGTTCATCTGGATCAAAGGAATCCAACCAGGAATCAATACTTTTCTGTTGCGGTTCCTGAGTCTCTTTGTTGTCTGCCTTCTGTTTTTTCGGTTTATCCCGATCTCGTGGACGTTCCTGTGTAGACATGCTAACCCGCTCCAAACTCCTCGTCCCATTCCCGGAATCGATGGAGTTCCTTGCCCGATACTGATTTATTGACGGTATCCAGTGCCTTGACATAATCCTCCTGTTGTACCGATCTAGCCTTAATGGATTCATCATTGATCAGATCACTACTGTCCAGGTCACGTATTGGTGCCATGATTGCCTCTCGACAGATATTTGCTATGTCTGATCCAGAATAACCCTCTGTCAGTTCGGCCAAATCACGGAAATTGATATTGCCATCAAGTTCAATCCCCTTGGAATTGATCTTGAAGATCACCTCTCTGGCATCGATATCGGGAAGTGGAACATAGATCCGTCGTTGAAATCTCCTACGAAAGGCCGTATCAATCTCCCATGGCACATTCGTTGCACCAATCGTCACCACCCGGTCCTCCTTATTGCTGCTGATCCCTTCCATACTGGTGAGTAACTGGGTTTTCACCCGTCGCATAGCATCATTCTCACCATCACCACGGGACTGTGTCAGAGAATCAACCTCATCAATAAAAATAATGGAGGGTTGTTTCTCTTTGGCCAGTTCGTACAGACGTTGTACTAGTTTTTCACTCTCACCCAACCATTTGGACACCAGAGTCGCCGCGGATACATTGAAGAAGGTTGCCTTGACATCACCAGCAGTGGCCTTGGCGATCATGGTCTTACCACAACCAGGTGGTCCATGAAGAAGTATGCCCCGCCAAGGCTGTCGGGAGCCGGTAAATAGATCTGGACGCATCAGAGGGAGTACAATCGCTTCTCGAAGCGCTCGTTTGGCATCCTCCAGGCCTGCAACATCATCCAAGGTGACATCTGGATCCTCATCCATAATTGCCTCCTCTAGAGAGGCATCCATCTCCGTATCCTCATCGGCATCAGCACTGGAACCACGTCTTGGTCCTGCTGGTCGTTTGGTTCTGACCATGGACTTCAAGGTCTTAGCACGATTGATATATTCCTTAGCTCTCGACTCATAGGTCTTAACCAGTTGGGGATTGTCAGTGAACTTGGTCAGTTCCAGTAGGATCTCAGCTGCTTGTAGATAGAGTTTGTATGCCTCTTCAGGACGGCTGGCATCATCTGCTTCAACGGCCTTTTGAGCTATTTTTCTTGCTCGGGCATAGAGATTTTGGCTTATACAATCAACTCCTTGTTATATACTAGGCTTTCATATTCCAAGATAATATAGGTATTGCAATTTAGTTAGTCGTTCGAGGACGATTGATTTAATTTTAAAAAAACCTGCTCGATATACTTAGAATGAGAAGTTTTTATTAAGGCGAAATACAATAAAAGAGTGTATATCATACAGAGTGATCACAAGTGAGAGATTTTATTGGCTGGTTAGTCGGTGGGAATTCGAAGAAATCCCAACGCGACCATATCCTCAATCTAAAAGTCGTTGGACGTCGTTTGGAGAGATCCAAACGGAAATTGGAAAACCAACAACGACAAACAGAAAAGAAAGTACGTCAGGCAATACAGAAAGGCGATATGGAGTCTGCTAGAATGTATGCCAAGGATGTTGTCCGTTCGAAAAAATGGGCACTGGGTTATCAATCATTGGTCAGCAAGATTGATGGGTTGATCTTCAAGTTAGAACGTGCAGATGCCGTCCAGAGTATTGCCGGCGAGATGAAAGGTGTTGCCGGAGCGCTTCGCGAGGCAAATGCCCAACTGAATCTCCCTGAAATCGATAATGTCGTCAATGATATGAATCAGGCACTGGAAGGTATCGAAGACAAGAGCGATATCATGGAAGACAGCGTAGATCAGCTCTTCGAGATGGATACTGATGAAACCGAGGTTGACAGCTTACTGCAAGAATATGGTGCAGATATTGGTGTTTCAGTATCAACCGAACTTCCAACACCAAGTTCAACTACATCTGAACTTGAGAAGGAGATAGAAGCTTTACGCAAGGAGGAAGAATAATGGGAATCAGATCATGGCTATTTGGTGAGGACCGGAAAGGCAATTCAAAGAAAGAAAAAGAACAACAGGCTGTTGCCACCCTGAAAAAACAACTTAACAACCTTGAAGTTCGAGGTAAATCCCTACGAAGACAGGCTGATGAGCAGAAACAGATGGCAAAACAGATGCTCAAAGAAGGTAACCGTACCGGTGCCAAACAGGCATTGACCCGTAGTAATATCTACCTGCAAAAATACAATAAAATTCAGAATATGAGTCTTAATCTTCAGACACAGATTGATACTATTTCCGAGACTAAGGCTACTGCAGAAACAGTCAAAGCCCTTCAAGAATCTACAGGTGTCGTTCGTGAAACATTCGAGGAAATCTCGGCAGTTGATGTTGAACGTACCATGGCCGAGATGGAAGATCAACGGGATCAGCTTGATATGATGAACGAAGCATTAGCTGATACCACCTCGATTGAGATGGGTCTTGATATGGAATTCTCAGAGAATATTGATGACCAACTTGCTGCGATGGAAATGGAGATGCAGGGTGAACTTCCCGATGCTGGCAGTAAGACTGCCACTACCGAATCTGCGGATAGAGAAGCAGTCCCTGCTAAGGAAGAGGATACCTCTGATCTTGAAGAGGAACTCGAAGCTCTGAAAAAAGAACTAGACGCCAGTGAATAATTTGTTTTGTAGATCACTCACTTAGTCAAAATCATGGGAATTATAGGCTACTCTTGCAGCTTCACAATCAATGGTAGCCTCTGCTATTTTCCTGGCGTAGACACTGATCTTTTCCATATGTCGCAACAGGAGGATCATATTTCCTCCCAATGCTCTAAACTCGGTGATTGGCCATTTCTTTTGGGTCTTCGCTGATAGCATATCATGTTCCTCCATCACCTGATGTGCCGCCTCAAAATCATTCTCAATGAATGATCGCAATGCGGTTGAGAAGAGATTAGTTACGAGTTCACCCAGATTATTCATTTCCTCACGAACAGCTTGCTCAATTGTACTGGGGTCTATGGTAGTTGCAATTTCACTGATTGCGACCATCAGATCTGCAGCATTCTCCGCAGCTTTGGTTGTGGTTGACCAATAGAGGATCTCTGCCATAGGTAGCCCCACATTCTCAGCCATCCAGTAATCAAGAATTGATAGTTGTAATGTCCGTATCATCTGATTAGAACGTTTATCCAGGGAAGATTCAAGGAAAAACAACTCACGATACAATGCCTTACGATCTACCGACTCATCAAGCAACCACGTATAGCATTTTTGCATCATCTGTGTTGATTGTACCCGAATAATCTCCAGTAATCTGTCTACGGCAAATTTTGGTGATTGTGTCATATTAATAATATCAAAGCCTGACGGTCCCTCAATCAGATCAAATCCCAGCAACCGTTTATCAACAAAGTCTCGGATCTGATGGACCAGCTCCATATCAAGATCTGCCTTAGTCCGCATCTTGATCACATCAATTCCTCCCATGAAATCCCCAATTATCGTCCGCTTAATCCGATCGATTGAGTTCTGCGGGGTAATCCGGTGTTCTCTGATCCGTTCAATATGTGCTTGTGTGGTATTTGCTGGTGATAGCAGGAGTGAACCATCTGCCATGTACCTCATCGCAACTTCCTGCTCTTCACCTGGGTCTCTTCCCAGCCGATTTCGATCAGCCCATGTCCGAGGTAGACTGACTGTGACTGTATTTCCCCCAACAATCTGAACCCGGCGACGAATCGTCTTCTGCGAATTAACTGCTGCTCGTTCTGACATATAGGTACTCTTGAGAATATATATATTTAAATCCAACAACCTAAAATATTCAAAATGACCAATTTAAATCCCTTGCATTTATTACTTGTACCAATTGTTATGGTCCTTTCGGTTCTTTCAATATAGTCTATAGATATTTAATAAGCAGACCTATTCTAGTTGAGAAATTCTTCTATGATCTGTTCAGAATATAAAAAATAGCGCCGTGGGCAGGATTCGAACCTGCGACCGTCCGGTTTACGTACTACGAATACGAAACCCGTAGTTTAACAGCCGGACGCTATACCGGGCTAAGCCACCACGGCAGTAGTGTTCAAAATACTATCAACCCATCGAGATGTGTTGAGTAGCATACAATCACCAAATTTACTATTAAAATCGTTTTTGGTAGGTTTCTTCCTTAAACAGAAAAAATAAGGTAGACTGGTCAGCTTTTTGCTGATCTTTGAAATTATCTATATTTCATCTGCACCAAACATCACACAAAAGATTTAAGCTGAAATCCTACTAGATCTGTTTATGAGTCGTCATCGTTATTTTCTTGAAGATGCCTACTGCAAAGAACTTACCAGTACCGTGGTTGAAGTCGGTGAATCCGGTGTGAAACTGGAGAAAACGATCTTCTACCCCCGTGGTGGTGGCCAACCAGCAGATCGGGGACAACTGATCGTGAATGGAACAGCTTACCCGGTCAAGAAGATCCATAGTACCCATGATGGAGTATTTTTGGAAATTGATGGCACATTAGCTGTTGGAGATGAAGTTATACAGCAAATTGATTGGGATTACCGGTATCAGTTGATGCAACATCATACCGTCCTTCATCTCCTGTCTGCTGTTGTCTGGGATCGTTTTGAAGCCAAAGTGACCGGGGGTACTATCTATCCCAACCGGGCGAGACTAGATTTTGATCTAGATGAATTCAGTACAGATCTAGCTGAGGAACTGGTAGCTACGGTCAATCAATTGCTTGGTGAGGATCATCAGGTCTCCATCTCCTTTGTCGATCGTAAAGTTGCAGAGGAAGATCCTGAACTGATCAGGACCAAGGTCAATCTTCTGCCTGATTTTATCACTGAAATCCGATTGGTACGCATCGGTGATGTTGATCTGCAGGCAGATGGTGGTCTTCATGTTCATTCCACGCGGGAGATTCCAGGTGTCAAGTTGCTAGATACAGAGAACAAGGGTAAGGGTAGAAAACGGATCTCGGTGGCAGTAACCTAATAATTATCCATTAATATCGAGAAGATCTTCCCGATCAACGAGATAGATCAATCGAGCCAGTAATTCACCAAAGGCATTGGCACAAGCAGCTTTTTCAATCTGACTGTATGCAAAATCATCAGGTGTCAATCTTCGGGAGAGATAGATAATCATCTCATCAAGAGTTATAATCTGTCGAAAATAGACAAAAGCAACCAATGCTTCAGCTGCATCAGCCACTCTACCCGTCTTGGTACGTTTACCCAGTTTATCGCGGAGATTGGCCTGTTCCATGGCATCACGGAGTGAACTGTCCCAGACGTGAATGCTACCAGTACTACCCTTAATCGCAATTCTGACGGTGGAATAGATAAAATTGACGAGAAAATCACCCAGTTGAGCTAGATCCTGTGATTCGAAGATTGCCCGAAGTGATCCGGATTGAAGTAATCCCTCAACTGCTGGCAGATCTTTTGGCAGGATGGTCATTGTCCCACAATCTAGATATATACATCTTCGAATTTCTGTCTGAATTCTTCTGACATCTCTGCAATCTTCTGTGCTGCATTAACGAGTACGTCCTTGGGATCAACTGTCCCATCGGTCCGGATCTGAAACATTAAACTGTCCTCGAAGGTTCGATCCCGGGCATATCCTGCCAGTTCCACTCCCTCCTCCTCAAGAGCGACAACTCTGAGAAGATTATAGAGGGTATGTGGATCATCTTTGATCTGCATGCGGATATAATTATCCTCGATTGATTGGATCGATATCTGTACTGGTTTCATTATAACCTGACTTCCTCTATATCATTGAAAATAGTTTTCATTTGTTACGTTTCAAATTCAGGATCATCAACTTCTTTACCATCACGCATGAAAACCACTTTACCACCATCAAAAAGTAGATCCTCCATGGTCAACTCATCCAGTTCCTCCTCATCAATCTCAACTGCTTCCTGCAGTTCTACCCCCAACTCATCCAGAATGGCAGCTCTAGCCTGTTCAGGATCGGTGGCAAATTGATAGCCATAATCGGTCCGCTTGATCACCTCTAGATCAAGTGCGGTATCGATAATGGTCGTAACCTTGGTTGTGTCCAACCGTAGCGCCAGATCAATGACAAATCGTTCGATATCACGATTAAGATCGTCCATGATTTGGTTTCGGAGTTCGACAATCCGTTGGTGAATCTCCCTGACTTCCTCAAAGGAAGCCGGTGTGACCAGACGATTCTCCCTGACGACGGTCTGATAACCAAACACGAGTATTGCCTGAGCGAAGAGGTCGAGATTAACCGGTGGGGTGAAGACCTTGGTCAAGATCAGATTGTGATAGATAAAATTACCATCACGATCAGGCGTCAGTGCGGTATGGATAGCCGTTTCCAGGTGTTGTAATTTTCCCAGCAACCGATCTACCGTATCATACTCACCAATCAGTTCCAGCTCAATGCGATGTGGTTTGGTATCAAGTCTGACAGAGATCTCATTCACCATCGGCAGTCCGATGCTGAGAAAGAGATCACGTGCTTTACCTGAATCTGGTTTAATAACCAGTGTCCGGGTATAGTAGCTATCACGTCCAGCACGTCCTCGTCGGGTCATAGTTAATACTCTGGTATAAAATTCGTGGATCCAAAATCTATAGAAGTCGCTCGACTCTGCTCACGACCACATTCCAGACATTTTAGCTGGTTTTTCCTGATTTTTTCCACTTTCTCACCACAGAACTTGCAGGTGGTGGCAATGACTCCATGGTTGTTGGATTTCGCCTCGAGTTGAATGGGATAGGTCTTGGCATCAATGACCTTGGCCCGGATTACATCTCCTGCGGCGTAATAATCATCAAGATCCTCAATATAATCGGTTGATGCATCTGAGATATGCATGATCGCAGATACCGTGGGATTCATTGATTTCTTATTGACGTAGCCAATTGATAATCTGACGGTACTGCGTGTGACACGGATGACATGTGCAATGACCGTATCATGTCGTGAAGGATAGACTGAACCCTTGTTGAAGGCAAATACCTTGGCACGATAATGTTTGGTATCGATAAATACTTTGCCCGGTACTGCAGCTCGGATCTCGTGATTCTCTAGATAAGAACCACCAGTCGCGGGAAGAAACTGTTCCTCCACTCCGATCTTCTCAGAGGGAAAGACGATTCGATCACTGTCATCTCCCGTGGTATCTTTACTCATAACTGTTCAATAAATTCATGGTAATCCAGCTATTTGTAGTCTTGGATTTGGAATCATCTGCGATGTATTCTCCTCCCTATCCATCTTTTGTACTGCAGTATCGATAGGATTAGGAGTGGTGAGATGGTGGTATTTATACCCGTAATAGTTTCACTCATATCTAGCCATTTGATTTAAATCTAGGAAAATTCAGCTAGTGTTATGGATAGGCTGGTTACTCTATCAAAAATAATCGGTGCTCTGGGCCCTATCAAGGGTGAGAAGAGCCTTCAGAAACTGATTTACCTGACACAATGTTACGGAGACAAATTAGGATACCAATTCAACTGGAATAATTACGGTCCCATCTCATTTCGCTTGGAAAAAGATATTCAGGAGATACGCACGCTGGGTCTGATCTCAATTAGTTACGATAATGACATCCCGGTCTACGTGGGCGTGGATCAATCCAATCAACTGACGGCATTCTGGCGAGAACGGCTACAGCAGGAATCTATTCCACCAAATTCTCAACGTGTTATTGATTTTATCAATTCTCTGGGTGATCAACGTACTGATCCACTGTTTCTGGAACTGATTGCTTCCATGGATTATCTACAACGTCATGAGGAATCTGATCCGGTCCTGCGATATCAACCCGATCCACGATGTGATGATGAGCTCCTCCATATTGCCAAATCCACTCTCCAACAATTACAATACCAATCGTGAAATTTATTCGTATCTAGCTATCTGCCGGCCGTATCGGTCGGGTGGTAAAATCCTCGTAGATCTCAAGTAGATCTGCCAGTTCCTGACGAAGCCGATTTCCATTGGACTTGGCTGTAAAGAACAGGAATCGATGGTAGGTATTCTCAGTAATATAAGGCAGGAAGGTATGGCCATAGGCTGCATCAGTGGGATCAATCAGATCACCATGGGCATTGACCAGCATAATCGCATTTTTCAGTGATTTGACATCCTCAAACCCATCAGCCCGGGTGGTCGACCGGGGCAGGGGGCTGACTAGTGTCTGGGTCTTATTCTCCACATAGACCCAGTGATCATCCTGATACCAGTCCTCAGCCGGATTTTCCAGTTTGACCTGGCTCTCCTTCAGCAGGCTGAATTTTTCCCGATCCTCAGCCGATAGTTCCCGGTTGGTGACCATGGTAAAATAAAAGGGGCCAAATTTCTGCAACGGCTGTCGATTGACAATAGGTTTGGACAACCAGCTCTGCCGTTGTTTCAATTCTGATTTGAGCTGGGTGAAAAACTGTGCCTCGTTAAAATCGATGAACTGATGAGGATCATCGAGATAGACCGAGGGTAATTCCCAGGGGGGATTATCTGTGCTGATCTGGTAGTATGCCCGACGTAGTCCCGCCTCAAATCCCACCACTGACGGATTGAAATAGACTGTTTGGTGCATCCGATGTCGGGCCAGTAGAAACTGTTCCACCGCCTCGATCCCCTTGGATTTGAAGCCGAGCACATCATAGGAACTACCATTGATCCTGGTGGCATAGGGAATGATAGAATCCAGGAGCCGTTCCCGATCATAACGACCCTGATCCACTCCACAATGCATGGCATCGCGAAGTAGGTAATCCATCCGGTCAGCATCAATGGCACTGGATACCACAAATGCCGGGAAGAGACAACCCTGCAGAGCAGTATAGTTATTCTCGATGAGGCCGGCAACCACCTCGGTATAGTCACCGAGGATATCACCCAGTACCTCCCGGATGATCACCGCCGATAGCTGTTCATGGCGGAAGGTATGCTTAATCACCTTGGTCTGTTCCATCCAGTCCAGCGCCTGCTCGAGATTATGTGAGAAGGGAAAATGCCCGAGATCATGACACATTGCCGCCAACCGGGTGGCCTGCAGGATGAACTCACTGAAGAGTTGATCTTCCTCGATATCACCACTGAGTTGGGGTGAGCGATGCCAGTTGCGATAGGCCACATCAAAGATGGTCGTTGCATTCTGCAATACGCCCAGTGAATGGGTGAAGCGGTTATGCATGGCACCAGGGTAGACATACTTGGCAATTCCCAGTTGTGTCACATCACGTAATCGCTGGAAGATGGGGTGCTGTAAGACCTGTGATTCCACCGGGGTCAACCGGATCAGTCCATGAACCGGATCAGCCACGCGTTTGTCAACCTCAAGACTGTGTACCGGATTGGGAGGAGATTTCATTGCTACTATATGATCTCCTATCTGCAGTTGATTAAAATACTGGTTTTATGGGCTGTTTCAGTGATATCATTTACTATTTGTATATTTCAGTACCAGAAGTGCTGCCAGACTGGAACGGGGGGAGAACTCATCGTTGATATACCAACCGGGATTGGCCCCCTCATGGTAATGGGATTTAATAATACGCACCGCCCGTTGGAGCAGAGGGTCCTCAATTTCAACTGCTGCTGCTGTCAGCATCCGGGCAACGGTCAGGGTTGTCGACAATTCGTTCTGCTTGACATACTGATCCAGCAGACTCCACTGCTGGAGAAAGGCTGAACCAGTCAATCCCCTGATCCTAGCAACTGCAGGTGTCAGCAACCAGGTGGATTGTGGTATACCAAACAGAGCTCCATTGTCTGAGCGAACTGTATCCAAGCGATCGAGTGCCTGTTGCAGTACCTGATCCACGGGGTAAAGATGGATCCTGGCCAGAGTACCTGCTGTCAGAGCGGTGATAAATATCTGGTTGGTCAGATTATCCGGTCGGTGCCAGGCTGGTACGGTGATCTGTTGCAACTCGGGATTACTCCACCAGCCCTGCTGGTGCCGGTTGACCAACCAATCGGTCAGCTCCTCTGCCAGTGTACTGTCCTCCGCATCGAGGTCCAGCAAATTGGACAGGACCATTACCGTATGGTAGATCGAGAGGGGATTGTCTGGCTGGTATTCATAGGGAATGGCCGGACTACCGAGCTGTTGCATCTGCTTAATGTAGTCTGCCCGATGACCCTCATCCGACAGGAAAGTCGGAAAATGTACCTCGACCAAGGACAGTGTAAGCAGTTCAGGCTGAGCCAAAATCGCGGCTACCGTCGCCTCAATATCGATCACAACTTCCTAGCTGGTCGCCGTATCATTAGTATATTCATCGCACCATCGTTTTCTGCCCAGTTCATCCCAATCATTCCGTCAAGAGCAGAAAAATCCGAATTATTTCGATATCTGCAATTGATACCATCAAAGTAATTAAAAAATAGCATCTAAAAGGACAAATTGTAGCTTAGACCATCCGGTTCTTACTAGATCCGGGTTTCTTGATACGGGAACGATACCAATGGCAACTGAAAATGAAGACCTTAAACATTCTACACTACGATCATTCAAAACCGTCGATGAAGTATCCGGGCCTCTGCTCTTCGTCAACCTCGAAGGTAAAGGCGGCGTCTCTTACGGAGAAATCTGTGAAGTAGAGACTCCACGCGGAGAACGACGACGGGGACAGGTCCTCGAGATATCTGATGACCTCGCGGTCATTCAGGTCTTCGAGGGAACCACTGGCCTCGATACCGATGCCACCACCGTCAGATTCCTGGGATCCACCCTTGAAATCCCCCTAGCAGAAGATATGCTCGGTCGTGTCTTCAACGGCAGAGGTGAACCCATCGATGATGGACCCTCACCCATCGGCAAGATCAAACGAACCATCTCCGGCAATCCTCTCAATCCCGCAGCACGAGAATACCCCCGAGCATTCATTCAAACCGGCATCTCCTCCATCGATGCCCTGCTCACCCTGGTACGAGGACAGAAACTTCCCCTCTTCTCCGGTTCTGGACTGCCACACAATCAGATCGGTGCACAGATCGCCCGGCAGGCAACCGTCCTCGGTGAGGGAGAATCCTTCGCTGTCGTCTTCGCCGCCATGGGTATCACCGCCGAGGAAGCACGATTCTTCCAGTCCGACTTCGAACGAACCGGAGCACTCGAACGAGTCACCCTCTTCCTCAATCTCGCCGATGATCCTGCAGTCGAACGAATTATCACTCCCCGACTGGCACTGACCTTCGCCGAGTACCTCGCATTCGATCTTGACTACCATGTACTAGTCATCCTAACCGATCTGACCAACTACGCCGAAGCACTCCGAGAAATCTCCGCCGCACGTGAGGAAGTACCCGGTCGCCGTGGATTCCCCGGTTACCTCTACTCCGACCTCTCCACCCTCTACGAACGAGCCGGTCGTATCGAAGGTAAAAAGGGTTCTATCACTCAGATACCCATCCTCTCCATGCCAAATGATGATATTACACATCCTATCCCTGACCTCACAGGCTACATCACGGAGGGTCAAATCTACGTCGACAGAGCCTTAAACCGGAAAGACGTCTTTCCGCCAATCAATCCCCTGCCTTCCCTGTCTCGATTGATGAAAGAGGCAATTGGCAAGGGATCAACCCGTGAGGACCATTCTGGGCTGTCCGCCCAGCTCTATGCTGCTTATGCCAAGGGTAGAGAGATCAGAGATTTGGTGGCTGTTGTTGGTGAGGAATCACTGACTGACGAGGATCGGTTGTATCTGGATTTTGCGGATAAATTCGAGAAGGAATTTCTGAACCAGGGACTGACCAACCGCTCGATCTTTGAGACTCTGGATCTTGGTTGGGAACTGCTGAAGGTTTTTCCCAATCCCATGCGTCAGCTGAAGCGTATTGATGCCGATATGATCGAGAAATATCACTACGATTACCGTGACAACGATTACGACTTCCGCCGAACCGATGCATAGTCTATAATAAATTCAATATCTGATAAACTCTTAATTTCAATTCTATATTTGTATATTCTATATATTAATCATCGAAGTTTTCAATCAGATGATATTGATATCAGATTGCGGACGATTTATCGCTACAATACATTCGACAGAAATTATTGGTTGGAAGAATGAGTGTCTAAAAATTGACTGTATTTTATTCTAAAATTAGTAATTCTCATAGTAAGAGAAAACTATTAATTAGCTATACGATTTATTAGATACTTGGAACATCGTGATTGTCAGATACACTCTAGTGCTCCCGGGACATAACTTTCATCATATCCCACGTATGTTTACGGCGTTTATCGTCATATCATGCTATTTGGTGATGCACCTGAAATCATGGTACCTTCCACCGTCCTACTCGAGAGAGTAAGAAACAGTCAAATGTTATCAGATTTATAACAGGAAAGTATACTGAATAGATTTAACTGGAGATGGTTTCTCAATAAATGATGAGTATTTTGGTACTTATAGTACTGATATTTTGTTTCAATTCAGTAAGGGAGGAATTTTTGGACGGATCATATAAGAGACCAAAATCTTACGAGTAGTCCGATAATTGCCATTTTTAGTTTGCGTGTAGATATTCGGTGCTTCATACTTGAGAATGCCAAGTACGCGTTTAATGACACGGGTATTTCGTAGCATGATTTCATCGATTTTCTCCATTTCATTTTTCGATGGATCAAGTTTCATCTCAATAGATGTTATCATTGTGAACATTTCTTAAAATTGACAATACCAAACATATATTTTCCAAGATCAGTTCTATCTTGCCTATCAAGAGCTACCATCAGTAAATGTGAAGATTGTATGATTGAAACTGAATTCTTAGGCATTTTAGTGAATTCTCCTAGGCATTATACTAGGCTCGTTATAAAATGTCAGATTTCAAGGCTAATTAGATATGTGTGGAAAACAATGGAACGGTTCAACTTTGATTTCCCCTACAAATCTTGCAACATGAGGGATTCTTTCAGGAATGATATACTCGATCCTGAACATTTTGTTCCTTTTTTCGTTTTCTTTTGATAATAACTATCAAGATTATTTCAGGAGAACATCTCAGGCTACAGTCATGAGATTAGATTGTAATGTTTCCTAATTCTGCAACTACAAAATATATTATGAATCTCAAATTTCATTATCCTCAATCAAGTTTAGGATATATCTCTCAATTCGAAGATAATCCCTATCCCAATTGATCACACGATCTCTAATCCTATCTACGGGATAAATCCCGAATTCCGCTTGATAAGCCTGCAGATAAGCAATAAACTCTTTTTCACTGGATCTTACAATTGGATCCTGCCAGGTATGACCCTGATGAATTGGTTTCCAAACAATTCCCAAATAGCCATCTTCATGAATAATTTCTGACAATTCCAATTCTCTTTCTGCCAAGTAGGACCCCGGTTCTGTCTTCTTTGCTGCAAATGGATATAATCCGTAGGTTCGTCCCAGCATGGCAAAATAATCATCCTCCTGCATGATAGATGGAAAAGCTTGACCTTCTTCAGTGACAACTTCTAGCCGATATTTCTCACCTAAATGATAGTAATACTGTTTATTCAAAATATCTAGCAGGTCAAGTGAGTTCATATAATTATTACCCGGCATCAGTTGATAGTCGAACTGATCGCCGATGATGTCTATAAAGATCCTGCTGGTCTCATCATCTAGCTGAATTGCGAGACAGATATCATGTTTGAACTCTGCATATCTTGTTGCAAGATCACGGATTTTCACCTCAGCCAATGTTGGGAGGACATCTCGCTCCTCATCATGAATTATAGTGATGCGTAGAATTCCCGCAATCTCCATCTTCATATGTTGGACAAGCTCAGCTGCAGTTGTCAGATAACTCCTCTGGGCACGCATCCGGTAGGACTTGAGCGTGCTGATAAACGCCTGCATCTGCCTGAGATATGCCTTATCAGATAGAATCTTTGGTAATTCAATATCACCGGCTTTATTTCTGGGTAGAACTATCCGGGGATAGTCAATTTCGAGATCATACCCCTCAGGTAGATAATCACCAAACGGATCAAAAAATTCGTCAAAATCACTGTCGATGATTCGGATGAGTTCATCACTATCGCATGTATCATAGACATCAACCTGCTCAAGTAATGGATGATCAATCCTGACCCGAAAAGTTACATCAGAACCGATCAAACTACTATGTAATGCAATCGTACAGGATACCAACAACTTTTGGTACTGACCACTCTGATGAAGACAAGAGAGTTGATCAGAATAACCTGTAAAAACCGGTTGATTGCCGATATTGGGATCACCCTAGGTTGACAAATACAAATACAAATTTGCCAATATTGTCATTTAACAATTGCCAACTTACACATTCTGTGATCACTCAGCAATGTACCCATCAAGATAATCGCCTGGAATACCTGCAACAATCAACCTAACTACTATCTATTGATATATATTGTAGTTATGCTATATTTCATGATACTCAATCGGACATTCAAAATTATGCTTACCAAAACTCGAATCATTTCTCTACTGGTAGTAACTGCAACCATGATGATTTTGACCACCTCCGCCTGTGAGACCGGTTCTATCATTCTCTCTAGATGTTAATCCCAATCTTCACCAACCATTTCAATCATTGAACAAACTCAAGTATTTCTTGCTAATTTAATTATCAAGTAATCTCAAGTATCCAGTTCATATCTGACCACACCTCTTAGGAATGATTCATCTCCCTTGATCATTCACCTTTCAGAAACCTACTCAAGAGATTTTAACCTTATGTAGTACAGGCTGGAGATGACGGTATGTCGTATAGAATTGATGCTGAGAATCTAATTCTTGGCAATGGAGAACTGATAACTGATGGTGCAGTCGTGATAGATGGATCCACGATTTCCTATGCAGGTGGACAGGAAGAGGCACCTGTGCATGATAATACTATCCAGACCAATACGCTGATGCCTGGGATGTGGGAATGTCATGGTCATCTAATCGGAGCCAAGACACTGGATTTTGAGAAAGAACTGATGACACCACATATGGTGCATGGGATGCGAGCTCTGGAAGATGCCAGAATCACGCTTCAGGCAGGATTTACCTCCATTCGTGAGGTGGGAGGATATGGAATCTACGTCAACCGTGCCATTCAGGAGGGTACCAGTATCGGTCCCCGGATCTATGCTGCCGGTGCTGCATTGTCAATGACCGGTGGTCATGGTGATATTCATGCACTGCCCTTTGAGATGATGCAGCTGTCTATGGAGGATGATGCACAGTGGTTTGAACATGTTGATGGTGTGGCCTCCTGTCTGAAAGGCGTTCGCAAACAGCTCCGAAAAGGTGCGGAGGTTATCAAGATCATGGTCTCCGGTGGTGTGTTATCAGAGATTGATCATCCCATTCACCAACAGTTCTCTTTTGATGAGGTCAAGACCATAGTAGATGAGGCGCATCGTGCCGAGGTTGCAGTAGCTGCCCATTGTCATGGTGCTCCGGGTATGCAAAATGCACTGAATGCTGGAGTTGATACGATCGAGCATGGCACCTATCTCAATGCCGAATTGGCTGACCAGATGGTCGAGCAGGGTACGGTTCTGATCCCGACCCGGCAGATCATCGAGGAATCCATGGCTATGTTGGACTCTCCGGCAATTCCTGAATTTGCCAAAGAGAAAATGCGAGTCACAGCCAAGCATCATGCAGAGGCCTTGAAATTGGCCATTCGCAAAGGTGTGACCATTGCCTGTGGAACAGATATTGCCGGCTCCCAGCTGGCTCAATTTGTCAAATGGGGTACCAATGCTAGAGAATTGGAATGGTTGGTGAAATTTGGGATGGATCCCATGGATGCACTTGTCACTGCCACGGGTAATGGTCCCAAGACGCTGGGTGGTAGAGCCCCCCAGTCAGGATTGTTAAGGGCTGGCTATGATGCAGATCTTCTCCTTCTCAAGTCCAATCCCCTCGATGATATTACTATCCTCCAAGATAATGCCAATTTCCAGGCTGTGGTCAAATCTGGTTCGACCATCTGAGCTGGATCCGAGTACTTTCGGTCAACCCTATCCCGTTCTCGGTATTTTTAACCCCAACTGGGTATAGGTAGTATGAATAGACTTAACCTATTCTCTGGGGCTTCGGCCAAAGCAAGATTTCTAGCAAAACGACTCTCTCTCTTTCTGTTACCTGTAATGGTAATGGTGGGCATCTCCGTGGCAAGTGCGGAATGTTTTCATTTCAAGGGTCAAATCTTCTGTGCATAATCTAAATATCCATCTCAATTAACCAAGTAATGTACTAGTAGCAAATCTGTATTCAAATTCTCTGGACAAAAAGATAATACTCTATTTTTATTAAATTTACGAAATATATTATCGCTCCATTTATTTCCAATCTTGCTTGGAGATGTAACTTCCATCAGACTTGATATCAAGAATGGAAAATGGTTCATCCTTGAGTGTTTTTGACATCAAGATAAGATCATCACGATAATACCAACCTTCTTTCTCATAGAAATCACCCACCTCTGCATTTTCTCGCTCGATCATCAGGTGTATCTTGACAACATTATGTTCACGATACCAATTCTCTAGATGAGTCATCAATCGACTACCCAATCCTTGGTGTTGATATCGGGGATCAATTGCCAGATGGTTGATATACCCTCTCCGACCATCAAATGAGCCGATAACCGATCCGATTATCACCTCATGATATCGCATGATAAAGAACGATTCTTTACAAAATTTAGCGAATCGGTTCAATTCGGACTCAGTATCAGAATAACTCAGGGATAGACCAGCACGTAACCAGAGTTTGATAACTTCAGAATAATCAGTTTGAGAATATGTTGTAATTTCAATGTCCATAGGTGGGAATATTAGGTGATAAACAAGATCATATTGGTGTCAGGTCGGAACCTTGAATGTTTAAGTTCGGATGGCTACACTAACCCACTGATGTTAAGAAAAGAGTCAATTTAGAGCAATTCTCTTTAATTCCAGCCTTTTAATGGAGTGCTGAGAAGACCTAAACAGTATGGTCTTTGATAATTTGGTTGATCACATCAAACAGGTACTGAAGGTAATCAACCAATACAAAATCGCAGGAAACAGTGGGATTGATCTGGTGGTCAGTCTTATAATTCTGATTACCACAGTCATTGTTCTGTATGGGATCAAATTTGTACTCATTAGACGAGTTCAAAAAACCATTGAGGATTCTGAACGAGATTATCGACAGATCTACCTCCACCGTATTATCAATATCATCAATAACTTATTGAGCTGGCCAGTAATTTTCCCCACAGCATTGTACCTGGCAACAGCAGTTCTCGAATTCAATGCAATACAACGAAGTATTGCAAATGGGATAATTTATGCCTTCATTGCGATTATCATTATAAAATACCTCTTCAATCTCTACGATATCTTGGAAAATTACTATCAGCGTAAAATTGGAGAAGAGTCGAAACAGATCACTGAATTTCTGAAATTGATAGCCAAGGTCATAACTACTCTACTGATTATCCTGATTTATCTCAGTGCAATTGGTATCAAGATTACCGCATTTCTTGCTGGATTTGGGGTTGCGGGAATTGTTGTTGGACTTGCACTTCAAGAAGTAATATCTGATCTGTTTGCTTCTGTCTCCATATACCTTGATCAACCGTTTGAGATTGGAGATCGAATCGAGATCAATGGAGAGAAGGGCATAATAAAAAAAATTGGGATTCGATCTACTAAAATACGATCTCTTGATGGTCATCTCATGATTGTGGCCAATCAAAACCTTACTACACACAATATCAAAAATTTCAAGAAAATGGAACGTCGTCGGGCAAAAAAAACCATAGGGATAGCATATGAGACTCCACCAGATACACTTGAACAGATCCCCATGATGATCGAGGAGGTGATTGAATCAATTGATACAGTTGATTTTGAACGGGCAAGTATTGTCAATCTTGGAGATTATGCAATTGATTTCGAATTTGTCTATTACGTGAACAGCCGTAAAAAATCAATATTTGTCAGGAAACAGCATCAAATCTATCTTGGGGTATTGAAAAAATTTGATAAGATTGGAATTGAAATCCCATATCCCAAACAAGAGGTATACAGACAGGAATTTTCAACAAATTAAATGACTTTGTACCCGTGAATTCCACGAATGAGGTAGAAAATTCATTTTTGAGAACATATCAAATCGAATTCAGATATCATAGAGTTCTTGGAGTTGTGAATCTAGTGGAAGATTATCCTGTATCATTATCAAAAATCCTTCAATACGTGGCAGCATAGCTCTATTAGAATCATTGATTTCTACCTTTTGATGAGAACGCAACTCCTTTAGTTCTATTTCTGAAAATAATGGTTCTAATACCTCCTGAAGGGGATTATCATCATATCTGTACGCATAGTCGAGGAAATCTCGGATAACGGTATCCTCGATTTCTGTAATTATTGACTCTGAAATCATATTATGAAGATATTTTAGTGTGAGTGGAATAATTGGATGATGTTTATCTAGATGATGAAGTAAGTAATATACAGTATCAATTCGATACATTTCAGGAACGTTCGGATGGAGGAGGCCAATGATAAGATCCTCATCCAACTGATTTTGAATTTGGAGTTGTTGGATCATTAAATCGTATTTAGAAACCAATCCATCATCTCTCAATGCCATTGCTAGCAGGATTGGTTCCAATTCTGTAGGTACGGAAGTCCAGATGGATACTAATGATTTGAGCCGGGACAGATGATTCCACACCTCTTCATTGGGAATAAGTACCTGCAGATACGGATCACTTATTTTTGAATAGAGATCATCCGAGGAAGTCTGTAATATGTCTCGCTCAATTAGAATAGTAAAAAAATCGACAATATTACAATGTTGTTTGACGATTGCATAATCTTGCAATTGCCAAATGGATAGCACATCAAAGAAAATAGAGAGTCCAAGTTCTGCGTAAAACTCGATAAAGATTTCGAGAAGTAATCTTTCGAGTTCGACCAAATCTTTTTCAGTATGTCGTCCCAACTGTTCGTAAAAATTAGATTCTAAATCAAGGATCTCACGATAATCTTGAAGTATGGGATCATCCTTCAAATAGCTGGATTTCAAATCAATTAGCTGCTGTACTGCCTCTTTGGGATCATTTTTTCCCAGTACACGGATTTTAAGGAATTGCAGGGCATACCAGTCCATTACATCAGAATATTCCTCACGAAGATCTGAGAGATGGAACAGCACATTCTCGATATGGGATTCATAGGGAAATAGATTGAGGAGATCGTAGAAGAGACTGGTTGAATCCATACCTTTGGCTAGTTTAGCGAGCACCAGTAAATAGGTGGAATAAATTTTCATATAATCTGAAAATTCCTCTGGTGAATTTTTGAATAAATCAAAAAATTCAGGGGGAAGTGTTGGGGTGGAATTATTATCATCAGGTTGAGGTTTCTCGGAGATCTGCTCCATTTTCAGTAGAAGATTCCCCTGATCGATGCCTGAACTATTAGAAATTTCCTCATCAATTAACATCAGGAGTTGTTTCAAATCATCTTCATCGAATATGTCGGGCGGATTATCAAGATCGAAATACGAGCTTATTTGTTGACGGTCATGGGGATTGATTGATTGATCATTCAAATAGGACTTCAAGATTTTTAGCAAAAGATGTACGGATGGTGGAGTGAATTCAGGAAGCTGATCAGTCATCGTATCAAGTAATGCCATGACTCGCTGATCATACTCTGTGGAATCAAAATCTTCAATGAGGTGCCAAATAATGTTGACTACGAATAAGAGAGTCAGGTAATTCATCCGGGAAACACCAGATATTTCCTCAAGAAATTCACGAAGTAACTCCAGTTGTTGTTCTTTGTGAGGTACTTCATATATGATTTCCCAGTATCGCAATATTTCCTGATGGTGAAGGTAGATATCCTCTTTAAAAATATAATCCCGAGTAGCAATATAATCAGGTCTATCTACCTGATAGACCTTCTCGATATAATTGGCCAATAATTGACTGTATTGCTGATTTTGGATTAATATATTAGGATTGATCGTGGTATGTAGCAGTGTCTCCATAAAAAGATGATAGGTCACTAGAAAATTCAAGAGTAGGACATCATCCTCATTCAGAGGTATTTGAGAGGGAATGAATTGATCGAGAAACAGGTGAAATGCAGCATGATGTTTCCATCTGCTAGAATTTGGAGATACTCTCAATCCCTCGATTTCTCGGGTAATCAATTTCCTCTTACTATAGACATAACTTTTGAGAACGAGGAGTTGATGCTGTTTAATACTTGATGAGGAATGAAGATTTTGATGGATTTGTGTGAAATACTGCATAATATCGATTATTCGATCCCAGTCAATCATGAGGTTAATGTTCTGGTTCTCACCACTATCCAATGCAAGTGGTAAATTGGAAAAAAATGAGGTAATATATTCAAAATTAAGGGAATTTGGGGATACTTCTGCCTGTTCCAATTTGCGTTGAAATTGATCGATATAATAATATCCTATACTACGGAGTGCATAATCGATATCAGGATTCATGAGAGATAGTGAAGAATCCATCATCAAATTATAGAGAACCATGGTCTCAATAAAATTCACAATCAGATCAACTCTGAGGAGATTATCATTCACGAGAAATGAGATTGAATGATAGAGATATGGCAGAAATTTTTGAAAAGATGACAATTTTATTTTCCCGGTAAGATAATAAAGGACGATAATATCTCTGACGAATTCGGCAAATCTGTGCATTTTAAGGTCAGGGAGATTTTCAGCTACAGCTATTTTTTGTATAATCTCCGACATCTGACTTATAAAATCAAGATCTGTTGACGTAATATGGTTCAGAAAATCAGTCATAATCTTATGGAAATAGTCTTCAAACTCTGCTGGATCATAGCCGAGTTTGAATCTAGTTTTATCATAGACTAGAATTTCTAAATACAATGTTGTCAAATAAAGGCAGGGTGGACTGGTTGATATTAATTGACGAATTTGATCAACCTTGGAAATGACAACCTCTTCATTGTTTGAGATGAGATCATCAATAATAATTTCTTTGATTAAGCTCAAAATAACTTTCAGTGAAGGATTATCAAAATATGCCTTATACGCCACATATGTTGAAAATTCTATGCTATCCTTTATGAAATCAGGAAGATTACTAATCATCTTTTCATACGCATGCCTGATCTGCTGCTGATTATTCAGTTTTGGTAACAGAATTGTAGCTAATGTAACACGGTAATCGGTAATAGTATTGAATTCAGCAAGAATAATTCCTGGTTGTTCAAGCACACCCGATTCAATGCTAAATTGTAAAATAGAAATTGGGGTGATAATCAAGAGATCGGAAATAACTTTTTTCTCAATTATCTCTCGATCTTTAATATAGGTCAATATATCATCAAATCCAGTCATTACTACATCAGGGGAATATCGGTTTCTCTGAGATAGCGTGCCAAAATACCGGACGATTGTATCTGAATTAACTTCAAATGATTTTGTTAAAAATAGAGGAGTATTATCTGGAAGTGAATCAAGCACGAATACTTATTGGATCTTGTTATTATAAATTTATGGCATTTGGTTAATTGAGATGGATATTTAGATTATGCACAGAAGATTTGACCCTTGAAATGAAAACATTCCGCACTTGCCACGGAGATGCCCACCATT
>Ga0102944_1000255_pt1 | contig 43508 bp, 38 predicted proteins | sample SalPonD_shore_MG_FD_78172 | JGI IMG/M metagenome (GOLD analysis project Ga0102944, IMG submission 78172) | Salt pond soil microbial communities from South San Francisco under conditions of wetland restoration - Salt Pond MetaG... | ecosystem: Environmental > Aquatic > Marine > Intertidal zone >... | reverse complement strand
TCGACGACTGCCACGCCTGTGAAATGGAGCCCATAACCGGACTTGAACCGGTGACCTCTTCCTTACCAAGGAAGTGCTCTACCGACTGAGCTATATGGGCGAACCTGGCTACAAGCCACAAGCTACCAGCCACTAGTGAAATCACTCGCTGTCTCCATACATCGCCGTTCACTTGTTGCTAGTAGCTAGTAGCTTGTGGCTTTCCGTTGGAGCGGGTGATGGGAATCGAACCCACGTCATCAGCTTGGAAGGCTGAGGTTCTACCATTGAACTACACCCGCAAATCAGGCAACAGATAACAGACTACAGGTATCAGGTGTATGTCTGTTGCCCTGTTTGCCGAATGCCGTTCGCCCGCTTCCGCGATCTGATCCCTGTCACCCGTACCTCTGCATGCGCCGTGAAACAGATATCGGATATCAAATCCTGCTGTCATCGCCCCTCGCTCGATAACCGGATTTGATATCGGATGTCTGTTAAAAAAACTCCCCGCCCCCTCCTGATACCTGCTCCCTGTTGCCTGCCACCTGAATGGTGGAGGGGGGAGGATTCGAACCTCCGAAGGCATAGCCAGCAGATTTACAGTCTGCCCCCGTTGGCCGCTTGGGTACCCCTCCCGAAAAAACGTAAGCCGCACATTTTCAGTCAATACCGGGATGCTGTCAATAACCCTTTGTTTTATCCACGAAATATAAGCCCTTGAAAAGAATAACAGGGCGCTGCCCGGAGGCTCAAATCCGGGCGTGAAACGTGCATTTTTTCCGCCCGCCTACCCTCCCCGGCGCAGGATTGTACCGCTGCGGGCATCGCGGATCTCTGTGGGGCGGCCCAGGGCGCCGACGCGACCTGGCAGCAGGTAATCCAGCCGATCGTCGAAATAGGCCCGGACCCGCCGGGCATCGCGCGCCGGGGGGGCGCCCTCCGGATTGGCGCTGGTGGACACCAGGGCCCCGACCCGATCACACAGGGCGCGCACCAGGGGGTGGTCACTGACGCGCACCGCCAGCGCCGGCCGGCCGCCGCTGAGCCAGGCCGGAACGCCGGGGCGGGCGGGAACGATCCAGGTGACCGGGCCCGGCCAGCTCTCCAGCACCCGCTGCCGCTGCTTCGCCGGGAGGGCGTCGAGATCGATGAGAGCGTCGAACTGGTCCGCCGCGGAAGCCACCAGGATCAGGCCCTTGCCGGGGCGGCGGCCCTTGAGCGCCAGGATGCGCTGCACCGCCTCCGGGAAACACGGGGCACAGCCCAGGCCGTATACCGCCTCCGTGGGGTAGGCAATAACGCCGCGGTTGCGGACGCTGCGCGCGGCGCAGTCGAGATGCCAGCGACTCAAGGCGGGACGGGGATCAACGCTGCAGGGACTGGTCCTTTTCCCGGATCTTGGCGGCGTTGGCCTCCCGGTCCTTGAGCAGGCGCCCGGCCAGGGCCGGATCCGCCGTGGCCAGGATCTGCACCGCCAGGTAGGCGGCGTTCTTGGCACCCGCCTTGCCGATGGCGACGGAGGCGACGGGAATGCCGCCCGGCATCTGGACGGTGGACAGCAGGGCGTCCATGCCGTTCAGGGGGCCGGCGTCCATGGGCACGCCGATCACCGGCTTCACGGTCAGGCCGGCCACGGTCCCGGCCAGGTGCGCCGCCAGTCCCGCAGCGGCGATGAACACGGCGCAGCCGCGGGCATCGGCGTCCTTGACGTAGGCGTGGGTGGCAGCGGGGGTGCGGTGCGCCGAGGTGATCTTGACCTCGTGCGGGACCTCGAAACTGTCGAGGATATCCAGGGTGGACTGCATCACGGGCAGATCGGAGTCCGATCCCATGAGTACGGCAACGAATGGTTTCTTGTCGCTGGTCATTTTTCTTGCTTGAACGTCAGGTAGGCATGGAATGTTGGTTTATAAACGGTCAGCCGGCCTTGCGCCGCCGGCCCTTGCCGGCGGGGGCCTCGGCCAGCAGGGTCTGGGATTCCTCCAGGGTCAGGCTGGCCGGCTCCCGGTCCTTGGGGATCTTGGCGTTTTTCTTGCCGTCGGTAACATAGGGCCCGTAGCGGCCGTTGAGGATGGAGATGCCCTCCTCCTTGAACACCTTGATCTGCTTGGCGGCGTCGGCCTTCTTCTTCTCCGCGATCAGTTCCAGGGCGCGATCCAGTTTCACGGTGTAGGGATCGTCCTCTTTCTTCAGGGAAACGAACTTGTTGCCGTAGCGGATATAGGGACCGTAACGGCCGATATTGGCGACCACTTCCTCACCCTCCTTGGTCTCGCCCAGTTCCCGCGGCAGCTTGAACAGCTTCATGGCCTCATCGAAGCTGATGCTGTCCATGCGCTGGCCGGGTTTGAGGCCGGCGAAGCGGGGCTTTTCCTCGTCTTCCTTGGTGCCGATCTGGACGTAGGGGCCGTAGCGGCCCATGCGCACCGAGACCGGCCGACCGGACTTGGGATCGGTACCCAGGTCCCGGGCCTGGTTGGCTTCCTTGCGGGAAACGTTTTCCTCCTTCTCCTTCACCTGGGCCGAGAACGGTTCCCAGAATTCTTTCATCAGGGGGACCCATTCCTTTTCGCCCCGGGCAATTTCGTCCAGCTCGTCCTCCAGCCTGGCGGTGAAATCGTAATCCACGTACTTGGTGAAGTGCTCGGTCAGGAACCGGTTGACGATGCGCCCGACATCGGTGGGAATGAAGCGTTTCTTGTCCATTTCCACGTATTCGCGCTGGCGCAGGGTGGAAATGATGGAGGCATAGGTAGATGGCCGGCCGATGCCGTGCTCCTCCAGCGCCTTGACCAGGCTGGCCTCGGTGTAGCGCGGCGGCGGCTCGGTGAAATGCTGTTCGGCGCGGATTTTTTTCAGTTTGACCTTGTCACCCTGCTCCAGCGGCGGCAGGGACTTCTCGTCGGAATCCGGCTTGGTGTCGTCCTGGCCTTCCTGGTAGACGGCCATGAACCCCGGTTCGGCAATGGTCGAACCGGTGGCGCGGAACAGGTTGCCTTCGCCACAGCGTAGATCCACGGAGACGGTATTGATGAGGGCGTGCTGCATCTGGCTGGCCACGGCCCGTTTCCAGATCAGTTGGTACAGCTTGTACTGATCGGCGGTGAGCCTGGACTTCACGTCCTTCGGCGTGCGTTTTACGGAGGTGGGGCGGATGGCCTCGTGCGCCTCCTGGGCGTTCTTGGAGGAGGTCTTGAACGTGCGGGGACTGGACGGCAGGTGATCCTTGCCGTATTGCGCGGTGATGTATTCACGCATTTCCTCGACCGCTTCCTTCGCCAGGTTCACCGAGTCCGTACGCATGTAGGTGATGAGGCCGACGGATTCCTCGCCCATGTCTATGCCCTCGTACAACTGCTGGGCGATACGCATGGCGCGCTGGGCGGTGAATCCGAGTTTCCGCACCGCTTCCTGCTGCAGGGTGGAGGTAATGAACGGCGGCGCCGGCTGGCGCTTGCGCTGTTTTTTCTCGACCTTTTCGACCACCAGGTGACCGTCATTGCTCTTCTCCAGCTCGTCCCGGACTGCGTTGGCACCGTCAGCATTGGTGATGGAGAACTGTTTCTGGCGTTCGTTGTGAAAAGTATGCAGCTTCGAGGAAAAATCCTGCTTCTTGTGATTCAGATCCGCCTCGATGCTCCAGTATTCCCGCGGCTTGAATTTCTCGATCTCGTCTTCGCGCTCGACAATCATGCGCAGGGCCGGGCTCTGCACCCGCCCCGCCGACAGCCCGCGGCGTATTTTTTTCCACAGCAGCGGCGACAGGTTGAAACCCACCAGGTAATCCAGGGCGCGGCGCGCCTGCTGGGCGTTGATCAGTTCGTTGGAGAGGAGCCGGGGATGCTGCATGGCCTCCTGGATGGCGGACTTGGTGACCTCGTGAAAAACCACGCGGTGCACGTCCTTGGCATCGATGGCGCCGCGCTCCTTCAGCAGCTCGTACAGGTGCCAGGAGATGGCCTCACCTTCGCGATCCGGGTCAGTGGCAAGATACAGGGTGTCGGCCTTCTTCAGGGCCTTGGTGATGGCATCGACCGACTTGGCGTTTTTCTCGATGATGTCATAGTGCATCTCGAAATTCTTGTCCGGCTCGACCGCCCCCGCCTTGGGCAGCAGATCCCTGACATGGCCGTAGGAGGCCATGACCTCGTAATCCTTGCCCAGGTATCGTGACAGGGTCCTGGCCTTGGCAGGTGATTCCACAATTACCAGAGATTTACCCATATAAAAACAAAACCTTTTATTAGTCCGGTGATGAGAAAGATGACGGGGTGACTGCTTATCAATGCAAGCTGGCTTCGACCCGATCCATGACGATGTCTTCCATCCAGGTAAAGGCATCTTCCTTTCCCGGCTGGTTCAACAGGACCATCAGTGTGACCCACTTGAGCTGATGCAGATCGATCTCGCCGTCCTCGAGGGCCATGGCGCGGTCTATGACGAGTTCCCGGTCATGCATATCCAGTATGCCGGCCTGCTCCAGGAAGGTGATGTAACCGCGGCATTCGGTGCCGAGTCTGCCCATCTCCTGGTCGTTGAAGACCCGGTTTACGCCGCTGCCGCTCAACTTCTCCTCCGGCGCGACGTCGTTCTTCGCCACCAGTCCCTCCAGCCAGTCGAAGGCCTTGTTGACCTCGCTGTGGCCGAAGCCAGCCTGCATCAGCCTGTTCTTCAGTAAATCCTGATTGGCATCGATTTCAGTATCATCATCCAGGTGGTTGTCGAACAGGTACATCAGAACATCGAACACGTTTTCTTTCATGATTAATGACGGCTCTCATCGTCGTACATATGCGCCACCCGGCACGGTTTCGATCAGACCCAGCAGCTCCAGATTCAACAGGGCGGCAGATATCTCATCTACCGGCAGCAGAGTCAAGTTGATCAGCGAATCGACGGTGATCGGGGCATCTCCTATATTATCAAGCAGGAGTTTTGCGGCGCCGTCAAGCCCGGCGCCGTCCCGCAACGGCGTCGGTGCAGCACGCACCACGGCGCCGGCCGCGGCCGCCAGCGGTGCAACTTCCTCCAGGATATCTTCAATGGTTTCAGTCAGTTTTGCTCCCTCACGGATGAGGGCGTGGCAGCCGCGGGCCACGGGATTGTGGATCGATCCCGGCACCGCAAAGACCTCCCGCCCCTGTTCCAGGGCGAGCCGGGCCGTGATCAGGGAGCCGCTCCGGGTCGCCGCCTCCACCACCAGCACGCCCAGGGCGAGACCGCTGATGAGGCGGTTACGGCGCGGGAAGTTGGCCGCCAGCGGCGGGGCTGCGGGCGGAAACTCCGAGACCAGCGCGCCCGCCGCCGCAATGTTTGCGGCCAGACGCCGGTTGCCGCGCGGATACACGGTCCTGAGACCGCAGCCGAACACGGCGAGGGTCGGGGCGCCGGCCTCCAGCGCTCCCTCGTGGGCCTGGCTGTCGATGCCGGCCGCCAGACCGCTGGTTACGGTGATCCCGCCGCGGCCGAGGTCGGCGCCGAACTGACGGGCGTGGCGGCGACCCGCGGGGCTCGGCTTGCGGCTGCCGACCACGGCGATCTGCGGACTCGTCAGCAGTTCGGCACGGCCCTGCACGAACAGGCCCGGCGGCGGATCCGGGATTTGTTTCAGCAGGGGCGGATATTCGGGCGCGTTCCAGGTAATCAGCCGGCCGCCGCTGTCGTGCAGCCATTCCAGATCGGCTTCGGCGCCACGCCAGTCCGGCGCCAGGATCGCAGCAATCGCGGCCTCGCTCAGGCCCAGTGCCTCAAGTTGCCGGCGGCCGGCGTCGAAAATCTCGAGGGGGGAGGCAAGACGGGCGTTGAGGCAACGGAATGCGGACGGACCCAGTTGGGGAATGCGCAGCAGCGTCAGGCAGGAAAGTTGTTCCTGCTGTGCCGTGGTGTCGTCCCTGACCCTGGCCACCGCCGTATCCCGTCAGCAGTGGCGATATGCGCCGCCGGGCGGCCGGGCGCACGGGGTATTACATGTTCTTGACGGTATCATGGATATGCATGGCGTCCTTGGCTTCCATGACCAGAGCATAACTCACCTTGTCGAAGATCCGGAAGATCATGACCACACCCGTGTATTTTGGCGGCAGTTGCACCTGCTCGCCGCCGGTATCCGGGCGGCCCAGATAGCCCACCAGGGCGGTATTATCAAAATCCCGCTTGGTCTTGACCAGGTCGCTGACCAGATTGGACAGCGGATTGGTGCCTTCCCCGGCGATATGATCCTTTTTGCCCGAATATGCGATGCGATCGGTGATGACCGCGCCCTTGCGGTATACGCCCAGAACACTGCCCACCTGCAGCCCGTCGTTCTTGCCCAGGTCCAGCACCACCACCTGGTACTGGCCGATCTCGGAGACGACGTCGATGGCGGAGATAATGTTGCCGGAAACCGGGTGGTCCGGCTCGCGCGGCTCGAAGTCGGTGCGCATTTCTCCCTCGGACTGCGGAATCAGGCGATCACCGGTCAGGACTTCCCGCTCGGACTTGGTGACCAGCACGGTGGCCGGATCGCCGAAGTCCTCCACGGTCGCATCGCCCACGTAAATGGCCTCATAGCCCAGCACCTTGCCGTGGCTCTTGTAAGCCGGACCCTGCCGGTAGATGGAGTAGCGGTGCTGATCCGTGCCGGAAGGCAGGCCGCGGACGTAGACCTCGTTGCCGGAGCCGGCAATCAGGTGCTGATCGTAGCTGGAAACGATATACGGCCGGCTCTTCAGTTCATCCTTGGAAACCACCAGCGGCCGCGTCAGGAATTCCCGGATGGCTTCAATGGGGATCGTGGGTATGGGCTTTTTCTCCCTGACCACCTGCACGCCGGGTTCCAGCTTGACGGTACGGTGATTGCCGCGTTTCACCGTGAGTACCGGCTTGCCACCCCGGTAGACCAGGCGCACGACATCGCCGGGATAAATGAGGTGGGGATTCTTGATCTGCGGATTGACCCGCCAGATCTCGGGCCAGCGCCAGGGCTGCTTCAGGAACCTGGCGGAAATGTCCCACAGGGTATCCCCCTTCTTGACCACATAGCTTTCAGGATGGTTGGGGTTGATCTGGACGTTATCTGCCCACACCATTAAGCTGAAGCTTAGCAGTACGAAGCTTATTAGAATTTTATGCAGCATACGCCGTACCTTACGGAAATTCCTTAATGTAGATTAGAAAAAAGTCTAGCAGAATGTTCCAGTGCGTACCATGATTTCATCGTGACGGCGATCACAGTATTTTTTATGTATACTATCAAAGAGTTATATAGTTACACGGAGACCTGGACACAGCCATGGCTAGATTAACCGTTCTGCATTTTCCGGATCCGCGGCTGCGCCAGCAGGCATTGCCCGTTGCCGCCGTGGACGAGAGCGTGCGCACCCTGGCGCAGGATATGCTGGAAACCATGTACGCCGAGGGCGGTATCGGCCTGGCCGCCATCCAGGTCGGGGTAAGCCGGCGCGTGGTCGTCATGGATCTCTCGGAAGCGCGGGATGAACCGCTGGTGCTGGTGAATCCCGAGGTCCTCGCAGCCGAGGGCAGCGAGGAAATGCAGGAAGGCTGCCTGTCCGTACCCGGCTTCTACGAAACGGTGCGCCGGGCCGAGCGCATCCACTTCCGCTACACCAACCTGGACGGGGAGGTGATGGAAGGCGAAACCGACGGCCTCTTCGCCGTCTGTTTCCAGCATGAACTGGATCACCTGGACGGCAAGCTCTTCATCGACTACCTGTCACCGTTAAAGCGCCAGCGCATCAGGAAAAAGCTGGAGAAGCAGGAAAAGCTTCAGGTCCAAGCCCTGTAGTGACCGACAGCCTCACTATCGCCTATGCCGGCACGCCGGAACTGGCTGCCGTGATACTGCGTACCCTGCTGCAGGACGGCCGCCATCGGATCCTGCAGATCTACACCCAGCCGGACCGCCGGGCGGGACGCGGCCGCAAACTGCAGCCCGGTCCGGTCAAACGCCTTGCTGAAGACGCCGGCATTCCCGTTTTCCAGCCCCGTTCGGGACAGGAGCTGCAGGTGCACCCGGCCCTGGCCGCCGTCGACGTGCTGGCGGTTGCCGCCTTCGGCCTGATCCTGCCGGAAAGCGTTATCCGGGCACCGCGTCACGGCGCCGTCAACGTCCACACCTCCCTGCTGCCCCGCTGGCGCGGGGCGGCACCCATCCAGCGGGCCATCGAGGCGGGGGACGAACTGACCGGCATCACCATCATGCAGATGGACGCCGGCCTGGACACCGGCGACATCCTGCTGCAGCAGAGCTGCCCCATTCATCCCGAGGATACCGCCGGCAGCCTGCAAGAGCGGCTTGCCGCCCTGGGCGGCGAGTGCCTGCTGCGGGCCCTGGATCAAATTGCCGCCGGCGAGGTGCAGCCCGTGCCCCAGGACGAGGCCGGGGCCTGCTATGCCTACAAGATCAGCAAGGCCGAAGCGGAGATCGACTGGACACTGCCCGCCGCCGTCATCGAACGCCGCATCCGGGCCTTTAATCCCGCGCCGGTGGCGCACACCACCGTGGCGGGCCAGTCCATGCGCATCTGGCGGGCCCGGGTGCTGGAAGATACCCGCGGCGACCGCGCTCCCGGCGAAGTGGTGGCGTGCACGCCGGCAGGCCTGGACGTCGCCACCGGCACCGGCGTCCTGCGCATCGAGTCCCTGCAGCTGCCGGGCAAAAAAATGATCAGCGCCGCCGATTTCCACCGCGGCTATCCCCGCTTCCACAAATGAAGCCACAAGCTACTAGCTACAAGCTACAAGGGATTGAAGCCACCGGAGAGGAATCGGCCCCCCGCTTGTTGCTAGTAGCTAATAGCTTGTAGCTTTCCGTTTATGGATACGCGTCTCGTTGCCGCCCGTGTCATTGCCGAGGTGCTGGACCGGCGCCGGCACCTGGACCAGGTCCTGGCCACGGCCGAGGCAGAGGTGCCGCCGCGCGACCGCGGCCTGCTGCGGGAATTGTGTTACGGCGTCCTGCGCTGGTATTTCCGTTACGATTATCTGATCCGGCAGTGGCTGAAACGGCCGCTGAAACCTGGGGATACTGATCTGCGCGCCCTGATCCTGTGCGGCATGTACCAGCTCGAACACCTGCGTATCCCGGACCACGCCGCCGTCGCGGCCACCGTCGAGGCGGCCCGCACCCTGAAAAAACCCTGGGCGGCGAATCTGATCAATGCCCTGTTGCGGCGCTTTCAGCGGGAAACGGCCAACCTGGATGCCCTCCTGACCGCTGCACCCGGCGCCTTTTACGCCCACCCCGACTGGCTGCTGCAGCGGCTGCGCGAACAATGGCCGGAGCACTGGCAGGGCATCGTTGCCAGCAACAACCGCCGCCCGCCCCTGCACCTGCGGGTCAACCGGCGCTACGGCAACCGCGACGAATACCTGGCGGAACTGCAGGACCAGGGTATCGCCGCCGTCGCCTCCAGGCTGAGCCCCTGGGGCATATGCCTGGAGCAGCCCATGGACGTGGAGGCCATACCCGGCTTCACCGCAGGCCGGGTCAGTGTGCAGGACTTCGGTGCCCAGCTGGCAGCGCCGCTGCTGGACCTCCACGCCGGCGAGCGCATCCTGGATGCCTGCGCGGCCCCCGGCGGCAAGACCGGCCATATCCTCGAAATCGCCCCGGGACAGGTCAACGTGACCGCCGTCGAGAGCGATGCACAGCGATTGCCGCGGGTGCAACAGAACCTGGAGCGCCTGGGCCTTAATGCAGGGATCATGCATTCTGATATTATTCAACGGGATGACTGGTGGGACGGTAGCCCCTTCGATCGCGTCCTCCTCGACGTCCCCTGCTCGGCCACCGGTGTCATACGCAGGCATCCGGATATCAAGATCCTCCGCACGCCGGAACAGGTCGCGAAACTCGCCGAATTGCAGCGGCGCATACTGGATTCGGTATGGGCGGTACTGAAGCCGGGCGGCAGGCTGCTGTATGCAACCTGTTCGCTGCTGGAGGAAGAAGGTGACGGGCAGATAGCCGGGTTTCTCCGGCGGCAGTCCGATGCCGTCGCGGTTCCCATAGATGCTGACTGGGGGCAAGAGGGTTCCTGCGGCCGCTGGCTTGTTCCCGGTGCTGACGATACCGACGGATTTTATTACGCTGCCTTGGCAAAAACCGGCTAGCCAGATGCTTAAAACCTGTTTCAGAACTCTTCGCCCATCCCCTTCCCTGCGGCAGGCCGTGACGCGCCGCGCCTGCGGCCACCCGGCGGCAACCCGGAATTCCAGACCGGATTCCCGGGACAGACATATACTTATAGTCGGGTTCCTCTGCTGCCTGTCCCTGCTCCTGCCGGTACTGGCACAGGCACAGGGGATCAGTATCGATTCCGCCAGCAGCAGGGAGGAAAACGCGGTTTACATGGTTAATATCGGTCTGGAACTGCATATGAGCGACGATATACGGGAGGCCTTGCGCCACGGCGTCTCCCTGGATATTGACGTGCATATGGAGGTCAGACTGAAAAGGAAATGGCTGTGGGACAAGCTCGTCAAGGAGGTAACCCTTCATTACAAACTGCAGCACCATCCGTTAAGCGATGTTTACCTCGTCACCCACCTGGATGACCACTCGCGGGAACAGTTCCAGACTCTGGATCAGGCGCTGGAGTATCTCGGCATGATCAGGAATTATCCGCTGATCGGTGCCGGCAAGCTCAAGAAGGACAGGAAGTACCAGGGCTGGGTCAAGGCGGAGCTGAACATACAGGAACTGCCGCCGCCCCTGCAGACTGCCACCTATGTCACGTCCCGCCTGCATCAGGAAAGCAAGTGGTATGAATGGGCACTTAGATAACAAGGCCGGCCGCAGCGGCGGCGGACTGATGCTGGTAACCGGCATCGTCCTGTTCGTTTTCATGCTGTCGTCGCTGCTGATGATGAGCGATGCCCTGCAGAATTCGGAACGTTTTGACAAATACTATTCCGGCCTGCTGATTTTCAATACGCTGGGCCTCGTCATCCTGGTCGGTCTGATCCTGGCCAACCTCAGAAATCTCATCCGGCAGCTGAGAAGAAAGGTACCCGGCGCGAAAATGACGTTCCGCATGGTCGCCATGTTCGCCGTTCTCTCGGTGACACCGGTCCTGATCGTCTATTACTTCTCCATCGATTTCCTGCATCGCGGCATCGACAGCTGGTTCGATCTCAAGGTCGAACAGGCACTGGACGACTCGCTGGAACTGAGCCGCCTGTCCCTGGAAGAGCGGATGCGGGAGATAATGAAAAAAACCAAGCAGATCGCGGAAGACTTTGCCAAGATATCCGACGTTGCCGTGCCGTTCGAGATCGATGATTACAGGACGCGCAGCGGTGCCAGGGATCTCACCCTGATGACCAGGCAGGGCAACTTCATCGCCTCCAGTACCGCGGACCTCAGCAGCCTCGTACCCAACCGGCCCAGTGATGCCATACTGCTGCAGCTGCAGCAGGGCCACGATTATATCGGCCTGGATACGATCCGGAAAAAGGGTCTGACCATACGCGCCGTGGTCAACGTCCCGGACATGGGTGTACATTCCCATTCACGCATTATCCAGGTTCTGTATCCGGTCTCCGACCGCATCAATGAACTCGCCAATAACATCCAGTCCGACTACGTCAAGTACAACGAACTTTCATTCCTGCGCGACCAGTTAAAATTCGGGTTCGTACTGATCCTGACGCTGGTCGTGCTGTTCAGCATATTCTCGGCCCTGTGGGCCGCCTTCTACTCGGCACAAAAGCTGGCCGCGCCGGTCCGGAACCTGGCGGAAGGAACCAAGTCCGTCGCCGAAGGGGACTACAGCAAGCAGCTGCCCGTTCCCGGTAACGATGAACTCGGCTTTCTCGTGGCCTCCTTCAATGAGATGACCCGGCGCATCGCCGGTGCGCGTGATGCCGTACGCAAAAGCCAGCTCGAGGCGGAGGCCCAGCGCGCCTACCTGGAAGCAGTGCTTGGACGCCTGTCATCGGGCGTCCTGGTGCTGGACCAGGACAGCCGCCTGAGAACCGTGAATATGAGCACCCGGCACATCCTGGGCGTCGATCTTACCGACCGTCTGGGTGAAAAGATGGACGATATCCTCGTCGATTATCGCTATCTCGAACCACTGATAAAGGCCATCGAGCATCACCAGGACACCGATCGGGGCGAATGGCGCGAGCAGGTGACACTGTTCGGCACCAGCGGGCGGCAGATTCTGATGTGCAGCGGCACCTCGCTATCCCTTTCGGGGCTGGAAGATTCCCTGGTTCATGTTATCGTATTCGACGACATAACGGCCCTGATTCAGGGACAGCGGGATGCGGCCTGGAGCGAGATGGCAAGGCGGATGGCCCACGAGATCAAGAATCCCCTGACTCCTATCCAGCTGGCCGCGGAAAGGCTGCGGCATAAATACCTCGACAGCCTCAAGGTGGAACAGCCCGAGACGATGGATCGGTTGACCAACACGATTATCCATCAGGTAGAAACCATGAAGGACATGGTGAATACTTTCTCCGATTACGCGCGGCCGCCCGCAATCCTGCGGGAAAGCGTCGACCTCAATGACCTGATACAGGAAGTCGTGGATCTGTTCAGCAGCCTGGACCCGCACGCGGCCATAAAACTGGAGCTTGCCCCCGAATTACCCCGCATCTACGCCGATCCGGGCCGGCTGCGGCAGGTATTCAACAACCTCCTCAAGAATGCCTTTGATGCCAGCGAAGCCGGTGGAGAGATCATACTGAATATCGAAACCGAGCACGTGGATGAACGCGGCCGGGATTTCATCGAGATCAGGATACGGGATGCCGGGCCGGGCCTCTCCGGGGATATAATCACCAGTGTGTTTGAACCCTATGTCACGAGCAAGCAGAAAGGCACCGGCCTGGGACTGGCCATCGTCAAGAAAATCATCGAGGAGCACGGTGGCGTGGTATGGCTTGAAAACAATGCAGACGGCGTTGGCGCCTGCGCCGTCATACGCCTGCCGCTCACGGCGGCCGACAGCTCCGCTTCCCTCGGCAACATAACGCGAAAGGACGCGATATGAGTACCGGTACGATCCTGGTCGTCGATGACGAGCCCGATATTCGCTCATTGATACAGGAAATACTCGAGGACGAGGGCTACTCGGTAAAACTTGCCGAGAACGGCGAACAGGCCAGGAGAGCGGTGCATGAGACCGAACTGGATCTCGTCCTGCTGGACATCTGGATGCCGGATATCGACGGCATAACCATCCTCAAGGCATGGACCGAAAGCGGGGAACTCGACTGTCCCGTCATCATCATGTCCGGGCATGGCACCGTCGAAACCGCCGTCGAGGCGACCCGCCTCGGCGCCTATGATTTTCTGGAAAAACCCCTGTCCCTGGCCAAGCTGATCCTGACGGTCAAGAACGCCCTGGAGGCGTCGCGGCTGCAGCGGGAAAACCTCAAGCTGCGTCATTATCACCGGCCTTCGTTCGAGCTCATCGGCAAAAGCACGGCCATGACCGAGCTGCGGGAAAAAATCGATCTGATTGCCAACCACAAGACTCCCGTCCTGATCATCGGCGAATCCGGTACCGACAAGGAAGCCATCGCCCGCTACCTGCATTCCAAAAGCGACCGCAGCGATAAAACGTTTATTTCCGTAATTGTCTCGGCTTTGTCGTCAAACGATCCCTCCGCGGAGATTTTCGGCCGCGAGAAGAACGGCGAGATAGTACAGAAGGGCTACCTCGAGAAAGCGGACGGCGGAACGCTGTTCCTCAAGGACATCGCCGACATGGATCTCAATATCCAGGCCAGGCTGCAGAGCGCCCTTGAAAACCAGCAGCTCACCCGGATCGGGGGCATCACGCCGCTGCCTTTCGATGTCCGCATCATCGCCGCCACACGCTGTGTTCTGGAAGACAGGGTCAAACAGGGCAAATTCAGGGACGACTTCTATTTCCAGCTCAATGTCCTGCCGGTGATCGTTCCACCCCTGCGCGAGCATTTCGAGGACGTCCCCGAGCTGCTGGAATATTTCGTCAACTATTTCGTTGAGCAGGAAGGCCTGCCCTACCGGCATTTCTCCACCTCGGCACAGAACCGCCTGCGCCGCTATAATTGGCCGGGCAACCTCAGGGAGTTGAAGAATCTCGTACAGCGCATGCTGATACTGGGACATTCCGATATCATTGAAGCGGACGAGGTCGAGGCGGCCCTGGCGAGGCAGGACATGAACGCGCAAAACAGCCAGATTGTCAATTTTGACCTGCCGCTGCGCGAGGCGCGTGAACGGTTCGAAAAAGCATATCTTGAATACCAGCTGAAGCAGGCCAATGGCAGCGTCAGCAAGATTGCCCGTATTGTGGGCATGGAGAGAACGCATCTTTACAGGAAGCTGAAATCGCTGGGAATCGAGATAAAAAACTGAATACAACAAACATGCCAAACATTTCGCGTTCCTGATATGAAAATCATCATCCTCGGCGCCGGACAGGTCGGATCGTCCGTGGCAAGCAATCTCGTCAGCGAAGACAACGATATCACCGTAGTAGATACCAACCAGAAGGTGCTGCAATCGCTGAGCGAACGCTATGATCTGCAGTCCGTGCACGGTATCGCTTCGCATCCCTCGGTGCTGGCCAGGGCCGGCGCCAATGACGCCGACATGATCATCGCGGTGACCAATAGCGACGAGATCAACATGATCGCCTGTCAGGTCGCCTACACACTCTTTCACACGCCAACCAAGATTGCCCGGGTACGCAACGTTGAATACCTGAAGAACCAAGCGCTGTTTTCCCAGGAAGCCCTGCCCATCGATGTGCTCATCAGTCCGGAACAGGTGGTCACGGAATACATAGAACGCCTGATCAGTTTCCCGGGCGCGCTGCAGGTCCTGGACTTCGCAGACGGCAAGGCGCAAATGGTGGCTGTGCGTGTCAGTGCCGCCAGCACACTTTCAGGCCGGCAGATTTCGGAATTGCCGAAGCTGTTGCCCACCGCTGAATTTCGCATCGTGACGCTGTTCCGTCAGGGCCAGGGCATCATTCCCGAGGGTGGTACGGTGATCCAGCGTAACGATGAGCTGTTCATCATTGCCTCATCACGGCATATCCGGGCACTGCTCAAGGCCATTCGCCAGAAGGACAAGCCCATCAAGCGGATCATGATCGCCGGCGGCGGTAATATCGGCGTGCGTCTGGCCAAGGCGCTGGAAGACAGTTACCAGGTCAAACTGATTGAAACAGCACCGGAACAGGCCAAAAACGCCTCCGAAATCCTGCATCACGCAATCGTTTTAATGGGGGACGCCGCTGACGAGGAATTGCTGGTGGAGGAGAATATCGACGACACGGATATCTTCTGCGCCCTGACCAACGCCGACGAGGCCAATATCATCTCCTGCATGCTGGCAAAACGCCTCGGTGCCCGCAAGGTGATGTCCCTGATCAACCGAGTCGCCTACGTCGATCTCGTGCAAAGTGATGTCATCGATATCGCCATCTCCCCCCAGCAGGCGACGATAGGAAGCCTGCTGGCGCATATCCGGCGCGGCGACGTCGTCGTCGTCCACTCCCTGCGCCGGGGCGCGGCTGAGGCCATCGAGGCGGTGGCCCACGGCGATACCCAGTCCTCCAACGTGGTCGGCCGCCCCATTGAACGTATTCATCTTCCGTCCGGCACCAGCATCGGCGCCATTGTCCGCGGCAACGAAGTGATCATGGCCCATCACGATACGGTCATAGAAGCCGACGACCATGTCATCCTGCTCGTTGCGGACAAGCGCGACGTCCCCGAGGTCGAGCGCCTGTTCCAGGTCCGGGTGACTTTTCTTTGACATGACGGCCAGAACCGGCCCGCATATTACGGAACCACAGTCATGCAGATAGCAGCTATCCAGCGCATCATCGGGATGTTGTTGATACTCTTCAGCTCGACGCTGCTGGTGCCTATCGCCATTTCCCTGTATACCGCCGACGGTGCACTGAACGCTTTCCTGTGGGCGCTCTCGCTCCTGCTTGCCGCCGGCCTGATACTGTGGCTGCCGGTCCGTCACCGCCACCACGAACTGCGGGTGCGCGAGGGTTTCATCGTGGCCTTCGTTATCTGGATCACCATCAGTATCAGCGGAGCCGTCCCCCTGATGCTGGCGGCCCATCCGCACATGACGTTTACGAATGCCGTCTTTGAGTCCACTTCCGCCCTGACCACCACCGGTTCGACCGTGCTGGTCGGCCTGGATATCCTGCCGGCGTCAATCCTGTACTACCGCCAGCAGCTCCAGCTTCTCGGCGGCATGGGCATCATCGTTCTCGCCGTCGCCATCCTGCCCATGCTCGGCGTCGGCGGCATGCAGCTCTATCGCGCCGAGGTTCCCGGCCCCATGAAAGACGCCAAGCTGACACCGCGCATCACCGAGACGGCCAAGGCACTGTGGGCCATTTATGTCGGTCTGAATGTACTCTGCGCGCTGTCCTACTGGCTGGCGGGCATGACGCCCTGGGATGCGATCCTGCACAGCTTCGGGACACTGTCCACCGGCGGCTTCTCCTCCCACGACGCGAGTTTCGCCTATTTCGACAGCAAGAGCATCTCGCTGGTCGGCAGCCTGTTCATGTTCCTGGGCGGGGTGAATTTCTCCCTGCATTTCCTGGCCTGGCGGCACAATTCCCTGAAGCAGTATTTTATCGATCCGGAATTCCGGACCTACCTCGGCATCATGGTCTCCATCATTGTTATCTGCGTCCTGATGCTGATGCTTTACCACACCTACAGCGATCCGATCGCTGCCCTGGTGGACAGCATATTCCAGACCGTGTCGATCATGTCCTGTACCGGCTTCACCTCGGCGGTGTTCCAGAACTGGCCGACCTTCGTGCCCCTGCTGCTGATTTTCTCGAGTTTTGTCGGCGGCTGCGCGGGCTCGACCTCGGGTGGTCTGAAGGTCATCCGCGTATTGCTGCTGTTCAAGCAGGGCATGCGGGAAATCAAGCTCCTCATCTATCCGAATGCGGTGATGCCGGTCAAGATCGGACAGCATGTCCTGCCGGATCGGGTCGTCGGCGCCATCTGGGGCTTCTTCGCCATGTACGTGGTGGTCTTCACCGTTCTGCTGCTGGGCCTCATGGCGACCGGCCTGGATCAGGTAACGGCGTTTTCCGGTCTGGCGGCCTGCATCAACAACATGGGACCGGGGCTCGGTAAAGTATCGGCAAACTTTGCCTCTATCAATCCCGCCGCCAAGTGGATCTATTCCCTGTCCATGATCCTGGGCCGTCTGGAAATCTTCACACTGGTGGTGCTCCTGACACCCGCATTCTGGCGGAAATAAACGACGCCCCGTGGCCCCGCCGGATCAGGACAAGTGGGACCGCATCTACCGCGAGGCACCGGGCGGCGATGTCCCGGCGGCGGCCGTGCTCCGCGACAACCGGCACCTGCTGCCGCCCCGGGGAACCGCGCTGGATCTGGCCTGCGGACGGGGCGGCAACGCCCTCCTCCTGGCCGCGGCGGGCCTGGACACCCACGCCTGGGACCTGTCCGCGGTCGCCGTGGAACGCCTGTCGGCAGAGGCCGGCCGCCGGGGTCTGGTCATCCACGCCGTGCAGCGTGACGTAAGCGAAGCACCGCCCGCCCCGGAAACCTTCGACGTCATCACGGTCAGCCGTTTCCTCGACCGCCGGCTCTGCCGGGCGCTGGCGGAGGCTCTCCGGAGCGGCGGACTGCTGTTTTACCAGACCTTCACCGAGGACAAGGATCCGGCGGTCGGACCCAAGAATCCGGACTACATCCTGCAACGCGGCGAACTGCTCACCCTGTTTGCGGGACTGCGCCCGGTGGTTTATCGTGAGGAACAGCGAATCGGAGACCTGGAGCAGGGTTTCCGCAACGAGGCGATGCTGGTTGCGTGCAAAAACTAAACATTGTTTATAACCACGGAGAGCACGGAGGATACGGAGATATAAAACGTGGAACGTTGATACATTAAACTTTATTAATATAATTTACAGTTGCGACTAACGATGCACAATTTATTATTTATTGTTTTTCTCCGTGATCTCCGTGTCCTCTGTGGTTCAAAATAAAGTTACAGGCCGGCACGGGACTAGTTATATGGTGGACATCAACAATCTGGAAACCATGCTCGAGTCCGGGCAGGACACGGCGCTGTTGCGCTTTACCCTGGGCAATGCCTTCATCAGGAAAGAAAAATTCGAGCAGGCCGTTGATCACCTGGCGCGGGCGGTAGAGCTGGATCCGGGCTATTCCGCCGCCTGGAAAGCCTACGGCAAGGCCCTTGCCAGTCTCGGCGAGACGGCCCAGGCCGCGGAGATCTATCGCCAGGGGATTGCCATTGCCCACGGCAAGGGTGACAAGCAGGCAGCCAGGGAAATGGAAGTGTTTCTCAAGCGTTTAACCAGAAGCGATTCTTCCGGATAACACTGTCCCCCCGAATAACGGGCACGACATATATAAAAATAATATCTCCCCTGTTAAATTCCGCAAACAATTCCTTGCCTCTCAAATCAAGATTCTCCTTCTTCCTGAGCGCCGAATTTCTCTTATGCCTGGCGCTCCTGGTCAATGTTGTAATTTACTATCAAGGCGTTAACGGCCCGTACATTCTTGATGATTATCCCAACCTGATCGATAACCCCAAAATTCTGATCCACGATCTGGATTATGATTCCCTGAAGTCTGCCGCGCTTTCATCAAACTCGAGCCGGTTTTACCGCCCTCTTTCCATGCTTACCTTCGCGGCGGACTATTATGTGGCGGGGAACAAGAATCCCTATTCTGTAAAATTAACCAATATATTTATTCATTGCATAATCGCGATAGGAATCTATCTCCTTACTCTTCTCGTATTAACAGAGTCAAAATATACAGCCGCAAAACCGGGGCGATCAGGAAATAAATGGGTTGCCCTGCTTACAGCCTCCATATGGCTTTTCCATCCATTATTTGTATCGACCGTCCTTTATGCGATTCAAAGAATGGCGATGTTGAGCTGTTTGTTTGTGGTTTACGGATGTATAGCCTACTGTTGTTTGAGAAACAGGATTGTTAATCAAAAAAGGGGCTATTGGCTTTTACTGCTCACAATAACGTCTTTCACGTTGCTGGGATTTCTGGCCAAGGAAAATGGCTTCCTCCTCACCGGTTTCATCCTGCTGATCGAACATTATCTGTTCGACGACGCTATCTATAAAAATCGCCCTGCATATTTTTCTGTCGCTCTTAAAACAGTTCTTTTCACGCCGGTAATCATCATAATTTCGTATCTCGTATACAGTTACATACACAACTATGCCGCCGATCTGCCCAATTTTCTCTTTGATATCAACGAACGCGTATTGACCGAATTCAGGATATTATGGCATTACCTGGGCTGGCTGACATTTCTGAATCCTGAACAATACGGGATTTATCACGATGATATAGCAGTATCGACGGGACTGCTCACGCCGGCAACAACATTAATTTCAATAATTGCCTGGATTTTCGTTGTTATTGCCGCTTTGCGTCTGAAGCGCCTGTCCCCGATCATTCCGTTCTCTTTGTTCTGGTTTCTCTGGGGCCAGAGTCTGGAATCAACCACCATTCCGCTGTCGATTATATTTGAGCACAGGAATTATCTTCCCGGCTACGGCCCGATCCTTGCCTTGTCTTATTTCGTTTACACGCTTGCTGTGTCCCGGAAAACATCAAAATTATTCTCTGTTGCGATCATTTCAATATTCATTGGCCTTCCAGTTGCATTGTTAATAAACAGGGTCGATAACTGGCATGATTCCAGGAGTCTGGCCGTTTCACAGATAAAACTTCACCCTCAATCCGGTTATGCACTGGCCTATGCTGCCAGCTATCTGCAAATCTCCGGCGATATTAAAAATTCCCTGGCCGCCATAAACCGCGCACGCGATCTTTATCCACGGAATAACTATTTTTTATTCAGCAAGATACTTGTACTGTGCCAAAGCCGGCCCGATCGCAGGTTCGACGCCCCCCTCATCAGGAGTATCCAGTCAGTGTCAGATACGCGCGCCATACCGGCAACTGTCACTCCTTACCGGCGCATTGTAACCACGTGTACTGACTCGGAAATCAACCGGAATTCTCTCCTGATCCTCTATAAAAAATTCCGGTCCAGCAGCAATACGGCAATCGCAGCACTTTCCTATTATGGGTTGGGAAAAATCTATCTTTCCAGGAAGGAATACAAGAAGGCCGTTACCGCGTGGCAAAAATCGGCGAAAATACATCCCATGGCAGCAAGTCTGATACCCGAAATCAAAAAGGTTCAGAATATGGAAGTACAATAATTACAAGGAATCGTTCAGCCGGAGTATTCCAATGTACTGTCTGAATTCAACTGCAAGGACCCGACCAGCTCTTCCACGTTTTGCAACCCGTAACGCACAAGATAATCAACAATGCCGGAATTGATACGTGGGCAGACAAGCGGATCGTAGAACAGGGCGGTACCCACACCCACAGCCGCCGCGCCCGCAATGATGAATTCCAGCGCATCCACGGCGCTGTTCACGCCGCCCTGGCCGATTATGGGGATACCATGCGGCCGGCATACCTGGTAGACCTGATGCACCCTGAGCAGGGCGATGGGCTTGATGGCGGGACCGGACAGGCCGCCCTGGTTATTGCCGATGACGGGGCGCCGGGAGTGAATATCCACCGCCATGCCCGTCACGGTATTGATGACCGCAAAGGCGTCCGAGCCCGCCTCGATGCAGCGGCGTGCATTTTCAGCAATGTCCGTCTGGTTGGGAGAAAGCTTGGTAATGAGCGGTTTGCGGGTAGAGCGGCGGCAGGCCTCGACCACCCTGGCTGACATGCCCGGATCATTGCCGAAGGCCACACCGCCCTCCTTCACGTTGGGGCAGGAGATGTTGATCTCCATGGCATCGATGGGAGAATCGTCGAAGATACGTGCAACTTCCCCGTATTCCTCCACGGTGGAACCGGAAATATTGGCAATGAAACGGGTCTCGTTGAAATCCAGCCCGGGCAGGTAGTCATTCACGACGGTCCGGGCCCCGGGATTTTGCAGACCGATGGAATTCAGCATGCCCATGCTGGTCTCGGCGACCCGGTGCGGCTCATTGCCCAGGCGCGGCTCCAGGGTGGTGCCTTTCAGGCAGATGGCGCCCACGTCGCGATTGCTGAAGCCCCGCACGCGGGTGTATTCCTCTCCGAAACCGACACAGCCTGACAGCAATACCAGCGGCGTGGTGAATTGCATGCCGCAGAACGTTGTCTGCAGAAGGCGTGACGTTTTGTCGGGTGTGGCCATGGTGTCCTGCTCGACGGTAACTTGATGGAACGGCACCATTATATCCGTTCATCCCGGCCCCGTCTTTTGCAGCACGGGGTTCTCCCGTACACTCGCGGGGATGTTCCACATCGTCCTCTACCAGCCCGAGATCCCGCCCAATACCGGCAACATCATTCGCCTGTGCGCCAACAGCGGAGCGGAGCTGCACCTTATCCACCCGCTGGGTTTCGCGCTGACCGACCGCGCGCTGCGCCGGGCGGGCCTGGATTACGCGGAATTCTGCCGGATCCGGGAACATGCCGGCCTGGAGGACTTCAGGCGGGTGGTTCGGCCGCCGCGGCTGTTCGCCGCCTCCACCCGGGGCCGGAGGAATTACGACGACCCGGCCTACCGCCCGGGTGACGCTCTCCTGTTCGGACCCGAAACCCGCGGACTGCCGCAGTCGCTGCTGGACGAGCTGGGATCCGAGCAGGTCGTGCGCATCCCCATGCAGCCGTCCAGCCGCAGCCTCAACCTGTCCAACGCCGTCTCAATAATTCTCTACGAAGCCCTCAGGCAGAATGGCTTCGGGTTCGAATGATTATTAACCACGGAGAGCACGGAGAACACGGAGGAAACATAACTGGGGGCTGGGGGGCTCGGGATTCAGGGCTAGTGATAAGTATCGCTCCTGTACCTGATCCATGAAACCTGATCCATTCATACTCCGTGTCCTCCGTGCTCTCCGTGGTTCAATAACATCCCAAACAAAGCGTATGAGCAGATAACTTGCTCTTTATCCGACAGGGTCACTCACGGCGGGGCGTTTTTGCCGGTGACGGTGACCTGGAGGCGGCGGCGGGCGTAGGTGATGTCGCCGGGACTGCCGAAGGTCGCGGTCGAGCCGATGTCGTAGATGCAGTAATTGGTGCCGCCCTCGTCCACGGGGGTCTCTGAGCAGTCCAGGGTATCCTGGTAGCCGGACAGGCCGCCGCTGCTGAAATTGAGGGTGGCGCCGCTGATGGAGGTGCCGGCGCTGCAGCAGTTGCTGCCGCAGGTACAGGCCGGACGGTTGAGGGCCTGGTAGATGCCCCATTCCGCCCCGCTGCGCGCGGCGAACCAGGCCTGGATCCCGACCGCCGAGGCGCTGCTGTTCAGCGATGACAGGGTCACCATGGAATTCACGTACACGCCGAGCAGGGAAATCAGCACCATCAGTACAAGAATGGTGAGTGCGCCAAATCCGCGCTGATTTATTCGTCGCGTGTTCATGGCTGATTGGGAACGTGAACCTGTTGCAGCAACGAAACCTTCTCGCCCAGGGTCGGTTCGGTCAGGGTAATGCTGAGAGTGACCAGGCCGGCGCGTGTCGCCGTACCGGGATTGTACGAAAAGTTGCAGGCGCTGACATCGTCCACGAGCAGGTTACCGCCAGGCGGCGGTGATGCCGTCGTGGGCTGAGCCGCGGCGATGGTATAACCGTCATAGCGGGTGATTGCACCGGTCGCGGTATTGCAGATAAAGCTCACCGGCGTGTCCACGACGTAGAAGCGCTGCCGGGGCGAGCGGAGGGGGAAATGCGCCACCGGTGCCAGATTGAAGCTGAGGGTTGAGGCGCTCTTGCCGGTGATGGCGGCGATGTTGTCGCCCTGCCAGGCATTGGCACCGGCCTGGCCGGTGTTGAAGATCACCAGGCAGTCCGCGGTGTTGTTAAGGCAGTCGGCCTGGCTGCTGCCGCCGGCAGCGATCAACCCCAGGTTGTTGAGCGGTCCCAGGAAATCGAAGGTCCCGGACTGGGCATTGAAGTCGAGGACATTGCCGGTGGGGCCGGGAGCGGGCTGTGCCCGGTAACGGCCGCCGTCCAGGGTGCGCAGGAATTCCACCGCGTTGCCGCTGTCGATACGCACGCTGTTGGGCAGGGCCAGGCGCAGCTCGCGGGTCATGCGCAGCAGGGCGGTGTCGGCGATATCCACCAGATCGGCACGCTGCTGGATCTGGACGTAGGCGCGCATGGGCCCGCGGATGAGGGTGGGAACAATCAGAGCCAGGATGCCCATGATGATGATCACCACTACCAGTTCGATCAGGGAGAAGCCCGCCTGCCGTGCATGTTCCATTTCCATCACCGTTTAACTGGCTGTTGAAAAACGATATGGATATCGTTTTTCAACATCATATTAGTAATTGGCCTTGTAGCCGGAAACGGTGACATTGAGATCGCTGAGGTTGTCATTGGTGACGATGACATCCACCCGCACCACCTGACCGTTGTTGGAATTGAGGCCATTGAGGGTAACGCCGGTATCCACCACGTTGACCTTGACGTTATAAGCGCCGAGGATGGCCGGCGACAGCGGGGTACCGTCCCGGTCCACGGGCCCGCTGGTATCGTTGATGGAGTCGTAGTCGCAGATATCATCGAAATTGGGCCTGTCGGGCAGACCGCCCGACGTCTCCAGGCTGCTGCACGAGGGGCTGCCGCAGGGGCTCACCGTGCAGGTGGCGGCGCAGTCGGTACTGATGTCCGGATCACAGAACGGGTTGAGCAGCGCCTCTTCCAGGTAGGAACGGGCGATGGCCTGGGCCTGTTCGCGCATCATGGGGTCGATACTGTTCCGGGTGGAATAGTTCATCAGTATCAGGAAAGCCGAGGCGCCAATGGCCAGTACGGCGATGGCGATCACCAGATCGATGAGGGTAAAACCCGGCTGCTTCGTGGATCGTGCGTTCATAATTCGTGGGTAAAGCCGGTTTCGGCTTCCACGCGCAAGGTCCGGGAACCGAAGTTGATGGTCTTCTGGGCATCGGGACGTCCTATCTTGTCAAAGGTGATGGTCGCCGATGGATTGCCCGCCGCGGTACTCCCCTTGCAGAAATTCGCCGAACCGCTGGCGGTGTTATCGATGGCACCGGACGGACAACCCGACGGCGAACCGCCCCATGTCAGGGTACACGTAGTGGAGGTGATGGCCACGTCCACGTCGCAGCCCGAGGCCACCGCCAGCTTCTGGCCGTGGCGGACAGCCGCCAGCGCCTGCTGGAAAAATCCGGCATGCCGGAAACCGGCCAGGTCGATCCTGGGCAATACAAACAGGGAGATAATACCGATAATGAGAATAACGACTATCAGTTCGATCAGACTGAAACCACGACAATGCAGGGGTGGCTTCATGATGTTATCTGGCCGATACAAAAAGAGGGGCTGCGCCCCTCTTTCCGTAAAGTCATGCATACAGCTTAATTCTGGCAAAGAGAACTTTGCAAAGTACCATTCGCCTTGGTGGTAGAGCCTGTACAGGTTGCCTGGGCCGTACCGGCGGAACAGACATAAACAGTGAATGACGTTGATCCACTGGTACCACAGGCCACAGTTGTCGCAGTGCTTTGTGTCCCCGCCGCTCCGTCGAAAATCTGCTCCGTGCTTGTTCCGTCATTGATGAAGATATCATCACTGCTGCTGAGGTCAGTACTGTTGATGATGGAAGTAAAAGACACCGCTTTCTTATACTGGGCAAACTGCAAAGCGGCACTGGACATGATGGAGCCCACGACGCCCTGGGCGACGGCCGTTCTGGCATCATCCGAAACATTCGCGAACCGCGGGATTGCCGTTGCCGCCAGTATCCCCAGAACGACGATGACAACAACCAGCTCGATCAGGGTAAAGCCCTGTTGATTGCTCTTGATAGACATGATGTTCACCTCATTGTTATGGGCCGCAGCCCGTTTTTGTGTTGACCGGCCCGCCTCCGCCGCGGCGGAGAGGCCTGTCCCGTCCCTGCAGAACGCCGGCGAACAACCGGTCCGGGTCCTGCACCGCCTGTGTCCAGAAGGCGGTTGTCCCTTTATCCGTTTAAAAATAGCCCAGAATCAGCAAAATGCCAACAGAATCCGCGAAATATTGCGAAATACTGCCTGTAAGGCCTCAGAAAATCGCCCCCACTGTGCGATATATCATATAGGCAGCGCCCGCCAGCACGAACAAACCGAACCAGCGCGGCTTCCCCGGGAGAATGTTAGTCGGGATGTTATGTACCTCATCCAACTGCTCCAGGTTCTTCTCCGTGTCCACCCAGCGATTGCCCCAGGCCTCCGCCGACTTGAGCAGGCTGGGACGGATGAACACCACCGCGCCGATGATGAGGGCCAGGAACAGGCATACCAGTAACAGGTAATACAGGCTGATCATCAGCCATTTGCCGAATTCCGATCCCGCCAGCCGCACCAGCCGGCTGACCAGGTCAGCAGGTTCGACGTACACGGCCAGCATGTACAGGCAGACCAGGGACGCCACAACAATGATCGTCCCGGTCAGGTGGTGGTACCGGTAAAATACCCGTTCCTGGTAACGCGGCCGGTTCAGTTCGTCAAAGAGGGGCTTGGTAGATACCCAACGGTTCAGGGCGCCGGTCATGGCCAGCACTCGCGACGGGATGAGGACCAGGGCCAGGCCCAGGGGTAACAGCAGAACCCCGATCCAGAACAGGGCCGTTTGCAGCCAGACATAGAATTCCATATCGGGCGTATTTGTCATTTTATCCCCTCCCCTTGATAGTGTGAATTGTTGTTAAGTTTTCCACTCATAACGGTCCATGCTTTGCAATTGCACGGACCGGTACTTGTCCGCGGGCGGGTCGAATTTCCCGTTTCCATCGGAGTCAATATAGTCAATCTTCACCCGGAAACGTAATCGCGGCACACCCGTCAGGTCGCTGGAAAAAAACTCCGTATTCCTGACGATATACACCAGCTGCCGCTTGCCCGTATCGTAATACCATACCCCCTTGGGTTCGGCGGCGGGGTCCGGACTTGCGAACTCCCCGATGTAGTTGGCCGGCCGGCTGAATCCGGCCGCACCGGATTTCGGTTGTACACGCCGTGGCGTGCTGTCGTTGTGAGGTTGTACCGTCTCCGTAACAGCCATGGGATTAGTGTTTTCCATTATAGCCAGATCACGGTAATCCGACCTCATCAGGTCAAACACCGCCCGGTATTTCAACGCCGTATTAATGTTGGTAACCGTTCTGTTCACCATGCTGCGCTCCGCCCGGGCGAAAACGATCAACATGTGCTGCATGAATGCACCGATGAACAGCATGATAATGGTAACGGACACGATCATTTCCAGCCTGGACAGATTCCGGTCCAGCCATCGCGGTGCAAGCTGCATTATTTATACACGCGAACCAGGTCCCACATAGGCAGGAATACGCCCAGTGCCAGGATCAATACCATCACGCCTATGGCAATGATAAGTACCGGCTCTATATAGGAACTCAGGTTCTTGAGATCGTAATCAACCTCTCGTTCGTAGTAATCCGCGACCTCGCCCAGCATTTCATCCACCTGCCCCGTTTCCTCGCCCACGGCCAGCATCTGCAGGACCAGTGGCGTAAACATGGTGGTGACGGTGGCGGTGCGGGTCAGGGATTCGCCTCGCTCGATGCCGTTGCGCATGTTGAGAATATGATCGGCGACGAACTCGTTGTCCACGGAGCGGGACACCACGGTCATGGCCTGGATGATGGGCACCCCGGAAGACAGCGCCATGGAAAAGGATCGGGCGAAGCGGGACATGGTAGCACGGTGGACGATGCCGCCGATGATGGGGATGCGCAGCTTGATGCGATCCCAGTTGTAACGACCCTGCTCGGTCCGGATGTAGTAACGGAGCCCGCCGATGGCAAGGGCAATGGCCGCCAGCATCACCGGCCACCAGGTAACGAAGAAATTGGACGTGCCTATGAGAAAACGGGTCTGCCATGGCAGCTTGGCACCGGCACTGGCGAACAGCTTGGCGAAAGCGGGGATCACCCAGATATTGATAATGCAAATCGCGACGGCGATGGCGATCAGGACAAATACAGGATAGCGCAGGGCGGCCTTGACCCGCTCCCGGGTTTCCTTCTCCCGTTCCAGATACTCGGAGACGCGCAGGAAGGCCTCGTCCAGGCGGCCTGATTCCTCCCCCACCCGGATCATGCTGATAAACAGGGTGGAAAAGATCTCCGGGTGCCGGGCCAGGGAACTGGCCAGCGCCCGCCCGGACTCGATGTTGGCCAGGATATCGCGCTGCGCCTCGACCAGTTGCTGGTTGCGCGTCGACTGCACCAGGCCCACCAGGGACTTGACCATGGGCACGCCCGCCCGCATCAGGGTATACATCTGGCGGCTGAACAGGATCAGGTCTTCCAGGGTGGGGGGCTGACTGCGCAGATAGTCCATGACTGAACGCGACACATCCGCCGCTTCGCTCCCCTGGGGAGTGATATCGATGGGCGTGATGCCGGTGTTCATCAGCTGCGCGGCCACCGTGTCCATACTGTTGGCGTCCACCCTTCCCTCGATCAACGCACCCCGGGCATTACGGCCCCTGTAGCTGTACATCGGCATCAGATTGCCGTTCCGTCGGAGGGCTGCTCCGCATCAGCGTCAATGAAGATGTCCAGATCGGCGGATACACGCAGCACTTCTTCCATGGTAGTAATACCCTCGATGGCGTATTGCAGCGCCACCATGTTCAGCGGCCGGTACCCACGCGTGTTCTTCGCCAGGCCGGCGAAGGCGCCGCTGTCGCCCAGGGTGAGCGCTTCCGTCAGTTTTTGATCGAATTCCAGCAGTTCATATACGCCGATGCGTCCCTGGTAGCCGGTGAAGTTGCAATGGGCGCAGCCGGCACCCTTCTTGAAAGTGGCATTGAAGGCACTCTCATTGCCGTATTCTGTCAGCCAGGCCTTTTCGTCGGGATGCAGCTCCGCCGGCTGTGTACAGCTCGGACAGATACGTCGCACCAGGCGCTGCGCCAGGATGCCGTGCAGGGCCGAGGCCAGCAGATAATTCTTGATGCCCATGTCCATGAGCCGGTTGACGGTGCTGACGGCGTCATTGGTATGCAGGGTGGACAGGACCATGTGGCCGGTCATGGCGGCGCGCAGCGCGATTTCCGAAGTCTCTTCGTCGCGCATCTCGCCGATGAGCAGGATATCGGGATCCTGGCGCAGGGCGGAGCGCAGAACGCGGGCGAAGCTGAGGCCGATCTCCGGATTGACCTGCACCTGATTGATACGCGACAGGCGGTATTCCACCGGATCCTCGACGGTGATGATCTTGTTCTCCGGCTTGTTCAGTGTCTTGAGTGCGCCGTACAGTGTCGTGGTCTTGCCCGAGCCGGTGGGTCCGGTCACCAGGATCATGCCGTGCGGCCGGCGGATCAGCGATTCGAAACGCCGCAGCAGCGTTTCCGGCATGCCCAGGGAGGAAAGATCCAGCGTGCCGCCGGTCTGGTCCAGCAGGCGCATTACCACCGATTCACCGTAAGCCACCGGCATGGTGGACAGCCTGACGTCGATATTGTGGTCCTTAACCTTGATGCTGAAGCGGCCGTCCTGGGGCAGGCGTTTCTCGGAGATATCCAGGCCACCCATGAGCTTCACCCGCAGCACCAGGGCCGAGGCGATGCGCGTCTCTTCCATGATATGTTCCTGCAAAACGCCATCCACGCGCTGGCGTATGCGCAGGACGTTTTCGTCCGGTTCGATATGAATATCCGAAGTCTTGATCTGCACGGCATCCTCGAACAGCGATTGCAGGAGCTTGACCACGGGGGCGTCGGTGACGTCAGCTGTGGAGACCAGGTCCGCCAGATCGATGTCGCTCTCCGCCAGTTCGTCGCTGAGTTGCTCGGCGAAGCCGGATATCTCGTCGGTCTTGCGGTAGACCATGTCTATGGTCTTCAGCAGATCCTTCTCGCGGACCACGGCGGTGCGCACCGTCTTGTTCAGTAGCCGGCTGAGTTCGTCGTAGGCAAAAATGTCGGTGGGATCCGCCATGCCGACCAGGATGCCGTCGGCATCGCTGGACAGGGCAATGACGCGGAACCGCCGGGCCTGGATTTCCGGGATCTTCTTGACGGTTTCCGAGTTGAACTTGTAATGCTGCAGATCGACGAAGGGTATTTTCAGCTGCCGGGACAAGACTTCCAGCATCTGGTTTTCATTGATGTAACCGTTATCGATGAGTATCTTGCCCAGTTTCCGGCCACTTTTTTTCTGGTCCTTGAGGGCTTCCCCGAGCTGAACTTCGGAAATAAGCTTGTTTTCGACCAGCAGGTCGCCAAGTCGGACCTTTTTGCGCGGCGTACTCATTAAGACTTCTGGGAAAGGCGATGCAGCCGATCCTTGGCAAAGCGCGCCGAATCGGGATTCAGCTGCGGCGTATTCAGCGCATGTTTGTAGGCCGTAATGGCGTCGTCCTTCCTCGACATGGCTTCCAGTGAAATGGCCAGACCCAGCCACCAGGATCCATTGGATGGATGCTGGCGCAACAGGTTGCGGTAGACCATGGCCGCCCGCGTATACTCCTTGCGTGCCTGCAGCACGCCCGCGTACAGGGCATAATAGTCTTCATGGTTGGCCAGGGACGGCGACGCTTCCTGCAATACCTGTTGGGCCTTGCCGAATTTGCCCTCACTGTACAGTTCGCGGCCGAGTATCATCGCCCATTGCGATTCCTGCGGATGTGTATTCAGGCCTTCCTCGAGAATATACTTGGCCATGTCATTGCGGCCCTGTTCCAGCAGCAGCACGGCCAGCGTCGAACGGGCTTTGACGTTGGCAGGCGCCTGCTTGACCGCATTCAAAAGCTTGCTCAACCCCTTATCGACGTCACCATCCTCGTACAGCTTGCGGCCTTCATGGACCATATTGTCGATCCGATCGGCATCATCACCACCATCCCCGTCCTCGGCGCTTTCCGGCGTATCTTCCGCGTTACTGTTCGAAACAGGTGTGATATGCATGCTGCCCGCCCGGCTCACTTGCGGCGATTTGGCCGTCTCCGCTTTCGATTTGGACGTTTCCCTCTTCGCTTTAGTCGTCTGCGCCTTCGGACTTGCAGCCGGGGCCGGAGAGGCCGGCAGGGGGGCGTCGGCCGCGGCGAGCTTTTCCGGCAGCATGGAAACCTGCAGCAGGTAACCGGATTTCATCCTGTTCATTTCGGTGGAATCGATCAGCATGGGTTTGTCCGTTTCCACCACCAGCTTGTAGGTGCCGTCATCCTCCTCCCGCTGGCGCACGGCGCGCACGCCGTCCATGCTGCTGATATCGGGCAGGGCGCCGGCATAGCGGGCACCGTTCAGCTCCAGGACCACGCGGCTGGGATCGTCCAGGGTATACACCAGGTAGCGGGTTTTTGCGGGCAGTCCCAGTTTCAGATTGATGAGCCCGGCGTAATTCTTCAGCTTGACGCTGTCCACGGCCACGCCGGGCGCAGCGCCGGCACTTTTGCTGTTGACCGAGGCCATGGGCAGATCCCTGCCCGTATCCAGCTTCAGACCGAAGTCGCTGCCGGACGACCGCGGCGACGTCTTGCCGGCCGGCCTTGCAGCGGGCGCGGGGGAACGCTGCGGAGCCGGATCCGCCTGCTGTTTCAAATCCGGCAGCGAGTAAACATCGTTATCAAGAATAAAGGCCAGGCAGCCGGCGATGACGACGGCGAAGAACAGTATGGTAAGGGGACGGACGCCGCCGCTACGACGGCCGAGATCCTCCTCGGAAACGGCCTGGATATCATCGAGCACGGGATCGCTCCCGCCGGAGGGCACGGCCTGGCGGTTCTCCAGATCACGCAGCATCTTGTTGATCAGACTCATTACAGCAGTCCCGCGCCCGCGCCGTAGGTCAGCGCTCCGGCAATGACGAGGATCAGGCACACGGCGCCGTACACCCAGCGGCTGAACAGGGCCGGCAGCGGCCGTCGCCCGGGACGCGACGAGGCGGTGCAGATCTCGTCCATGTCGCCCGCGGCGGCTGCCACGTGTTTATGGGTCACCACGCGGGCGCCTTCGCCATAGGCGCTGAGCAGGGCCTTGTGGGATATGACATTGATCAGGCGCGGCAGGCCCTCGCTGAGTTTGTAGACGGCATCAACCGCCTTGCGGGTAAACAGCCGGTCGCCGGCATATCCCGCCGTCTGCAGGCGGTGCCGGATGTACTTCTCCATGGCGACGCGGTTCAGCGGCAACAGCCGGTAGGAAAACGTGATTCGCTGCCTGAGCTGGCGGATGGACGGCTGGTTCAGCAGGCCGTCCAGTTCCGGCTGGCCGAACAACACCACCTGGACAAGCTTGCGTTTTTCCGTTTCCAGGTTGGTCAGCAGGCGCAGTGCTTCCAGTGTTTTCACCGGCATGGCCTGGACCTCGTCCAGGCAAACCACGATCCGCTTGCCTGCCTCGGTCAGCTTTATCAGCGTGCCGGTAATCAGTTTCAGCAGGGTGTACTGGGAGACGCGCTCCGTATAGGGGACCTGCAATTCGTCTGCGATGGCAAACAGCAGGCTGTCGGGTTTCAGGTACGGATTGTGGATATAGGCGGTGACGTATTCCGGTCCCAGGGAGCGCAGCAGCATGCGGCACAGGAGTGTTTTGCCGACTCCCACTTCACCGGTAACCTTGATGAATCCCTCGCCGCTGCGCAGGGTCACCAGCAGGACGTTCAGGGCATCCTGGTAACCGGAACGATTCATGAAAAAGCTGGTATCCGGTGTGATGGTAAACGGCAGTTCCCGTAGTTGAAAATGTTCCAGATACATGGTGTGTTCTCCGCCGGATCCTCAGGATCCGTTTTTATCACCCTTGAACAGGTTGTCGAGAAACTGCTCTGAATCTGTTTTGTTCATGCTGTTTTCCAGTTCCTTCAGGGACCGGCCCGTTCCTTCTATGGCCCCTTTCCAGTCGCCCTTTCCGTTGACGACAATCGGCTTCAGGAGAATGACCAGCTCGCTCTTCCTGCCGGTATTGTTCTTGTGCTTGAACAGGTTGCCGATAAGGGGAATATCACCGACACCGGGGGTGGCGGCACTGCGGTTGTCGGACTTGTCCTGCATCAGGCCGCCGATCACCACTACCTGGCCGCTCTTGGCCCGGATCACGCTGTCCGACTCGCGCACGGTACTGAGCGCCAGGGGCAGCTGCTGCTTGGTATTGCCGATGGTGACGGTTTTTTCCTGATCCACCACGTCACTGACGGAGGGATGTACGTGCAGTGTGACCTCGCCTTCCTGGCTGATCTGGGGCGTCACGTCCAGGGCGATGCCGGAGAAGAACGGCGTCAGCGTCACCGACGGCGTCACCGTGGTGCTGGTTCCCGTCACGGTCGTGGTGGAAACATTGGTCACGAAAAATTCATCCGTCCCCACCTTGATAACCGCTTTCTGGTTGTTCATGGTGGCGACGCGCGGACTGGACAGCACCTGCACGTTCCCCTGGGTCTGCAGGAGCTCGATGAAGGCATTGAAGTCGCCCATGTTCAGCGCCAGGGTGAAGACACCGCCAAATGCGGAAGTGAGGGCGCCGTCCAGCGGCGTCGGATTGGCGGGGTTGAGGCTCATCTGCTGGCCGGCAATATCGCTCTTGCCGTTTTCGTTGACCAGCACGCTGCCGCCGCCGATGTTGGAGGCGGTGAGACTGTGGCCACCCGAGCGCAACAGTCCGCTCCAGTTGATGCCGGTCTGGAACGCCTTGTTCAGGGTCACCTCTATGATCTTGGCCTCGAGGATGACCTGCCTCTGGACGATCAGCTGGGTCGCCGTCAGAAACGTCTCGACTTCGCGCAACTCGTTGGGCAGGGCGCGGACCACCACCACCCCGGACTGGGGATTGACCACCACGCTGCGCCCCTGGCCGTTGCCGACAATGGCCTGGATGGAGGTTTTCAGCTCCTTCCAGAAGTCGTCGTCCGGCGTTTTGGTCTTGATCTCCGTGCCCAGGACGGAATGACTGGAGGATCCCCTGTCGCCGGTCCGGGACAGGTTGCCGTTCCGGTTATTATTATTGTTGCCGGTATCCGCCTCGGTCAGGGAGCCCGAGCTGACCAGGGTCTGGGAACTGCCGGTACGTTTAACGTTCAGGTAATTGATCTGGAAGATGCGGGCCCGCAGGCGCCCGGGCAACACCTGAAAACCGTAACCGGTACGCACGAATTCGTAGCCGTAGACATCCCGTACCGCCTCCAGCACCTCGGGAATGGTGACGTTCTTCAGATTCAGGGTGATGTTGCCCTTGACCTCGGGGTGGACAACCATATTGTACTTCGTCCCCTCGACCAGGCTCATGAAAAACTGGCGGGCGGGAACATTGTTGACCGAGATATCGAAACGCTTCTGATCATTGACCTTGGGAACTTCCGTGTCACCGAGGTTGATGGAGGGAATCAGGTTCTTGGTGACGTTTTCCGGTACTTCTTTCCCGCCTTCGTTGGATTTGGCGGCCGCCGCAACATCCTTCTGCATCTTCTTGACGATATCGTGCCTGACGTTACCGGTCCCGCAACCCGCCATCAGCAACGCCACCACGGCAGGCAGGATAAGCAACACCCGGTAAGGATACTTGTTATTCATTATTCATCAGTTTGTGGTATTTGCATGGTCCGGTGATTCCGGGACGGCCGTCTTGGACACCCGCTCGAACAGCCGCAGCGTCAAACGCCTGTGCTCGTACTGCAGGGTCACCGAAGCAGGATCGATCTCCAGCAGCTTCGCGCCTTCCACCGTGTCACCGACCCGGATCAGGTGACCGTTAACGATGGCAGTCCTGTCCTCCGCATCTATGCGTATGCCCGTGAGTTCAAAATTCACCGCCGCCTTGTCCTGGTTCGCCGGCGCCTCGATCCTGGCCAGATAGTCCGCCGGCCGCGTGGGATCAGGCAATGTCGCGGCTCTCCCCCCCGCGATCAAACACAGGACGGCCGGGATGGAAAGAATGAAGCGTCCGGACATTATATTCAAACACCTATCCAGTTGTCGTCGAGACTCAGGGTATACACGGTAATGGCGACCTTGGCCTCTGGATAGTTCTTGACCTTGAGTTCCAGTTTGTCCCAGAGAAAACCGCTATGCAGTGCTTCCAGCTTTTTCACGTACTCCAGAGTAGACATGTAACTGCCGTTGAAGACGATCTTCAGGCCGTGCTTGTAGGCATTGTCCAGCGGCTGCCCGGATGCCGCAGCGGCAGATGCCCGCCTGGCGTTGCCGCCGGCGGTTTTGGCCTGCTTCGCGTCCTTGCCGTCACCCGCTTTCAGCAGGGCCTTGGATCCCAGGCCCTTGACCTCCAACAGATCCAGTCCCCGGGTGCTGGCCAGAACATTCTCGAGTATGGCGGCCATCTTCCCGGGCGGCACCAGTTGCCCGGTGGCTTTAATAACCTGTGACTTCACCTCCTGCAGCTGTGTCCGCAGCATTTCCAGTTTCTTCCGCGCCAGGGCATTGGGATCTTCCTGGCGCTGACTGATAAGGTTCTGCAGCTCGACATTCAGCCCCATTCTTTCCGCCTGCTTCTGCTGCAATTGTGCCTTGAGCAGGCGTTCCTTGTTGTTGATATCGGCCATGAGATAGCTGTTCCAGATGAAAAACATCACTGCCATCACTGCCAGGAATATAGCAGCCCGCTCCCGCAGGGTGAGAGCATCGATCCAGTCCAGCAGCTCAGTGGCAAACTTCATTCCGATCTCACCTGGTGCTGATTTTGAAATTCAGCGGTACATTGCCGGCAATTAGCTGTGCCTTTTGCTCCGGCGGCCGCTCCAGATCCATGGCGTTGAAACTGATGCCGGCCAGGATCTGTTCACTGCCGAGGCGCTGTATGTAGCGGGGCACCAGTTCCGAGGCCAGGGTCTTGCCATGCAGGCTCAGGGACTTGCCGCCATTATCGATTTCCACGCCGGTCAGCCACGTTCCCTGCACGTGCTGCCGCGCCAGGGCTTCCATGTATCCGGAAAAACCGGTGGAGTTACCAATCTCCCGGTGCGCCAGGATGTCCCGGATCCGGCGGCGCTGATCGAGTTCCTGCTGCAGTCGGGCAATCTCGTTTCCCAGCAGCTTGCTGCGATTCGCCGGCGGCGCCTGCTTCCTGTACTTGCTGACCTGGGCCTGCAGGGAGGCCGTGTCCCGGCTGAGTTTCCGCACCTGTTCCTGCAGCGGTTTCAACTGGTACTGGCCGTAGAAATAGATGATGCCCAGTACGACCAGGAAGAGGCTGATGGTCTGCAGCATGGTCAGGGCGGAGAAGACCTTCTCCTGCCGGCGGAACATGGGTTGATACAGGTTGATCTGCTGGTTCATAGCGTCCTGCTCTCCTGGCGCAGGGCCGCGCCTATGGCCAGCAGGCATTCCGACTGGACGCGGGGCTCCACCGGCTCGGACGCATCGATCAAGGTGTTTACATCGAGAATGCGGGTAGGTATTTCCAGTTGTTCCGCGATATAGGCTTCCAGTCCCGGCACTTCCCTATACAGGGGCGCGATCACGATGCCGGAGACCTGGGGCTGGGCGAAATGACTTTCGTAGTAGTCCAGGGAACGCTGGACTTCCACGATGATGCTGTCCAGCCATGGTTCGACAATATCGGGATCGCCGCTGTGCATGGCCGTTTCCGGCAGGGTATTAACGCCCTTCTCGATGCGGCGGGAAAGATACAGCGTCGACTGCCGCGTGATGGTTATCAGTCCCCGCTCCTCGCCGATATAGAGAAGCGCCACGCCGCTGGCATCCTCCGGCAGCAGGGCAGCGATGTTGCGCAGAGCCAGCTCGGGAATATCGATGACCGTCAGGTTGACGCCCGCATCCAGCAATTCTTCTATGTTCCCTTTTACCACGGCGGAGCGAGCCACCACGGCATACATCATCCGGTTGCGCCCGGCCGCCTTGGTATCGGGGATTTCAAACACGTCCACGACGGCATCGTCGATATGGAAATCGATCAGATCCTTGATACGCCAGCGCACCGCCGCGCGCAGTTCGTCCGGCTGTACGTCCGGTGCCTCCACCATCAGCAGACTGTAATCGCCGACCCCGGCCAGGCTGACGCACGGGGTTCGATCAAGCTCAAATTCATCGGCCAGATCATCGAGCAGGGATGCTTCGCTCTGGCCTGGTTCAAGTGACTGGAAACGGCAACTTTGGAGTACGGGGGGCAGATCCTTGTCGCGCCGGATCTGGGCAACGGCAACGCCATCTGAATCCGGACAGATGGCGGACATCACGTCGTGACGTACTTTATTCTTGAATAGCCTTGGCATTGATCCCCGGCCTGCCCGGTCCGCATTCTGGATCATGCGACCGACCCCGCTGTAAATGTCCCGTCACCACGGGACAACCATCATGGTAAATGCATTCTGATACTTGACTTAAGTTTTTCACCCTAACTTATTATTGTCAATGTATTTTCCCAGAATTTCCAATAACATAGCAAACTGTTTGCGGGGTAGGCTGCGGGCAGGCTCGGGTGGATTCAGGCTGTATCCGTCCGGCTCCGTTCAGTGATTATTATCAACTTAATAATTATATATTAATTCCACGGTTCACGCAGGTAAATCATTGCGTTCGAACCGTGATAAATGCCGAATGTGGCACGCGCGGAGGGGTTGTTGTCATAGGCACCGTCTCCATTCCAGTCAAACTCCAGCCAGGAAAGATCGGCAGCCGTCGGCGCGAGATCAAGGGTCAGGTTCACATAACCCGTATCCGGTATGGCATCGCCGTCGTACGGGGCACTGAATACCAGGCTTCCCTTACCCCCGGTCAGTGCCGGCGCACCCGAGGTAATCTGGGTGGTGCCATCGTTGATAATCATGGCGGTGTTGCCCGGCTGCTGTGCTCCGCCGGCGGTATCCGGGTTGGACAGCAGTACCCCCGAGGCAAGACTGCTGACGGCCGTGCAGCTGTCAGCGGTATTGGTGACAAATGCATAGCCGTTCCAGTATTGCGCCCGCAGGGGAACCTGCAGCGGCAGCCGTTCCGACCCGGCGGCGTTGCCGACGACGAGGCGGCCCCAGCGCATCTGCGGGGAGTTGAAGGTCAGCGGGTTGATGGTGTACGTGCCCGTGGCCCCGTCGCTGTCCGTCACTGTGAAATCCAGGCGCAGGCTGCCGTCAAACGGCGGTTGCGGACTGATCGGAGGCGCATTTTTGGCATAGGCAAAGGGACCGGCCAGGGTAAACAACTGCTGGCCGGCGCTGCCGGTGATGCCGCTGTTGGGCGTATAGGTGGCAACACTGCTGTCCAGGTGTATGTCGGTCGGGGCGGCCAGATCGGTATAGGTCACGCCGACACCGCCGCCGCCGGAGGTGGGCGCGCGATCCAGCAGCCACCAGTCGGCGCCCCCCGCGCTGCTGAAATCCCCGTAGTTGGTCAGGACCGTGCTGCCGTCGGCCGCCACGGCCCTGGCCGTGATTTGCGGCGCGGTGGTGTAGTCGAAGGGCTGATCCACGTAGGTAAAACTGCCGCAGGCCGGTCCGAGCGCCGGCGTATTGGCGCTGAAGATGAAATGATCCGCCCCGAACCGGCCCACCGCACCGTTGTTGGGATTGGTACCCAGGTTGGACGAACGGCCGCTGACCGCGCCGGCACCCAGGTAATCACTGGCGCTGGCCTTCAGGGTCATGCTGCCTGCTTCCAGATAGGTCAACGTCGACAGGACGGCGGTGCCGCCGCTGAACGCGCCGGCGGGAATCACCGGGACGGCGCCGGTATTGCTGTCCAGGAGCTGTCCCAGGGTTCCGCCCACGGCGGTGGACGGGGCGGACGGGGCCACCGCGGTCAGCGTCACGGCCACCGCGCCGCCGCCCTGGTAATTGGGCGTGAGGGAAGCGGGATAGCCGCCGTTGTTGTCCCGCAGGTTGGCGTTGGTGTCGGGAATACCGTCGCCGGCCGCACAGCCGGGATCGCTGGTGAGATCGCAGGTGCTGCCGTCATCGTCCGCGGCATCCCAGTTGTAGGCGCCCACCGTGGCCTGGAAATCGGAACCCGCGCTCACGAAGAGGGCCCCGCCGGGGGTGTCCGCGCCGGGGTTGGGGTTGCCGCCCGGATCCTGGATCGGGCCGATGGCGAAGCCGAAGGGCCTGACCGTGAAGTCATTGGTGGCGCCGTTCATGTAGCCGCCGGAGCCCGGTCCCGCCGGCGGGCTGCCGCCCTGATCCAGGGGGACTTCGTAACGGGCGTGCAGCTGCATGACGCCCGCGTCCGGATAGCGCAGGCTGAGCAGGGCGCGGGTGATACCGGTGCCGTCATCCTGGAAGAGCAGGTTGACGGGCGTATAGGCCGCCGCTCCGGCACCGCCGTTGTCGTTGCTGGTGGCAACCGCCGTGGTATTGCCGTTATTGGTGATCTGCATCTGGCGGCCGGCGCAGGTGTTCGGATTGCGGCACTCCGCCCCCAGCGGAATGCTGACCGTGCTGCCGTTGGGGAACGCGGCGACGCACATGGAAGGATCGTTGTCCGAGGCGCGCACGGCGCGCAGGCCGATAACCGCATTGTTCGGGGCGGTATCGGAAGGCTTGCCGGCGATCTGATCGGGCACGACCGCGTTGCCCGCGGTTTCGTTATAGAACTGGAAGCCGGTCAGGGCGACGGTCAGATCCGGATCCGTCGCCGGATCGCTGTTGCGGGTGTCGGTGACGTTGTTGGCGGTATCATCGATATTGAAATTGACGGTTTCCGAGGTGTTGCCGGTCTCGAGCCGGGTATAGTCGAAGATCAGGGTCGCGCTGGTCTCGCCGTTGCCGGGAAACTGGTAATCCGCCGTGCCATTGGTCGAGGCGTTGGACAGCGTCCCCGAGCCGGCGGCAACCCGGACCCAGTCGCCCTTGGCCGGCGGCGTGGTCGAGCTGCCCGAGACGGGAATCGTAGACAGGTTGACGGTGACGTTGCCGGGATCGATGGGGTTGCCGCTGCCGTCGATGGCCGTGATGGTGACAGGTTCCGACAGGCAGGTCACGCCGGTGCCGCTGTGGCTTATCTCGTAGTGATCCACCACGGCACAGGGGTGGGTGTCGTTCATGATGGTGTTGATCTGGGCAGGAGTCAGCACGGTATTGTAGACACGGACCTCATCCATGCCGCCGTTGGCCGAATTGGGCGTGGCGCCGCCCCTGATGTATTCCCCGTTGTTGTCACCCAGGTACAGGTTCTTGAGCGTCCCCAGCACCCCGGTGGTATTGTTCGTCCCGCTTGCCGCCAAAGTACCGTTGATATACAGCTGCTGGCTGTTGTTGGGCAGATCCCAGGTGACGGTGATATGCACCCATTCATTGGCTGCGAAGCTTTGTCCTGTACTTTCGATGCGGTGGGTGCCGTTGGCCGAATCCTGATAGGCAAAGCGCAGGCGGCCGTTCCGGCGCAGGGTCAGGAAGAAATACCTCCTGCTGGTCTGATCGGAGGCATCGAAGATCTGCTGATCATTGCCGCTGCCCCAGGCGGTGCTGCTGTAATACCAGAAAGTGATGGAGCCGGTATTGCCCACGTCCGCGGCGGGATTCAGGCCCGTATCCACGGCGTCGGCGGGCGTTGCGGAGGTATTGGCCGGGAACGTGGCGTAGCCGCAGGTGCCGGGATTGCCGGCGAAGACCGGCGCAACGTCGGCGGTCTGGGCGCTGCCCAGGGCCGTGCCGTTATGGCCGTTGCCGCTGTTGTCGACAACCTCCCCCGCCGTGCCGCTCCAGCTGGTTTCATCCATGCGCCAGTCGGCCTGGGGCGTCACCGCTACCGGGCAGGGATGGGTCGCGTTCATGACGGCGGTGACCTGGGAATTGCTGAGCACCGAGTCATAGACACGCACCTCGTCCAGCAAGCCGTTGAAGTATTCCGGCGTCCCGCCGGTGTCCTCGATGCGGCCGATGCTGGCGAAGGCGGTACCGATGGTGCCGGTGGCGATGCTGCCGCTGGCGTTGAGACTGCCGTCGATGTAGATCTTGTAGGTGCCGGCCGTGGCGTCCCGGGTCAGCACCACGTGGTGCCAGTTGCCGTCATTGATGACGGTGGTGGACTTGGTGGTGTAGTCGTTGCCTACGGAGATGCCGATGTGACCGCTGGCGTCCAGCCAGCCCCAGAAGATGTCGTCCGCCCCGCCCGCCTGTTCCACCCCGGTCACACCGGGAGCCTGCCAGCCGGTATTGTTGCCGGTCTGGGTGGTGTTGATCCAGAAAGCCAGGCTGGCCGTCCCGTCAAGGATGGTTGAGAGATTGTTTACCTGTACGTAATCATCGACGCCGTCGAACTCGCCGTAACGGCAGGTACCCGGATCGCTGGCGATGGCCGGACTGGTGCCGTTGGTGGTAACGCCGTTTTGCGCCGTGCCGGGGAAATTACCGGTCTGGTCCTGGACCTCACCCGCAGTGCCGGTCCAGGCGCTTTCATCCATGCGGTAATCAGCCAACAGCACCGGCGGCGGAGCTCCCGGTTTCAGTGCCAGTAACTGCGCCACACCGGTATCGGCATTACCCCCGGCGGTCGCGGTCTTGTTGCCGGTAGCGCCGGCGGTGGCCTGGGTAACATCGTTCATCTCCAGGGATATCCCGGGCGCGTTGGGCACGCTCAGGGAAGCCACGTCCACCTCTTCCGTCATCCCCGACGGCGGGGTCCAGGATTCGGCGGAACTGAAACTGTGGGTGCTGATCACCATGGCGTTGTCTGCCGTGGTGGTGATGCTGCTGGCGGTGTGGCTGGTGCCATAGGGCGTGGCATTGCCGCCATAGACGTCGATGGGAGCGGCGGCGTCGACGCCGCTGTAGCTGGCGATGCCCCCCGCCGCCCCGCCGATGGCGCCGGAGAAGGTCCAGGTATAACTGGCCGGTTCGCCGGCGGTGGCGACGCGGTAAAAGATCTCCTGGCTGTTACTGTTGCCCGCCGCCTGGTCGACCCGGTTCAGGGACGTCCAGCCCGCGGGAGGCGTAATGGCGATTGTGTACGGCCGCACGGCAATGGCCGCGACCATCACATCGCCTGCCGTAGTGCCCGCCGGCACGTTGATGGTCAGGCCGACAACGGCGGGGCGCAGGGCGAACATGATGCCGAAATTGTCGTCGCTGCCGCCGCCGGACAGGTTCCAGTTGCTGATGCTCTTGCTGCCGGCCGCGGTCTGGGTCTGGTAATGCAGTGACATTCCCAGATCCGGCTTGGCACCGCCCTGATTGATGGAGAAATTGAACGCCTGGTTCCAGCCCGGATCGGGGCTGACGGTACGATCATTGCTGACATAACCGGCGACCAGCAGCATAGAGGTGGCCGAGGAAGTGGTGATCGGCCCGGCATCGATACTGCCCGAATCCTGGGCCACCACGCCGGGGGCACCGGTCTCGAACGGGTTGGACGTATCGACACCGCTGAAGCGGGTGATTTGTGCAGCCATGTTGTCGCAGGTACCGCTCTGGGTAATGGTATTCGGATCGCCGCCGGTGGCGACGCGCCAGAATACGTAGGCCTGCAGTTCCGAGTTATTGTTGCCCGGCGTGGGGTAGGTGGCGGAATAATACGTCTTCCAGCCGGACATGCTCACCGTGGTGCTGCTTTCCTTGGTGATGACCAGGGCAATCAGTATATCCCCGTTACTGCCCGCCGGGATGGACGGGTTGATGCTGCCGCAGCTGTTACGCGAGTCCCTTGCGCCAGCGCCGACGTAGGATATGCCGCTGGCCGGCAGACTGGCGATGGCATTCTGGGAGGCGCCGCGCAGGCTGACGGCCGCCTGCGCGCCGGCGGTGAAGAGCAGCAGCGGGAGCAGCCAGGCCGGCAGGCACCGGGACAGGAAACGTATTCGTTGTTTGCGCATTCTTGTCGGGCGATTGCAAATCAGTTACTGCTGTAACGTACCCGCCGCCCTGCTTGTTCGTTATATAGGGTGATTTGTATCACAGAATCCGTGCCGCGCCCATGCAGGCCGGCAGATATCAGTAATCCTCGCGCCGGTAGATTAGGTGGGAATTCCCCTCGCCCTTGCCACCGGCCGGCTCCGGGTTGGCTTTAGGCCGTATTTCCCGGTGCGGCGCCGTCGCCGCCGGCGGCTGCGGCTGCGACATCTGTCGTGGCTCCGCACCACGGGACAACAAGCCACCCCACCAGGCCGCCGCGGCCGCGCCGCCCGCCAGCAACAGAATCAGCCACCATAACCGGTGGCGCCGCACCGGACGCTGCTGCCGCCCCGCCGCCTGCCGGTTCAGCCGTTCCTCCAGCCGGCTGAGGCGGGCCATGTCCGGTCCCGGCTGGTATTCACAGGCCTCGAAGATGAGGCGGGTAAGGCGTTCTGCGTCGGGGATGGCGCGCTCAGACATCCGGCTTCTCCCGCCAGCGCTGCCGCAGCGCCGCCAGGGCCCCGGCACACTGCCGCCGTATTGTTCCCTCCGGTTTTTCCAGCATGCCCGCGATCTCTTTATGGGTAAGTCCTATCCAGTAACGCAGCAGCAGCAGGTTCTGTTCATCCGGCGGCAGGCTTTGCAGAAGCCTGCGCACGGTTTCGCGATCGTCCGTGACCGCCGCGGCGACCGGCTCGGGATCGGTGGCGGCGGCGGGCTGCTCGGGCGAGGCCTGCCGGCGGCGCCAGGCGTCTATCTGCAGGTTGACGGCGATGCGGTAGAGCAGCGCCACGGGATGGCGGGGATCCCGGCAGATCACCCGGATGAAACGCAGGAACGCCTCGGCGAGCAGATCATAGGCCGGCTCCGGCGCGCTGCCGCGCAGGCGCAGGTAACGCCACAGGCGATCGGCCTGGCCGCGGTAAAAGGCGGAAAACGATCCCTGATCCCCGTCCCGGCAGTAGCGTTCAAGGAGGCGGCGGCTGTCGTCCGGCATGGGTATCGCTAACCCGCCTGTTGCATGGGAACTAGCCCTCGCCCGGGGATTCCGCCTTGCGTTCGCGGTGCAGCAGGGATTGCACCGCATCGCGCGCGGCCATCTCACCGCGAATGACACGGCCGACATGATCGCTGATGGGCATGTCCACCCCGAACTTGTCCGCCAGCTCGGCGACGGCGGCGACGGTGCGTATGCCCTCTATGGCCTGGCCGATGTCGCGACGCGCCTGTTCCTCCGACGCACCCCGGGACAGGGCCAGGCCGAAACGCCGGTTGCGGGACTGATCATCGGTGCAGGTCAGCACCAGGTCGCCGAGGCCGGTCAGCCCCATGAAGGTCTCCGGCCGGCCGCCCATAGCTGTGCCGAGGCGCATGACCTCGGCCAGTCCCCGCGTGATCACGGCGGCACGGGTGTTGGCGCCGTAGCCGAGACCGTCGGCGACGCCGGCGGCAATGGCCATGACGTTCTTCACCGCGCCGCCCACCTGCACCCCGATGACGTCGTCCTGGGTATAGATTCGAAAGAGCTCGTCGTGAAAGAGTTCGGCGAAGTGTGCGGCGACCGCAGTATCCATGGCGGCGACCACCACTGCCGTGGGCAGGCCGGCGGCCACTTCGCGGGCGAAGGAGGGGCCGGAGAGGACGGCTGCGGGCACTTCGCCGAGGACCTCCGCCGCCACTTCGTGGTTGAGCATCAGCGT
>Ga0102944_1000254_pt1 | contig 43613 bp, 34 predicted proteins | sample SalPonD_shore_MG_FD_78172 | JGI IMG/M metagenome (GOLD analysis project Ga0102944, IMG submission 78172) | Salt pond soil microbial communities from South San Francisco under conditions of wetland restoration - Salt Pond MetaG... | ecosystem: Environmental > Aquatic > Marine > Intertidal zone >... | reverse complement strand
GGCCGTGGTCTTGCCGGCGCCGTCGATGCCCTCGACGGTGATGAAGCGGCCCCGCTCCGCCCCCATCAGCGCCCTCCCAGCTGGTAGCGCCGCACCGCCCGGTTGTGCTCGGCGAGGGTCTCGGAGAACACGTGGGTGCCGTCGCCGCGGGCGACGAAGTAGCGGGCGTCGGTGTCGGCCGGCTGGCAGGCGGCGCGAATGGCCTTGCGCCCGGGGTTGGCGATGGGGGTGGGCGGCAGTCCGGAGTGCCGGTAGGTATTGTACGGGCCCCGGCGTTCCAGATCCCGCTTCTGCAGGTTGCCGTCGAATTCGTCGCCGAGGCCGTAGATCACGGTGGGATCGGTCTGCAGCCGCATGCCGTCGCGCAGGCGGTTCATGAACACGCCGGCGATCATGGGGCGCTCCTCGGGCGCGGCGGTCTCCTTCTCCACGATGGAGGCAAGGATCAGGGCCTGGTAGGGGCTATTGATGGGCAGGCCATCCTCGCGTTGGGCCCACTCCTGCTCCAGGATCCGGCGCATGCGCTGGCTGGCCTGGCGCAGCAGGGTCATGGCGTCATCGCCCCGGCGGAAGCGGTAGGTCTCCGGGAACAGCCAGCCCTCGGCGCTGGCATAGCCTTCCTGCTGGAGTCCCAGGGCCCGCAGCAGGCGCGCGTCCTCGGGGCCGTGCGGAAGGCGGCTGGTGTCCAGGGCGTCGCTGCGGCGCAGGCGGGCCAGGAAGTCGTCGACGGTCCAGCCCTCGGGCAGGGTCACCGAGTGCAGGATGACCTTGCCGCCCACCAGGGCATCCAGCAGGCTCACGGGGGTGGTCTCGGGGGTCAGGCGGTACTCGCCGGCGTGGATGCGGGCGGTGACGCCGAACAGCCGGCCCAACAGCTTGAGCTCCAGGGCGTCCTCGCGGTCCGCCCAGCCGTTCGCCACCAGGCGCCCCACCACCTGGTCGTAGCTCGCGCCCTGGGGCACTTCCAGGACCGCCTCATCGGGCACGGGCAGGGGCCGGGTGGCCACCTGGTAGACATGGCGGGCCGTCAGGCCGGCAGCCACCAGCCCCAGCACCAGGGCCAGGAACAGCCAGCGCTTCCATTCACGCAGGGGATTCGGCATAGCTCGCTTCCAGGGCCCGTTGCAGGCGGCGGGTGACGGGTCCCGGCGCGCCGGGCAGCGCTCGCCCGTCGTGCTCGCGCACGGGCCAGACCCCCACCAGGGAGTTGGTCAGGAACAGCTCGTCGGCACCGGCCAGGTCCCCGGGCCGCAGATCCGCCTCGCGCGCCCCGACGCCGTGCTCACCGGCCAGCGCCAGGATGCGCCCGCGGGTGATGCCCGGCAGGCCGGAGCCGCTCAGGTCCGGGGTAACCACCTCCCCGTCCCGGACCGCGAACAGGTTGGTCACCGTACCCTCCACCAGGCAGCCGCGGTCGTCGCACAGCAGGCCCTCCGCGATGCGGGGATCCCGCCATTCCATGCGCGCGACGATGTGGTTGAGCTGGTTCATGCTCTTGATGCGGCCGTCGAGGGCCGCCCCGCTGACCTGGCGGGTCCGGCAGGCAATGGTGCGCACCCCGGAGTCCGCCCAGTCGCGGGGATGGTCCGGCCAGGGCAGGCGCATGACCACGCGGGTGGGCGAGGCCTCCTCCGGCGGCGCCAGCCCCCGCCCTCCCCGACCGCGGCTGTAGGCGACCTTGATCACCGCCCGCGAATCGTCGGCCGCGCCGGCCAGGGCGTCGATCTCGGCCGCCAGCACGGCAGGGTCCGGCGCAGGAATCCCCAGCAGCCGGGCGCCCTCGGCGAGCCGGGCCATATGGGCATCGCGGTCGCGCGCCTGGCCGTCAACCGCCGCCAGGGTCTCGAACACGCCGTCGCCGTACTGGAAGCCGCGGTCGAACACCGAGACCGTGGCGGACTCGGCGGTGCGGGGCTGTCCGTTGAGGAGCACGGCGGTTGCGGGCATGGCGTCCGGGTCGGGGCGGTCAGTCTTGGCTGGCGCCCAGGGCGCGCAGGAGGCCGCGGGCCTTGGCCCGGGTCTCCTCCAGCTCCTGCTCGGGCACCGAATCGGCCACGATCCCGGCCCCGGTGAGGAATTCCAGGCGGCCTTCGGCCACCACCAGGGTCCGGATCAGGATGTTGAGATCGGCCGCGCCATCGTAGCACAGATAGCCCATGGAGCCGGTGTACGGCCCGCGCGGCCGGGGCTCGAGCTCGTGGATGATCTCCATGCAGTGGACCTTGGGGCAGCCGGTGATGGTGCCGCCGGGAAACAGGGCGCGCAGGGCATCCTCGCTGTCCTGCCCGCTCGCCAGGCGCCCCCGCACGTTGGAGGTGATGTGGTGGACGTGGGCGTAGGTCTCCAGGGCCATGAGCTCGTCCACTTCGACGCTGCCCGCCTCGCACACCCGCCCGAGATCGTTGCGCTCGAGGTCGATGAGCATGACGTGCTCGGCACGTTCCTTGGGATGGCGCTGCAGCTCGTCGGATAGGGCCCGATCGGCCTCGGCCTCTGCGGAACGCGGGCGGGTTCCGGCGATGGGCCGGGTCTCGGCGTCGCCGTTACGCACCCGCAGCAGGCGCTCCGGCGAGCTCGACAGCACCTCGGTGCCGTCGGGCAATCGGGCCAGGGCCGCGAATGGCGCGGGATTGGCCCGGCGCAGCCGATCGTAGAGGGCGGGGGTATCCGGGGCGGCAAGGGGCCCGGCCTGCCAGGCCCGGGCCAGGTTCACCTGGAACACGTCGCCGGCGCGGATGTACTCCCGGGCCTGCCGGACGCCCTCCATGTAGACCTCGCCCGGGGCCTCGACCGGCGCCGGCAGGTCCTCTACGGGGGCCCGCCAGGGCTCCTCGGGCAGTCGGCCCGCCCAGCGGACCAGGGCTTCCAGGCGCTCGGCAGCCTTGGCGCCGGTGCAGAAGGCCGCCGCCCGGCCGCTGCGGTGGTCCCGGACCAGACCGGCGTGGACCTCCACCGCCACCGCCAGAGGCCCGGGGAAATCCCCCTTGGGGCCCGGCAGATGCTCCAATCGGCCGGAGAACTCGTAGGCGAGGTACACGAAGAAGCCGCCCCAGAAGGGGCCCGGAAAGCCCTCGGGCCGCTCCCCCGCCCCTTCCTTCCGGAGGCGGCCGAGCACCTCGAGGAAGTCCCCGTCCAGGGGCTCCCCGTCCAGGTCGAGGCGCCCGTCCGGACGGGCGGTCAGGGTACGGCCGGGGTCCCCCAGCAGCAGGTCATGGCGTGCCGCCGCCGGGCGGGGGCCCCCTTCCGGCACCGCGCTTTCCAGCAGGAACGGGAACCGGCCCGGGGCATCCCGGTGGATCCGCAGGAGGTCGGGGAAATTGTCCAGATTGCGCCAGTGGACGGAGTGGCTCAAACCTTCTTGAGTACCAGCGTGGCGTTGGTGCCGCCGAACCCGAAGGAGTTGTTGAGGACCGCATCCAGCTCCTTGCGGCGCGCCTCGCCCGGGACATAGTCCAGGTCGCACTCGGGATCGGGGTTCTCGAGGTTGATGGTGGGCGGCACCAGACCGTGGTGCAGCGCCAGCGCGGCGACGATGCTCTCCACCCCGCCGGCGGCGCCGAGCATGTGGCCCACCATGGACTTGGTGGAGCTCACCGCCAGTTCGCGGGCGTGGTCGCCGAATACGTCCTTGATCGCCAGGGTCTCCACCTTGTCGCCGTGGGGGGTGGAGGTGCCGTGGGCGTTGACGTAGCCGATCTGCCCCGCCTCCAGCCCGGAATCGGCGATGGCCTGACGCATGCAGCGGGCAGCGCCGGAGCCGTCCTCGCTGGGGGCGGTCATGTGGTAGGCATCGGCGCTCATGCCGTAGCCCGCCACCTCGGCGTAGATGCGCGCGCCGCGGGCCAGGGCCGCCTCGCGCTCCTCCAGCACCACCACGCCGGCGCCCTCGCCGAGGACGAAGCCGTCGCGTCCGGAATCGAAGGGGCGGCTGGCGTGGGCGGGATCGTCGTTGCGGGTGGACAGGGCCTTGGAGGCGGCGAAGCCGCCGACGGCCAGCGGCGAGATGCAGGACTCGGTGCCGCCCGCCACCATGGCCTCGGCGTCGCCGTACTGGATCAGCCGGGCCGCCTCACCGATCGCATGGGTGCCGGTGGCGCAGGCCGTCACCGTGGCGACATTGGGCCCCTTGGCCCCGTACATGATGGAGACGTGCCCCGACACCATGTTGATGATGGAGGCCGGAATGAAAAAGGGCGAGATCTTGCGCGGGCCGCCCTCGAGGTAGGCCTCGTGGGCGCGCTCGATGAACGGCAGACCGCCGATGCCGGAGCCGATGGCCACCCCCACGCCCTCGGCGTTGTCGTCGGTGATGGCCAGGCCGGAGTCCTCCAGGGCCATGGCGGCGGCGCCGACGCCGTAGTGGATGAAGGTGTCCATCTTGCGGACATCCTTCTTGGGGATGTAGTCGGTGGGCTCGAAGCCCCTGACCTCGCCCGCGATCTGGGAGGCGAAGGCCGAGGCGTCGAAACGGGAGATGGTGTCGATCCCGCTTTTGCCCGCAACGATGGCGTCCCAGCTCTCCCCGGCGGTATTTCCCACCGGGCTGACCATCCCCACTCCGGTAATGACCACGCGACGTTTCAAAACTCGCCCCTATCCCTGAATAAGAAAGCGGCCCTCGCCGCCCAAGCCCGCCCCCGTCGGGAGACGCTGCGGGCCGCCTGGGGCGTGCCCGCGCTGGGTCGAGGAACCGCCGAGGTCCGGAACCGCCCCTCCGCCGGCTTGCACGGGGTGTACCCCGGGCGGCGGCCGACACCCTCGCTCGCCGGATCCGGGGACCGGCGGGGTGCCGGGGACGGCAACCCCGGAGCCGTTAGCTGCCGAGGTTGTTGTTGATGTAGGTGATGGCTTCCTGGACGGTGGTGATCTTCTCCGCCTCGTCATCGGGGATCTCGCAGCCGAATTCCTCCTCCAGCGCCATCACCAGCTCGACGGTATCGAGGGAATCGGCCCCCAGGTCGTCGACGAAAGAGGCCTCGGTGGCGATCTCGTCCTCACCCAGGCCGAGTTGTTCGGATACGATCTTCTTTACGCGAGCGTCGGTGTCGCTCATTGCTGACCTTTCCTCCTAAAAGGGTTTTGGCAAAAGCCCGGACTAGGTACCACATTTACAGGGCCGGCTCAATCGAACCGGCCAAGCTGTCGCCGGCCGGCGTCACACCGGGATGGACGCCGGCTCAGCTCATGTACATGCCGCCGTTGACGTGCAGGGTGGAGCCGGTGATGTAGGCGCCGCCGGGCCCGGCCAGGAAGGCCACGGCCTCGGCGATCTCCTCGGGTCGGCCGAGGCGCCCCAGGGGCACCTGCTCCAGCAGGGCCTGGCGCTGGTCCTCCGGCAGCTCGCGGGTCATGTCGGTCTCGATGAACCCGGGGGCCACGGCGTTGACCGTGATGCCGCGGGGGCCAAACTCGCGCGCGGCGGACTTGGTCAGGCCCAGGATGCCGGCCTTGGCGGCGGCATAGTTGGCCTGGCCGGCGTTGCCCATGGCCGCCACCACCGAGGCCACATTGACGATGCGCCCGCCCTTGGCCTTCATCATCGGCCGGGCCACCGCGCGGGTCAGCCGGAAGACCGAGGACAGGTTGGTATCGATCACCGCCTGCCAGTCCTCGTCCTTCATGCGCATGAGCAGGCCGTCGCGGGTGATGCCGGCGTTGTTCACCAGGATCCCCGGCGTGCCCAGCTCGTCGCCCACCGCCTTGATGAAGGGCTCGATGGCCTCCGGGTGGGAGACATCCAGGGCAAAGCCGCGGGCCTTGCCGCCCGCCTCTTGCAGCTCCGCCTGGGTGCGCTCGGCGCCCGCCTCGCTGGTGGCGGTGGCGGCCACGGTGGCCCCGAGGGCCCCCAGGCGCTCGGCGATGGCCCGGCCGATGCCGCGGCTGGCGCCGGTGACGATGGCGACCTGTCCTTCCAGCATGGGCTCCCCTCCCCTCATTGCTCCCCTCCCGCAGCGCCCAGCGCCTCGTCCAGGCCCTTGGCGTCGCCTACCGACAGGCACGGCATGCGCCGGTCGATGCGCTTGTTGAGGCCGCACAGGACCTTGCCCGGACCCAGCTCGATCACGCGCTTGACGCCGCTGTTGCGCATGCGGTCGATGGTCTGGGTCCACTGCACCGGATTGGCCAGCTGCCGCACCAGGGCATCGCGGATGGCCTCGGGATCGGTCGGGGCCTCCACGTCGACGTTGTTGATCACCGGCAGCGCCGGCTTCTGGATATCCACCTCGGCCAGGCGCTCGGCCAGGCGCTCGGCGGCCGGCTGCATGAGCGGGCAGTGCGACGGGATGGACACCGGCAAGTCGACGGTGCGCTTGGCACCGCTCGCCTGGGCCCCCTTGAGAACGCCCTCCACCGCCGCCACGTCACCGGCGATGACCACCTGGCCCGGCGAATTGAAGTTGGCCGCCCGCACCACCCCGCCCTCGTGCTGGTTGGCGCACAGCTGCTGGATGGTGGCGTCCTCCAGGCCGAGGATGGCCGCCATCTTGCCCTGCCCGGCCGGCACCGCCTCCTGCATGAAGCGGGCGCGGTCGGCCACCAGCGCCACGGCATCGTGGAAATCCAGGGCGCCGGCGGCCACCAGGGCGGTGTACTCCCCCAGGCTATGGCCGGCCAGGTAGGCCGGATTGGGGCCCTGCCGCCGGCCCCACAGGGCGAAGGCGGCCACACCCGCGGCCAGCATGGCCGGCTGGGTGTTCTCGGTGCGGTTGAGCTCCTCCTCGGGACCGTTGCGGATGATGTCGGCCAGATCGCGGCCGAGCACCTCGGAGGCGGCCTCGAGGGTGCCGCTCACCACCCCCTCGGTATCCGGGTAGGCGTCGAGCATGCCCACGGCCTGGGAGCCCTGGCCGGGGAAGACGAAGGCGAAATCACTCATGGCGGATGCGGCGTCCCTTTTTTGCGGGTGGTTCCGGGTCCGGGATTACCAGCGCAGCAGCACCGAGCCCCAGGTGAAGCCGCCGCCGAAGGCCTCCAGCAGCACCAGATCCCCGGGGCGGATGTTGTCGCTGCGCACGCCCTCGTCGAGGGCCAGCGGCACCGAGGCCGCGGAGGTGTTGCCGTGGCGGTCCACGGTGACGATCACGCGGTCCATGGACACCCCCAGCTTCTTGGCGGTGGCCTGGATGATGCGGATGTTGGCCTGGTGGGGCACCAGCCAGTCCACCTCGCCGTGGTCCAGGCCGTTGGCCGCCAGGGTCTCCTCCACCACCTGCCCCAGGGTGTTCACCGCCACCCGGAACACCTCGTTGCCCTTCATGTGGATCTTGCTTTCGGGGTCGTTGGCATCCCAGCCGGTGGCCACGCCCCTGGGCACGGTGAGCAGGGCGTCCTGGCTGCCGTCGGCGTGCAGGTGGGTGGACAGGATGCCCTGCTGGTCGGAGGCGTCCGCCTCCAGAACCACGGCCCCGGCGCCGTCGCCGAACAGCACGCAGGTGCCGCGGTCTTCCCAGTTGACCACGCGCGACAGGGTCTCGGCGCCCACCACCAGGGCGCAGCGGGCGGCGCCGGTGCGCAGCATGCTGTCGGCCACCGACAGGGCGTAGACGAAGCCGGTGCACACCGCCTGGACGTCGAAGGCGGGCGGACCGGCCACGCCCAGCCGGCCCTGCAGCAGGCAGGCGGTGGAGGGGAAGACGCGGTCGGGGGTGGTGGTGGCGACGATGATCAGGTCGACGTCGCCGGGCTCGCGGCCGGCGGCATCCAGGGCGCGGCGCGCGGCGGCTTCGGCCAGGTCCACGGTGGCCTGGTCGTCGCCGGCGATGCGGCGCTCCTTGATTCCGGTGCGGGCGGTGATCCACTCGTCGCTGGTGTCCACCAGCGCCTCGAGATCGTGATTGGTCATCACCCGCTCGGGGAGGTAGCTCCCGGTCCCCGTGATCCGCCCGCGCACCATCCTGTTCGTCCTTTCCCGGCTACTCCGCCACCTCGAGCAGGTCCTGGAGCTCGTGGGTGATGCGGCGGTTAACGTTGTTGCGCGCCTCGGAGGCCGCCACCTCGATGGCCTTGGAGAAGGCATAGGAGTCGGCGCTGCCGTGGCTCTTGACGACGATGCCGTTGAGGCCGAGCAGCATGGCGCCGTTGTACTCGCGGTGGTCGACCCGGCGCTTGAAGTCCTTGAGCACGCCCCGGGCCAGGAGCGCCGCTGCCTTGGACAGCCACGAGGCCGAGAAGGCCTGGCGCAGGAAGTGGGCGATGAGCTCGGCGGTGCCCTCGGAGGTCTTGAGCGCCACGTTGCCCACGAAGCCGTCGGCGACGATGACATCGGCCTTGCCGGTGAAGATGTCGCGGCCCTCGACGTTGCCGATGTAGTTGAGCTCGCTGTCGCGCAGGAGCTGGCCGGCCACCTTCACCACATCGTTGCCCTTGATGTTCTCCTCGCCGATATTGAGCAGCCCGATGGAGGGCTGGTCGACGCCGTACACCGCGCGCGAGGCCACCTCGCCCATGACCGCGAACTGGAACAGGTGGTCGGAGTTGCAGTCGACGTTGGCGCCCAGGTCCAGCATCAGCACGCGGCTTTCCCGCGTGGGCAGGAAGGTGGCGATGGCCGGCCGGTCGATGCCCGGCAGGGTCTTGAGGACGAAGCGCGAGATGGCCATCAGGGCGCCGGTGTTGCCGGCGCTGACCAGCCCCTCCACCTCGCCGCTCTTCACCAGCTTGTTGGCCACGTGCAGGGAAGAGTCGCGCTTGCTGCGCAGGGCCTGGGCGACGTCGTCGTCGGACGCCACCACCTGGCTGGCGGACCGCACCGAGATGCGCGGGTGCTGCGCCAGGCCGTGATGGGCCAGGGCCGGGTTGATGGCGTCCTCCAGCCCCACCAGCACCAGCTCCAGGTCGGGCTGGCGCTCCAGGACCGCGGCGGCCGCCGGCACCACCACCGAGGGCCCATGGTCCCCGCCCATGGCGTCCAGGGCTATGCGCACGGCGTCAACCGTTGCTCACGGCGCACGGGGCCGCCGGCGGTCGCCGCAGGCGCCCGCCTCGGCAGCAAGCTCGCGGTCGGCACGGCTGGGTCGCGGTCAGTCTTCCTCGGCAACCGCAACCACCTGGCGGTCCCGGTAGGTGCCGCAGCTCTGGCAAACGTGATGAGGACGCTTGCGCTCGCCGCATTCGGGGCAGGTGCTGAGGTTGCCCGGGCGGATGCCGTGGTGGGCGCGACGCTGGTCGCGGCGGGCCTTGGAGGTCTTCTTCTTGGGTACGGCCATGGTCTGAACTCCCGAAACCGTTGCTTGGTCGCCCTCGGCCAGGCGGCCGGGGGCGAGTCATTCGTCCTTCTTCAGCTGCGCCAGGATGTCGAACGGATTCTCGCGGCGGGGCTGAGCGCAGCCGCATTCTGCCTCGTTCCGGTTGGTTCCGCAAACCGGGCACAGCCCCTTGCACCCTTCCGCGCAGCGGGGGCTGTGGGGGATGGCCAGCAGCCACTCGTCCTCCAGGGCGCCGATCAGGTCGAGCTCGCCCTCGGGGGCCTCCACCTGTTCGTCCGCGTGCTCCATCACCCACACCTCCCCCTTCTGGGAGGGGTCGCGGTACAGGGCGCGCTCGGGGTTGGGATCCACGCTCAGGAACAGGCGTTGCGGCAGCGGCTGCTCGAAGGTGCCCCGGCAGTACTCGCACTCCAGGGTGACGGAGCCGTGCACGCTGCCGGTGAGGAGGTAGACGTCGCTCTCCCGCTGCAGTCGCAGGTCCACCTCCACGGGCCGATCCAGGGAGGCCACCGCTGCGGCCAGCCGCTCCAGTCGGGCCGGGGCGATAACGCCCTTGAGGCCGAGCCCCTCCGCGGGCACCTGGTCGAGCCGGATGATGGATTCGCGCAGCTCACGCATAAGCGTTCAATTATACCCTTCCGCCGGGGATGGATCCAAGGAGGCGCACCCCAGCCACCGCAGCACCGCGGTGAAATCCTCGGCCCAGGCGGTGGGCTCCCAGGGCGCCAGGCGCTCCCGGCCGTGGACGCCGTAGGTTACCGCGATGCGGGGCATGCCCAGATGGTGGGCCATCTCCATATCAAAGCCGGTATCCCCCACGAACACCGTGCGCTCGACCGCCACGCCGGTCTCGGCCAGGATCTCCCGCAGCATGAGGGGGTCGGGCTTTGAGGCGGTCTCGTCGGCGCAACGGGTGGCATGGAAGGTGTCGTGCAGGTCCCATTCGGCAAGCAGCCGGTCGAGCCCCCGGCGCGACTTGCCGGTGGCCACCGCCAGGCGGCGCCCCTGGCCGCCCAGCTGCGCCAGACCCTCCGCCACGCCGGGGAAGAACGGCATGTCGCCGGCGCCAAACTCCTGGAAACGGCGGCCATAGATGTCCCGCAGCCGCGCCCAGCCTTCGGGGCCGGCCTCCGGGACCAGCGTGCGCAGGGCCTCGTCCAGGCCCAGGCCGATGACCTGCTGGCACTCCTCGCCCGGCAGCACCTCGAGCCCGGCCTCGGCCAGGGCGGCCTGCATGGTGGCGACGATCACTCCGCGGCTGTCCACCAGCGTGCCGTCCCAGTCGAAGATGACGAGGCGGGCGTCGCGCAGGGCATCGGTGGCGGTGGGGATGGAGGGGGCTTGCTTGGTCATGGGGCTCCGTGGGGAAGTTTAAAGTAGTTAAGTATTAGGTAGGTAAGCAGGCGGGAGGTGGGACTCGGCGCATATGGCTGGCGATTACGCCACCCAGGCCCCTCACTTAACTACTTAATACTTAACCCCTTTCTTTCAGATCCTCTCCATGATCGCCTTCAGGGCCTCCGGCAACGGGGCCTTCACCGACACCGGCTGGCCGCTGACGGGGTGCGGCAGGGTCACCTCGGCGCTGTGCAGGAACATGCGCTCCAGGCCCAGGGACCGCAGGGCGCCATTGGCCTCGGGGTCGCCGTAGACCGGGTCGCCGGCGACCGGATGGCCCATATGGCGGGCGTGGGCCCGGATCTGGTGGGTGCGGCCGGTTCGGGGCTCCGCCCGCACCAGGGTGTGACCGGCGAAGGCGCGCAGGGTGAGGAAGCGCGTGCGCGCCGGGCGCCCCTGCTCCGGGTCCACCACCATGGGCCGCTGACCGTCCCGCTCCGGACCGCGACGCAGGGGCGCCTCCACCAGCTGCTGGCCCGCCTCCCAGCAGCCAACCAGCAGGGCCAGGTAGGCCTTGTCAACGCGCTCCTCGCGGAACGCCGCCTGCAGCGCCCGGGTCGCGCCCGCACCCTTTCCGACCACCAGGCAGCCGGAAGTTCCGCGGTCCAGCCGATGGGCCAGGCCCCATTCCACCCCGGGCCGGGCCGCGGCCAGGGCCTCGATGATCCCGAACGGCGTGCCGCTGCCGCTGTGCACGGCCAGCCCGGCGGGCTTGTCGAGGACCGCCAGGGTGTCGTCCTCGAACAGGATGGCCGCCGTCACCTGGCGCTGGACCGCCGCCGGCACCGGCCCTCCGCTGCTGCCGGCGGTGGTGGCCGGCGGGATGCGCACCCGGTCGCCGGCGGCCAGGCGGTCGGCCGGCCGGCAGCGGCGGCCGTTGATGCGCACCTCGCCCTTGCGCAGCATGCGGTAGACGCGGGACCGGGGGACCCCCTTGAGGCGGGCCATCAGGAAATTGTCGATGCGCTGACCGGCGCGTTGCGAATCGACGGTGACCCAGTCCGGGCCGCCGGGGCCGCTCGGGCCGGGGTTTTTGGGCTGCGTCATGAATTCGTTGCCGGTTTCCGGGTCGAAAGGGCGTGCGATCGGTGCCAATTGAAGAAAATGCGCCGGTTGGATACCATAACAAATGCGTAATTTTGCGGGTTTCCGGGGTTTCATTCCCCGTTGCGCGAACGCATTCAAGCGGATCCGGGCGCCAAGGCCCCGGATCCCCCGGAAAACAGTTCACCTTTCCCGACGGCGCCCGGACGGCGCGTCGGCTGTTCCGTGTTTCCGGCCTTCGCCGCCGGCCCGCCTCGGCCTAGCCGCTGGCGGCCCTTCGCGGCAACCGCGCCCGAGAACCCGCACTCATAAGCGTTGCGAGGCCCCGCGGGGCCCGCCGCCAAATTTCCGAGCTGCCGGCCGCGCGCCGGCAGCGGCCCAGCTATAGGCCCGTACACGGGCGCAGGAGCCGACCTCCCAAAATGAAACGCATGCTGATCAACGCCACCAACCCGGAGGAGCTCCGGGTCGCGGTGGTGGACGGCCAGAAGCTGCTCAACCTGGATATCGAGAACGCCGCCTACCAGCAGAAGAAAGGCAACATCTACAAGGGGCGCATCACCCGCATCGAGGCCAGCCTGCAGGCGGCCTTCGTGGAGTACGGCGGTGACCGCCAGGGCTTTCTGCCCATCAAGGAGGTGGCGCGCGAATACTATCCCCGCGACGACCAGGGCAAGACCGCCTCGCCGCGCAAGATCCGCATCCAGGACGTGCTTGCCGAGGGTCAGGAGCTGATCGTCCAGGTGGACAAGGAGGAGCGCGGCACCAAGGGCGCCGCCCTCACCACCCTGCCCTCCCTGGCCGGGCGCTATCTCGTTCTCATGCCCAACAACCCCCGGGCCGGCGGCGTCTCCCGCCGCATCGAGGGCGACGAGCGCAAGGAGATGCGTGACGCCCTCAACGCCCTGGAGATCCCCGACGCCATGGGGGTCATCATCCGCACCGCCGGCATCGGCAAGAGCACCGAGCAGCTCCAGCGCGACCTGGACCACCTGCTGCAGCTGTGGCGCTCCATCTCCGAGCAGGCCGATAGCCAGCCGGCCCCCGCCCTCATCTATCAGGAGGGCGACACGGTCATCCGCGCCCTGCGCGACAACTTCGAGGAGGACGTCGGCGAGATCCTGGTGGACGACCAGACCGTCGCCGACACCGCCCGCCAGTTCATGCAGGCGATCCTTCCCGAGTGCGCCAACCGGGTGAAGTTCTACAAGGACTCCATCCCGCTGTTCTCGCGCTTCCAGATCGAGCACCAGATCGACACCGCCTACAGCCGCGAGGTGGCCCTCGACGGCGGCGGCGCCCTGGTCATCGATCCCACCGAGGCCCTGGTCTCCATCGACATCAACTCGGCCAAGGCCACCAAGGGCCAGGACCTCGAGGAAACGGCCCTGCAGACCAACCTCGAGGCTGCCGAGGAGATCCCGCGCCAGCTGCGCCTGCGCGACGTGGGCGGGCTGATCGTCATCGACTTCATCGACATGAAGCGCAAGCGCAACATCCAGGCCGTGGAGGACAAGCTGCGCGAGTCGGTGAAGGTCGACCGGGCGCGCATCAAGGTGGGCAAGATCTCCCGCTTCGGGCTGCTGGAGATGTCCCGCCAGCGCCTGCGCCCGTCCCTGGGCGAGGCCACCCACACCACCTGCCCGCGCTGCGCCGGCCAGGGCCGCATCCGCACCATCGAGTCCTCCGCCCTGCACATCCTGCGGGTGCTGGAGGAGGAAACCCTCAAGGACAACACTGCCTTCATCGACGTCCGCGTGCCGGTGGAGGTGGGCTCCTACCTGCTCAACGAGAAGCGCTCGGCGCTGGCGGTGCAGGAGGACCGCTACAGCGTCCGCATCACCATCATCCCCGACCCCAACCTCCAGACCCCGGACTACTCCCTGGAGCGCGGGCGAGCCAAGGATTCCGAGGCCTTGGCCGCCCGTCCGCTGAGCTACCAGCAGATCTCCGGCCCGCAGGCCGCGGAAAGCCCGCGCAAGGAGGAGGAGCCCCAGCCCGCGGCCACCGAGGGCGAGGCGCCCCTCTCCCCCACCGCCGTCGCCCGCACGCCCGAGCAGCCGGAATCGGCGCCGCCGGCCTCCCCGGGAGAGCCCGAGAAGCCGCCCCGCGCCGAGGCCAAGACCCCCTTCCTCAAGCGCATCCTCGCGGCCCTGTTCGGGGAGCACGCCTCCCGCGAGGCCTCGGGGGCCGAGGACCGCGCCGCGCCGGAGGCCGGCGGCCAGCCCCGCGGGGCTCAGGCGGAGCAGGCCAAGGGCGGTTCCGGCGGCGGTCAGGCCGAGGCCAAGGCCGGCAACGGCCAGCGGCGCTCGGGCGGTAGCCGCGGGGGACGCGGCCGCTCCCAGGGCGGACAGGGCAAGCCGCAGGGCGGCCAGGCGGGCCAGAAGGCCGACAAGGAAGGCGGCCAGGACAAGGGCAAGCAGCCCGAAAAGGCCCAGGCCAAGGGCGGCGAAAAGTCCGGAGAGCAGCCTTCCGAGGGCGGCCAGTCCAAATCCGGCGGCAACGGCCGGCGCCGCTCGGGCGGTCGGGGCGGCCGCGGCGGCCAGGGCAAGGGCCAGCAGTCCGCCGGTCAGCAGTCTGGCGGCCAGCAGTCCGGGGGCCAGCAGTCCGGCGGCCAGCAGTCCGGCGGCCAGCAGTCCGGCGGCCAGCAGGGCGCCAAGACCGGTCAGCAGGAGGCCAAGGGCGAGGCCCGCCAGGAGAAGGAGGCGGGCGGCAAGCAGGAGTCGGCCCAGTCCGGCCAGGGCAACGGCCAGGGCGGCTCCGGCAAGAAGGCCGGGTCCGGCCAGTCCGGCGGCGGCCGCAGTCGTTCCCGCGGCAGCCGGGGCGGGCGCGGCAGCCGCGGCGGCCAGGGCAAGGGTCAGCAATCCGGCGGTCAGCAGTCCGGCGGTCAGCAGTCCGGCGGTCAGCAATCCGGCGGTCAGCAATCCGGCGGCCGGGCCGCCAAGCCCTCCGGCTCCGGCGGCGGCGCGCAAAAGCAGGAGCGCGTCAGCCCGCCCAAGCCGACCACCGAATCCATCGAGGTCCCGGCCCACACCGCCGATTTCTTCGAGGAAAGCACCGCCCCGGCCTCCGGCGGCGGCGACCAGTCCGACCGCAAGACGCAAGCCGAGGAGTCCACCAACGAGTCCTGAGGCAGCGACACCTCAGTCCCTATCCGCCCGGGCCGCGTGCCCGGGCTTTTTTTGGGTCCCCCGGCAGGCGCCGGCATAAAAAAGGCCCCGCCGCTAGCGGCGGGGCCTTCCAGCAGAGACGGCGAGGCTTACGCGGTGTGGACCACGCTAGCCTTCTCGCCCTTGGGACCGGCCTCGCTCTCGAAGGTCACGTTCTGACCCTCGGTGAGGCTCTTGAACCCTTCCTGCTGAACGGCCGAGAAATGGACGAACACGTCGTCGCCGCCGTCCTCGGGGGCAATGAACCCGAAGCCCTTGGCGTCGTTGAACCACTTGACGGTGCCATTACGCATACAACGTACTCCTAACAAAAAAGGCAACGAACGTGCTTGTCGCGGAAAGCTGGCCCTCGGCCCAGTCAGGCATGCCGATCCGGGAGGCGGCTCGGCGCCGCGTTCGGAGGCGACCCAAAGGCCGGACTCCAAGGCGCATAAACCACGTCAAACACAACCACTAGGCCCGATTGTACATATCCTGTGGCTGCAACCAACCCCCCCAATTCCTTCCGCCACAACGAAAAGGCCCCGACCGGGTGCGGTCGGGGCCTGTTTCTGTTGCGCCGATCTGGCTCCCCGGGCCGGACTCGAACCAGCGACAAGTCGGTTAACAGCCGACTGCTCTACCAACTGAGCTACCGGGGAACAGCGCGCTAAAAGTTATCGTAGCCCGGCAGGGGTGTCAATGCCTGCGGGCCCGCCGTTACGCGCCCTGCGGCCGGTGACTCAGCCCTCCCCGGGGCCCTTCCCCGCCGCCGGAGGCCGGCCGGTCTTGATCCGCTCCAGGCCCTCGAAGGCGCTGCGGAAGCGGCGCTCGTTGGCCCAGTCCAGGTGCTTCAGGGCCGCCCGCACGACCTCGCTGCGGGTGGGGGTATGCAGACCCATGCGGTTGGCCAGCTCCTGGATATGGTCGATGAGGGCCTCGTCGCTGGCCGGCAGCGTGAAGGTGCATCGCTTCACTCGGGATCGGGAGCCGCGATCGCTCATGAGGGGCTTCTCCGGGCTCGAAAAAGGGATGAATCATTCATCCCTTTCATTCAACCCCAGTTTTCCGGCCTTGCCAACCCCCACCGCCGGGATACCCGGTCTAGACCCGGCCGTACAGATCGTTCATGCGGCGCAGCCTGTCGGCGAGGTGGTTGCCGAGCCAATCCCAGCGGAATCGCCACTGCCAGTTGCCCTCGACGGTGGCCGGCTGGTTCATGCGGTGCTCGCTGCCGAGGGCCAGGCAGTCCTGCAGGGGAACCACGGCGCAGGCGGCGACCGAGGCCAGGCCCGCCCGCACCAGCGGCCAGGGCATGGCCTCCTCGGGCATTCCGAGGTACTCCCGCACCTGCTGGCGGTCGCCCTCGCCCAGCTCGTCGCGCCACCAGCCTAGGGTGGTGTTGTTGTCGTGGGTGCCGGTGTAGGCCACGAAGTCCCGCCGGTGGTTGTGGGGCAGGAAGGGATTGCCGCTGTCGCCGTCGAAGGCGAACTGCAGGACCTTCATCCCGGGCAGGGCGAAGCGCTCGCGCAGGGCCGCGACCTCGGCGGTAATCACGCCCAGATCCTCGGCCACCAGCGGCAGCTCGCCCAGGGCCTCGGCCACCGCCTGGAAGAAATCGGCGCCCGGCCCCTCCACCCAGCGTCCCTCCACCGGCTCGGCGCCGTAGGGGATCTCCCAGAAGGCCTGGAAGCCGCGGAAGTGGTCCAGGCGCACCCAGTCGAACAGCTCGTGCTGGGTGCGGATGCGGTCGATCCACCAGCGGTAGCCGTCGGCGGCCAGGCGGTCCCAGCGGAAGTGGGGGTTGCCCCAGTACTGCCCGGTCTCGGAAAAATAGTCCGGGGGCACCCCGGCCACCGTCTCCGGCTGGCCATCGCGGTCGAGGGCGAACACCTCGCGGTGGGCCCAGACCTCGGCACTGTCGTGCGCGACGAAGATCGGGATGTCGCCGAACAGCAGGATCCCGCGGGCGTTGGCGTAGTCCTTGAGCGCGTGCCACTGCTGGAAAAACACCCACTGGGCGAAGCGGTGGTGGTCGAGGGCGTCGGCCAAGCGTTCCCGGGCCTGGCCCATGGCCTCCGGATCGCGGTCACGCAGGGGCTCCGGCCACTCCCACCAGGGCCTGCCCTGCTCCGCCCGAAGCACCATGAACAGGGCGAAGTCCTCCAGCCAGTGGGCGTGCTCGGCACAGAAGATGTCTAACTCGGCGCCCTGGGCCGGGGCGGCCCGCTCCCGGAAGCCCCGGTGGGCACGGGCCACCAGGTCCAGGCGGAAGGCCTCCGGGTCCTCCCCCTCCCCGGGCTCCGGCACGCCGTCCAGCCAGCCCGCCTCGACCAGGGGCTCGCGGGCGATCAGGCGGCGGCTCCCGGCGTGGGCGGACAGGCTGTGGTAGGGCGAGCCGTCCTCGTGGGTGGGCCCCAGCGGCAGTGTCTGCCAGACACCGACCCCGGCCTCGGCCAGGAAGTCGGCAAAGCGGTAGGCGGCCGGGCCCAGGTCGCCGTTACCCGGCCCTTCGGGGAGGGAGGTGGGGTGGAGCAGGATCCCGGCCCGGCGCCGGTCGAGCGGTCCCTCGCCGGTATTCACCTGGCCGGTTGCCACGGATGCACTCCTCGGTTGCGCCTCACGACGGCGGCTGGCCGGCGCGCATGACCCCCCCGTGGGCCGGCTGGCCGCTGCCGTGGGCAAAGGTATGGGCGAGATACTCCGGCGGCTCGGCGCCGATGAGGCGGTACAGCCGCGACAAGTGGAGGCGGAAGAGGCGCTCGAAGTCCCGCACCACGTCGGCCGGGTTGTAGTCGCCGAACCACCAGAACCAGTCGGAGCCCTCGCAGATGGCCAGCTGCTCGGTAGCGGCCTCCAGGGCCTCGCCGTCCAGGCCGTCGGCCACCGCCTGGTCGAAGGCCTCCTTGGCCGCCACCAGCATATCCCAACCGCGGTTTTTGTCCTTGTCGCCCATCCAGGTGGACAGGGTGCCGTACACCCAGCTGCCGGCAACCAGCCGGGGCAGGTGATTGACGGCCACGTCGGCCCCCAGGGCCTCGCCGAAAGTGGTCAGCTCGATATGCGGGTGCTCGGCGAGCTGGCGATACAGACCACTGAGGAAGTGGTAGCCGTTTTGCGGGAAGTGCTCCCAGGCGTTCTCGCCGTCGAGGATGATGGGCACCACCGGATCCTGCTGGTCGGCGACGGCCTTGCGGATGGCCTCGAGCCGATGGATGAGGTCGGAGACGGCGTCGTCGGCGTGCCAGTCCGAATACTGGAAGCCGATCAGGTCGGAGAGCTCGTCGTCGCGGAAGAAGCAGGCGGTGCCTTCCTCCCCCAAGCGGTACGGGTGGCACAGGCTGGCGCCGGGGTCGTCGCCGTACTTGTCGTAGGCCTTGCCCAGGCTGTGGCCCAGCACCCCTTCGCCGGTGGCGGCCCAGGCGAAGCCGTATTCGGACAGCAGCCCCAGCGTGGCCTCGCTGACGCCGCCCTCGGCCGGCCAGCAGCCGCTCGGCGTTATCCCGAAGTGGTCGCGGAAGACCCCCTGGCCGCGCTCGATGTGCCAGCGCAGCCGGTCCTCCCCGCCGGGGTAGCCGCCGGCCTCGGGCAGCGGGCTGTCGGGCAGGGCCTCGCGGGCGGCCCCGAAATCCAGCAGCAGGGGCGCGATGGGATGGGCGTACGGGGTCATGGACAGCTCCACCTGCCCGCCTTCCGCCAGTGCCCGGTAGCGGCCCGGGACATCCTCCAGCAGCTCGCCGATAATGGACAGCAGGTGGCGGCGGTCCTCCACCGTGAAGCCGGAGGCCTTCTCCTGCAGGCCCCGCACCCGGGGGTCCTCCCGGCGCACGGTCTCGCCCATCCAGGCCAGGTGATACCAGGTCAGGATGTCGGCCACGAACTGGTCATCGATGTACATCATGGCCGCAGGGTCGCCGTCCAGCCAGTCGACCATGCCGGCCAGGCGCCGGTAGGCGGGGAAGCGCTCGATGACGTGACGCCGATTGGCGCGCACGCAGTCGTTCACCAGGGCTAGGCGCTCGTCGTTTCCCGACGGCGCCGCCGGGCTGTCCAGGGCCGCCAGCAGGGGATCGCAGATGGGACTGCCGTCGGCCAGGTGGGCCCGGATCTGGGCGGCGTAATCGCTCAGCTGCTCCACCAGCACCGGCGCGAAGTTGACCACCGCCCGGGCCTCCGGCACGGCTTCCAGGTGGGCAGCCATGTCCACGTAGTCCTTGATGCCGTGGAGGTAGGTCCAGGGCAGCTGGTAGCTCCCGGAAACCGGATCCTGGTACTGGGGCTGGTGCATGTGCCAGCACAGCACCACCCTGAGGGGGGCCTCAGCGGACATGGTGGAGCTGCATCCCGAGCATTTCCGGGGTCACCAGGACCACGCCGCCGGGCGATACGTCGAAGCGCTCGCGGTCCTTCTCGGGGTCCTCGCCGATGACCATGCCCTCCGGGATGCGACAGCCGCGGTCAACCACGGCCTTCTTGACCATGGCACCGTCGCCGACCTCCACGTCCGGGAGGATCACCGCCTCCTCGACGCGGGCGCGGGCGTTGACCGTCACGTTGGAGAACAGCACCGAACGGCTCACCGAGCCGCCGGAGATGATGCAGCCGCCGGAGACCATGGAATCCACCGCCATGCCGCGGCGGTCGGCGTCATCGAAAACGAACTTGGCCGGCGGCAGCTGCTCCTGGTAGGTCCAGATGGGCCATTCGGTGTCGTAGATGTTGAGCTCGGGGGTCACCCCGATGAGCTCCAGGTTGGCCGACCAGAAGGCGTCCACCGTGCCCACGTCCCGCCAGTAGCCCTGATCCCCGGTAGCGGGGTCGCGGAACGGATAGGCCATCACCTGGTTCTTCTCGATCACCGCGGGGATGATGTCCTTGCCGAAGTCGTGCTCGGAGTAGGTCTCGTCGGCGTCCTTGATGAGCTGCTCGAACAGGAACTCGGTCTTGAACACGTAGATGCCCATGGAGGCCAGGGCGACATCATCGCGGCCGGGCACCGGGTCGGGCTGCTCCGGTTTCTCGCGGAACTTCACCACCCGCCCCGACTCGTCCATGGTCATGACGCCGTAGGCCTTGGCGCGCTCGAGGGGCACATCCAGGCAGCCCACCGTCATGTCGGCGTCGTTCTCCACGTGATAGGCAATCATGGGGCCGTAGTCCATCTTGTAGATGTGATCCCCGGCCAGGATGAGGATGTACTCGGGGTTGTGCGCCCGGATGATGTCCAGGTTCTGGTAGACCGCGTCGGCGGTACCCTGGTACCAGGAGGTGGTGATGCGCTGCTGGGCCGGCAGCAGCTCCACGAACTCGTTGAACTCGCCGCGCAGGAAGTTCCAGCCCTTCTGGATGTGCCGGATCAGCGAGTGGGCCTTGTACTGGGTCAGTACGCCGATCTGGCGGATGCCCGAATTGATGCAGTTGGACAGCGGGAAGTCGATGATGCGGAACTTGCCGCCGAAGGGGGTGGCCGGCTTGGCCCGCCACAGGGTCAGCTTGCCCAGACGCGAACCCCGTCCGCCGGCCAGGATCAGGGCCAGGGTCTCCTTGGTCAGGAGGCTGACGAAGCGGGGGTTCTGGGCCGCCTCCCGGAACACCTCCGGCGCCTTGTCCCGTTGACGCATGACCGGCCTGCCCTCTTTCGTGGAAGCCTTGCTGGGCGCGTTTGCGCCCAAAGGGTCGATGTTACCATTTAGCCAGTTATGCCGCGGGCGCTCAAAGCCCCACTATCCAGCTTCCCGCACCGGAATGAAACGGCAGTGACAGGAACCGCCATGGAGCGCACGACCGCCGATCTCGATCCCGGCCTGAGCCAGCTTCTGGAAGGCCGAAACGCCGACCCCTTCGCGCTGCTCGGCCGGCATCAGGAGGGTGCGGAGCCGATAGTGCGCGCCTTCCTCCCCGAGGCGGCGGAGGCATGGGTGGCGGAGGCCGGCAGCGCCATGGCGCCGGTGGCGGATTCCGGGGTGTTCGAGCTGCGCCAGGGAGCCGCCGGCCTCCCCGAGCACTACCGCTTGGAATGGGCCGACGCCCACGGCAACCGCCATGGCGGCATCGACCCCTACACCTTCGGCCCCCAGCTGTCCGATTTCGACCTGCACCTGTTCGGCGAGGGCCGCCACTGGCATGCCTACCGCATCCTGGGGGCGCACCCCATGGAGATGGACGGCGTGGCCGGGGTGCGGTTCGCCGTGTGGGCCCCCAACGCCGAACGGGTGAGCGTGGTGGGCGACTTCAACGCCTGGGACGGCCGCCGCCACCCCATGCGCTGCCGCGGTTACAGTGGCGTCTGGGAGCTGTTCCTGCCGGAGCTCGGCGTCGGCCAGCTGTACAAGTTCGAGATCCGCAGCAGCCGCACCGGCGAAATCGTCGCCAAATCCGACCCCTACGGACGCCAGTTCGAGCAACGACCCAAGACCGCCAGCATTGTCGCCCCCGAGCCGTCCCACCCCTGGGGCGATGCCGAGTGGATGGCGCAGCGCACCCAGTGGGATTGGCTGCACGCCCCCATGAGCGTCTACGAGGTCCACCTGGGCTCCTGGCAGCGGGCCGCGGACGGCGGCTTCCTGAACTACCGGGAGATCGCCGACCGCCTGGTGGAATACGCGGCCGGATTGGGCTACACCCACCTCGAGCTCATGCCGGTCACCGAGCACCCCCTGGACGCCTCCTGGGGCTATCAGACCACCGGCTTCTACGCGCCCACCACCCGCTTCGGCGACCCGGACGATTTCCGCTACTTCGTGGACCAGTGCCACCAGGCCGGCCTGGGCGTGCTGCTCGACTGGGTGCCGGGGCATTTCCCCAAGGACCCGCACGGCTTGGCGCGCTTCGACGGCACCGCCCTCTACGAGCACGAGGATCCGCGCCGCGGCGAGCACCGCGACTGGGGGACCCTGATCTTCAACTACGGCCGGCCGGAGGTGCGCAACTTCCTGCTGTCCTCCGCCCTGTACTGGCTGGAGGAGCTCCACGTCGACGGCCTGCGGGTGGACGCCGTGGCCTCCATGCTCTACCTGAACTACTCGCGCGAGGACGGCGACTGGCTGCCCAACATCTACGGCGGCAACGAGAACCTGGAGGCCATCGAGTTCCTGCGCGAGCTCAATCGCGTGGTCCACGAGCGCAACCCCGGCGCCCTGGTGATCGCAGAGGAATCCACCTCCTGGCCGCAGGTGACCCGTCCCACCTACGTGGGCGGGCTGGGCTTTTCCATGAAGTGGAACATGGGCTGGATGCACGACACCCTGGAGTACATGGCCCTGGACCCCGTCTTCCGCCACTACCACCACGATCACCTGACCTTCGGTCTGCTCTACGCCTTCACCGAGAACTTCGTGCTCCCGTTCAGCCACGACGAGGTGGTCCACGGCAAGGGCTCCATGATCGGCAAGATGCCCGGGGACGAGTGGCAGCGCTTCGCCAATCTGCGCCTGCTGTATACCTTCATGTTCGCCTATCCCGGCAAGAAGCTGCTGTTCATGGGGAATGAGCTCGGCCAGTACGGCGAATGGAGCGAGGAGGGTCAGCTGGACTGGGACGTACTGCAATACGACGTCCACGCCGGCCTGCGCAACCTGGTGGGGGACCTGAACCGCCTCTACCGGGACAGCGCCGCGCTGCACCGCCTGGATTTCGAGGCGGGCGGGTTCGACTGGATCGATTGCCACGACGCCGATCAGTCCACCCTGTCCTTCCTGCGCTACGACGACGCCGGCGGCCTGGCGGTGGCCGCCTTCAACTTCACCCCCATGCCGCGCGAGCGCTTCCGCCTGGGGGTGCCGCGCCGCGGCCACTACGCCGAGGTGCTGAATTCCGACTCGGCCTTCTACGCCGGCTCCAACGTGGGCAACCTCGGCGGCGTCGCCGCCGAGGACCGCGAATGGTCGGGCCGCCCCCACTCCATCGAGATCACCCTGCCGCCGCTGGCGGGGGTGATTTTGAAACCGGAGGGCTGAAAAGTTTTAAGTTTTAAGTTTTAAGTTTTAAGTTTTGAATTGGAGAGAATATCCGAAAAGCTCCCAAGAAACCCTGCCCAGATCCGGCGGCTGCCGTTACTTAAAACTTAATACTTAACACTTAAAACTGTCTTAATGCTCAAGATCCTGTTCGTCAGCAGCGAGGTCCACCCCTTCTCCAAGACCGGCGGGCTCGCCGACGTCTCGGCGAGCCTGCCGCATGCACTGGCGGAGCTGGGGCACGACGTGCGCATCCTGACCCCGGGCTATGCGGACGCCCTGGAGCGGGTCCCCGAGGCCGCCCCCGAGCCGAACTGGACCAGCCCGGTGGACGGTCCGGCCACGCGGCTGCTGCGCACCGCCCTGCCGGACAGCGCGGTGCCGGTATGGCTGCTGGAGGCGCGCGGCTTCAGCGACCGCCCCGGCAACCCCTACCTGGGCGCCGACGGCCACGGCCACCCGGACAACGCCGAGCGCTTCGACCTGCTGGCGCGCACCGCGGCCGCCGTTGCCGGCGACCTGGGCGGCCTCGGCTGGCGCCCCGACGTGATCCACTGCAACGACTGGCAGACCGGGCTGGTGCCGGTGCGCATGCTGCAGCACCGCATCCCCGGGGCCACGGTGTTCACCGTTCACAACCTGGCCTATCAGGGGCTGTTCCCCTCCCCCACCTTCCACACCCTGGGCCTGCCGGTCTGGCTGTGGGACATGGACGCCCTGGAATTCCACGGCCAGCTGTCGTTCATGAAGGGCGGCGCCGCCTTCGCCGACCGCCTGACCACGGTGTCGCCCACCTACGCCGAGGAGATCCGCACCCACGCCCACGGCTGGGGGCTGGAGGGCCTGTTCAACCAGCGCGCCGGCGACCTGGTGGGCATCCTCAACGGCATCGACCGCCGCTACTGGGACCCGGCCCGCGACCCCTACCTGGACGTCCACTTCCGCGCCGACGACCTGCGCGGCAAGGCCACCACCAAGCACCGCCTGCAGGCCGAGCTGGGCCTGCCCCAGGCCGCCGATACGCCGTTGGCGGTGGTCATCAGCCGCCTGGCCGATCAGAAGGGCATCGACCTGCTCCTCAACGGCCTGCCTGACCTGCTGCGCCAGGGCCTGCAGCTGGCCGTTCTGGGCAGCGGCGAGCGGACCTACGAGCGCTCCCTGACGGCCATGGCCCGGCGCCACCCCGAGCAGGTAGCGGTGCGTTTGGGCTTCGACGAGGCCCTGGCCCATCGCCTGGAGGCCGGCGCCGATCTGTTCCTCATGCCCTCCCGGTTCGAGCCCTGCGGGCTCAACCAGCTCTACAGCCTGGCCTACGGCACCGTGCCGGTGGTGCGCGCGGTGGGCGGCCTGGCCGACTCGGTGGTCCACGCCACCCCCGAGGCGGTCAAGGCCGGAACCGCCACCGGCGTCAGCTTCACCGGCGACACCCCGGCGGCCCTGGTGGCGGCGGTGCGCCGCGCCCTCGAGCTCTACACCCGGGCGCGTGACTGGCGCCGCATCCAGCGCGCCGGCATGGCGCAGGACTTCAGCTGGCAGCGCAGCGCCGACCGCTACGTCGAGGTCTACCGCGACGCCCTGGCCGACCAGGGCCGTCTGTAGCCCGGCCGCGCCCTCCGGTAGAATCGGCGCCCCCATCCCGGCAGGAGCTTCCCTTGGTCCAGGTAATGGCCCAGATGGCCGCACTCATCGGCGTGGGCGTGGCCTGGCGCTGGCTGCGCCCCGGCGGCCTGGACGCCGACCGGGCGCGCGCCGCGGTGGCCACCCTGGTCTATTACCTGCTGCTGCCGGCGCTGATCCTGTCGGTGCTGTGGCGGGCGCCGCTGGGCCTGGAGAGCGGCCAGGTGGCGCTGTCGGCCGCCGGCGGCGTGGCCGCCATGCTGGCCCTGACCTGGCTCCTGCTGCGCCCCTTCCGGGTGTCCCGGCGGGTCCGCGGCACCCTGCTGCTGGCCGCCGCCTGGCCCAACGCCACCTACCTGGGCCTGCCGGTGCTGGAGGCCACCTTCGGCGACTGGGCGCGGCGCATCGCCATCCAGTACGACCTGTTCGCCTGCTTCCCGCTGCTGATGACCGCCGGTGTGCTCATCGCCCGCCACCACGGCGACCATGGCGGCCCGGAGAATCCCCTGGCCACCCTGCTCAAGGTGCCGCCGCTGTGGGCGGCGGCGCTGGCGGTGGCGCTCAACCTGGGCGGCGTGCCCTTGCCCGCACCGCTCGCCGACCTGCTGGGCGATGTGGGGGACGCCGTGCCGGCCCTCATGCTGCTGGCGCTGGGCATGGGCCTGACCTGGGGGGCGTGGAGCTGGGGGCTGGTGCCCGCGGCGGCGCTGGTGGTGGGACTGCAGCTGGCCGTGCAGCCGGCGCTGGTGGCTGCCCTGGCCGGCGCCGCGGGCCTGGCGGGCCAGCCGCTGCAGGCGGTGGTGCTGGAGGCGGCCATGCCCACCATGATCCTGGGGGTGGTCCTGTGCGACCGCTACGGCCTGGACACCGCCCTCTACGCCAAGGCAGTCACCCTCTCCACCGCCCTCAGCCTGGTGACCCTGCCCCTGTGGTTCGGGCTGCTCGGCCCCTAGGCCTTCCCCTGCCCCCTACGACCCTTCCCGGGTCGCGGCCGGACGGTCCAGGGCGAGCCGGAGGATACGCTCGGCGCCGTCCCTGCGGATGCGCAGGCGCAGGCAGCCGCCCCAGCGGTGCTGGCGGATGCGGTAGATGAGCTCGGTGGCGTTGGCGGTGCGGGCGCCGTCCACGGCCAGCACGCGGTCGCCGGCCTCCAGGCCGGCGCGGGCGGCGGCTGCGCCCTCCTCCACCCCGGCTACCGCCACCCCCGGCCCCTGGCCCGGCTCGCCGAGGCGGGCGCCGATCCGCACCGGATCCGCGGCCCGCTCGGGCGCCACCGCCCAGGCGTAGTCGGCGGCGTCCGCCGCGGGCCGGTCCTCATCGGGGTCGTAGGGAAGCACGGTGCGTATCTCCAGGTCCGGGGAGCGGCTTGCCAGCTGATGGGGGATGCCGTAGCCGCCCCGGATGTGGCCGCTGCCGGCCAGGCCCACCGCCACCGCCTGCGGGTGCGCCGCGCGCAGGTCCAGCAGGGCTCCGGCCATGGCGGCATCCCAGGCGGTCTGGGCGGCGATGAAATGGGCCGCGCTGCGCTCGCCGGCGTGCTCGGCCAGACTCTGGCGCAGGGACTTGCGGTAGGCCTCGGCGGGCTCGGCAACGGGGCCGATGCGCTCCCTCTGGGCCGGTTCCAGGCCGTCCAGGCCCTTGCCGGCGATGCGCCGGATCCAGGCGCGCGGCACGTTGAGGCCCGCCAGCGGCAGGCGGTGGCGGCGCACGGTCTCCAGGATGGGCCGGTAAAGGTCCGGGGCGATTCCCCAGAAGCCGAACCAGTCCGTGCTCACCAGGAAGCGCGGCCAGCTCGGGATCCGGCCCCGCCGCCAGTCGTCCAGGGCGCGATCGCGGCCCGAGGGGAAGGCCTCCATGCCCACCGCTACCGGGCCGCGGCCGCGCAGGCCGGTCAGGACCTGGTTCTGGACCCAGTGCTGGGCGTGGTCGTCGTGGCGCTCGCCCACCAGCACCACATCGGCGCCAGCCAGGTCGTCGATCATGCGCTGGAAGGGAACGCTGTGCCCGGTCGCCAGTCGAATGATTGAACCGCCCGCCATCGCCGCCGGGCCCGCCAGTAGTCCCAGGACGGCCCCCAGCATGGCGGCGACGGCGGCACGGCCCCGTTGAGGTGTCATGCGGATTCCTTTCCGGTATCGGTTCGGAATGGAGCCATATCGGGCTTGAATACGGGATCCGGTCGGGGCAGAATCCCGGGAGCCTGTCCGCCGTCTCGCCGCCCCACCGGGCGCACCATCGGGGACAGGCCCCATCACCATGATCCGGTAGACGGAGGCGAACGCAACCATGCCGAACACGCAAGGCTATAGCGCGGTTTCCCACACCCAGTCGGGCGCGCTGGCGCAGAACAAGGTCCTGCGCAATACCTACACGCTGCTGTCCATGACGCTGCTGTTCAGCGGCGCCACCGCCGGTCTGGCCATGGTCATGGATATGCCCTATCCCGGGCCGATCCTGACCCTGGTGGGCTACTTCGGCCTGCTGTTCCTGACCAACGCCCTGCGCAACAGCGCCTGGGGCATCGCGGCCGTGTTCGCCCTGACCGGCTTCATGGGCCTGACCCTCGGGCCCATCCTGTCCACCTACATCGCCGCCTTCAGCAACGGCTCCCAGCTCGTGCTCACCGCCTTCGGCGGCACCGGCGCCATCTTCCTGGGCCTGTCCGCCTACGCCGTGACCACCAAGAAGGACTTCAGCTTCCTGGGCGGCTTCCTCATGGTGGGCATCCTGGTGGCCTTCCTGGCGGGCCTGGGCGGCGCCATCTTCGCCATCCCCATGCTGCAGCTGGTGGTCTCCGCGGCCTTCGTACTGCTGATGTCCGGGCTCATCCTGTGGGAGACCTCGAACATCATCCACGGCGGCGAGACCAACTACATCATGGCCACCGTGTCCCTCTACGTGGCCATCTTCAACCTGTTCGTCAGCCTGCTGCAGCTGCTGGCCGCGTTCGCCGGCGAGCGGTAGAAACCTCCTTTCCGGGTATCGGGCCCCATCGGTGGATGGGGCCTTTTTTGTTACGGTGCAAGCCTTTGGTTTTAAGTTTTAAGTTTTAAGTTTTAAGTGGAATGGCAATAGGGCTTCGCCCGGGCCTTTCCTATAACCAGTAAGGAGCTTTCATTTGAAAGCCGACTTCTAACTCCCAACTGAACACTTAAAACTTAAAACTTAAAACTTAAAACTTAAAACTTAAAACTGCCTTTCCCGCTGTAGGAGTCTCCCCTTGGACATGTGGCAGCAGCTTGCCCTGGCCGCCGTCGCGGTGGCGGTGGTGGTATTCTTCGGTCCGCGCGCCAAGCGCGCGGCGGAGGAGAGCCCTTCGGGGACCGGCCAGGACTGGTGGACCTTTGCCAAGCTGATTGCCGGGGTGGTGGCCTTCATCCTGGTGATGATCCTCTTCTTGAGGCAATAGGCCCGCGCCGGTAGCCCCTACCGCCCGTCAGGAGGTCGTCATGGCCGACGAGGAGCACGTCTTCATCTACCTGAGCGCCAGCCCCTTCAAGAACCCGGAGCGTTGCGCCACGCCGTTCTACATGGCCACGGTGGCCGCCGCCACGGAGATGCGCGCGGTCATGGCCCTGCAGATGGAGGCGGTGCAGCTGCTCAAGACGGGGGTGGCGGACGACCTCACCGCCATCGAGGGCGGCAAGACGTCGCTGGCGTTCATCCGGGAAGCGGCCGAGGCCGGCGCCGAGCTCTATTGCTGCTCCGGCTCCCTGGCCGCGCAGGGGATCGGCGAGGACGAGCTGATCGAGGAATGCGCGGGGGTGGTCGGCGGCATGTGGATGCTCCAGGAGTCCCTGGAGGCCGACCTGGTGATCTCGTACTGAGGACGGCCGCCCGTCATTCGGCGGCGATGCGCTCCCGGCCGCCGAGGTAGGGGCGCAGGGCCGCCGGCACCGTCACCGAGCCGTCGGCCTCCTGGAAGTTCTCCAGGATCGCCAGCAGGGCCCGCCCGATGGCCACGCCCGAGCCGTTGAGGGTGTGCACCAGGCGCGGCTTGTCCCCCCCCTGTGCCCGGAAGCGCGCGCCCATGCGCCGGGCCTGGAAGTCGTGGCACCACGACACCGAGCTGATCTCGCGGTAGGCGTCCTGGCCCGGCAGCCAGACCTCCAGGTCATAGGTGCGCCGCGCCGAGAACCCAAGGTCCCCGGTGCACAGCTCCACCACCCGGTAGGGCAGCTCGAGGCGCTTGAGCACCTCCTCGGCGTGGCCGCACAGGGCCTCCCAGGCGGCCGGGCCCTGATCCGGATGGACCACCTGCACCAGCTCCACCTTGTCGAACTGGTGCTGTCGGATCATGCCGCGCACGTCCTTGCCGTAGGAGCCGGCCTCGCGCCGGAAGCACGGCGTCCAGGCCACATAGCGCGCCGGCAGCCGGGCCTCGTCGACGATGGAATCGCGGTGCAGGTTGGTCAGCGGCACCTCGGCGGTGGGGATGAGATAGAGGCCGTCGTCGCGGGTCCGAAACAGATCGTCACCGAACTTGGGCAGCTGACCGGTGCCCTCCAGCGTCTCGCCGCGCGCCAGCAGCGGCGGCGCGATCTCGGTGTAGCCGTGCTCTTCGACGTGCAGGTCCATCATGAACTGGCCCAGGGCCCTCGACAGCCGGGCGCCGGCACCGCGCAGCACGGTGAAGCGCGAGCCGGCCAGGCTGACGCCGGCCTCGGCATCCAGCACCCCCAGCGGCTCGCCGAGGTCCACGTGGTCCTTGGCCTCGAACGGAAACCGGCTGGGCTCGCCTACCCGCCGGATCTCGGCGTTGGCGTCCTCGTCCTCGCCGTCGGGAACCTCGGGGGCGGGGAGATTGGGCATCTCCCACAGCCAGCCGTCCAGCTCGGCGCGGGTGGCCTCGAATTCCGCCTGGGCCGCCGCCAGCTCGGTGCCGATCTCCTCGGCGCGCGCCTTGCGGGCCTGGGCCGTGTCCTCGTCGCCGGCCTTCTTGGCCTCCCCCACCTCACGCGAGACCTGCTTGCGCTCCGCCTGCAGGTCCTCCATGCGGGTCTGCTGCGCCTTGCGCCGGGACTCCAGGTCCCGCCAGCGGTCCACGTCCAGAGGGTAGCCCCGCCGGGCCAGGGCCTCGGCCACGCCCTCGGGGTCTTCGCGCAGCAGGTGGGGATCGAGCATGGGTATCCTCGGGTCGGGAAGCGGACGCCGTTTCCGGCGGGCCAAGGATAAACCAAAACGGCCCCGCGCCGGAATGATGGCCGTTCCCTCCCCGCAACCGGATGGGCCGACTGCACCCGGGATTAGGCTTTATCAGAAAACGGTGATAGGATGCCGTCCAACGTTTGATGCGGCGCGCCTCACGGCCCGCCCGGCGTACCCGCGAAGTCCTCCTTCCTGCGTGTTCTTGGCTGGTACCCCCAAACCGATGGCGATGTCGCCCACCGGGTCGATCATCGCACCCATCCCGTGCCCTAACGGCGCTCGAGCGTCCGGCGGCCACGGGTCCCTTGATCGTGATCCCGGGGACTCCGGGACCAGTCAGGAGCATTCATGTCCTTTTCCGAGCTCGGCCTTTCGGCCGACATCCTGAGCGCCGTGAGCGCCCAGGGTTACTCCGAGCCCACCCCCATCCAGGCCAGCGCCATTCCGGCGGTCCTGTCCGGCGCCGACGTCATGGCCACCGCCCAGACCGGCACCGGCAAGACCGCGGCCTTCACCCTGCCGGTTCTCCACCAGCTGAGCGAGCGCCGGGGCACCGGCAAGCCGCGCGTTCTGGTGCTCACCCCCACCCGCGAGCTGGCCGGCCAGGTGGTGGACAGCGTCGCCACCTACGGCAAGGCCATGGGCGTGCGCACCACCGCCGTCTACGGCGGCATGCCCATCGGCAAGCAGATCGGCGCCCTCAAGCGCGGCGTGGACGTGCTGGTGGCGACACCGGGCCGCCTCATCGATCACCTGGAGCGCAAGACGGTGGACCTTTCCCAGGTGGAGACGGTGGTCCTGGACGAGGCCGACCGCATGCTCGACATGGGCTTCATCAAGCCCATCGAGCGCATCCTCGGCAGCCTGCGCCCGAGCCGTCAGACCCTGCTGTTCTCGGCCACCTTCTCCGGCCCGATCCGGAAATTGGCCGAGCGCTTCCTGAATGACCCCGAGCGCATCGATATGGCTCGCCCCGGCGCCGCCACCGAGAACGTGGAGCAGTCCGCCTACTTCGTGGACGGCCACCGCAAGCGCGCCCTGCTCACCCACCTCATGAGCGAGGAGGAGTGGGGCCAGGTTCTCGTCTTCACCCGCACCAAGCGCGGCGCCGACAAGCTGGCCGAGCAGCTCGAGCGCGACGGCATCCGCTCCACCGCCATCCACGGCGACAAGCCCCAGGGCGCCCGCACCAAGGCCCTGTCGGCCTTCAAGCGGAACTCGGTGCAGGCCCTGGTGGCCACCGACGTGGCCGCGCGCGGCCTCGATATCGACAAGCTGCCCCACGTGGTCAACTTCGACCTGCCCGACAACGCCGACGACTATGTCCACCGCATCGGCCGCACCGGCCGCGCCGGTGCCCAGGGCCGGGCGGTGTCGCTGGTCAGCGGCGACGAGCGGCGCCAGCTTTCCGCCATCGAGCGCCTGGTCAAGGAGCGCATCCCCGCCACCACCCACGACGCCTTCGCCCCGACCCAGACCGGCGGCAGCCGCTCCGGCAAGGGCCGGCCCGGCGGCAACGGCGGCGGCCGGGGCCGCAACAACGGCGGCGGCAACCGGGGCCAGCGCCCCAACCGCTAAACCGCCTCGCGCCCGTTACCAAGCCCCCGGCTGCACCGGGGGCTTTTTTGCGTCGCGCCGACTCCGTATCCTCGTGTTCGCGTTGCGAGCCTCGCGGAATCCCATGGACGACCTGCCCATCGACAGCCTGAAGGACGACTTCCGGGCCGCCCTGGCGGACGGCCACGTGGTGGTGGAGGCCCCCACCGGCAGTGGCAAGTCCACGCGCCTGCCGCTTTGGTGCGCCGAGGACGGCCCGGTGCTGGTCATCGAACCACGGCGCATGGCGGCGCGCTCCCTCGCCCGCTACGTGGCCGACCTGGACGGCTCCGCGGTGGGCGAGCGCGTGGGCTACGCGGTGCGCTTCGAGGCCCGGGTGGGGGCAGCCACCGAGATCGCCTTCGTCACCCCCGGCGTGGCGCTGCGCTGGCTGGCCCGGGACGGCCTGTCGGGCTACGCCACGGTGGTCCTGGACGAGTTCCATGAGCGCCGCTGGGACACCGACCTGCTCGCCGCCCTGCTCAGGCATGGGGGCAGCCACCACCTGGTCATCACCTCGGCCACCGTAGAGGGGCCGCGCCTCGCCCGCTATCTGGGAGGCACCCGCCTGGCCGCCGAGGGCCGTTCCTTCGCGGTGGACACGGCATACGCCGGCGAGCCCTCCCTGCCGTCCCCTCGCGACCTGGACCAGCGCGTGGCCGCCGCCGTGCGGTCGATGCTCAAGGAGACCGATGTCGGCGACCTCCTGGTGTTCCTGCCCGGGCGCGGCGAGATCCGCGCCGCCCAGCGCGCCCTCGCCGACCTCGACGCCGAGGTGCTGCCCCTGCACGCCGGCACCGACCCCGGCATCCAGGACCGGGCCCTGCGCCCCGCCGATCACAGGCGGGTGATCCTGGCCACCAACGTGGCCGAGACCTCGCTCACCCTGCCGGGGGTGCGGGCGGTGATCGATTCCGGCCTGGAGCGTCGCAGCCACCACCGCGGCGGGCGCACGGTGCTGGGCCTGCAGGCGGTTTCGCAGGCGGCCGCCGACCAGCGCGCCGGCCGCGCGGGGCGCGTCGGCCCGGGCCGCTGCCTGCGCCTGTGGGCGCGCGAGGCCCGGCTGGAGGCCCACACCCCGCCGGAGGTGGCACGCGAGGAGCTGGACGACCTGGTTCTGGCGGCAGCGGCCAGCGGCGTCCCGGTGAGCGCCCTGGCCTTTCCCGACCCCCTGCCGGGGCATGCGCTGGAGCGCGCCTGGAACCGCCTGCGGGGGATGGAGGCCATCGATGCCGGCGGCCTGCTCACCGACCACGGCCGCCGCCTGTTCCCCCTGCCCCTGGATCCGCTGCTGGCCCACCTGATCACCGCCATGCCGGATACCGCGACCACCGCGGCCATGGCCGACCTGGCGGCGGCCCTCACCGTGGGCCATCCGCTGCTGGCTCCCATCCGCAAGGAAGAGGCCGGCGAGGCCCTGCACGATTGGGCGCCGGAGCCCGACGACGCCGCCACCCTGATCCGGCTGGTGCGGGCCAATCCGCCCGCCGCGGTGCCCATCAACAAGGCGGCGGTGGGCGAGGCTCGGCGCATTGCTGACCAGATCCGCACCGCCCTGCAGCTCCCGCCACGGGAGGCGGGGGCCGAACTGCCGCGGGAGCGCCTGCTGGCCGCAGCGGTTGCGGCCGCCCCGGAGCTGGCCTTCGTGCGCCGGGCCAAGCGGCGCGGCGCCCTGGGCAACGAGGGCAGCGAGGTGAAGCCCGCTGCGGAATCCCGCTTCCCCGACGAGGCCGAGGCGGCGGTGGTGCTCGACCAGCACGCCGTACCCGGCAAGGGCACCACCGGCACCGTGAACCTGGCCACCTGCATGGCGCCGGTGGCCCTGGAGACCCTGGCGGCCCAGGGCCTGGGCCGACTCGAGCACGGCGACCCCGAATGGGACGGCGAGCGGGTCACGGTGACCGCCCGCCGGGTCTATGCCGGCCGCACCATCGCCGCGGAGGCCCGCGAGCCCGACGGCGAGGCCCTGCGCGCCGCCCTGGCCGAGCTGATCCTGGCCGGCAAGCTGTTCAACGGGCTCGGGGAGCGCCTGCGGGAGGAGGCCGAGGCCTGGAACGTGTACGTCCTGCTGGGGTTCGGCGAAGGCAAGCCGGTGGATAACCTGCAGGCCTGGCTGCACGACCGCCTGGCCGGCCTGGGGGTGGAAACCCCTGCGGACGAGGCCCTGGTGGAGGCCGGCGACCTCGAATTCGAGGGCATCCCCGCATGGGAGCGGGCGCGCTTCGACCGCCACTATCCCCGCAGCCTCCGGCTGGAGGGGATCGAGGCGCGGGTCCACTACGAACCGCGGCGCAAGCGCGTGACCGTGGAGAAGGTGGCGGGACGGCGCACGACGGTGCCCCGGCGCAGCGAGCTGCCGGCGTGGGCCGGCTGGAGCGTACAGTATCGGGACGGCTCGCGGCTGGTGCCGGTGTCCTGATCTCGCCAGGTGGTGGGCCGCGTCTCTGGGGAGGCCCCACCGCAGGCCGATCCGGCTAGTTAGCGCTTACGTTCTCTTTTCGTTCTCAGCCGTCTCCGCCGCCGTCCCCGCCCTCGCGCCGCCTGCGCTGCAGCGACTGGATCCGGTCACGGGCACGCCCCTCCAGGCCGCGGTCGGTGGGCCGGTAGTAGCACCGCCCCGCCAGGGCGTCGGGCAGGTAGGTCTGCTCCGGGGCCACGCCGCCCTCGCGGTGGTGGTCGTACTGATAGCCCTGGCCGTAGCCCAGCCCCTTCATCAGGCGGGTGGGGGCGTTGCGGATGTGCAGCGGCACCTCGAGGCTGCCGCTGTCGGCCACGTCGGCGCTGGCCTCGTTGAAGGCGGCGTAGACGGCGTTGGATTTGGGGGCGATGGCCAGGTAGACGGCGGCCTGGGCCAGGGCCAGCTCGCCCTCGGGCGTGCCCAGGAAATCGAAGGCGGCCTTGGCGTTCAATGCGACCTCCAGCGCCCGCGGGTCGGCGTTGCCCACGTCCTCGCTGGCGATGCGCACCAGCCGCCGGGCCAGGTAGAGGGGATCGTCGCCGCCGTCGAGCATGCGCGTCAGCCAGTAGACGGCGCCGTCGGGGTCGGAGCCCCGGATGGCCTTGTGCAGGGCCGAGATCAGATCAAAGTGCTGATCGCCGGCCTTGTCGTAGCGCCGCACCCGGCCGCCCGCCACCGCCTCCACCGTGGCCCGGTCCACGCTGATCGGCCCGCCCTCCCCCGTGCCCGCGGTCTCCACCGCCAGCTCCAGGAAGGTCAGGGCGCGCCGCCCGTCGCCGTCGGCCGCGGCGGCGATCAGGGCCAGCTCGTCATCGCCGATGGTCACCTCCCAGCCGCCGAAACCGCGTTCGGCGTCGCCCAGGGCGCGCTCCAGCAGGCCGCGCAGGGCGTCGGCGGAGAGCGGCTTGAGCACGTACACGCGACAGCGGGACAGCAGCGCGGCGTTAAGCTCGAAGGAGGGGTTCTCGGTGGTGGCGCCGATGAGGGTGACGGTGCCGTCCTCCACCGCCGGCAGGAAGCCGTCGAGCTGGGCCTTGTTGAAGCGGTGCACCTCGTCCACGAACAGCACGGCCGAGCGGCCGTGCTCGTCGCGCTCGCGCCGGGCGGCCTCGATGGCGGCGCGGATGTCCTTGACCCCGGAGAAGACGGCGGAGAGCTGGTGGAAGGCGTAGCCCGTGCGCTCGGCCACAATGCGCGCCAGGGTGGTCTTGCCGGTGCCGGGCGGGCCCCACAGGACCATGGAGTGCAGGCGATCGGCCTCCACCGCGCGGCGCAGAGGCATGCCCGGCCCCAGCAGGTGCTCCTGGCCGGCGATCTCATCGAGGCTGCGGGGGCGCAGGCGGTCGGCCAGGGGGCGGCCCGGGTCGCCGCCCTCGCCCGCGAACAGGTCGCCTTCGCTCACCGCCCTACCAGTCGGAGTAGCCCACCGAGAACATCAGGAACTGGGCCGAGGTGCGGTTGTGGCCGTCGTACTCGGGCACGGCCGCCCCCTGGACGTCCTTGATGGCCTTGATGGAATAGGCGTAGGCCAGGTTGAAGCGCAGCAGGTCGCCCTCCCAGCCCGCGCCCAGCGCGATCATGTGACGATTGCCGCTGGCCGAGCGCGGGTCGAAGGTGCGGTTGTCCTTGGGCCCGGCATCGTAGGAGTAGCCGAAGCGCAAGGCCATCTTGTCGGACAGCCGGGCCACGGCGCCCAGGCGGTAGCCCACCGTATCCTTCCAGTCCTTCTCCGGCTCGCCGGGCGCGCCGGGGGCGTCCTCCAGGCCCTTGAACTGGCTCCAGCTGGTGCGCACGGCATCGAGGTGGACGGACCAGCGCAGGCTGGGGCGCCACTTGAGCCCGATGCGGGCCCGCGCCGGAAGACGGAAGCGGTTGCCGTTGAGGTTCTTGCCGTCCATGTCCAGGTCGGCGCCGGTCTTGTAGGTGGCGGCGATGGCCCAGCCCTCGCGCCAGAACATGATGCCGGCGGTTCCGCCCCAGCCGTCGCCGCTGCCGTGACGGGGGGTGGCGACCGTGGAGTAGGTGAAATCCAGGGCCCGGTAATAGTCGCCGCCCAGGGCCACCGCAACGTCGGGGCGCAGCTTGTAGGCCAGCGTCGGGTTGACGTCGATCAGGTCCAGCTCGCTGCGGGTGGCGGCGTTGGCGCTGGAGAATTCCCCGGACCAGTTGCTGTCCATGCGGAACGGCCGGTTCACCCCCAGCCCGGCGCCCCAGGAGCTCGCGGGGCCGCGGTAGGTGGCGTACAGGTCGTGGGTGTAGAACTTGGTATCCGGGCTGGTATCCGCGCTGTGGTTCTCCAGCTGGCCGTAGCGGCGCATGAACCCGGCCTCGAAATGGGTGCCCTCCTGGAAGGCCAGGGCCGACGGGTTGTAGGCCATGCTCGAAGGGTTCTCGGTGTCGGCGCCCATGGCGTTGGCCAGGCCCAGGCCGGCGGTGGACAGGCTGAAGCGCTGGAAACCGGTGGCGCCGGCTGCCGGGGCCAGCCCCAGCAGCAGCCCGGCGGCGGCCGCCAGGGCCGGGACGCCGGGCCGCCGGCCGCAAAGGATAGGCTTTGGCATCGTCGGCCTTCTAGTGGTTGGTGGCTGCGCCGCCCAGGACGTCGGTCCCGGGCGGGGGCTCGAAGCGGAATCGGTCGGCCGCCATGGGAGGATTGATGCGGATGTGCCGGAAGCGGATGCGGGTGCGATTGCCGAAGGCGTCGCCGAACTCGAAGGTCTTCACCCGCACCGGATCCGCCGCCAGACCCACGCGCGCCTTGCGGAAGCCGGCCTCCTCGGACTGCCGGGGCTCCAGGGTGACCCAGGCCAGGCCCTGGTCCATGCCCTCCTCATGCACGCGGAAGTGGCGGTCCAGGTCCCCGCCGCCGGACAGCACCATGCTGGGGGTGTGACCCATGCCGCCGCGGTAGGAGCGCACCGTCACCTGCGCCATTTCCGGGTCATAGAACTGGACCGTGTCGCCGTCGGCCACGATCAGCTGGCGGTAGGGCTTGTCGTAGTTCCAGCGGAAGTGGTCGGGCCGCTGGATCCAGACCTCACCGTGGCTGCGCTCCTGCACCTGGCCCTCGGGACCGAGCACCTCCTGGCGGAAGTCGGCCTTAAGGGCCCGGGTCTCCTGGAAGAATGCGTGCAGGCGGTCCAGCGGCTCGCCGGCGGCGGCCGGCAGGGCCGCGGCCAGGAACGCCGCGGCCACCAGCAGGCGCAGCGAGCGGGCAGGGCTCGGGTTGGTGTCGGGCAACATCCGTCCGTAGGTTGCGGTTGCGGGAATCAGGCGTCGGCCGGCGGCGGCGCAAGCACCTCGCGGCTGCCGTTGGAGCGCTGCGGTCCGACCACGCCCGACTGCTCCATGGCGTCGATCAGCCGGGCGGCCCGATTGTAGCCCACCCGCAGGCGCCTTTGCACATTGGAAATGGACGCCCGGCGGGATTCGGTGACGATGGCCACGGCCTGGTCGTAGAGGGGATCGAGCTCGGCGTCGCCGCCCTCGCCCCCCTCTCCGGAGGGGCCGCCGCCCTCCTCGCGGTCGGCCAGCACCGCCTGGTCGTATTCGGGCTCGGCGACGGCCTTGAGGTGGCTGACCACGCGCTCCACCTCGTGGTCGTCCACGAAGCAGCCGTGGACCCGCTGCGGGGTGCTGAAGGAGGCCGGGAAGAACAGCATGTCGCCCTTGCCCAGGAGCTGCTCGGCGCCGCCCTGGTCGAGGATGGTGCGGGAATCCACGCGCTGGTTCACCTGGTAGGCGATGCGGGCGGGGATGTTGGCCTTGATCAGGCCGGTGAGCACGTCCACCGACGGCCGCTGCGTCGCCAGGATGAGATGGATGCCGGCAGCCCGGGCTTTCTGGGCGAGGCGGGTGATGGACTCCTCGACCTGCTTGCCGGCCACCATCATGAGGTCGGCCAGCTCGTCCACCACCACCACGATCCAGGGCTGGGGCTCCAGGGCGTCGCCCTCGTGGATGCCGTCGGTGGAGGGCCCGCGCAGGGGATCGCCGGCGGCGGCCGCGTCCCGCACCCGCTGGTTGTAGGCGGCCAGGGAGCGCACCCCGATGTGGGCCATGAGCTGGAAGCGCCGCTCCATCTCGGCGATGCACCACTTGAAGGCGTTGGCGGCCTCGCTCATGTCGGTGACCACCGGCGCCAGCAGGTGCGGGATGCCGTCGTAGACGGACAGCTCCAGCATCTTGGGGTCCACCAGGATGAGCCGGACCTCCTCCGGGGTGGCCTTGTACACCAGCGACAGCAGCATGGCGTTGATGCCCACCGACTTGCCGGCACCGGTGGTGCCGGCCACCAGCAGGTGGGGCATGGCGCCCAGGTCGGTGACCACCGGCTGGCCGGCGATGTCGGCCCCCAGGGCCAGGGTCAGGGGCGATGCCGGGTCCCGGAACGCGCCCGATTCCAGGACCTCGCGGATGCCCACCATGTGCCGCTTGGCGCGCGGCACCTCCAGGCCCACCACCGGCTTGCCGGGGACGTTCTCCACCACGCGCACGCTGCGCACCGACAGGGACCGCGCCAGGTCCTTGGCCAGGTTGGTGACCTTGCTCACCTTGGTGCCCGGCGCCAGCTCCAGCTCGAAACGGGTCACCACCGGACCGGAGTGGTAATCCACCACCGAGGCGCTGACGTTGAAGTCGGCCAGCCGCTTCTCCAGCAGCCGGGCCTGTTCCTCCAGCCCGGCCTCGGGCTCGCCGCCGTTTTGGCGGGAAGAGGCGTCCAGGAGCTCGAGCGGCGGGAAGGGCGAATCCGCAGCGGCCCGGGCGGCCTTGCCCGGCTTGGGGGCCTTTTTCGCCCGGGGTTCGGGCTCCGGCTCGGCCTCGCGTACCGGTTCCGGGGCCGCCTCCGGCGCTGGGCCCGGGGCAGGCGCGGGGGCCGGCCGGGGATCGTCGTCCCACGGGGGGGCGTCATCGTCCGGACCGCCCGCTCGTCGTTCGGGCAGGGAGAAGGAAGGCAGGCGCAGGGCCGCCAGCCGCGGCAGCCGGAGGACGCCCCGCAGCCGCGCGCCGAGCCCGCCCAGGGCGGCGAGGGCCGCCCCGGCGCCGGCCACGAAGCGGCGGCCGATGGCCTCCAGCACCTCCAGCCAGGGCCGGCCGGTGGCGGCCACCAGGCCGGCCACCAGCAGGCCGCCCAGGACCAGGATGGTCCCGGCCACATGGAGGTAGGGGACGACCCGGTCAACCAGGAGGTGGCCCAGGATCCCGCCGGGCCCGGTCTCGCCCAGCCAGGCCGGGGCCCGGGCGGGGAGGAGCTGGAGCAGTCCCGCCAGCGCCAGCAGGGCCCCGACCAGCCCGGCCCACCGCCCGGCGGCGCGGGCGGGGCCCCAGTCGCCGTGCAGGTGGCGCAGGCCCTGCAGGGCCGCCCCCGCCACCAGGGCGTAGGCGCCGAAGCCCAGGAACCGCAGCAGGAGATCGGCCAGGTAGGCCCCCACCGGCCCGCCGGCGTTCTGGATGCGGCTGCTGGCGGCCAGGGACCAGCCGGGATCGCCGGGATCGTAGGTCAGCAGGGCCAGAAGGGCGAAGCCGACCGCCACCAGGAGGACCACCGAGCCGATTTCACGCAGGAGGGAGATGCGCATGGTAAGCGGCTAGACCAATGCGGCCCGGGAAGGGTTCCCGGGCCGGCGGGGCACGTGCGCCCTGCGTGGACGGAGGGCCTCAGGCATAGAGCCGTTCGAGCCGGTTGCGGATCTCCTCGATGAGGTCCCCGGACTGCAGGTCCAGCTTGTTGAGGAAGCCGTCGGCGCCCAGCCGCTGGGCGGTGTCCCGATCCTCCTGGCTGTCGCGGGAGGTCACCATGAACACCGGAACGCCCCGGTAGCGGTCGTCGTCGCGCAGCTTGCGCAGCAGATCGTAGCCGTCCATGCGCGGCATCTCCACGTCCGAGATGACAACGTCGGGGAAGCGCACCTCCATGCGGTCGAGGGCGTCCAGCCCGTCCACCGCCGTGTCCACCTCCATGCCCACGTTCTCCAGCACCGCCTTCTCCATCTGGCGGGCCAGGGGCGAGTCCTCCACCAACAGGACCTGCAGCCCGCGCAGCGGATCCTCGCGCTGGGCCTCGCCGCTGTGCATGGTGAGCGGGGAGGTGCGCTCCATCTCCTTGATGCCGGTGGGCTCGAGCAGCAGCTGCACGTCGCCGCCGCCGGAGATGGTGGTGCCGATCAGGCCCTGGATGGCGTGGCGGCGGAGGTAGTTGGTGACGTCCTTGACCACCGCCTGGGTCTCCTCCAGCACCTCGTTGACCACGAAGCCGATGTAACCCTCCAGGTGGCGGACCACCACCAGGCGCAGGGAGCGGGTGTCCTGAATGGTGCCGGTATCGCAGCCGAACAGCTCGGCGAGCCAGGTGGCGGGGACCTGGGTGCCCTGGTACTGGAAGAAGCGCTGTCCCCGGCTCTCGGTCAGGGCGGCCTCGTCCAGGGTCATGATGCGGTCCACCTGGTTGGCCAGCACGCCGAAGATCTCGTTGCCCACGCGGAACTTGAGCACGCGCTGCACGGCCGTGGACACGGGGATGTTGAGGGTGAAGGAGGTGCCCTCGCCCACGTCGGAGTCCACGTGGATGGAGCCGGTCATGCGCTGGACGGCGTCGCGCACGGCGTTCATGCCGATGCCGCGGCCGGAGATCTGACTGACCTCCTCCTTGGTGGAGAAGCCCGGGCGGAACAGCATCTGCAGGAGGTCGTAGGGGAGCATGTTCTCGGCCTCCGCGGCGGTCGTCACGCCGGTGCGGATGGCCGTCTCCCGGACCTTCTCGTAGTCGATGCCGCGGCCGTCGTCCTGGACGGTGATGGCCACCTCGCCGCCGATGTGCTCGGCGCTGACCCAGATGTGGCCGACCGGCTCCTTGCCGGCGGCCTTGCGCTCCTCGGGCGGCTCGATGCCGTGGGAGATGGCGTTGGTCACCAGGTGGACCATGGGCTCGAGCAGGGCGTCGACGTTCTTGCGCTCGAGCTCGATCTCGCTGCCCTGGATGTTGAGCTCCACCCGCTTCTGGAAGCGCTGGGCGAGGTCCCGGGCCGAGCGCGGCAGCACCGAAAAGATGGTGCCCAGCGGCGACACCATGAGATCCATGACGCGCTGGTGGATCTCGTCGTAGAGGGCGTGGCGGCTGGCGATGTCGTACTCGGTCTGCTGCCGGAAGCGGTTGATCTCCTGGCCGAGGCTGCTCATCTGCTGGGAGAGCTTGTCGCGCTGGGCTACCAGGGGACCAGTCTCCGGCAGGATGTTCTCGAACCACTCCCACTGGCGGCGCAGGTCCCGGAAATCGGAGACCATCTCATCCATCTCCTGGCGCCGGTCCTCCTGCGTGGCGCGGTCCATGGCCAGCCCGATGACGCCGTCGGAGAGCCGCTCCAGGCGCTCGGCACTGACGCGCAGGGTGCCCTTGGAGCTGGCCGCCTTGCGCTTGCCGGCGCCCTCGGCGGAAGCCGACCGGGCCTCCCCGGCGCCTTCCTGGGGCTGGGGCTTGGCAGCGGCCGGGGCCTCGGCGGCGGCGGTTTCGGCCGAATCTTCGGCGCTATCTTCGGCGCTCGCCTCCTCTCCGGACGCGCCGCCACCCGCCTCCAGCCGGCGCTTCCAGTCGGCCGCGGCCACCTGGGGCCGCCCCTCCTCCTGGACCTGCTCGGCCACCTCGCGCATGGCGTCATGCAGTCCGAGGAGGGCTTCGATCCCGGGCTTGCCGAGCTTCTGCCCGCGCAGCAGCGCCAGCCCGTCCTCGATGACCTGGGCCCCTTCGCCCAGGTCCGACAGCCCCAGCATGTTGGCGGACCCCTTCAGGCTGTGGGCGCGCTGGGCCATCTGGTGGAGGACGTCGTCCCCGAGCCCGCCCCGCTCCGCCTGAAGCAGGCCGTCCTGGAGCACGTTGAGGTCCTCCCGCGCCTCGGCCTGGAAGCCGTCGAGGAAGGCGGAAACGTCCATGCCCGAGCGTTTGCCCGAGGATTGCCGGGAGCCGCCGCCACCGGACAGGGCGGGAGGCTCTTCGCTCGCCGGTTCCGCCCCGCCGCCGGGCGCGCTCTCGGCTCCGGGCTGGTCGCGGTCATCGGCTGCGTCCGGCTCCGGAGCGGTTTCGGCGGGGGACTCCGCTTCCCCTGCGGAGGCCGTCGCGCCGGCATCGCCCTGCACCATGCCCCAGCGCTTGAGGAGCTCCCGGGCCTGGCCGATGCGTTGGCGGTCGAGCGGCCGGGCCTCGGGCCCATCCGCCTGCTCGAGCCGCTTGCGAACCCGCCCGGCGAGGCCCTGCAGCAGCTCGCGCAGGGAGCTGGGCAGGTCCTCGGCGGCCGGGGATTCCAGGACCGCCCCGATCAGGTCCAAGGCCTCGGAGGCATCGTCCAGACCCACCTGGCGGATGGAGGTGGAGACCGACTCCAGGTCGTCCAGGAGCTGGTCACGGGCCTCCCCCTCGGCCGACTCCCCGGCCAGGAGGTGGTCCACGCGGCGGAGGACGGGCTCGGCCTCCTCGCGCAGGCCGGGCACGAACTGGGTCCAGTCCATGGCGGAGAGCGCCTCCGGCGCATCGCTCTCGGCCCCCGCCCCGACCGACGGCTCCCCTTCTCCCGCGGCGGCCGGCTCGGCCGGGGCGGGCGACTCCTCGACCGCCTCCTGGGGCTCGGCGGTCTCCCCGAAGGTCTCTTCCTCCTCCGGCAAGGAGTCGGCCTCGGCGATTGCCTGCTCCAGACCGGCGTCCAGGGCCGCCCCGTCCTCGTCGCCGGCCAGCTCCGGGTCGGCCGGGTCCGCCCCGCCCCCGGAATCCGCATCGGGGCCGGCCCCGTCTTCGGGCCCGGCAGCGCTCGCCAGCTCCGCTTCCTGGTCGGGCACCGCTTCCTCGGGCGCGCCGTCGTCAACGGCCTCTTCCCCGGCGGCAGCCGGGTCCCCTGCCTCTGCAACGGCCTCTTCCCCGGCGGCAGCCGGGTCCTCGGCCTCGGCGGAATCCAGGCCTTCCAGCCGGTCCCGCAGGCCGTCGGGATCCAGCTGCTCCGCCTCGGGGTCGTCGGCCTCCCGGATGCGGGTTCGCAGCCCGTCGAGCAGCTCGAACATGAAGTTCATGTGGGCCTGGTCGGGCACGGCGGCGCCGTCCCGCAGGTAGGCGAAGGTATCCTCGAGGACGTGAGCGCTCTCGCCGATGTCCCGGAGCTGGAGCATGTTGGCCGAGCCCTTCACCGAGTGGGCGTCGCGGCGCAGCTTCTCCAGCTGGTCGGCGTCCATCTGGCCCTGCTCCAGGTCCACCAGGGTGGATTCGATGGCCTGAAGCCGTTCCTCGGCCTCCTCCTGGAAGCCGGCGATGAATGCGGAGAAATCGAACCCGGACGACATGTCGGGCCTCCTTGGCGCCCGCTGGCGGGCGGATTTGGCGCGGCGCCCCGGAACCCCGGGAGCGCCGGGCTTTGTCCGGGGCCGCCGCCTAGAGCTCGGAGCTCATGCGGTCGGACACCTCGTTCAGCCGGTAGGCGATCTCCTTGGACCGCTGCAGCCCCTGGGCACTCTCCTGGAGCTTGGCGGAGATGTCCTCGAGCTGCTGCCGGACCTCGGCGGTAGAGGCGTCCTGCTCCTCGGTGGAGGTGGCGATCTGCTGGGTGGCCTGGGCCGTGCGGTCGGTCATCTCGAGGATCCCGGACAGCGCCTGGCCGGCCTGCTTGGTCATGTCCACCCCCTGCTCCACGGCCTCCACGCCATGCTCGGTGGCCTCGATGGAGGAGTCGGTGGAGGTCCGCACCTCCTGCATGAGGCGGTTGGCCTCGTCGGTGAACTCTCGGGTGCGCTCGGCCAGCCGCCGCACCTCGGCGGCCACCACCCCGAAGCGCTGGCCGTACTCGCCGGCGGCGGCCGACTCGATGGCGGCGTTAAGGGCCAGCATGTGGGTCTCGTCGGCAATCTCGTCGATGGAGGCCACGGCGTCGGCGATCTGCTGGGCCTTGGAGCCGGTGTGGGTGATCTTGTTGTTGATGTCGCGCACGTTGTTGCGGATGTCCTCCATGGAGCGCACCACCTTCTCCACGTCCTTGGAGGACATCCGCAACAACGTGCGCGACATCAACAACAAGAT
>Ga0102944_1000253_pt1 | contig 43630 bp, 42 predicted proteins | sample SalPonD_shore_MG_FD_78172 | JGI IMG/M metagenome (GOLD analysis project Ga0102944, IMG submission 78172) | Salt pond soil microbial communities from South San Francisco under conditions of wetland restoration - Salt Pond MetaG... | ecosystem: Environmental > Aquatic > Marine > Intertidal zone >... | reverse complement strand
CTCAGCAATCGACTCGGGTTAGCGTAAGCCCGCCGAAGGCCGAGGTTGGCACCACCGGCACTTGCAACAAACTGCGAACGCGCCTGTAAGCCAGAGCCACGCGCGAATACTTCAGTGTTTCCCTAACGCCTGGACGGAAAATCACCGCAAGGCGGTGCTGACGAAGGGCTGCGGGGAACCGACCAGTCCGCTCCCCATGACGCGTCGGCGACGGGGGCGGGAACGGACCGCCGGTCATTAAACATTGTGATTTTACGCCACTTAGTGCTTTTATATTCGTACTATCTATTTTTATAAATTATTCATCTGTAATCTCACTGGTCCGCCATATTTCGATTCAATACAGAAGACATTATCTCTTGCCAGAACGCCCTGGGCGGGAGCATTTTTCTAAGCATTTGAATCGTTTGGCGTGTTGAAATGGAAAACCGCCGTATGTAGACTCACGAGGTCACCGCCCACAAGCCGCGACGACCAACAAGAAAAACGGATTCAACGTGCGCTCTGCCCGCATGAGCTAGTGCCACAGCAATTTAAGGAGCGGAATATGAAGATCGAGCAACCCGAACTGCCCTACAAGATGAACGCCCTGGAGCCGTACATTTCCCAGGAGACCCTGGAATACCATTATGGCAAGCACCACAAGGCCTATGTCGACAAGACCAACGGCCTGATCGAGGGCACGGAATTCGCCGACATGGACCTGGAGTCGATCATCAAGAAGGCGTCCGGCGGCCTGTTCAACCAGGCGGCTCAGGTCTGGAACCACACGTTCTACTGGAACAGCATGAGCCCCAACGGCGGCGGCGCGCCCAAGGGGCCGATTGCCGACGCGATCCGCGAGAACTTCGGCTCCTTCGAGGACATGCAGAAGGAGTTCAACGACAAGACCGCTGGCAACTTCGGCTCCGGCTGGGGGTGGCTGGTCAAGAACAAGTCGGATGGCAGCCTGAAGATCGTCGAGACCGACGACGCGAAAACGCCGGTCACCGATGACAGCGTGGTCCCGCTGATGACCTGCGACATCTGGGAGCACGCCTACTACATCGATTACCGCAACGCCCGGCCGAAGTACCTCGAAGCCTGGTGGAACCTGATCAACTGGGATTTCGTCAACCAGAACTTCGAGAAGTAGCACTGGTACCCGTGCGGCCGACCGGCTGGCGACACGGCCGGCATCGATAACTTGCCGCAACGAAGCAGGGTTCATATAATTCGCAGAGGCAGCCGTCCGGGCTGCCTTTTCTTTTTTGAGGTCTGAGCGGCATGCTGAATACCTTGATGCGCACATACGCCCGGCTCCCAGTGGCCTTCGAGCGCGGCGAAGGCCCCTACCTGTGGGACACCGAGGGCCGCCGCTACCTGGACGCCCTTGGCGGCATCGCCGTCTGCGCGCTCGGTCACGCACACCCTCGGGTCACGGCCGCGATACAGGAACAGGCCGGCGCGCTGATCCACTGCTCGAACCTCTACCGCATCCCCGCCCAGGAGCAGCTGGGCGAATCCCTGTGCCGCCTGTACGGCGGCGACGCCGTGTTTTTCGCCAACTCGGGCGCCGAAGCCAACGAGGCCGCCATCAAGATCGCCCGACTTCATGCCAACCAGCGCGGCATCAAGCAGCCCACCATCATGGTCATGGAAGGCGCCTTTCACGGCCGCACGCTGGCCACGCTGAGCGCCACGGGCAGCCGCAAGGCGCGGGCCGGTTTCGAGCCGCTCGTTCCGGGCTTCATCCGGGTACCTTACGGCGACCTCGAGTCGGCCCGACGAGCCGCCGAGAACGCACCGGGCCTCGTGGCCGTGATGGTCGAACCGATCCAGGGGGAAGGCGGCGTGGTCATACCGCCGGCCGGCTATCTGGAAGGGCTGCGGACCCTCTGCGACGAGCGCGAATGCCTGCTCATCTGCGACGAGATCCAGAGCGGCATGGGCCGGACCGGCCACTGGCTCGCCGCCGAGCACAGCGGCGTCAGGCCGGACGTGGTGACGCTCGCCAAGGCGCTGGCCAACGGCGTACCCATCGGGGCCTGCATTGCCTCCGGGGCGGCCGCCGACGTGCTTCAGCCGGGCAGCCACGGCGCAACCTTCGGCGGCAACCCGCTCGCCTGCCGGGCCGCGCTGGCTGTGCTGGAAACCATCGAGAGCGAGGGACTGCTGAGCCGCAACAGCGCCCTGGGCGAGCGGATCACGCAGCGCCTGAGCGCACGGCTGGCGAATCACGCCGGGGTGCGCGAGATACGCGGCCGCGGCCTGATGCTGGGCATTGAGCTGGAGCAGCCGGCTGCCGATCTGGTCAAGCGGGGCCTGGAGCAAGGCATACTGATCAATGTCACGGCGGAGCGTGTGGTGCGCCTGCTGCCGCCCTACATCCTCACAGACGACCAAGCCGATCAGGTCGCCGACACGGTGGCCGATCTGATCGAGGAGCTCGGTGTCGCCTAACCGCGAAACAGGTAGAGCCATAGAGCCGCGCCACTTTCTCACGCTACGGGATCTGACGTTGGACGAGCTGCACGCGCTCCTTCGCCGCGGCACCGAGCTCCGCCGGCTTCGCCACGAAGGTCTGGTCCACGAACCCCTGCGTGGGCGGGTATTGGGCATGATCTTCGAGAAATCGTCGACCCGCACCCGGGTTTCCTTCGAAGCCGGCATGGCGCAGCTCGGCGGGCATGCCATCTTCCTGTCGCCGCGGGACACGCAGCTCGGCCGGGGCGAGCCGCTGGAAGACACCGCCCGGGTCGTTTCCAGGATGGTGGACGTGGTGATGATCCGCACCTTCGGTCACGACCTCCTGGAACGCTTCGCGGCGCACTCCGCGGTACCCGTCATCAACGGTCTCACCGACCAGTTCCATCCCTGCCAGCTGCTGGCCGACATGCAAACCTACCAGGAGCACCGCGGCGACATTCGCGGCAAGCGGGTGGTCTGGCTCGGCGACGGCAACAACATGTGTCACTCCTACATCAACGCCGCCGAGCTTTTCGACTTCGAGCTGAGGATCAGCTGCCCGGCGCAGTACGCTCCCGAGGCGCGCTGGATGGAGTCCGAGCACGTCACCCTGTGCGAGGATCCCGACGAGGCGGTGGACGACGCGCACCTGGTGGTCACGGACGTCTGGGCCAGCATGGGTCAGGAAGACGAGCAGCAGAAGCGCAAGGCCGATTTTGCGCCCTACCGCGTCACCGAGGCGCTCATGGGCCGTGCCGATCCGGATGCGGTGTTCATGCACTGCCTGCCCGCCCATCGCGGCGAGGAAGTCGACGCCGAGGTCATCGACGGACCGCAGAGCGTCGTCTGGGACGAAGCCGAGAACCGCCTGCACGCCCAGAAGGCGCTCCTGGAGTATCTGGTGCTCGGGCAGCACGGCGGCGACTGAGGGTCGGAAATTTAAGGAAACGCGGCGGGGTCGCCGCTCCCACAGGCGGGTTCGCGAGCCACCCCGGTGAATCGAAGGGCGTGGGAGGCGCTCCCCGCAGCGACGGGGCTGAATCAGGCAGTCGCCCCGAGGACGGGCTTCCCACAGGCGCTTTGCCAGGCTTTTGAGTCAATCGAGAATTGGGGAGGCGCGCTTGCGCGGTGACGGGCTTCCGATGCCCCCCGGAACCCGTCAGTGCCGGTCGCCGGTGGCCTCCTGGGCCATCTGCTCGAAGCTGGTGTGACGCACATCCTTGCCGCGCACGAAATACACCACGTACTCGCAGATGTTGCGGGAGCGGTCGCCGATGCGCTCCAGGGCCCGCACCGACCACACGATGTCCATGATCCGCGGAACGGACTTCGGGTAATCTTGCATGTACTGCACCAGCTCGCGCATGATCACCTCGTACTGGCTGTCCGCCTGGATGTCCTCCTGGGCAACGCGCACGGCCTGCTCCGTATCCATGCGGGCGAAGCTGTCCAGCGCGCCCCGCAGCATGCTTCGCACATGCTGGCCCATGGTCTCGACGGCGGCCATCGGGCTGCGGCGGCGGTCCTCGTCGAGCAGATGCAGGGCCATGCGGCCGATGCGCTCCGCCTCGTCCCCGATGCGTTCCAGATCGGTGATGGTCTTGATCACGGCCATGAGCAGGCGCAGGTCGCTGGCGGTCGGCTGGCGGCGTGCCAGAACGTGGGTACACGCCTCGTCCAGCTCCACCTCGATGGCGTTGACGCGGTAATCGTTGGTCACGACGTGCTCGCCGCGCTCGTTGTCGCCCTCCACCAGGGCAACCAGGGCATCCGAGAGCTGCTGCTCCACCAGACCGCCCATGGTCATCACGCGATTGAGGATGTCTTCCAGCTCTTCGTTGTACTGCTGGGAGATGTGTTGGGTGAAGCTCTTCTTGTCCATGACTCCGGGCACGCTCCTGACCGCTGACTCGCCAATACCGCTACGGCACCATTGGGACTGACCCGCATCTGCCCTCGAAGTTCACGCCGATCAGAATCCCTACAATCAGCATATTAACATCCAGCCCGCTCTCGCGCGCGGGCTCCGACGGGGACGTCGCCGCCGGGGGCGGCCCTCGACCGGCCCCGGCGGCGCACAACAAAAATAGCCCCCGCTAACCGGCATATCGCACCGATGCGCGAAGCGAGGGCGCGGAGATGGCGGTCAAGACAAGGCGCGGGAGCGCTCGGGCGCGCAGGCGTACGCGACGGTACCTCGAGCACCCGAACCGAGCGCAACGCCGGATTGGCCGCCCGATCCGCGGCCCGCGGCCGTGGATCGGTGAGATATGCGGGCTGGGGAGCCCTGTGAGGCAGACACTCCTTTGCCGCTCATCCCTGACGTCGGCCTTCCCTGCCGATTGTTCTTGTTCGCGGCCGATCGTAGCGACCTCCTATGACACCCTTGTTGCAGGCTCAGCCATAGCGCCGGTCGGCATGATCGTCCACCCGACTGAACTCCCGGAAGACGCAGGTGAAGGTGCTGCCCTTTTCCGGCTGGCTGTCGATGGCGAGATGCCCCTGGTGACGGGACAGGACATGCTTGACGATAGCCAGGCCCAGCCCCGTGCCGCCGGCCGACGAGCTGCGCCCGCCGTCGACCCGGTAGAAGCGTTCCGTGAGCCTCGGAATGTGATGGGGCGGTATGCCGATGCCGGTGTCCCGTACCGACATGCACGCTTCCCTGCTGCGCTGGAACCAGCTGATGCGTATGCGGCCGCCGTCGGGCGTGTACTTGATCGCATTGCTCACCAGATTGGAGAAGGCGCTGCGCAGCTCGTTCTCGTCGCCGCGAACGCGCAGGCCTTCGTCGACATCCAGCTCCACGGTATGCTTGCCGCCGCTGAGCGTTCGCGCTTCATCGGCCAGCCCCTGCAGTAGCACCGGGACGTTGATCACCTGCGTCTCCGGCGGCCGCTCTCCCGTCTCCAGCCGCGACAGCAGCAGCAGGTCGTCGACTAGCCGCCCCATGCGCCGGGTCTGCTGTTGCACCATGTCCAGCGAATGCCGCAGCTCATCGGCGTCGGTGGCACCATACTCGGCCAGGGTCTCCGCCAGCCCCTGGATGACGGTGAGCGGCGTGCGCAGCTCGTGGGAGATGTTGGCGACGAAGTCCCTGCGCATGGTCTCGAGGCGGTGGAGCCGGGTCACATCCCGGGCCAGCAGCAGACGCTGGTTGTCGCCATAGGGCACGATGCGCACTTCCAGCACCATGCGTTCATCCACGGGGGACGGCACCTTGATAGCACGCTGGTAGTCCGCTTCCCGGACAAACGCCGAAAACTCGGGATGACGCAGCAGGTTCGCAATGCGCTGCCCCTCGTCCTGCGGCCAGCGCAGCCCGAGGTAGCGCGTGGCCGACAGGTTCCACCACTGCATTTCGCCCTGCCCGCGCAGCACCACCGTGGCGTCCGGCATGGCGTTGGCCGATTCCTTGAACCGCCGCAGCAGCGCGGCGAGCCGCTGCCGGCGCTGGCGGTGGCGGCGCTGTAGCTGATAGAGATTGTCGAAGACGACTTCCCAGAGACCCTGGGATTGCGGCGGGTGGATACGGCGGCCTTTGCGCAGCCACCGTTCCAGACGCATCAGGTTGCGCATCTGCCAGGCGAGGTAGGCGCCGGTGCCGACCAGCAGCCCGAGAGTCGGGCGCCCCACCGCCAGCCCGACGACACCGGCTGCCGCCAGGATCAGGACAAGCCTCGCGACCGCCGCCGGCCACGGATTTCGCAGTCGCATTCGGTTACGGGCCCTTTGCTGATCTTTCAGGAAATATTGCCAGGTCCCAGTGCCACGGCGCGCAAGCGCTCCGGCGGGCCGGCCCGGGGGACGACGGCTCCCGCCGCCGGCCATTCTACCTTACCCGGCGCGGCCATGTTGCGCCGGCCGGCGGCTCGGCGAGAGCGCAAAGACCGGCGTTCCGATGGGCGCGGACCCACTTGCCCTCCACGCCAGGGAAACGCCGAACAATTCGCACGATCCTCTGGCCGCGCAGCGCTGTACTGTCGGTACAGTCAAGCAGCGCAACACTGGCTGCGCGCGCTGTGCGGCCATATAGACCGTATCAGGCCTGTATGCCTTCTGACCCGAGCTGGCTTCGGTCAGACCCGGTACCGCGCTCAAACGGTCGGTGGGCGCTCCAGAGGCCCGCGGGCATTATCCAGCGCTTCCCTAAAGCTTGTTGGAGAAGCGGTAACCGGTGCCGCGTACCGTCTGCACCAGGCGGTCGTGACCGGAGTCCGACAGCCCCTTGCGCAGACGCCGCACGTGGACGTCCACGGTCCGTTCCTCCACGTAGACGTTAGTGCCCCAGACGTTATCCAGCAGCTGGCCGCGGGTGAACACCCGTTCGGGGTGGGTCATGAGGAAATGCAGCAGGCGGAATTCCGTCGGCCCGAGGTTCAGCGTCCGGTCGTGGGCGCTGACACGGTGGCTGACCGGATCGAGCTCCAGGCCGTCCACGCGGACCGGCTCGTCGCCCGCCGCCGGATTCGTCCGCCGCAGCACCGCCCGGATCCGGGCGACCAACTCGCGGGGCGAGAAGGGCTTGGTAATGTAGTCGTCGGCGCCCACGTCCAGCCCGCGGATCCGATCCTCTTCCTCGCCGCGGGCCGTGAGCATGATGATGGGCACGTCCTTGAACAGCGGGTCCTTCCTCAGCTTGCGGGCCAGATCGACGCCGCTTCGGCCCGGCAGCATCCAGTCCAGGAGAATCAGATCGGGAACGCCCTCCTTGATTGCGGCTTCGGCGTCCTCAGCCGTTTCCGCGTGCCGGGCTTCGAAGCCGGCACGGCCGAGCCCCATGGCGACCATCTCGCGGATCGCCGCCTCGTCTTCCACAATGAGTACGCTCGCTGCCATGCTCACCTTCTCGAAACTGTTTCCCGGTCTCGGCGCCGCCCCGGCGACTACCTTGCTCTTGCGCCCCTTGGACCTCCCGGCGGTACTTTCCTCCTCCAGCTCTTGCCCGACGGCGCAACAGGGCACCGAGGGAGCCGGCCAGCGCTGGGGGTCGGCGCGCCTCCGCCCGATTGGGCTCCGGTCATATTACAGCGAAGATTTATTACCGAATTGTGACAGGGCCCGTCCTCAGTCCGGACGGGCGAGCACCAGCGAGAAATAGCGGTCCGGCGGCTCGTGGTTGGTCACCACCCTCAGCCCGGCTTCCCGCAGCTCGGTCTCCAGGGTGTCCACGGTGAACTTGCGGCTGATCTCGGTGAGCAGGGCCTCGCCGGCCTCGAAGCGGTAGCTGCGGCCGAGCCGCTCGACCGGCACTTCCAGTGCCGCCTGCGCGACGAGGTACATCTCCACACGCGCCTCGGCGGCGTTGTAGACCGCGCGGTGCCGGAACTGCTCCAGCGGGAAATCGGCGCCCAGCTCGCGATTGAGCACGTTGAGCACATTGCGGTTGAATGCTGCCGTGATGCCCTGGGCGTCGTCGTAGGCGGCTTCCAGCACCGCCGGGTCCTTGACCCGGTCCACGCCCAGCAGCAGACCGTCACCTTCGCTCATGCGCTCGCGCAGCTCGCTGAGAAACGCCACCGATTCGCCGGTGTCGAAGTTGCCCAGGGTACCGCCGAGAAAGACGTACAGGCAGCGGCCCTGCGGAAGCTCGAGGCCGCCCAGACCGGCCAGGTAGTCTCCGACCAGACCCGTCACCGGCAGCCAGGGATAGCTGGCCGTCAGGTCGCGACCGGCCCGCTCCACGACCTCCTGGCAGACGTCGAACGGCCAGTAGCGCGGGGTGATCGACAGCGGCTCGCAGGCATCCAGCAGCCGCCGCGTCTTGCGGCTGGTCCCGCTGCCCAGCTCGACGATGTGATCGGGTCGCTGGGCGGCAAGGATCTCGGCGGCGGCCTCCCGCAGCAGCGCGTCCTCGGTGCGTGTCTGGTAATACTCCGGCGTATCGCAGATCCGATCGAACAGCTCCGAACCCCGGGCATCGTAGAAGTATTTCGGCGGAAGCGACCTGGGTCGCTCCGCGAAGCCCGCCCGGACGTCCTCCGCCAGGGTCGGCTGGCGGCGCGAAGGCACGATTTCCCTGATCTCGATCGGCACGCCCACCGTGTTCGAGTTCGCCGGGGCAGCAGCCATGAATCGTTCCCTCTTTTGCCGTACCTTGATTTGCCTCTAAGCTATCATCGCAACGTCTACCCTGCACCTGGAAAGCGAGGTTCCCGCCGTGTGTCGACTGGCCGCATACCTCGGCCCACCGCTGTCGCTGGAGCGTTTCATGCTGGCACCTCCCCACAGCCTGGTGGTGCAGTCCTACAGCCCTGCCGAGATGCAGACGGCGACCCTGAACGCGGACGGCTTCGGCATCGGCTGGTACAACGAGGGCGGGCTGCCCGCGACCTACCGCAGCATGGCCCCCGCCTGGGCGGACCCCAACCTGCCCCAGCTCGGCCGAAGCCTGCAGCGCTCCAGCTGGTTCGCCAACGTGCGCAGCGCCACGGATCCGTTCACCGGCGGCTACGCCAACACCCAGCCATTCACGGCGGACCGCTGGCTGTTCATGCACAACGGCTTCATTACCGACTTCGCGGACGGCGTCCGGGGCCGCATCCGCCGCTGGCTGCACGCGGAGCACGAGCGGCACATTCACGGCAACACGGACTCCGAGTACCTCTTCGCCGTTTTCCGCCAGATCATGGCCGAACGCCGCGAAGACTGGCCGGCCGGGTTCGCCGACCTGCTCGGCCTGCTGGCGGAATGGGCCGGCGAACGGCGGGTGCTGCTGAACCTGATCGTCGGCGACGGACGCCGTATCGCCTTCCTGCGCCACGCCCTGAACGGCGACCCGCCGAGCCTCTACACCACGGCCGCGGACCCGGCCTTCCCGAACGCCCGCGTCATCGCCTCGGAGCCTTTCACCGACCGGGACGGGTGGCAGGCCGTGGCGCCGGGAGAGCTGTGGACAGTGGACGGCGACGGACGCTGCGAGCGGCATACGCTATGAACGAGATGCGACTGCTCGACGCGCTCGACCGGCATCACCAGGCGACCCTGGAGGTGGCCCGGCGGTGGCCGGACGGCGCATTGCGCCGGCAGTATCATCCCCTGCTCAGCCCCATGGGCTGGCACGTGGGTCACTGCAGCTTCATCGAAACGCTTTGGGTGCAGGGAGAGCTGCTTGGCGAATACGAAGAGATCCGCCGGTGGCAGCCCCTCTACCAGCCCGAGCTCGCCTACAAGCCGGGGCGCGGCAGCCAGCTTCCCGACCGGGAGGTCCTGCTGGACTGGTGCATGGCGCGCCACGGGGAAAACGCGGCCGTGCTCGCCGACCCGCCCCTGCGAGTCCGCAGCCACCGGCTGCTGGCGGAGGGTTACTTGGCGCGTTTTCTGCTGCAGCACTACGCCCAGCACCTGGAGACCCTGGACTATGTCCGGGCCCAGCAAGCGCTGGCCGAGGGGCGCCGGGCGGCCGACGCGCCGGCTCCCCCGCGGCGCGTCGGCGGATTCGCGGAGCTCGCATCCGGCCGTTACGGCATCGGCACGGCGGGGGTCGAAGCGTATGACAACGAGCGGCGCACGCATACCATCGAGCTGGATCGCGTCCGACTGGCGCGCGAGCCGGTCACCAACGGACAGTACCAGGCATTCATGGACGCGGGCGGATACCAGACGCCGGATCACTGGGACAGAGACGGTTGGCGCTGGTGCTCGAGCGGGCGGTTCCGGGGCCCGGCCACCTGGAAGCACGACGCCGACGGGGCGCGCTTGGAGCTCACGCCCGACGGACTGATACCGTGGCGAGCCGACCGCGCCGTTACCGGCCTCAGCCATTACGAGGCAGCCGCCTTCGCCCACTGGGCCGGGGGGCGGCTGCCCCATGAGTACGAGTGGGAGGCGGCGGCGCGCGGGGGCCTGCTGGAAGGCACCGGCGAAGCGTGGGAGTGGTGCGCCAAAGCCTTCCATCCGTATCCGGGCTTTACGCCGTTCCCCTACAACGAATACTCGGTGCCGTGGTTTGACGGCCGGCATTTCGTCATGCGCGGGGCGAGCCCGTGGACGCGTACCGCGGTGCGTCGGCCCGGGTTCCGCAACTTCTACACCCGCGACGTGCGCCACACCTTCGCCGGCCTGCGGCTGGCGGCGCCGGCCCGAGGCGCCCCGGACTGACCGAGCCGATCATCCCTCGCTCAGGGAGACCGCACCGTTGCTGCCCAGGGCCTCGGCGATCTGTTCCCGGCTCTGCAGCGCCAGGTCGCTGCGCCGCCCGTGGGGCTGGGAAATGGGCTCTCCGACCTGCAGGGAAGCCACCACCCCCGGGAGCGCCGTGAGCCGCGCCACGTGAGACACCAGGTTGTCGTCGCCCACGAACGGCGCCTCGCTGCAAAGGCTCCCGTCCAGATTCAGATAGCGCAGGGTCAGCGGCTGCACCGGCACCTGAGCGTCCACGGCGGCCTGGTAGAGTCGGGGCCGGAACGGCAGCAGGTTGTAGCCCTCGCCGGTGGTTCCCTCCGGGAAGAACAGCACCCGGTCACCCGCCGTCAGTCGCGAGACCATTGATTCCACCGTGCGCGCCGCGGCATCCCGCCGCCCCCGTTCGATATAGAGCGTGCCCAGCCCGGTGGCGCAGCGTCCGATGATCGGCCACCGGGCCACCTCGGATTTGCTGAGGAAGGCGACCGGCCATTCCGCGGCCACCACCACGATGTCCAGCCAGGAAACGTGATTGGAGACCACCAGCACGGGCGGCTCCAGCATGGGCTCGCCGCTCACCCGCAGGCGAATTCCCAACGCCCGGCAGAATCCTTTGCACCACGCCGCCTGGATCCTACGGGCCATGCCGCCCTGAATCGGATTGCCCCGCAGCCGGTCCCAGAACACACCCGCATTGATGATCATTCCGCCGACCACCAGGTACAGGACGGCGAGCAGCAGCCGTTTCAGCTTACGCAGCGTTCCCATGAGCGCCCTCGGTTGTAGGAATCGATGCAATGCCGGCCCGGACGCGCCGATCCCTTTCGACGCCGTGGCTACCCGTGATGCGGGAATTCGGCCGGTGTTGCCAACGGGGGATTCTAGCGGAGGGCCGGGGCGAGCACGAGATGCGGGCCCGAGGAAACGGACCCGCCGTGAGCTCAGGCCTAGCCGGCGCGCATGTTTCGCAGGTTGGTGATGACCGTTTCGAGCGCCTTGTCGAACAGGAGGTTGTCGTCGAGGATCACGGCCCGGCCGGCACAGAGGTCGTCTGCCATGTCCTCGAGGATCCTGTCGGCCAGCTTGAACCCTGCCCGATTGACGAAGATCAGCCGGCGGCCGCCGTTGAGGCGGGCCGAGAGCTTGGCGCGGACGCAGTTGCCGCCGGCGTCGCCGAACTCGAACCAGGTCCCCACGGCGACCTCGGCGAGCCGGGCAATGTATTCCTCACGCTCCCGCTGGGTCTCGTCCGAGACGGCATCCGCAGGGCCGCCCTCGGCGCTGCCCTCCAGCTCCATCGTCTCCAGGCTGAAGTCATCTTCCAGATCCGTGCGCGATTCCGCGCCCTCGCGCTCGCCCCCGCGCCGGGGCGGTTCCGCCGCCGGCGCGGTTCCCGGCCGCGCCAGGACGCTCACATGAATGCTCTCCAGCTCCTTGAAGACCTTGGTCATCTCGAACGGGTTGAAGAGTATGGCGTTGAGCCCTTCGCGGAGGTCGTGCAGCAGTCCCGGTATCTCTTTCAGCAGTTGCTGCCGCTCCACCGGATCCGGCGGCGGCGCAATGCTGGTCAGCAGGCGGTCCACGACGCTGAGCTGATGGTAGAAGTTTTCGCTGCTGCCTTCCTTGAGATAGGTGATGAACAGCACCTTCGCCCAGGCTTCGTCCAGCAGACGGCGGACCACGGGCGGCAGTGACTGGTTGCCCACCCGTTCGGCAATCTCGCGCTCGACCAGCGCCTTGGCGGTATCGACCTTGGCCTTGCCCTCGGCGGCCTGGCGGGTGCGCTCCTCCACCTGCCGTGCCCGTTCGCGCTCCTGCTCGAGGAAACCGCGGAACTCGTCCAGCAGGCTCTGGAACAGGGACACGTCGGAGCCGAACCCCACGAGGATGCGGTTCACGACCGACTCCACCTGCCGGTAAAGGGGATCCCGGGACAGATCCTGCGGCTCGGTCCAGCCGACGGCCGAGCGCGCCAGCTCGTTGATCAGCGCGCGCGCCGGATGCGCCTTGCTGCTGAAGAACGTCTTGTCCGCCAGGGCAACCTTCAGCACCGGGATCTGCAGCCGCGCGATGAGGGCCTTGATGGAATCCGGCAGGTTGAGATCGTCGAGGATGACATCGAACAGCATGCTGACGATGTCGATGGTGTCGTCCTCGCTGCGCCCCAGCGAGCGCTGCTCGCCGCCGCTGCTCAGACGCTGTGAGAGAAGCGACTTGATGTTCAGCTCTCCGGCGGCGGATTCCGCCACCGAGCGATCCTGCTGCAGATTCGACAGGGCCGACATGACGTCTTCGAAGCTCGCGGCCGCGGACGAGCCGCCGACGTAGCCGGAGCCGGTCCACTGGGCGTCGCCTGGCCCGTACTTGGTGGCGGCCAGCAGCTGGTGGATCAGCTCGAAGGTTTCGTTGCCGCCTCCCTGCTGACCCTGGCTCTGGCTCTGGCCCTGATCCTCAGCCGCCGCGCCGGATGCGGAAGATGGCGCCGACGGCGCACGCCGGGTCCCGCCGCTCGTCGCCTGCCGGCCGCCGGGGCTGAGCTTGGGCAGCACGCCCGCGTCTATCAGCTGGCGGTTGGCCTCGTCATAGAGCCCGGGCAGCTGGCCCAGGACGTACTTCTCGAACAGCTTCAGGATGATCAGGCGCGGCTGGATGGGGATCTCGGCCGGGTCCGAGGCCCGGACGAAGGCATCGGTGATCAGCTTCGGATCAAGCGGGTTGTTCTTCTCGTTGACCTGCCGGTCGCTCAGCAGGTAGTCGATTCGCGTGCGGAGCTGCTCCAGGGGCAGCGGATAGCGCGAACGTGCCCGAGAGACCATGGCGTCGACCGCCACGGACAGCTCCAGGGTGTCCTCCTCGACCAGGCCCAGCTCGTGCTCGCTGTCATACAACCCGCTGTCCGCTGCGTCGGCCGGGCGGGTATGCACGGCACCGGTCAGCATACGGAAGTCCGCGAGCAGCTCGCGCTGGAAGGCCTCTTCAATCTCGCGGCGGCGCAGGCGCATCTGCCGCATCGCGAAGAAGTACAGCTCCTGGGTGGTGTCGCTCTCGGCGCGCTCGGCGCGGTTGAAGAGAGCGTCATCGACGTTGTCGAGCATATGCCGGAGCAGTGAGGCCAGGCGCTTGACCGTCAGCCGGCGCACCGCGTCCACGAGCTCCAGGGCCGACTGAGTCGGCTTGGCACTGCCCAGATAGACGACTTTATGTTCCGAGGTCATCGCTGCACCATCGCGACCGGGCCCTTCCGGTGGGGGACATGTTTCGGGGCGATACGCCAACGATGCGTCGGCAACGCATCGCGCGGACATCGCCCCTCATGATCTTTGTAAAAGATCGTGTCTCCTGCTTCCGTGATAGCCATCACAACCTCGGACAGCGACCGCCGCCCCAGAAGCAACGCCGGTTCAGAGAGTTACAGCCTCCCAAAGGATCACATGCTACGCGAACGGCGGGGGCACATGATTGAACGGCGGGCGCCGCCCGACGGACGGTCGATGCGGCTGGGCGTATGGCGTCGCCCCGCATCGCGGGCCGAGCGTGCCACGGCCGGCGAAAGTCATTATAATTCCGCGCGTTTGCGCCGCGCGGTGCCCGTTTCATTCACTGGGAGGACAATCATGACCGACATTCAGGCCGTCCTGGGCGACGAAGCCGAGAGCCTGCTGGGCTACACCGCCCGGGGGATCCCCCGCGAATCCCTTCACCTGCCGGGTCCCGACTATGTGGACCGCGTGGTCGCCATGAAGGATCGCAAACCGGGCGTACTCCGAAACCTGCAGCAGATCGTCGACACTGGCCGCCTGGGCGGCACGGGCTACGTCTCCATCCTCCCGGTCGATCAGGGCGTCGAGCACTCCGCGGGCGCGTCGTTTGCGCCCAACCCGGCCTATTTCGACCCGGAGAACATCGTCAAACTGGCCATCGAGGGCGGCTGCAACGCGGTGGCATCGACCCTCGGCGTGCTCAGCAGCGTCGCACGCAGGTACGCCCACAAGATCCCGTTCGTGGTGAAGCTCAACCACAACGAGATGCTCACCTACCCGAACATCTACGACCAGACCCTGTTCACGTCCGTAGAGCAGGCCTTCGATCTGGGCGCCACCGCCGTGGGCGCCACCATCTACTACGGCGCGCCGGAATGCCGGCGCCAGATCCAGGAGATCAGCGAGGCGTTCCAGCAGGCCCGCGAGCTGGGCATGGTCACGATTCTCTGGGCCTACCTGCGCAACCCCGCGTTCAAGAAGGACGGCGTGGACTATCACGTCTCCGCCGATCTCAGCGGCCAGGCCAACCACCTGGCGGCCACCATCGACGCGGACATCGTCAAGCAGAAGCAGGCCGAGAACAACGGGGGCTACAACGCGCTCGACTTCGGCAAGACCCACGAGAAGGTCTACGAAGAGCTGACCACGAACCACCCCATCGACCTGACCCGCTACCAGGTAGCGAACTGCTACATGGGCCGCGCGGGGTTGATCAACTCCGGCGGCGGCTCCGGTGAAAACGACCTGCAGCAGGCCGTGCGCACCGCCGTGATCAACAAACGGGCCGGCGGCATGGGGCTGATCTCCGGCCGCAAGGCCTTCCAGAAGCCAATGAGCGAGGGCGTCGCGCTGCTGAACGCCATCCAGGACGTCTATCTCGACAGAGACGTGACCATCGCCTAGGGCGCCGCGGCTTCGCCTGCCGGCGCCGATGCACGCCGTAGGAGCCCGGCTGCGCCGGGCGATTCCGATACGCCTGTCGAGTCGCCCGGCGCAGCCGGGCTCCTACATCTTGGGCACCGATCTACGCAGTGGAGCGGCGCGCTCAGGTCACGCCGAGGAACTCCAGCAGCAGGTAGGCCGTCAGCAGCACGGCCACCCACACCACCATGCTCCCCGTGGGCCAGGTCCGCGAGAACGTGCCTTCCAGCCCGTGGTGGCGCTCCAGCCAGCCCACGGCACCCCGATACAGCCCCACGGCCCCCCGGGTGATGCCGCTCTGGACACCGTCCCAGACGACGACGCCCCCGCGCACCAGGGCCGGACCCAGGCGCCGGTAGAACCAGTCGAAGTCCAGGGTGACGGTGAGCGTCCGCTGCATCATGGGCAGCATGACGAAGAACGCCAGGCCGGCGAAGAGCAGCAGCTGCGTCTGGGACACCAGGTGGGAAGCCGTATACGGCACGAAATCTACGGGGTAGGGCAGGATCCGGTACAGCGGCGCCGGATAGACGCCCAGCCCGATGCACAGGAAGGAGAACAGGTACATCGCCCAGCGCATGTTGGCCGGCGGGTCCGGCGGCCGCAGGCCCGAGTCCTTCTGGAAGAAGACGAACCAGGGGAACTTGATGCCGGCGTGCAGGAACACCCCGGCGGATGCGGCCACCAGTATGAACCAGACCAGCATCAGGTGCTGATTCGCCGCCGACAGGTTGATCATGGACTTGGTGACGAACCCGGAGGTCAGCGGAAACGCGGAGATGGCCAGGGCGCCGATCGTCCCGCAGATGGTGGTGACCGGCATGCTCTGGAACAGCCCGCCCAGATCCGTGCACTTGCGATTGCCCGTCTGGTAGAAGACCGAGCCCGCCGACATCAGCAGCAGGCCCTTGTAGATGATGTGGGCGAAGGCGTGGGCCGCGGCGCCGTTGAGCGCCAGGGGCGTGCCAATGCCCACGGCGGTCACCATGAAGCCCACCTGGTTGACGATGCTGTAGGAGAGGATGCGCCGCATGTCGTTCTCCAGCAGCGCGTAGATGATGCCGTAGACCGCCATGTACAGACCGAAGAACAGCAGCGCCTGCTCGCCGGGAAAACCGCGGATGAGGGCATAGACCGCCGTCTTGGTCGTGAAGGCGGAGAGAAACACCGTGCCGCTCGGACTGCCCTCCGGGTAGGCGTCGGCGACCCAGGCCGACAGCGGCGGCGCCCCCGCGTTGACCAGGAAGCCGGCCAGGATCAGCCAGCGGGCGGCGCCGGGGTGATCCAGCACGTTGAAGCCGGCGTCGCCGGTCGTCTTGACGTAGGCGATCACGCCGGCCATGAGCACCACCCCGCCCAGCAGGTGCACCACCACGTAGCGCATGCCCGCGGCGTAGGCCCCCTGGGTGCCCGCCGACCAGATGACCATGGCGGAGGTCACCGCCATCAGCTCCCAGAACACGAACAGGGTCAGCAGATCGCCCGCGAAGACGGCGCCCAGGGCGCTGCCCGCATAGGCGAACGCCGCCGCCAACTCCACGGTGCGCGCCTGGCGCATGGCGAACAGCCCGCCGGCGAAGGCCATGAAGGAGAACACGGTGGCGAACAGACGCGACAGGGCATCGACGCGGACGGGCACCAGATCGTAGCCGAAATACTGCCCGGCCACCGGTGCCCCTTCGGGGAGGTGCCAGATCCACCACAGCGTCACCACGGGAAGCAGCAACAGCAACGCAGCGCGCACGCGGCCGCGCAGCAGCGGCACCAGCAGCCCCCCGGCAATCAGCAGCAGTCCCGGTGGCAGCGTGTCAATCATCGTAGTAGGTGTCCTTGCGTTTCAGCACCACGCCCAGCAGCTTGGCGCCCACGATCATGATCACGCAGGTCCCGAACCCGTAGACGGCATAGAACGCGAACCAGGCGTCCACCTCGAAGTGCGGATGGATATGCACGCCGAGCTGGGCGAGCACCGTCAGCGCCAGCACCGCGATGAAGATGCGCCAGATCCAACGGATGGTCTTCGGCCGCACCAGCCAGTGGGTCCCGTTCATGAGCCGCCTCCGCCAACCAGCGCCTGGGCCAGAGCAAGCGGCAGCCCCGGCGCGAAGAACATCAGCACCGTCAGCAGCGCCGTTGCGCACACCGCCAGCACGATGGGCAGCGGCGCCTCGCCGTGGCCGGCGCCGTCGGCGGGCCGGAAGAAGGCCCGGTAGACGATGGGCAGGAAATAGCCGGCGTTCAGCACGGTGCTGAGGAACACCACGCCGATGGCGAATAGCTGGTGGACGTCCAGCGCCCCGCTGAGGATGTACCACTTGCTGACGAACCCGGCCGTCAGCGGCACGCCGATCATGGACAGCGAGCCGATGGCGAACGCCCCCATGGTCCACGGCATGTTCCGCCCCACCCCGTCCAGCTCGCTGACGTTGGACTTGTGGGCGGCGGTGTAGACCGAGCCGGCGGCGAAGAAGAGCGTGATTTTGCCGAACGCATGGGCGACGATGTGCAGCGCCGCCCCGGCAATGGCCGCCGGCGTGAACAGCGCCGCGGACATCACCACGTACGAGAGCTGGCTGACGGTGGAATAGGCCAGCCGCCGCTTGAGGTTGTCCTGGCGCAGGGCCACGAACGACGCGAACACGATGGTGATGCCCGCCACGTACACCAGCACGTCGGCGCTGGGCGCCGAGCGCAGCAGATCCAGCCCGAACACGTAGACGATCACCTTCACCACCGTGAACACGCCGGCCTTCACCACGGCCACGGCGTGCAGCAGCGCCGACACCGGCGTCGGCGCCACCATGGCCGCCGGCAGCCAGCGGTGCATGGGCATCAAAGCAGCCTTGCCGATGCCGTACATGTAGAGCATCAGCAGCGCGCCCACCGCCATGCCCTGCACATGACCGGTCAGTATCCCCCCGGGACGGAAGTCCAGCGTGCCCGCCGCCTGCCAGGTCCACAGGATGGCCAGCAGGAACAGCCCGATGGAGGTCCCCATCAGGATGCCCAGATAGGTCCTCCCGCCGCGCAGCGCTTCCGCATCGCCCTTGTGCGTGACCAGCGGATAGGTGCTCAGGGTGAGCACCTCGTAGAAGATGAACAGGGTGGCCAGGTTGGCCGACCAGGCGAGACCCACCGAGGAGAAAATGGCGATGGCGAAGCACACGTAGAACCGGGTCTGGTGCTGCTCGGCGTTGCCGCGCATATAGCCGATGGAGTAGATCGAGTTGACGATCCACAACAGCGACGCGACCCCCGAGAAAAGCATCCCCAGCGGCTCCACCCGCAGGCCCAGGGTAATGCCGGGCAGCATGCGCACCCAGGTTACCTCAGGCCGCCCGCCGGCCAGCACCACGGGCAGCACCTGGGCCACCAGGACCAGGAGCACCGCTGCCGCCACCAGGGTTACCGCCTCGCGCAGATTCGGCCAGCGCCCGGTCAGGGCGATCAGCACGGCGCCGGCCAGCGGGGTCGCGAGCGCGGCGTTGAGCAGCTCCGGTGTGGTCACGGGACACCCCCCATGAGCGCCCGGGCGGCGCCGTGGGCCAGCCCCCAGGTCACGGTGGCGTCAACGCCGAAATAGATGTTGGCGAGCGCCAGGCCCCAGGCGGGAATCAGCAGCCCCAGGGGCGCCTCGCTGACCGCCGCGGTGCCCTCCTCGGCGCTCTGGAAATACAGGGTCTCCACGACCCGCCACACGTAGATCACCGCCAGCAGGGAGGTAGCCAGGATCAGCACGGCGATGGGCCACCAGCCGATGGCCAGCGCCGCCTCCACCAGCTTCCACTTGCTGATGAAGCCGCTGGTCAGGGGCATCCCGATCAGGCTCAGGCCTCCGATGACGAAGGCGGCGGCCGTCCAGGGCATTGACCGGCCGGCGCCGCGCAGGTCTGACAGCCGCGCCGAGTTGATCCGGTAGAACAGGCAGCCCACCGCCAGGAACAGGGCGCCCTTGATCAGCGCGTGGTTGAGCAGATGCAGATACCCGGCCGCCACGCCGGCCGACGTGCCGAGGCTGATGCCCAGCGTGATGTAGCCCACCTGGGCGACGCTGGAGTAGGCCAGCAGCCGTTTCACGTTCTGCTGGAAGATGGCCACCACCGAGGCGCTGAGCATGGCCGCCACCGAAAGCACCAGCAGGATGTTGCCGATCGGCATGTGCTCGAACGAGAACTGGAAGCCGAAGATGGTCAGCAGGAAGCGCAGCAGAACATAGATGGCCACCTTGGTAGAGGTGGCGGCGACGAAGGCCGACACCGACGACGGCGCGAACGCGTAGGCGTTGGGCAGCCACAGGTGCAGCGGGAACAGCGCCAGCTTCAGGCTGAGCCCCACCACGATGAAAGCGAACGCGACCTTGACGGTCCGGGTGTCCATCACCGCCGGCAGCCGCTGAGCCAGGTCCTGCATGTTCAGCGTGCCGGTCATCACGTACAGGAAGCCGATGCCGATCAGCAGGAAGGTGGCTCCAACCGTGCCCATGATCAGGTACTGGTACGACGCGGTGAGCGCGCGGCGGTCGTAGCCGATGCTGATCAGCGCATAGGTGGAAAGAGACGAGATTTCCAGGAACACGAACAGGTTGAAGGCGTCGCCGGTGGCGGCCATGCCCAGCAGCCCAGTGAAACACAGCAGGTAGGCCGTATAGAACAGGTGCCGGCGGTCGTGGCCGATCTCGGCATTGACGCTGCGCCTGGCATAGACCGCGACCACGGTGCCGATCAGCGACACCAGCACCAGCACCGCGGCGTTGGCCATGTCGATGCGGTACTCGATGCCCCACGGCGGCGCCCAGCCGCCCATGTCGTAACTCAGCGGCCCCTGGGCCAGCACCTGGAGTGCGAGCCGGATTGCGGTGTACAGGCTGAACGCGCACACGGCCACGCTGAGCGCCCAGGCGGCCAGCGGTCGGCGCAGCAGCACGGTCAGCGGCGCGGCGATCAGCGGGACGACCACCTGCAGCGCCGGAAGGTGCTCCGTCATCAAAAGCTCTCGTCCTGTTTGTGGATATCTTCTTCTTCGACGCTGCCGTAGGCTTCACGAATGCGAACCACCAGCGCCAGGCCCACGGCCGTGGTGGCCACGCCCACGACGATGGCGGTGAGAATCAGCACGCTGGGCAGTGGATTGGAATACGGTCCCAGCCCCGGCTCCAGGATCGGCGCCGTGCCCCCCTCCACCTTGCCCATGCTGATGAACAGGATGAAGACCGAGGTCTGGAATATGTTGAGGCCGACCAGCTTCTTCACCAGGTTGCCGCGGGCGATGAGGGTATAGAACCCCAGCATCATCAAAAAGATGACGATCCAATAATTGAAGTGGCCAACGAACTCCATCATTCGCCCCGACCCGCGAAAGCGAAGAAGATGGTGATCATCACGGCGGCAACCGTGGTCCCCACCCCCAGCTCCACCAGCAGGATGCCCAGCTCCTGGCCGTGGCGCGGGTCGTGGGCGAGTGCCGAGTAGTCCAGGAACTCTCCGCCGAAGAGCATGCAGACGACACCCACGCCGGCGTAAATCAGCACGCCCAGCGGCACCAGCGTCAGCAGCGCGCGCGGCGCCACCACCCGCCGCCCTTCGCCAAGGCCGAAGACCATGGTGTAGAGAATGATGCCGGCGGCAAAAATCACCCCCGCCTGAAAACCGCCCCCCGGGCCGAAGTCGCCGTGGAACTGCACGTACAGGGCGAACACCAGAATGAACGGCACCAGGATCTTGGTGCCGACGCGGGGAACGAGATGCTCACGCATGATCGTCCTCCTCCCCCTTGCCGCGCCGCCGCTTCAGCCCCAGCAGCATGACCACGGCGACGCCCGCGGTGAAGATGACCGTGGTCTCTCCAAGGGTGTCGTAGCCGCGGTAGCTGGCCAGCACCGACGTCACCACGTTGGGCACGCCGGTCGCCTCCAGGGACTGCTCCAGGTAGCGCGGCGCCACGTGGTGGTGGATGGGCGCGTCCGGGTCGCCGAACGCGGGCATGTCCAGCGTGCCGTAGATCAGAGCCGCGCCGGTGATGCCCACCACGAGCAGCGGCAGCAGCCGACCCCGGGGCTTCGGGCGCTCTTCGTGACCGACCTGGGCCAGGGTCGCCAGCATCAGCATGGTGGAAACGCCCGCCCCCACCGCGGCTTCCGTGAAGGAGACGTCGACGGCGTCCATGACCAGGAAGAATGTCGCGGACAGGAAACTGTAGATGCCCGACAGCATGGCCACGGCGAACAGGCTGCGAACTCGGAGCACCGCCACCGCCGTGGCGGCCAGGAAAGCGAGCAGGACGATATCCACCAGCGTGTTAATCGCGGGACTCCTTCTCGTCTTGCAGCTCCGGCCGCAAACCGCCCCTCAGTGCCGCCTTGGCCAGCGCATGGCTCGCCACCGGCGAGGTGAACAGCAGGAAGGCCAGGATCAGCAGCAGCTTCACCGCAATCAGGTTGGGTCCGGCCTGCAGCGTCAGGCCCACCAGTATGCTGGCCGCGCCGAGGGTGTCGGTAATGCCGGCGGCGTGCAGACGGGTGAACAGATCGGGCAGGCGCAGCACGCCGATGCCCCCCGTGATCACCAGGCCGCCGCCGAACAGCAGCAGAATCCAGGAGACCATGTCGAGCGCCAGGGACACGATCACGCCTCGCGGTCGCCGAAATGGCCCACGTCGAAGAACCGCAGGACTGCGATCACGCCGATGAAATTGATCAGCGCATAGACGAGGGCGATGTCCAGGAACTCCGGCCGCCCGGCCAGGAAACCGAGCACGGCGATGATGAGCACGGTCTTGGTGCCGAACATGTTCACGGCCAGGATACGGTCGTAGACCGTGGGCCCGACGAACGCCCGGGTCAGCGCCAGCGCCATCGTCAGGAGGATGGCGATGGTGGCCGCCGTGAACATCAGCTGCGCTCCTCCACCGCCGTCACCCGCTGGTCCATCTCGCCGCCGGCCAGGTCCTCGGCCCCTTCCCGGCTCAGCGCGTGAACCTTGATGCTGTCCTCGTGCACCTCGAGGGAAACCGTGCCCGGGGTCAGCGTAATGGAGTTGGCGAAGGTGACGCGCCCCACGTCCGTCTTCTGGGTCGCCTTGACGTCCACCACTGTGGGGCTGATGGGCATCCGCGGCGAGAGCACGCGCCGGGCGACGTCCAGGTTGGCCTTGCCGATCTCCTTCGCCAGCCAGCCCCAGTAGCCTATAGCGGCCGGCAGCAGCTGGATCGCCTGGCCTTCCGTGTCGATCAGGCCCATGCGCCGCGACAGATAGACCACCAGCGCCACGGACACCGCGCCGAAGGTGAGCAGCATCGGCTCGTAGTGCCCCGACAGGAGCAACCACAGGATGGCCAGGCTCAGCGTAAGACTGACGACGCGCGCGACGTTCATAACGGCGTTGAGTGCCCCCGAATAGTGAACCCGCGGCACAGAAGCATATAGACTATACGGTCTTAAATCCAACCGGCACCGCAGCAAAAGCGGCCTGTGGCGCCGCATGGGTGAACCGGCACAGACTACGATACCAGCCTATCCAGGGGTACGAGCCACCATGTTCGAACGTGTCGATCCCGACGAGGTCCGGCGGGCCGTCGCCCAGGCCATCGCCGAGGACGTCGGCGCCGGCGACCTCACCGCCTCCCTGCTGCCGGAGGACAAGACCGCCGCCGCGACCGTGATCAGCCGCGAGCCTGCCGTGCTCTGCGGCCAGGACTGGTTCGACGGCGTCTACGCCCAGCTCGACCCCGCGGTCAGCGTGGAATGGCTGGCCGGCGACGGTCAGGCCGTGGAGCCGGACCAGCCCCTGTGCCGGCTGAGCGGCCCGGTCCGATCCCTGGTCACCGGCGAGCGCACGGCGCTCAACTTCCTCCAGCTCCTGTCCGGCACGGCAACCGCCGCCCGCCGCTACGCGGAGGCCGTGGCCGGCACCGGCACCCGGGTGCTGGATACCCGCAAGACCATTCCCGGCCTGCGCGCGGCGCAGAAATACGCCGCCCGCTGCGGCGGCTGCACCAACCACCGCTTGGGCCTGTTCGACGCCATCCTCATCAAGGAGAACCACATCTATGCCTGCGGCTCCATAGAGGCCGCCATCCGCACCGCCCGCAACGAGCATCCGGGCGTCACCGTGGAGATCGAGGTGGAGAACCTGGACGAGCTCGAGGCCGCCCTGTCGGCCGGTGCCGACACCGTCATGCTCGACAACTTCGCCCTCGACGCCCTGCGCGAGGCCGTCCGCCGCACTGCGGGCCGCGCCGCCCTGGAGGCGTCGGGCAATGTGGACATGGAAGGATTGAGGCGGATCGCGGAGACGGGCGTCGACTACATCTCCATCGGCGCCATTACCAAGCACGTGCGCGCGGTGGACCTGTCGATGCGGTTCGAAGGCTAGAGAAGTTCAAGGGCCGGCCGCTCTCCTCCTGGCGCCGTCTCGTCCGTTTGTTGCCTTGCAGGGAAGTGGACATGAAAAAAGGCCCGGGGATTCGCCCCAAGGCCCTGATTTTAATGGTGCCGGCGCGCCGACTCGAACGGCGGACCTACTGATTACGAATCAGTTGCTCTACCAACTGAGCTACGCCGGCGTGTGCGAGGGCGCCAAGTATAGCTAACGACCCCGGTACGGACAACGCCCGCGCGCCAGCCCGGCACGGGCGCTGCCTGCCGCCCCGTGCCTGCCGGAGCGAACCGTCCGGGACGGTGCTGGACCACTCGTCGGCACATCTTCGGCTCTCGTCTAGTTCACCCTCGCCAAGGCCCATCCTTTACATCTACAAGTAGCACCTATGAAGACGCATACCGGATTCACGCTCATAGAGTTGATGGTGACGCTCGCCGTCGCCGTCATCCTCGTGACGGTCGCCGCACCGCAGTTGGGCCAGTTCCTGCGCAAGAACGAGGTGGCGGCCCACACTAACGCGTTCGTCCGGGCGCTGAACAACGCGCGCAGCATTGCCGTCTCCGACAACCGGACGATCACCATGTGCCAGAGCGCCGACCAGCAGGACTGCTCCGGCAACGCGGGCAACTGGGGCAAAGGCTGGGTCGTCTGGGAGGACACCAACGGCAACGGCAGCGTGGATTCCGGGGAGCAGATATTCGAAGTGCACGTGGCACTGTCCGACAACACCGCGCTCGATGGAAACGGGTCCACGGCCATCACGTTCAACCCGAGCGGCCTGACCGGCACGAGCTTCACCTTCGATCTGACACCGGCCAACTGCACGGACAAGGAGGCGCGCCGCATCAGCATCAACGCCGCGGGACAGCCTCGCCTCACCGACACGGCGTGCCCCTGATCGCAACGGGACGACCCTGATGACGTTCGAGAAAGAGACAAAAGCACGTTACCCGAAGGGCCCCGCCGCGGCGAGGGGCTTCTCGTTGATAGAGGTGCTGGTGGCGGTGCTGGTGCTGGCCATTGGGCTGCTCGGTTTGGCCGCCCTGCAGTCAACGGCGATGAAGTTCACCGACAGTGCCGCCTCGCGCACCCAGGCCACGGTGCTTGCCTACGATATCCTGGAGCGGATGCGGGCGAATCCCGACGGCATGGGATCAAGCGCGTATGACGTCGACTTCAGCGACAACCCCACGGCCGGAACGATGGCGGAGACCGACCTGACGCAGTGGAAGGCCGACTTGGCCGATGATTTGCCGAGCGGCAACGGCCGCATCCAGACGACCGACCTCGGCCAGAACCTCTATCGGGTCACGGTCGACGTGCGCTGGGACGATCAGCGCCTCGCCAATCAGAACGGCCTGACGGATTTCCAGTTCCAGACCGAGATGCAGCTCTAACCGAGACGGCTAAACATGAGCTTGAAGGCAGGCAAGATCACCTCCAAACGGACGCGCCGGCAGTCGGGGCTCTCCCTCGTGGAGCTCATGATCGCCGTGACGCTGGGCATGATACTGACGGCGGGCGTCATTCAGATCTTCGTCTCCAGCGAGGCCGCTTACGATACTACGCGCGGGCTCTCCCACCTGCAGGAGAACGGCCGGTTCGCCCTGACCTTCATGACTCGCGACGCGCGGCTCTCGGGGTACTCCCTGTGCACCCAGGCCGTGCGCCACAACATCCACAACCTGACGAACAACACTTATCTGAGCACCACGCGTTACCAGAACTTCGTGGACATCGCCGCGCCCGTACACGGCTGGGAGGCCCAAAATACGGGCCCGGGCGATACGCCGCTGGCCCTGGGTAAATTCCCCACCCCCAGCACCGCCATGAGCAACTGGTCCGACGACGGGGGCAACGCGCTGGACTCGTACTTCAGCGGCCGCGTGCTGCCGGGCAGCGACGTGGTGGTCTTCAAACGCACGATGACGGCCTTCGGCGACGATGGGGCCCTGCCCGAACCCAAGAACACCGGCAACGTCGCGGCCAGCACGACGACGATCAACCTGAACGAGGATTCCGGCATCGCCAACAAGGCGTACGTACTGCTCAACGACTGCAAGGGCGCGGACGTGTTCGTCAACAACTCCGCCCCGGACCAGACCAACGTGGACCGGGGAGGCAGCAACAACAATACTGCGCTGACCCTGAGCCACGACTATGGGGCCGGGCAGATGCGTCTGGCGACGGTGAGGACCACCGCCTACTTCGTGGGCCAGGGGACGTCCGGCGAGCCGGCCCTGTTCCGCTGGCAGCTGCAGGGCAACACCTTCGACGAGCTGCTGGAGGGCGTGGAATCCCTGCAGGTGCTCTACGGCGAAGATACCAACGGGTCCGTTCCGCCGTCGGTCGATACCTACGTGACCGCGGACAACGTCACCGATTGGGGCAACGTCCTGTCCGTCAAGATCGCCCTGCTGATGCGCAACGTCGAGGACACGGGCGGCCAGCCCGATACCCGCGTCTACAAGCTCGGCGCCGCGGGCGATCCCACCAGCAACACCAATCTGGTACGGCTGGACCCGGCCGACATGAGGCGTTTGCGGGACGTCTACAAATCGACCATCACGCTGCGCAACAGCATGGCCCGGTTCCAATGACGGTGGAAAGCATGTTCATCGATACAAGCAAGCGTTATCCGCTGAATACCGTCGCGCCCCGGCGCCGCCAGGGCGGTGCGGTGCTGATCGTGAGCCTGCTGTTCCTGGCCGCGCTGACCCTGATCGGGATCTCGGCGATGCGGGGAACCGCGCTCCAGGAGAAGATGGCCGGTAACACCGTCCAGCACAACGTGGCGTTCCAGCGCGCGGAAGCCGCGCTCAACGCCGGCCTCAACGATCTGCTCACGAATACGCCCAATATCTCCAACTACGACGGCACGCTGCCGACGTACGACGCCTTCAACAACACCAGCCCGGATCCGTTTACCTCCGCCACCTGGACCAGCGCCAACAAAGTGAACGGCGACTCTTCCATGCAGTGGTATGCGGAGCTGCTTGACCCGGACCGGGTGGTCAGACCGGAGCGCGGCTGCACCGCCTCCCAGCAGGGCTGCACCATCCGGGTATTCCGGATCACGGCACGCGGCAAGTCCGGCAATGCGCAGGTCGTGCTGCGGGGCATCGTCGGCCGTGAATAGGCATTGGGGTTGTGAATCGACTGCCAGGGCAGGACAGAAAATGACATCGAAAACGCTGATTCGGTCTCTTCATCTGATGGCACCCGTGCTGCTGCTGTTGCCCCTCATCGGGCAGGCGGCGCCGGGGACGCTGTCAAACCAGCCTCTGTTTCTCTCCGACATCGTCAAGCCCAACGTCATGCTGATGATCGACGATTCGGGGAGTATGGACTTCGAGCACACCCCGACCAAGCGGGCCCTGGCGCTTTATCCCGGCGATACCACGGACTGGGTCTACCTCGACCCGACCCCGAACGAGGAACAGGAATGGCGCCAGTTCTGCGCCGCCTACAACGCGACGGCGTACGATCCGAACGTTACGTATACGCCTTGGTCGGGCAAGGACGACGCCGGCAACGCCTACACCGATGCGCCGGTGGACGCCGCACCGTACAACGCCTACGACACCAGCGGCGAGACGGTCAACCTGGAAACCAGCGATTGCCAGGAGGGGGACATCCAAAACGAGAACGCCTGCGCCAGCGGCGGCCATGGCTTCTTCTACGTGAAATGGAATGACGCCAACGGCAACGGCGTCTACGACGCCAAGGAGTGCTTGCCGCCCCTCAGCTCCATGCCCACCGACGGCACATTCCAGGACAACGTATCGTCCGGCGGCGAGGGTCAGCTCGTGTGGGTCAGCAACATGTCGGCCAGCGAGAAGCAGAACTACGCCAACTGGTTCACCTACTACCGCAAGCGCGAGTACGTGGCCAAGCGCGCGCTGAGCGAGCTGGTGGCCGGGGCGGACATGCGCATGGGCCTGGGCACCCTGCACAACAACAACAATGTCGAGACGCTGGTCGCCGACATCAGCGATACCGATCCGGACCCGGACAAGACGACCCTGCTCGACAACATCAGCCGCATCTACTCCAACGGCGGCACGCCGCTGCGCCGGCGGCTCGAGGACGTGGGCCAGTACTTCGACCAGAACGACGGCGCCGACGGCGGCTTCGGCCAGAGCCCGATCCTCAGCGAGGCCGAAGGGGGCGCGTGCCAGCAGAACTTCACCATCGTCATGTCGGACGGTTACTGGAACAGCTACGACCCCAACGTCGGCAACGCGGACGGCGATGACAACACTTCGTTCGACGGCGCGTCCTACGCCGACGACTACGACAACACCCTGGCCGACGTGGCCATGAATTACTACGAACGCGATCTGTCCAACACACTGGACAATCTTGTGCCGACCCAGTCCGGCGTGGACGAGAACGACGCCCAGCACCTGGTCACCTTCACCGTCGCGTTCGGCGTCAACGGCACCCTGAGCGCCAATCCGACGGACCCGACCGCAGCCTTCAACTGGCCGCAGCCCACGGCTGACGACCCGACCACCGTCGACGACATGCGGCACGCCGCATGGAACGGGCGCGGCCAATACCTCAGCGCCAAAGACCCGACGGAGCTGATCAACTCGCTCCGGGATGCGCTCTCCGCCATCTCCGAGCGCGTCGGCTCCGGCACGGGCATCGCCTCCAGCACGTCGGACCTGCAAACCGACACCCTGCTGTTCCAGGCGCTGTTCGATTCCACCGACTGGTCGGGCGACCTGGAAGCATACAAGCTCGATACCGACGGCATGCCCAAGTCGAGCCCGGAGTGGAGCGCGGCGGACAAGCTGGACGCCAGGAGCCTGGACTTCAGCGACGACGATTTCACCGACGGCGACGCCAGCCAGCGCTCGATCTTCACCTACAGCGGCAGCAGCGGCACCGTCTTCGAGTGGTCGCAGCTGACAACCGCGCAGCAGAACGACCTGCGTACCAACTCGGCGGGCAACCTGGACGACGAGGCGACCGGCAAGGCGCGCCTGCGCTACCTGCGCGGCGACCACAGCCAGGAGCAGAAGAACAACGGGCCCTTCCGCAACCGCAGCAGCCGGCTGGGGGACATCATCCATTCCCAGCCGGCCGCGCACCCCGACGAGGATTACGTCTTCGTGGGGGCCAACGACGGCATGCTCCACGCCTTCGAGACGGGAACCGGGGCCGAGGCGTTCGCCTACGTCCCGGCGGCGCTGTATTCGACCAGCACCACCGAAGGCCTTCACTATCTGACGAACCCCGACTACACCCACCGCTACGAGGTTGATCTGGCGCCCACCGTGCAGAAGCTGACCTTCGGCGGCACCACCCTGCTGGTGGGCGGTCTCAGGGGCGGCGGCCGCGGCTATTTCGCCCTGGACGTCTCCGACCCGGCCTCGTTCGGCGCGGGGGACGTGCTCTGGGAGTTCACGTCCAACGACGACGCCGATCTCGGCTACAGCTTCAGCCGGCCCGTCATCGCCAAGCTGGAGAACGGGCGCTGGGCGGTGGTGTTCGGCAACGGCTACAACGATCCCAGCGGGGGAAGCGCCGACGGCCAGGCCGTGCTGTTCCTGCTCATGCTGAATAGCGACGGCACGATCTATGGCAGCCCCGTCAAGATCGCCACCGGCGCGGGCAGCGCCAGCAACCGCAACGGTCTGGCCACGCCGGTGATGGTCGACTTGAACGGCGACGGGCTGGCCGACCGGGCCTACGCCGGCGACCTGCAGGGCCATCTCTGGGCGTTCGATCTCTCGGACACGGACTCGTCCAACTGGACGGTCGCCTACAGCGGCAGCCCGCTGTTCACGGCGCGCAACGACAACGGCGACGTCCAGCCCATTACCACCCAGCCGATCGCCGTTGCCCACCCCACCATCGGCCTGACGGCGGATAACAATCCCGACATGATGGTGCTCTTCGGGACCGGCCAATACCTGACGAATGCGGACAAGTCGAGCAACAACGAGCAGACCTACTACGGGGTCTGGGACCGGGATGCGTCGGGGCTGGTGCGCTCCAACCTGCAGGAGCAGTCCTTCGTGAGCACCGACGCGTCAGGCAACCGGACCTCCACGAACAACGACATCGACTGGAGCACCGACAACAACACCAGCAGCGGCAAGTTCGGTTGGTATCTCGACCTGACGACCAGCAAGGAGCGGGTCATCTCCAACGCCACCCGTTACGGTGACTACGTGCTGTTCCCGAGCCAGGTCCCGGACGCGTCCGGCGCCTGCTCCGCCGGGGGTTCCGGCTATATCAACATCGTCCAGATCGCCAACGGCGGCCAGCCGCAGCAGCCGCTCTTCGACTGGGACGGCGACGGCGTCTACGATGACTCGGTCACCAGCCTGCACCGCTCGACCATGCCCCGCGACCTGAACCGCACGGGCGACCTGATCGTCGAGCTGGACAAGGACGGCAGCGGCGTGGGCGACGGAAGCGGCCCGGACGCCACGAGGGGCCGCGCGGTGGCCGGCTTCATGTCATGGGAAGAGCTGGTGCCCGGCCTCTGAGCACCGGGCTGAGCGGAGAGGAACACGGACCATGCGTATAAAGATGATACTGCCAGCGGTGCTGTTGGCACTTGCAAGCGGCATGGCGTTCGCGGGCACCGCCGCGACGCTCCCGCAGTCGTTCGACCATGTCGGCACCATCGACGCCGTCGACCTGGGGACGAACACGATCGTGGTCGGCGACGTCAGACTCAACCTCGCTCCCGACCTGCAGGTCTACGGGCCGCGCCAGGAGCAAATGAGCGCAGGTAGCCTGGCGAAGGGCCAGCAAGTCGGTCTCCAGATCGCTCGCGGCGGCGCCGGTGCCAAGACCGTCTACGAGATCTGGATCATTCCGCCTGGATCCGATCTCGAAAGCAATGGTACGGAGGACTAGCGGCATGTATGGCCTGAAGCGAACTCCACGAGCCCATCTCGGAAGCGGTGGGCCATACCGGCAACGGCCGGCTCCGTGGCCGGCCGTCCGGGGGTTCACGCTCATCGAGGTAATGATTGCCGTGGCCGTGGTGGCCATCATCGCCGCCATCGCCTATCCGTCCTACATCGACCAGGTGCAGAAGACGCGGCGGAGCGAGGCGTATTCGTTGATGAGCGGCATCATGCAGCAGGAAGAACGCTGGTTCACGCAGAACAACACCTACACCACGGACCTGAAGAACGACCTTGACTACACCAGCGATCCCATGGCATCGGACAACGGCTGGTACAACGTCCAGGCAGGGCAATGCGGGGGCACGGCGCTCACCCAATGCGTGCGGTTGACCGCAAAGGCGCAGAATCAGCAGACGGGCGATGAGTGTGCGCGCCTCGTGATGGACAGCACGGGCGCGCGCAGCGCCAACGCCAACCCCGGCGGCGGCGGCACCGACACCACCGACCAGTGCTGGTAGCGGCCCCGGGGGACGACGCCGGCAGGATCGCCGGCGACGCAGAGGCTTTGCATGTCGGGCCCCCCGCCTTCTATCATCCTCCCCGAGGAGCATAGCGCCCAGCAATAACCAGGGAAACGGAACGCATTCAGGCTCAGGGAGGAGCAGCGATGCGAGCACAGGGATTTACCCTCATAGAGCTGATGGTCGTGCTCGCGGTCAGCATCATCCTGCTGACCGTGGCCATTCCCACATTCTCCACCGTCATCGAGCAGCACGCCGTCCGGGACGCCCGCGACCGCCTCGTGCGCTCCATCCGGTTCACGCGCCTGTCCGCGGTGGATCAGGGGGAGCCGGTGTCCATCTGTGCGGCCGCGGACGGCACGTGCAGCGGCAACGGGCGCTGGGAAGCAGGGTGGATGGTTTTCGCCGACCCCAATGGGGACGGCGACTGTGAGGATGCCAACGGGGATGGGATCTGCGACGGCGATTCGGGACTCATCCTGAGAAGGTCGGCGATGTTCCGCGGATTTCACGGGACGATGCGCGGCAACTACTTCGTGCGCGATCATATTCGCTTCGACCCGCGCGGCTTCTCGTACCTGTCCAACGGCACCATCAGCGTCTGCCCCGACAACGACGCGCTGAGCCCGATCGGCCTCATCCTCTCGAACCCGGGCCGGGTAAGGGTCACCGCGGACACCGCGCTGCTGAGCTGCCCCTGAAACAGTGGGGGATCGTCACCCCAGGGGGATTTGCGCATCATCAGCGCAGCATCCGCCGACCCGTTGCAGTGGGGCCGCCGCGAGGCGGCGAAGGTTGGATCGCTAGGGGTGAAAGGCGACGCGGGCGGAAACGCTCATGCGGGCCTGCGCGTCTTGTCCCTGACTCGGCGCCGTTCTATGGAACGCATGAGGTCACGCGGCAGCGAGAAGACCACGTCCTCGGTATGTCCGGACTGCTCATCCGGCCGGGTGGCGCCCCACTGCTCCAGCGCCCGCACCACGTCCTGGACCAGGCTCTCCGGCGCCGAAGCGCCGGCGGTCAGGCCCACCCGGCGGGCATCCCGCACCCACGCATACTGCAGGTCTTCCGCGGTGTCGATCTGGTAGGCGGTGACGCCCATGCGCTCGGCCAGCTCGCGCAGACGCTTGGTATTGGAGCTGTTCTGGGAGCCGACCACAATCATCACATCCACCTGCCCCGCCAGGGTCTTCACCGCGTCCTGCCGGTTCTGGGTGGCATAGCAGATGTCGTCCTTGCGCGGCGCCTCGATGGCCGGAAAGCGGGCCCGCAGCGTGTCGATGATGCGGCCCGTGTCGTCCATGGACAGGGTGGTCTGGCTGACGAAGGCCAGATCCTGCGGATTCCTGGGCTCTAGGCGCTCCGCGTCCTCGGTGGTCTCCACCAGATAGATGGCGCCGCGGTCCGCACCCTCCCCGACATACTGGCCGATGGTGCCTTCCACCTCCGGGTGTCCCGCATGACCGATCAGGATCACTTCCCGGCCTTCCCGGGCATGCTTTTCCACCTCGATGTGCACCTTCGTCACCAGCGGGCACGTGGCGTCGAACACGTGCAGGCCCCGCTGCGCCGCCTGCTGCCGCACGGCCTGGGACACGCCATGGGCGCTGAAGATGACCGTGGCGCCGTCGGGCACCTCGTCAAGCTCTTCGACGAACATCGCGCCCTTGGCCCGCAGGTCGTCCACCACGGTCCGGTTGTGGACCACCTCGTGACGGACGTATATGGGAGACCCGAAAGCCTCCAGGGCCCGTTCGACAATGCTGATGGCACGGTCCACGCCGGCACAGAAGCCGCGGGGGTTGGCGAGCAATATCTCTTGCATGGATGCGATGTCAGGCCTGGTCAGGAGAATAACCTTGGGATTGTCTCATGAGCCGGGACCCGCCACCAAACCCGCAAGCGCGGGAAATTCGTAGGAGCGCCACAAGGCGCGATCGCTTCAATCATCTGCGTCCATCTGCGTTCATGTGCGGCTACTAGAAGCTCTTTGTTAGTCACCCGGCGAGAACAGCGAGCGCACGATGAGGATCGCCGCGCCCACGGTAATCGCGCTGTCGGCCACGTTGAAGGCCGGCCAGTGGTAGCTGCCGTAGTAGACGTCGACGAAGTCGATGACGTAGCCATGCACCAGCCGGTCGATCAGGTTGCCCAGCGCCCCGCCCATGATGAGGGCCAGGCCCGCCGACTGCCAGTCCAGCGGCCGCTCACGGCGCCAGAGCCAGGCGCCGACGCCGGCGCTGACTGCCAGCGCCAGGGCCGAGAAGAACCAGCGCTGCCAGCCGGACTGGTCGTGGAGAAAGCTGAACGCCGCGCCGCTGTTGTAGCTCAGGGTCAGGTTGATCAGCGGCAGCACGGTCAGGCGGACATAGGGATCCAGCCAGGCCTCCGCGGCCACCTTGGTCAGCTGGTCGGCGATCACCACCGCCGCGGCCAGCGCCAGGGCCAGCACGAACCCGCGACGGGTGGGGGCAGCCGCGCCGTGGTCAGGCAAACCGGCGGACCTCGCCCTCGCCCGCCACGTTGTCGATGCAGCGGCTGCACAGCTCCGGGTGCTCGGCGTTGCGGCCCACCTCGGGGCGCCGGTGCCAGCAGCGCACGCACTTGGGATGCTCGCTGCGCCGCACGCGCAGATAGACACGGCTGCCGTCGGCCAGGGTGGTTTCCAGGGCATCGTTCGGACGTTCCGCCTCGTCGTGAATGGCGGCGGAAGAGGTAATGAGCACGAAGCGCAGTTCGTCCTCCAGCCGGGCGAACAGCTCCACCAGCGGCGCCGGGCAGTAGATGTCCACCTCCGCCTCCAGGGTGGCTCCCAGCACGTCCACGTTGCGCAGGCGCTCGATTTCCTTGCTAACGGCGTCGCGCAGCCCCAGCACCTCGTCCCAGAAGCCGCGGTCGAACCGCTCGTCCTCCAGCGCGAACAGGCCGTCGTACCACTCCGCCAGCAGCACGCTCTCGACGCGGTCGCCGGGCAGATGCTGCCAGATCTCCTCGGCCGTGAAGCTCAGGATCGGCGCCAGCCAGCGCACCAGGGACTCGACGATGTGGTACATGGCCGTCTGGGCCGAGCGCCGGGCCAGGCTGTCGGCCTGGGTGGTGTACTGACGATCCTTGATCACGTCCAGGTAAAAGCCGCCCATGTCCAGGACGCAGAAGTTGTGCACCCGCTGGTAGACGTGGTGGAAATCGAACCGGCGGTAAGCGGCGCGCAGGTCCTCCTGCAGCAGATGCGCGCGGTCCACGGCCCAGCGGTCGAGGGCCAGCATGCGCTCTCGCGCCACCCGATGCGCCGACGGATCGAAGCCGTCCAGGTTACCGAGCAGGAAGCGGGCGGTATTGCGCAGCCGGCGGTAGGCATCAGCCGTGCGCTTGAGGATCTCGTCGGAGACGGCCATCTCGCCGCTGTAGTCGCTGGAGGCCACCCACAGGCGCAGGATGTCCGCGCCCAGGGTCTTCATGACCTTCTGCGGCGCGATCACGTTGCCCCGCGATTTGGACATCTTGCGGCCCTGGGCGTCCACGGTGAAGCCGTGGGTGAGCACGCCGTAGTAAGGCGGCCGGCCGTTCATCATCATGCCGGTGAGCAGCGACGACTGGAACCAGCCGCGGTACTGGTCGGAGCCCTCCAGGTACAGCTCGGCCGGATGATGCAGCTCCGTGCGGCGGCCCAGCACCGCGTAGTGGGTCACGCCGGAGTCGAACCAGACGTCGAGGATGTCCGTTACCTTGTCGTAGTCGCCGGCCTCGTCGCCCAGCAGGTCGGCAGGGTCCAGCTCGAACCAGGCGTCGATGCCGTGGGACTCCATGCGCCGCGCCACCGCCTCGATCAGCTCACCGGTGTTGGGATGCAGCTCGCCGCTGTCACGATGCACGAACACGGCAATGGGCACGCCCCAGTTGCGCTGGCGCGAGATGCACCACTCGGGCCGGCTGCGCAGCATGGCTTCCATGCGCGCCTCGCCCCAGCTCGGCGTCCAGCTCACGTGCCTGATGGCCTCCAGGGTGTGCTCGCGGATGTCGTGCACCTGCAGGTTGATGAACCACTGGGGCGTGGCACGGAAGATGATGGGCGACTTGTGGCGCCAGCAGTGCGGATAGCTGTGCTCGTAGCGGGCGTGATGCACCAGGGTGCCCCGCTCCCTGAGGGCCTCCACCACGCGGGGGTTGGCATCGAAGACGAGGTCCCCCGCGAACAGCGGCGTGTCCGGCTTGAAGCGGCCGTCGTCATCCACCGGGTTCTCCACGGGCAGATCGTAGCGCTGGCCCACGATGAAGTCGTCCACGCCATGCCCGGGGGCGGTGTGCACGGCGCCGGTGCCGGCATCGGTGGTCACGTGCTCGCCCAGGATCACCGGCACCCGCCGCTCGGACAGGAACGGGTGCTGGAGCTTCAGTGCCTCCAGGGTCGAGCCGCGGGCGCGCCCCAGGACAGTGTACTCGGTCACGCCGTAGCGGCCCAGGGCGGTCTCCAGCAATTCCTCGGCCAGCACCAGCACCTCCGGGCCACTACCCAGATCGAGCCGCACGGCCGCGTAGGTGAGATCCGGGTGCACGGCCACCGCCTGGTTGGCCGGCAGTGTCCACGGCGTGGTGGTCCAGATCACGAGCGCTGCGGGCAGGTTCTCGTCCACGCCGAAGGCCGCCAGCAGCCGCGCGGGGTCGACCGCGGCGAAACGCACGTCGATGGCGGGCGAGACGCGCTCGTCGTACTCCACCTCGGCCTCGGCCAGGGCGGAGCCGCAGTCCGAGCACCAGTACACCGGCTTGAAGCCGCGCCGCAGGTGGCCGCGGCCGATGATGTCGCCGAGGGCCCGGAGGATATCGGCCTCGGTCTGGTGGTTCATGGTGAGGTAGGGCTGATCCCAGTCGCCCAACACGCCCAGGCGCTGGAAGTCCTTCATCTGCCCCTTCACCTGCTCCCCGGCGAAGCGGCGGCAGGCGGCGCGGAATTCCGCCGCGGAGACCTTGTCGCCGGCACGCCCGATCTCCTGCTCCACCTTGTGTTCGATGGGCAGGCCGTGGCAGTCCCAGCCGGGCACGTAGGGCGCGTCGAAGCCCTCCAGGGTCCGCGACTTGACGATGATGTCCTTGAGGATCTTGTTGACCGCGTGACCGATGTGGATATCGCCGTTGGCATAGGGCGGCCCGTCATGAAGGACATAGCGGTCGCGGCCGGCGCGCGCCTCGCGCAGCCTGCCGTACAGCCCCATGGACTGCCAGCGCTGAAGGCGCTCCGGCTCCCGCTTGGCCAGGTTGCCGCGCATGGGGAACTCGGTGCGCGGCAGGTTGAGTGTGTCCTTGTAATCGCTCACTGCGGCCCTTCCAGTCGGTTCACAGGGTTCGGCGGTCCTGCTCGGCGTAGTACGAGCGAACCCGCGCCACGTCCTCCGCCATCTGCACCTTCAATGCATCCAGGGATTCGAAATGCTGCTCGTCACGCAGGCGGGCGTCGAACGCCACTTCCACGTGACGGCCGTAGAGCTCGCCGGAGAAATCCAGCAGAAAGCTCTCCAGCAGCGTATCGACACCGTTCACCGTCGGCCGGGTGCCCAGACTGGCCGCGGCCGGACGCATCCCGCCGTCGCCGAGCCCCACGCGGACGGCGAATACGCCGCGCAGGGGCGGCGGCCGGCCGTGGAAGGCGATATTGGCGGTCGGATAGCCCAGCTTTCGCCCGAGGGCCTCGCCGCGCACCACCCGGCCGCTGATGGCGTAGGGGCGCCCCAGCAACCGCCCGGCATGGTCCAGCTCACCAGCGGCCAGCGTCTCCCGCACGCGGGTGCTGCTGACCCGCTCGTCGGCGTGGCTCAGGGTCGGCATCTGCTCGATCCCGAAACCGTATATTTCGGCCATCTGCGCCAACATCGCGAAATCGCCCCGGCGCTGCCGGCCGAAGCGGAAATCGTCGCCCACCAGCAGATGGCGTACGCCGAGCCCACGCACCAGGATGTCCTCGACAAACGCCTCGGGCTCCATGTCGGCGAGCCTGCGCCGGAAGCGCAGGCACAGCAGAAGGTCGACCTCATGAGCCTGCAGCAGCCGGCATTTGTCACGCAACCGGGTGAGCCGGGCCGGCGCCCTGTCCGGCGCCAGAAACTCCAGCGGATGCGGCTCGAATGTTATCACGGCCAGCGGCGCGCCCAGAGCTTGGGCGCGCTCCCGCAGCCTGGAGAGCATCGCCTGATGGCCCAGGTGGACGCCGTCGAAATTGCCGATGGTGGCAACCACCCCGCGGTGTCGGGCTCCCAGACTGTACGAACCGCGAACCAGCTCCATGAACGTGGCTACCATGCACCCGCAAAAGCGCCGAGTATACTGTACTCCAGGTGGTTACCTCCACGGCCTCGGCGGTCTCAGCCGCCGGGCTCCCGCACGCTCGACAGCCGCCAGCCGAGCACCATCAGGGTCACGAAATAGCTCCCGCCGCCGCCCGCCACCACCAGCGCCAGCATGCCGACCCGATCCCAGAGCGGCGCCGCCGTCCAGGCCGGCAGGTTGACGGCGGGCCACAGCAGCACGGCCGCCATGGCGATGCACCCCGCACCCACCTGCGCCCACAGCCGTCCCCAGCCGGAGCGGGGCACATACACGCCGCGCCGGCGCAGGCCGGAATACAGCAGCACCGCATTCAAGGTCTGGGCCAGCGCCGTGGCCAGGGCCACCGCCGCGTGGGCCACGCCCGTATGCAGCAGCGCCAGCACCGAGGAGGTGCTGAGCACCATGTTCGTGAGCATCGCGGCCGCGGCGTACTTCACCGGTGTCCGGGTGTCCTGGCGGGCGAAGAACCCGGGAGCCAGCACCTTCACGAGAATAAACCCTGCCAGGCCCACGGCGTAGCCCGCCAGGCTGAGCATGGCCTTGTGCACGTCGTTGACGGTGAAGTCGCCGTGCTGGAACAGCGTGCTCAGGATCGGCCCCGAGAGCATGATCAGCGCGACCGTCGCCGGCGCCGCGATCAGCAGCACCCAGCGCAGCGCCCAGTCCATGGTGTCCGAGAAACCCTCCGCGCTGCGCTCGGCATGATGGCCCGACAGCCGCGGCAGGATCACCGTGCCGATGGCCACCCCGAACACGCCCAGGGGAAATTCCACCAGCCGATCGGAGAAATACAGCCAGCTGACGCTGCCCGTGATCAGGAAGGAAGCCAGGATGGTGTCCACCAACAGGTTGACCTGAGCCACGGACGAGCCGAACAGGGCGGGGCCCATGAGGCGCAGGATTCGCTGCACGCCGGGATCCTTCCAGCGCGGCACCGGAAAGGCGAGCATCCGGATCCGGGCCAGGAAGGGCAGCTGCAGTAGCAGCTGCGCCACCCCGGCGGCGGCCACGGCCACCGCCAGCGCCTTGACCGGGGACTCGAACACCACCCCGCCCCACAGCGCGGCGGCGATCAGCAGGATGTTCAGCAGCACCGGCGCCACCGCCGGCGGGCCGAACCGCCCATAGGTGTTCAGCACCCCGCCGGCGCAGGCGGTGAGCGATATCAGCAGCAGGTACGGGAAGGTCCAGCGCAGCAGCTCTGTAGCCAGCGCGTGCTTGGCGGGATCGCCGGAGAAGCCGGGGGCGAAGACCGTGATGACCCAGGAGGCGCCCAGCACGCCCAGCACGGTCAGCACCGTGAGCACCGCAGCCAAAGCCCCCGATGCGTGGCGCACCAGTGCCCGCACCCGCGCTTCGTCCTCGTTGGCCTTGACCTCCGAGAGCACCGGTACCAGCGCCTGGGAAAAGGCGCCTTCGGCAAACAGCCGGCGCATGAAGTTCGGGATCTTGAAGGCCACGAAGAATGCGTCCGTGGCCAGCCCCGGCCCCAGCGCCGCCAGCGCCACGTCCCGCACCAGCCCCAGCACCCGAGAGACCAGCGTCAGGGAGCCGAAGGTGAATACCGATCTGAACAGTCCCGACTGCTTCAAGCGGACCTCCTTGAAGACGCCCCCCGGCACGGGGCGAGCCGGCACTGTAACCGTTTGCCTGCCGCCAAGAAACTCTCCGGCCGCGGCGGCATGGCCGGCACCGCCGCGCCGGGGTTCCGGCAGGATACTCATCCGCCGCATACGGAAGCTGCCGACGCGGTTGACAAATCCACGGCGACGAGGCATATTCCGTGCCCTTTGAAGTTCCCGGCTTCCGCGAGGAGAGCAACCTTGGCGAATTCACCATCCGCTGCAAAGCGTGCCCGTCAGGCGGAACAGCGTCGCCGCCACAACCAGTCGCGCCGCTCCATGATGCGGACCTATATCAAGAAGGTCGAGCGCGCGATCAGCGCGGGCAAGAAGGACGAGGCCACCGCCGCCTACCAGGCTGCCGTGCCGATCATCGACCGCATGGCCGGCAAGGGCCTGATCCACAAGAACAAGGCGGCGCGCCACAAGAGCCGGCTGAACAACCGTATCCGCGGCCTGCAGGGCTGAGCGGCGAACGCCGCAGGATTCGAGGCCGGTGTCCTTCGGGGCACCGGCCTTTTTCGTTGGCGGTCCGCCGCGTCCCGACGAGCGCCGCCCTGTTCAACCGCGAGGGCGACTACCCGGCCGCCGCGCCGGTAACCACCAGATTGTCGCGGTGGATCAGCTCCGGCTCGTCGACGAAGCCCAGCAGCGGCTCGATCTGCTGACTGGGGTGTCCCGCTATGCGCCTGGCGTCGTCGGCACCGTAGTTGACCAGCCCGCGGGCCACCTCCCGGCCCCGGGCATCCAGGCACGCCACCAGCTCCCCGCGCGAGAACGAGCCCTCCACGGCAGCCACCCCCACCGGCAGCAGGCTGCGCCCGGATGTCCGCAGGGAACGCACCGCGCCGTCGTCCAGCCACAGCCGGCCCCGGACCTGCAGATGGTTGGCGAGCCACTGCTTGCGCGCGGCCAGCCGTTCGCTGGCCGGGCGCAGCAGCGTGCCCACCCGCGCGCCGGCTCGGATGTCCAGGAGCACGCGGCCGCCCCGCCCCGACGCGATCACCGTCGCCGCACCGGAGCGGGCGGCGCGCCCGGCCGCCTGGACTTTGGCGCGCATGCCGCCGCTGCCCAGCACCCCGGGCGCATCCGAGCACATGGCCTCCAGCCGGGCATCGTCAGCGTAGGCCTCGTGGATCAGCTCCGCATCCGGCTTCATGCGCGGATCGGCCTCGTAGAGGCCTTCCTGGTCGGTGAGGACGACCAGCAGGTCCGCCTCCACCAGGTTCGCCACCAGCGCCGCCAGGCTGTCGTTGTCGCCGAAGCGGATCTCCTCGGTGGCCACCGTGTCGTTCTCGTTGACGATGGGGACCACGTCCAGATCCAGCAGCGCACGCAGGGTGCTGCGGGCGTTGAGGTAGCGCTGGCGGTGGGCGAGGTCGTCATGGGTGAGCAGAATCTGCGCCGTATGCAGCCCGTAGCGCTGGAAAGCGGCCTCATAGGCCTGCACCAGCCCCATCTGCCCTACCGACGCCGCCGCCTGCAGCTGGTACAGCGCCCGCGGACGGCGGTGCCACTTCAGCCGCTGCATGCCTTCCGCCACGGCGCCGGAGGAGACCAGGGTCACCCGTACGCCGGCTTCCCGCAGGGCGGCGATCTGCCCGGCCCAGGAGGCGATGCGCTCGTGGTCGAGCCCCCTGCCCTCGTCGGTCACCAGGGCGCTGCCGACCTTGACCACCCAGTGCCGGCCATTGCCCAGGAAGCTGCGATCGCTGATGTCCGACACGGCGCCTACTCCTGCACGGGCTCACTGGACGCGCCCGCCTCGCGCTGCGCCTCCAGATAACGCATTATCGCCTGGACGAGCTCCCGGGTGCCCTCGCCGGTGCTCGCCGACACCGCGAACCAGGGCCCCTCCCAGTCCAGGTCCTCCAGCAGATTCGATATCAGGCGCTCCCGATCCTCGCCGAGCAGCAGGTCGATCTTGTTGAGCACCAGCCAACGGGGCTTGCCGGCCAGCTGTTCGCTGTACTTGGCGAGCTCATGCGCGACCGCCCGGACCTGCTGCGCCGGCGTGGACTCGCCCTCGGCAGGCAGGAGGTCCACTACGTGCAGCAGCAGCCCCGTGCGGGAGAGGTGCTTCAGGAAGCGGATGCCGAGCCCGGCACCTTCCGCCGCGCCCTCGATGAGCCCGGGAATGTCCGCGACGACGAAGCTGCGGTCCGCCTCTACGCGCACGACGCCCAGGCTGGGATACAACGTGGTGAAAGGATAGTCGGCCACGCGCGGCCGTGCCGCCGAGACGGCGCGGATCAGCGTTGACTTGCCGGCATTGGGCATGCCCAGCAGGCCCACGTCGGCCAGCACCTTCAGCTCCAGATGCAGCTCGCGCCGCTCGCCGTCCGTGCCGGAGGTCGCCCGACGCGGCGCGCGGTTGGTGGAGCTCTTGAAGTGCATGTTGCCGAGGCCGCCGCGGCCGCCCCGGGCCACTACCAGGCGCTCTCCCGGCTCGGTCAGGTCGCCAATCAGCTCGCCGGTCTCGGCATCACTGACCTGCACACCCACAGGGACGCGGATGACGAGATCCTCGCTGCTCTTCCCCGTGCACTGCCGGCCGGAACCGTTCTCGCCGCGCTGCGCCTGGAATCGGCGGCTGTGGCGAAAATCCGCCAGGGTATTGAGCCCGGACTCGGCTTCGAGCACCACGCTGCCACCGCGACCGCCGTCGCCGCCGTCGGGCCCGCCCTTGGGAATATATTTCTCGCGCCGGAAGCTGACGCAGCCGTCCCCGCCGTCTCCGGCGTCTACGGTGATAGTGGCTTCGTCGACGAACTTCATGGCGCTCACACAAAAAAGCCCCGTTGATACGGGGCTTTGTTCAATCCTTTTTTACGACCCCGTCACTCGGCGGGCTGGACGCTCACGAAGCGCCGGTTCTGCGGACCGCGGCGCTGGAACACGACCTCGCCGTCCACCTTCGCATACAGCGTGAAATCGTTGCCCTGACCGACGTTTTCGCCGGCATGGAAGGTGGTGCCGCGCTGCCGAACGATGATGCCGCCGGCGCTCACGCGCTGGCCGCCGAAGCGCTTTACGCCCAGGCGCTTCGATACGGAATCACGACCGTTGCGGGTGCTGCCGCCTGCCTTCTTGTGTGCCATGGCTCAAACCCTCTGCGTCGCCGGCTCAGGCACTGATGCCGGTGATCTTGACCTCGGTGAAATGCTGCCGGTGACCGTGCTTGCGGTGGTAGTTCTTGCGCCGCTTGAACTTGATCACCTCGATCTTCCGGTCGCGACCGTGACGGACCACCTCGGCGGAAACCTTGCCGCCGTCCACGGTCGGCGCGCCCACCGTCACCTTGTCACCGTCCGCGACCAGCAGCACTTCGTTGAAATCGTAAGCGGCGCCCTCGCTGGCGTCCAACTTCTCCACCCGAAGCACGTCCCCTTCGGAAACGCGATACTGCTTGCCGCCGCTCTTGATCACCGCGTACATGAATGATTCTCCACATCGTATTGGGAGCGGATAAGGCGCGGAATTGTAGCCTCGGCGGCGACGGCGGTCAAATGCCGGCGCGGCGGTGGCTGCTTGACACCCCCGGGGGGTCACCCTAGCATTCCGGGGTTCGTCACACAGCCGGCATTCTCTCCATGGATCTCGAATCAATCCGGGCCAGCGTCAAACAGGACATGGAGGCGGTCAACCGCCTGATCCAGGACCGGCTGAGCTCCGATGTCGCCCTGATCAACCAGCTTGGTGCCTATATCATCAACAGTGGCGGCAAGCGCCTGCGGCCGCTGCTGGTGCTGTTGGCCGCCCGGGCGGCGGGCCACCAGGACACGCGGCACCTGCCGCTGGCCGCCATCATCGAGTTCATCCACACCGCCACCCTGCTGCACGACGACGTGGTGGACGACTCCCAGCTGCGCCGCGGCAAGGAAACGGCCAACCACGTCTGGGGCAACGAGGCGAGCGTGCTGGTGGGGGACTTCCTCTACTCGCGCGCCTTCGAAATGATGGTGGAGCTGGAGAGCATGGCCATCATGGACGTGATGTCGCACACCACCAACACGATCGCCGAAGGCGAGGTCATGCAGCTCCTCAACTGTCACGATCCGGACGTGACGGAGCAGCAGTATCGCGAGGTCATCTACCGGAAGACCGCCACCCTGTTCGAGGCCGGCTGCCGCTGCGCGGCCCTGCTCGCCGGCGCGCCGGAAGCGGTTACCGGGGCCCTGGCCACCTACGGCCGGCACCTGGGCAATGCCTTCCAGCTGGTGGACGATGCGCTGGACTACTGCGGCGATGCCGGCGAGACCGGCAAAAACCTGGGCGACGACCTGGCGGAAGGCAAACCCACGCTGCCCCTGATCCATGCACTGCGGGAATCGCCCGAGAGCACCGCGGCCATCATCAGAGAGGCAGTGGAGCGCGGCGGGCTGGGCAACGTCTCGGCGATCCAGCACGCGATTGAAAAGACCGGCGCCATTGCCTATACTCGCCGCGCTGCGGAGCAGGAGGCCGACCAAGCACTCGCCGCCCTTCAGGCGCTTCCCGCCAGTGAGTTCAGCGAGGCACTGGACGGCTTGGTCCGCTTCGCCGTCGACCGCAGCTACTGACGGTCGGCGATCAACAGTCGGGGTGTAGCTCAGCTTGGTAGAGCACTGTCTTCGGGAGGCAGGAGTCGCTGGTTCGAATCCAGTCACCCCGACCATT
>Ga0102944_1000252_pt1 | contig 43823 bp, 36 predicted proteins | sample SalPonD_shore_MG_FD_78172 | JGI IMG/M metagenome (GOLD analysis project Ga0102944, IMG submission 78172) | Salt pond soil microbial communities from South San Francisco under conditions of wetland restoration - Salt Pond MetaG... | ecosystem: Environmental > Aquatic > Marine > Intertidal zone >... | reverse complement strand
GAGGAGCTCGAGGACGAGATCGACTGGGAGGAGATCCTCCTGGACGGCTTCGACGCGGGCGGGCGCAAGGCCGAGTACGAGGAGAAGGAGTACTACAGGCCCACGCCCTCCACCAGCGAGGACCTCTGGGACCACCTCCGCGACCAGCTCAAGCTCCTTCCGGTCAACGAGCGGGAGATGCTCCTGGGCGAGGAGATCATCGGCAACATCGACCGGGACGGGTTCCTGACCTGCTCGATCGGGGAGGTCGTCGAGGGCGTCAACGACTTCCTCCTGAACACCGACAACGACTTCTGGGACGGCTACGATCCCTATTCGGAGGAGGACGCGCGTCGCGCCCTCGAGGTCGTGCAGGGGTTCGATCCGCCCGGCGTGGGCGCCCGGGACCTGCGCGAGTGTCTGCTCCTCCAGCTCCGGTCTCGGGACGAGAGCGACACGCTCGCCTACCGGATCGTCCGGGACCACTTCGAGGAGCTCGTGAACCACCGGTGGAGCGAGCTCTCCAAGGAGCACGGCATCTCGGCGCAGGAGGTGCAGTCGGCGGCCGACCACATCTCCAAGCTGGATCCGAAGCCGGGGCTCAAGTACGCGGACACGGGGGACGACTACGTGGTCCCCGACCTCATCGTCGAGAAGATCGACGGGGACTACTACGTCTTCCACAACGACACGTCGCTCCCGCGCCTGCGCCTGTCTCGCGCCTACCGGGAGGTCGCCAAGGACAAGAGCAAGTTCCAGGGCGACAACAAGGCCTTCATCTCCAAGAAGCTCAACAGCGCCCAGTGGATGATCCAGGCCATCGAGCAGCGCCGGCAGACGATGCTCAAGGTCATGAACTTCATCGTCGACCGGCAGCGCGAGTTCTTCGAGAAGGGCGTCGAGCACCTCAGACCCCTCACGCTGCGGGAGGTGGCCGAGCACATCGACATGCACGAGTCCACGGTCTCGCGCGTGACGAACGAGAAGTACGCGCAGACGCCCCGCGGCGTGCTGCCGCTCAAGTACTTCTTCTCGAGCGGCCTCTCGACCGACTACGGCGAGGACGTCTCCGCCCGCGGCGTGCGGGCCAAGATCGAGAAGCTGGTCCAGGAGGAGGACCCGCACGATCCGCTGACCGACCAGTCGATCGTCGACGAGCTCAAGGAGGAGGGCGTCCAGATCGCGCGGCGGACCGTGGCCAAGTACCGGGACCAGCTGGGGATCCTCTCGGCGCGCATGCGCAAGAGGGTATGAGCCGCGAACCCGCCCCGGACGCCGCCGCGGTGTCCGGACCGCCCCCCCACGTCTCCATCCTCGTCCCGGCCCTCGACGAAGCTCCCAACATGCCCGACCTGTTCGGAGAGATCGGGGCCATGCTCTCCGAGAGCGGTCTCGACGCCGAGGTCGTGCTCGTGGACGACGGCTCGGACGACGGGACGCTGGAGGCGGCGCGCCGGGCGGCCCGCGAGGCGGGCGTGGAGCGGACGAGGCTCCTCCGCCACCGCCGGAACCGCGGCAAGACGGACGCCCTCCTGACCGGCGCCCGCGCGGCCCGGGGCGAGATCCTCGTCCTGTTCGACGCCGACCTCCAGCACGCCCCCTCCGAGATCCCGCGCTTCGTCCGGAAGGTGGACGACGGCTGGGACATGGTGGTGGGCCGCAAGGTGGGCCGGTACGAGAAGCGCTTCGTGTCCGGAATCTACAACTGGCTGGCCCGCAAGATCTTCAGGGTGCCGGTGCACGACCTGAACGCCATGAAGGCGTTCCGGCGGGACGTCCTGGACGACCTCCGGCTCCGGAGCGACTGGCACCGGTACCTGGTCGTGCTGGCGCACGCGCGCGGGTACGCGGTGACCGAGATCGAGGTGGACCTCCACCCGCGCCGGCACGGGATCTCCAAGTACTCGGGGAGGAGCCGGATCGTGGTGGGGGTGCTGGACCTGGTCTCGGTGTGGTTCCAGCTGGTGTTCAGCCGGCGGCCGATGCTCCTGTTCGGGGTGACCGGGCTCTTCCTGGTCGGAGCCGGGACGGTGGTGGGGCTGATAGCTCTCTACCTCAGGTTCGTGCTGCGGGCCGGCTACCGCCCGCTCCTCACGCTGGTGCTGCTGCTCATGGTGGTGGGGGTCCTCCTGTTCGCCATCGGCTTCCTGGCCGAGCTCATCGCCTCCCTGAGGGGCGAGGTGGACGACCTCCGCCAGCGGCTTGAGGACCGGCCGTGAGGCACGGCCGGCCCGGAGCGGCCCGGGCCGCGTGACGGGGGAGGGCGTCCCCGCGCCGGGCCGGGAGCGCGTGTGGGGCCTCTCGGCCCGCGCCTGGCTGGCCGCGGCCTGCGGTCTCCACGTGGCGCTCGGCCTCCTCCTGTACGAGCCCACCCTGTTCCCCGGCGGGGACAACGCCGGGTACATGATCCTGGGGAAGGCGCTCCGCACCTTCTCGGGCTACCGCGACCTCTACCTCCCGGGCGCGCCGCTCCACGCCAAGTATCCTCCGTTCTATCCGCTCGTGCTGGCTGTCCTGGGATGGGTGGGCGGCCTCCAGCTCTTCAAGCTCGCCTCCCTCGCGCTCACCACGGCGGCCGTGGCCCTCACCGGGCTCCTGGGCCGCCGGTGGCTCGGGGCGCGCCTCGGGGCGGCGGCGGCCCTGGTGGTGGCCGTGAACCCCGTGCTCCTCGAGTACGGGCACTACGTCCTCTCGGAGGCGCCCTTCGTGGCGCTCGTCCTCGTGTCGCTGTGGGCGCTGGAGGAGGGGAGCCCGTGGCCGGCGTGGGTGGGGCTCGCGGCGGCCGCCGCGGCCTTCCTCACGCGCACGGCGGGTCTGCCGCTCCTGGCCGCGGCGGTGCTCGCGCCCGCGGCGGCCCGGCGCTGGCGCCAGGCGGCCGTGGCCGCCGCGGTGGCGCTGGCCGCCGCCGGGGGCTGGGCGGCGTGGCAGCACGTGGCGGCGCCCGAGCAGGCGGGCTACCTCCGCCAGCTCGTCCTCGTGAACCCCTACGCGCCCGGCCGGGGGACGGTGGGGGCGGCGGGCCTCCTCGTGCGGGGCGCCCGCAACGCCTGGAGCTACGTTTCCGAGGTCCTCCCGGGCTCGCTCACCGGCGGGCCGGCCGGCTCGGCCGTCCCGGGCGCCGGGAGCGGGCTCCTGACGGCGGCCGGGCTCGCCGTCGCCGCGCTGGCGCTCGTCGGGTGGATCCGGAGGGCCGTCGAGCGCATCGGGGTGGCCGAGATCTTCGCGGTGGCGTACGCGGCGCTCGTCGCTCTGTGGCCGTCGGTGTGGACGGACCGGCGCTTCCTCCTCCCCCTCCTCCCGCTCGTCCTCCTCTACGTCCTGGCCGGCGGGAGGACGCTGGCGGAGGCGGCGGCGGGCCGGGTCGCCGGGGCCGGCGCCGGCTTCCGGGCGTGGCTCGGAGCCGCGACCACCGCCGTCGCGATCGGGACGGCGGGCCTGGCCTACGTGGGCTCGACCGCGCCCGGACGGGTCGAGTGCGTCGCCGCCTACCGGTCCGGGACCCCGTGCGAGCCCCCGGCGCTGGCCAGCTTCTTCGAGGCGGCCCGCTGGGCGAGGGAGGGGACCCAGGAGGACGCGATCATCGCCAACCGGAAGCCGAGGCTGTTCTACCTGGTCTCGAACCGGCGAGGGGACGTCTACCGCTTCACGACGGACGCCGGGCTCCTCCTCCGGGGCCTGGACGACATGGGGGCGAGCTACGTGGTCGTCGACCAGCTCTCCGGCACGACGGCCCGCTACCTCCTCCCGGCGGTCCGGGCCCACGCCGACCGCTTCGCCGTGGTCCACCGGGGCGGGAGCCCGCCCACCTGGGTCCTCGCCTACCGTCCTCCGCCGGACACCGCGCTGCGGTGAGGGTCCTCCACGTGGTCACCGCCTTCCCGCGGTGGCCGGGCGACGTCATCACCCCCTGGATGGTCGAGCTCGTGCGGCGCTCCCGCGAGCGGGGGCTGGACGCGGAGGTCCTGGCCCCGGCCTACCGGGGCGGAGGGGCGCGCGAGGTCGAAGGGATCCCCGTCCGGCGCTTTCGCTACGCCCCGGCCGCCTGGGAGACCCTCACCCACGACGAGACGGTCCCGGACCGGGTGGGACGCTCCCCGGCGTACGCCGCGCTCGTCCCCCTCTACCTGGCCGGCGGGGTGCTCGCGGGCTGGCGCGCGGGAGGCGAGCGGCCGGACGTGGTCCACGTCCACTGGCCGATGCCGCACGCGCTGTTCGGGGCGGCGGCCCGCGCCGCCTCGGGGGGACGGACGGCCCTCGTGTGCAGCTTCTACTCGGTCGAGCTCACCTGGGTCTCGCGCCGGCTCCGTCCCCTCGTGCCCTTCCTGCGCTGGACGGCCCGCACGGCCGACGCCGTGACCGCGATCTCGCGCTCGACGGCGGCCATGGTGCGGGAGCTGGCGGACGTCGAGCCCCGCGTGGTCCCCTTCGCCGCCGCGGCGGGGGACGGCGGGGAGGCGGGGCCGGAGCGGGAGGGCGAGCGGGAGCCCGGCCACGGGTGGGGCGGAGAGAGGCCGCCGCTGTCGGGCGGGCCGGAGGAGCCCCTGCGGCTCCTGTTCGTGGGCCGCCTGGTGGAGCGGAAGGGGGTCGAGCACCTGGTCCGGGCGCTCCCCCGCGTCCGCCGGGAGCGGCCGGCCGAGCTCACGGTGGTGGGGGAGGGGGAGTGGGAGCCCGTGATCCGCGAGGCGGCGCGCGAGGCGGGGGTCGAGGTGCACGTCCGGCTCACCGGGTACGTGGACCGCCCCACCCTCGAGCGCCTCTACCGGGAGGCCGACCTGTTCGTGCTCCCGGCCGTGGTCGATCGGAAGGGCGACACCGAGGGGCTCGGCGTCGTCCTCCTCGAGGCGATGCGCGCCGGGCGGCCGGTGATCGCCTCGCGAGTGGGAGGGATCCCGGATATCGTTGAGCACGAGCGGAGCGGCTGGCTCGTGCCGCCCGCCGAGCCCGGGGCCCTGGCCGGCGCGATCCTGGGCGCCGCCCGTGACCCCGGCGCGGCGCGCGCCGTGGCCGAGGAGGGCCGGAGGCGGGCCACCGAGGAGTTCTCGTGGGACGCGATCCTGGACGGCCTCGAGGCGGCCTACGAGGCGGCCGTGACCGCGCGCAGGGGGGACGGACGGCGATGACGGCGGCGCACGCAGGGGGAGACGAGGCGTGATCGAGGAGGCGAGCGCGTGACGGACCGGAAGGTCCGCGGGGCGGGGAAGGGCGGCGGCGAGGCCGGACGTGCCGTGGAGGGGCCCGGCGCGGGCGGCTGGTGGGAGGCCCTGCGCGCCGCGGGACCGGGCCCCCTCGCGTTCGCCTGCGCCTGCGCGGCCCTGGCGCTGGCCTTCTTCGCCGGCTTCGTCTTCCACCCCGGCCGCATGCTGTTCGGCACCGACATGCTGAGCCAGGCCTACCAGATGCGGGATTTCGCGGTCCAGGAGATCCGGGCGGGCCGCGGCCTCCCGCTGTGGAATCCGTTCGTGTACGGCGGCCAGCCCTTCCTGGGCGTCCTTCCCGGCCCGGCCTTCTACCCCTCGAGCCTCCTCTACCTGGTCATGCCGTTGTGGCGCGCCATCGGCTGGACGTTCGTGCTGCACGTGGCGCTGGCGGGCGTGCTGGCCTACTGGGCGGCCCGGACCCTGGACCTGGGCCGGTGGGCGAGCGCGATCGCGGGCCTGGCCTTCATGTTCGGCGGGTGGTTCATGGCCAACCTGTACGGGGGCCACGACGGGCGGATGTTCGCCGCCGCCCTGCTCCCGGCGGTCTTCGCCCTTCTCGAGCGCGGCATCCGGTCGGGGCGGCTCGCGCCCTTCCTGGCGATGGGGATCGTGGTGGCGCTCCAGATCTTCACGCCCCACGTACAGGTCATGTACTACGGGGCGCTCCTCGTCCTGCTGTACGGGATCCTCCGGACGTTCCTGGTGAGCGCGGACGGGAAGGGCGCGGCCGGCCCGGAGGACCGGGCGCCCTCGCGCCTCCTCCGCCTGGCGGGCTTCACGGCGGCGGGCTTCGTCGTGGCGGCGCTCGTCGGATCGATCCAGCTCCTCCCGACGCTGGACCTCATGCGCCACGCCGTGCGGGGCGGGGGACAGAGCGGGTACGCGTTCGCCTCCTCGTGGGCGCTGCCGCCGCAGGAGGTGTCCGACCTCTTCCTCCCCGACCTCATCGGCTCCCTGCAGACGTACTGGGGGAGCAACCCGTTCAAGCTGAACACGGTCTACCTGGGGGCGGTCCCGCTGGCCCTGGCCGTGATCGGCGTGGCCGGGGCGCGGCGCCGGGACCGGCGGGCTTGGATCCTGGCGGGCGTCGGGCTCCTGGGCCTGCTGTTCACCCTGGGCGCCGCGACGCCGGTGCACCGGATGGCCTACGCGATCGTTCCGTTCGTGAAGAAGTTCCGGGCCCCGTCCCTCATGTTCCCGCCCGTGGCGCTCGTGGCGGCCCTCCTGGCCGGGATCGGCGCCCAGCGGGTGCTGGACGCCCGCGGGGAGGGCGAGGTCGGCGGCGGGGAGCCGGACGCGGACGGCCTCCCGTGGACCTGGATCTGGGTGGCCTCGGCGCCCTTCCTCCTCCTGGCGCTCGCGGCGACCCTCTCCCCGCACGGCCTCCTCCGCTGGGTGGGAAGCGCCTGGTTCCCGGCCGGCTACTCGCGGCAGCCGCCGCAGGGGTTGGCCGGAGCGCTCCGGGCCACCGGGCTCGTCGTCCTCGTCCTGTGGTCGGGCACGCTGGCTCTGGGCCAGGCGATCGCGGCGCGGCGCGTCCCGCGCTGGACGCTGGCCGTGCTGGCCGTGCTCCTGGTCGCGGACCTGTGGCGCGTGGACGCCCGTTTCGAGCGCACGGTCGCCGCGCAGGACTACCTGAGGCCCGCGCCCCTCGTCACGCACATGGAGGAGGTCCTGCGGCCCGGGGAGCGGGTGTGGCCGCTGGGGAACAGCTTCGGGCCCAACGACCTCATGCTGTACCGCATCCCGGCCGTGACCGGGATGCAGAACTTCCGGCTGGTGTGGTACGAGCGGCTGGTGGGCGGCACCCAGCGCTACGAGAACCTCCTCCGCGACCCGGCGCTGTGGCCGATGCTGGATCTCCGCCTGGTCGCGGTGCCCCGGGCGCTTCGGACCCCGCTCCTCGTGCCCGACACGACCGCCGGCCAGGTGCGGCTCTACGACGTCGCGGGGAGCCTCGAGCGGCCGCACGCCTTCTTCCCGGCGGCCGTGCGGACCGCCCCGGACACCGCCGCGGCCACCCGGGCCACCCTCGCCGTGGGCGACCCGGCCGACACCGCGGTCGTCGAGCTCCCGGCGGGGGCCGGCGGCGGCGCGCCGGCGGCGGGGCGGGGGAGCGCCCGCCTCGAGACCTGGCACCCGGACGAGGTCACGCTCCGGGTGGACGCCGAGCGCGCCGGGCTCCTGTTCGTGAGCGAGGTGTGGCACCCGAACTGGCACGCCTACGTGGACGGGAGCGAGGTGCCGGTGTACCGGACGGACGTGGCGTTCCGGGGCGTCGAGGTGCCCGCGGGGAGCCACACCGTGCGGTTCGTCTACCGCTCGTCGGCGCTGGGCGTGGCGAAGTGGCTGGCGGGCCTCACGCTCCTGGTCGTGATGGCGGCCCTGGGGTGGCTCGGCTGGCGGTCCCGGTCCGGGACGTGAGCCGCTCCCGGTGGGGCCGGATCCTCACCGGCCTCTTCATCCTGGCCGCGGTGACCTTCGCGGTGCTCGTGGTCCACCGGCAGTGGGGCCAGCTCTCCGGCCTCCGGGGCGGGGAAGGGCCCGCCTTCAGGCTGGTCCCCGGGTGGCTGGCCCTGGCGCTCGCCCTGGCCACCGTCAACCTGGGCTGGATGGGCGCGGTGTGGGTCCACCTGTACCGGTCGGTGGGCGGGGAGCTGAGCTACCGGCGGGGGATCGCCGTGTGGATCACCACGAACATGGGCCGCTACATCCCCGGGAAGGTGTGGCAGCTGTCGGGGCTCGCCCTCCACCTGCGGAGGACCGGCGGCTCCGGGGCGCTGGCCCTCTCGGCGTCGCTCGTCTACCAGGTGGTCATCCTCCTCACCGGGGCGGTGGTCGCCGCCTCGATCCTCGGAGGACGCCTCGCCTCGCTCTCGGTGGGGAATCCGCTCCTGTGGGTGGGCGGGCTCGCGGCCCTGGCCCTCCTCCTCCACCCGGCCTTCCTCCGTCGGGCCACGCGCGTGGCGGCCCGCCTCACCCGAGAGGAGGCTGAGGACGCGGGCACGGGCGTCCCCGGCGGCCGGGACCTGGCCGTGGCGGGGGCGGCCCTCCTGGTCTCGTGGGGCATCTACGGACTGGGCTTCTGGTGTCTCACCCGCGGGCTGTGGTCCCGGTCCCCGGTCTCGCCGGCCTCGGCCACCGGCACCTTCGCGGCGGCCTACGTGGTGGGCTACGCGGTGCTGCTGGCCCCGGGAGGCCTCGTGGTGAGGGAGGGGGCGATGACGGCGCTCCTGGCCGCGCTCTCGCCTCTCGGTACGGGCGCGGCGGCGGCCACGGCCGTCGCGGCCCGTGTGTGGACCGTGGCCAGCGAGCTGGTCGGACTCCTCGCCAGCGCCGGGGCGGCACGCGCCGGGGGCTCGCCGGGGCCCCGGACGGGTACGCCGGCACCGGGCGACGGACGAGGAGAGGGGCCCTCGGCAGACGGGGAGGACGGGGGAACATGAGTGGAGCGGGCGGGCGCGGGGCGGACGGCCGGGGGCGCCGGAGCAGGGCCCTCGTCATCCTCCCCACCTACAACGAGGTCGAGAACCTGGGCGCGATCGTCCCGGCCATCCTGGCCGCCGACGAGCGGCTGGACATCCTGGTCGTCGACGACGACTCCCCGGACGGGACGGGGGGGCTGGCCGACGAGCTGGCGGCCGGGGAGCCCCGGGTCCGAGTCCTCCACCGCGAGGGGAAGCTCGGCCTGGGCTCGGCCTACCTCACGGGCTTCCGTGACGGCCTGGAGCGCGGCTACGGCCTCCTGCTCGAGATGGACGCCGACTTCTCGCACGACCCGGAGTACCTCCCGGGGCTCCTGGAGGCGACCGAGACCTGGGACGTGGCCGTCGGCTCCCGCTACCTCACCGGCGTGAACGTGATCAACTGGCCCATGTCCCGGCTCCTCCTCAGCTATTTCGCCAACAAGTACGCACGGTGGGTAACGGGGCTCCGCGTCACGGACGCGACCAGCGGCTTCAAGTGCTTCCGCAGGGAGGTCCTCGAGGCGCTCGATTTCTCCGAGGTCGACTCGACGGGCTACGCCTTCCAGATCGAGATGAGCTTCCGGGCCTGGAAGCGGGGCTTCTCGGTGGGCGAGGTCCCGATCGTGTTCGTCGACCGCGACACGGGGGAGAGCAAGATGTCGGGCGCGATCGTGCGCGAGGCGGTGTGGCGGGTGTGGGCCCTCCGCCTCAAGTCGCTCTTCGGACGGCTCTGAGGCCGGGGGGGCCGGGCCTCCCGGCGCCGCTCCGCGCTCGCTCCGCCTCTCCGCGCCGGCCTCCGTGGGGCAGATCCGCGCCAGGACCGCCTCAGGGGCCGCTCGGCCGCCTTCCGGCCCCGCGGAAGGGGGGAAGTGCCCCCGGAGCCGCCTCCGCTCCCCGGGACCCCGATCCGCCTTGATTCCGGGCCCGACCTCCCGCTAGTTAACATAATATATATTATGCGCCATGTGGATAACGGCGGGGATAACCGGGAAGCCGGACGGTCCATATGTGTTACAAAGGATGTGCTCACAACGGGTTGGAACCTCTCACCTCGAGCGGCGTCGAGGCTGGGGACTACTCCGGGACCCGGAGGGCGACGCCTCGGCGGGGACCGGGACGACGCGGGTCCGGAGGTGGCCCGCTCTCCCTCAGCTTCCGCCCGCCGTGTCGGAGGCGGCGCCGGAGGCCGCTCCCCCCGCCGTCCCTCCGGCCGCCGACGCCCCGGCTCCGCCCCGGAGCGCCCCGGCGGCGGTCGATTCGGGGACCGTGAGGCCGCTCACGGTCGTGTCCGACGCGGCGGAGGCCGTGTCGAGCGGCGGGCCCGGGGGCGGCTTGGCCCCGGAGGCCTTCAGGGCCAGGACCTCGCCCAGGCGGACGGCGTAGAGGTCCTCCCCGCCGGCCGTGGCGGTCGAGTCCCCGGAGAGCGTCCGGTAGATGGACGCGGCGGAGTCGTAGCGGACCGCCAGCACGAGGAGCTCGGCCTCGTCGGCGGCCGCCTGGTGGCGCTGGAACGGGAAACGGGCGCCGCGCGCCGCCCGGTCCAGGAGAGCGATGGCCTCGTCGCGGCGTCCGGCGGCCGCGTAGGCGCTCGCCCGGACGCGGGCCGCCGCATAGCCCGTCGGGGTGTCCAGGGGCCGGTCCGAGAGCGGATCGAGGGCGTCGAGCGCCTCGGAAGGCCTGCCCTGGTCCAGCTCGATGCGTCCGAGGAGGAGGCGCGCCTCGTCCGCCGAGGGGGTCCCCCCGAAGCGGCTCAGGTACTCCTGGATCCTCGAGATGGCCTGCTGGGCGCCGGTCGCCGAGCCGAGCTGCCCCTCGAGCTGGGCGAGCTGGGTGGCCGCGCGCGCCGTCAGATTCCGGCGGTAGTCGCGGTAGTAGAACAGCCCGCCGATGAGCACGACGGCGGCGAGCGCGGCGAGGATCACGCCCCGCTGGTGCTTCCTCGCCCAGTCGATCGTGCGCGCGACCGCCAGGACGAAGCCGTCCTCCGCTCCGTCCGGCTGCGATCCGCGCCTTCCTCCGGTACCTCCAGACCCTCTGGCAGCCATCTCCTCTTCCCGTTCCCTGCACGCTCGGTGTACGTGAGACTCTCCACCTGATCCATGCGATCAGATGAAGCGTTATAAAATCAATAGTGACAACAAGTTATAATCTTGCAACCGCGCCCTTCCCTCCAGCGCGTCCAGCTCGACGATGACGCCGAGCCCGGCGACGCCGGCCCCGCGTCGCTCCACGAGGCGGCACGCGGCCTCGAGGGTCCCGCCCGTGGCCAGGAGGTCGTCGACCACGAACACGCGGTCGTTCCCCCCGACGGCCTCCTCCTGCAGCTCGAGCTCGGCCGTCCCGTACTCCAGGGCGTAGCTCTCCACGAGGGTCGAGCCCGGCAGCTTCCCCTGCTTGCGGATCGCGATCAGCGGCAGCCCCAGCTCGTGGGCCACGGGCGCGGCGAACAGGAAGCCGCGCGACTCGATCCCGGCCACGGCGGTCGCGTCCCGCGCGCCGACCTCCCCGGCCAGACGGCGGGTGATGTCCCGGTGGAGCCCGGGCACCCGCAGAACGGGCGTCAGGTCCCGGAACACGATCCCGGGACGGGGGAAGTCCGGATGGTCGACGATCCGCCCGCGGATCCGCTCCGCGAGCTCGTCGTCCCGGCCCGGGCCCTTCCGCGGCGCCCCCAACCTAGGAGACCGCAGCGGAACGCGCCAACCGGCGCGGATCAGCCCCCACCGAGGACCCAGCGCACGGCGACGAATCCGGCCACGAGGAGGACGACGAAGGCCACGGTCAGCACGTTGAACCAGCGGTCGATGAACTCCCGGACCGGCTCTCCGAAGAGCCTGAGGAGGCCCGCGACCAGGAAGAAGCGGGCGCCGCGGCTCACCGCCGAGATCGTGACGAACGAAAGAAGGGGGACCTTGAAGCCGCCGGCCGCGATGGTGAAGACCTTGTAGGGGATGGGGGTGAAGCCGGCCGAGCCCAGGGCCACGACCAGGTTCTGGCGGTAGAGCTCGCCCACGGTCCGGTACACGTCCCCGTAGCCGTACAGCTCGAGGATGGGCCGGCCGATCGTGTCGTACAGCGTGCTGCCGGCCCAGTAGCCCAGGAGCGCTCCGCCCACCGAGCCCACCGTGCACAGGAGGGCGAAGCGGAGCGCGCGCGAGGGGCGTCCGAGGCAGAGCGGGATGAGGAGGACGTCCGGGGGGATGGGGAAGAAGACGGCCTCCGACGCGGCCAGGACGACCAGGGCCAGCGGGCCCGACGGCCGGTCGGCGAAGCCCAGGACCCAGTCGTACAGCCTCCGGATCGGGTTCCGGGGGCGAGCCGTCCCGGCGCCCGCCGCGCGCTCGCTCACCAGCCCGACTCCCCGAGGAGCGGGACGAAGCGGGCGGCGTCCACGGCCTCCTCCTCCCGGTCCTCCCCGGTGCGCCGGACGAGCAGGAGCCGCTGCGCGCTCGCGTTGCCCACCGGCACCAGCATGCGGCCCCCGTCGGCCAGCTGCTCGCGCAGCGGCGCGGGCACGTCCGGGGCGGCCGCCCCGACCAGGATGCCGTCGAAGGGCGCCTCCCCGGGCCAGCCGGTGCTGCCGTCCCCGACCCGCAGGGTCACGTCCTCGAAGCCGAGGCGGGCCAGCCGCTCGCGGGCGAGCTCGGCCAGAGCCTCGATCCGCTCGATCGAGAAGACCCGGGCTCCGAGCGTTGCCAGGAGCGCGGTCTGGTAGCCCGAGCCCGTGCCCACCTCGAGCACCCGGTCGCCGGGCTGTACCTCGAGCAGGCTGAGGTGGAGGGCGTGGACGCCGGGCCGCGAGATGGTCTGCTCGCTCCCGATCGGGAGGGCCACGTTCTCGTACGCACGGTGCGTCACGGCCTCCGGCACGAACAGGTGCCGCGGCACGGCGTCGAACGCGTGCAGGACCGCCAGGTCCTCGATGCCCGCGGCCCGGAGCTCCGCGACCAGCCGGCGCCGGTCGCGCCGGTAGGCGTCCCTCACAGCCCCAGGTCCCACCCTCTCACCTCCTCCATGAGGTCGAACTGCGTGAGGTCGAGCTGGAGCGGCGTGAGCGACACGAACCCGGCCTGCACGGCCCGGAAGTCCGAGTCGTCCCGTCCCCTCCAGCGCGACTCTCCGCCTCCGATCCAGTAGTACTCCCGTCCGCGCGGGTCCTCGCTCCGCGTGAGCGAGTCCAGGTATACCCGCCGGCCCAGGGACGTCACCCGGACTCCGGCCGCATCGGCGGCCGGACGGTCGGGGAGGTTGACGTTGAAGAACGTCTCCGCGGGGAAGTCGCCTCGCGACAGGAGGCCGCCGAGGAGCGTCGCCAGCACGTCCTCGTAGGTGGCCAGGAGCGTCTCGTCCTCCCCGGTGAAGGAGAGCGCCACCGCCGGGATGCCGAGGATCGTGGCCTCCATGGCGGCCGCCACGGTCCCCGAGTACAGGACGTCCTCGCCCATGTTCGGTCCGTGGTTCACCCCCGACAGGACCAGGTGCGGCGGCTCGTCGTACATCTGGCTCACGGCCAGGAGGACGCAGTCGGTGGGCGTGCCGTCGACCACCCACGTCTCCTCGCCCGTGGAGGTGATCCGGAGCGGCCGGTGGAGGGTGAGGGAGTGGCTGCTGGCGCTCTGCTGGCGGTCGGGGGCCACCACGCGCACCCGGCCCAGGCGCCGTGCCACCCGGATCAGGGCCTCGAGCCCGGTGGCGTGGATCCCGTCGTCGTTGGTGCACAGGATGCGGGGACGTCCGTCCCCGCCCGGCAGGGGGATGTCTTCAACGGGGTCCGTCACGAGTCGATGTCGAGCAGGTCCAGGATCTGGTCCACGTCCCTCCGCAGGTCCCGGATCACGCGCGCATCCCAGGCCGCGGCGGAGGCGCGCTCGACCTTCCCCTCCCGGCGCAGCTGGTCGAGCTTCCGCCGTGCGCCGTCGATCGTGTACTTTTCGACGTACAGGAGGTGGCGCAGGAGCTGGACGAGCTTGACCTCCTTGCGGCGGTAGACGCGGTTCCCCGCCTGGTTCTTGGAGGGGCTCAGCGCCGGGAACTGGGTCTCCCAGTAGCGCAGCACGTGCGGCTTGAGACCGGTGATCTCGCACACCTCGCCGATCGAGTAGTACTCCTTGGGGGCGATCCGGTCGTCCACCAACGCGTCAGCTCCAGCGTTCCGGTTTCGGCTCTCGGGCCATGAGATCGGCCAGCGCCTGCCTGGGCCCGACCTCCTCGAACAGGATGGAGTATACGGCGCCGACGATCGGCATCTCCACCCCGTGGGTGAGGGCCAGGTCTCGGGCGGCCCGCGTGGTCGGCACGCCCTCGACCACCATCTGCACCTCCTCGAGCGCCTCGTCCAGGCTCGCGCCGCGTCCGATGGCGAGCCCGGCTCGCCGGTTCCGGCTGAGATCGCCCGTGCACGTGAGGATGAGGTCGCCCACGCCCGCCAGACCGGACAGGGTGTGCTCCTCGGCCCCGAGCTCGAGGGCGAGCCGCACCATCTCGGCCAGCCCCCGGGTGAGAAGAGCCGCCCGGGCGTTGGAGCCGAGCCCGAGCCCGTCGCTGATCCCGGCCGCCAGCGCCATCACGTTCTTGAGCGACCCGCCCAGCTCCGTGCCCACCACGTCCCGGTGCGTGTAGACCCGCAGGTGCTCGTTCTGGAAGAGCGCCTGGCACGCCCCGGCCGCGTCGGACGACCGGGAGGCGGCGGCGACGGCGGTCGGGAGGCCCCGGGCCAGCTCGAGGGCGAAGCTCGGCCCGGAGAGGACGACCAGGTCGCGCGCCCTGTCGGCGCCGAGCTCGGATTCCAGGACCTCGCTCATGCGCGAGCCCGTGGCGATCTCGATCCCCTTGGAGCCGCTGATGAGGAGCGCGTCATCCGGGAGGTGGGGGCGGGCGGCGGCCGCCACTTCCCGCACGGCGTGGGACGGGACGGCCGAGACCACCACTCCCGCGTCCGCGAGCGCCTCGCCCAGCTCCGCGGTGGCCGCGACCGTGTCCGGGAGCTCCGCGTCCACCAGGTAACGCGGGTTGCGGCCGTCCTCACGGATGGCGCGGGCCAGCTCCACGTCGTGCGACCACAGCGTCACGTCGTTCCCGCTCCTGGCGAGCACGAGGCCGAGCGCGGTGCCCCAGCTCCCCGCTCCCAGGACGGCGATCGTCACCGCTCCTCCTCGGACGCGTCGGAGGCGGCGTCGCTCCGCCCGGACCCGAAGGCCAGCTCCTGGCCCCGGCGCAGGCGGGCGATGTTCTCGCGGTGGGTGAACCACACGAGCGCGGCCAGCGCCGCCGTGAACGCGACCGTCGAGGCGGGAGCGTCCGAGAGCCAGGCGATCACCGGAATCACGGTCGCCGCGCTCAGGGAGGCCACCGACACGGTTCGGGTGAGGAGGACGATCCCGGTCCACACGAGGGCGCCCAGCACGAGGGCGAGGGGGGCGAGCGCCAGGAGGACCCCTCCGGAGGTGGCGACCCCCTTCCCTCCTCTGAAGCCCGTGAACACGGGCCAGATGTGGCCCGCGATCGCGCACAGGCCGTAGGCGAGCGCCAGCGCGGCCGCCGGATGGCCGTCCCAGGCCGGGAAGAACCAGGCCGGGAAGAACCCCTTGCCGATGTCGACGAGGACGACCGGGACGGCCGCCTTCCAGCCCAGGACCCGGTAGACGTTCGTGCCCCCCAGGTTGCCGCTCCCGCGCCGGGCCAGGTCGACCCCCGCCAGCCGGCCCGCCAGCCAGCTGCTCGGGATCGAGCCGGCCAGGTAGGACGCCAGGAGGAGGAGGCCCACCTTCACCGGCGGTCCTTGCCCCGCCGCTTGAGGCGGATCCGGATGGGCGTCCCCTCGAAGTTCCACGCGTCCCGGAAGCCGTTCTCGAGGTAGCGCACGTAGTGGTCGGCCAGCTCCGAAGGGCGGTTCACCCACAGCACGAAGGTGGGGGGCGCCGTGCTCACCTGGCTCCCGTAGTAGATGCGGACGTCGCCGCGGCCGCCCTGCGGCGGCTGGCGGCGGGAGGTGAGCTGCTGGAGGACCTCGTTGACCTCCGCGGTCGGGATCCGTCGCTCCCGGTTCTCGGCCACCTCGAGCGCCAGCTCCAGCGCCGTGCGCACCCGGCGCCCCGTAAGGGCGGAGGACGTGAGGATGGGGACCCGGCGCAGGTACGACGCGCGCTCCCGGAGCTCCCGGACGAACGCCTCGAACACGTCCGGGCCCCGGTCCTCGATGAGGTCCCACTTGTTGGCCACGAACACGAGCCCGCAGCCCCCGTCCCACGCGTCCTGGCCGATGCGGAAGTCCTGGTTCCCCGCCCCTTCCCTGCAGTCGACGAGGAGGAGGCACACGTCCGCCCGGCGGATCGCGGAGGTCGCGCGGACCCGGCTGTAGAACTCGACGTCGTCGTCCACGCGCGAGCGTCGCCGCAGGCCCGCCGTGTCCACGAGCCGGATCGGCCGACCCTCGAACTCGAGGAAGGTGTCGATGGCGTCCCGGGTCGTGCCCGCCGCCTCGTGGACGATGACCCGGTCCTCGCCCAGGAGACGGTTCACGAAGCTGGACTTCCCCACGTTCGGCTTCCCGATGACCGCGACGCCGAGCTCGTCGGCGGGCGCCTCGGGGGCCGCGGACCGGTCCGGGAGGCGCTCGAGCAGGGCGTCCAGGAGGTCGCCGCTCCCCTTGCCGCTCAGCGCGCTCACGGGCACCGGGTCCCCCAGCCCGAGCCGGTAGAAGTCCAGGTGGGCCATGGAGCCCACCGGCTCGTCCACTTTGTTCACGGCCAGGAGGAGCGGCCGCCCCGAGCGCCGCAGGAGCTCGGCGATGTGCTCCTCGACCGGCTGCGGGCCGGCCCTCCCGTCCACCACGAACAGGAGCGCGTCGGCGTGGTCGATGGCGGCCAGGACCTGCCGTCGGATCTCGCTCTCCATCGGCCGGTCGGGGGACTCGACGAGGCCGCCGGTGTCCACGAGGACGAAGTCGCGGCCCGACCAGCGCGCGGGCGCGAACTGGCGGTCACGGGTGACGCCGGCCTGCTCGGCGACGATGGCCACCCGTCGGCCCAGGATGCGGTTGAAGAGCGTGGACTTCCCCACGTTCGGACGGCCGATAATGGCCACCGTGGGCCGCCGGCCGGCCGGCGGGGCGGACCGCTCCTCTCGCGTCTCCGTCTGCACGCTCATTCCCTCGGACTGATGATGCCGTCGGTCCCGGGCGGTCGGTCGCGCGGGAGGGGCCGTCCCGCGGCGAGCGCCGCGGGACGGCCGATCCGGTGCTGCTGGGGTCCTCCTACGAGGCGCTCGTGGCCTTTCCGTAGGTGAAGCCGACGATCGGCTGGTCGGACTGGACCTGGAACTGGAACTGGCCCTGCGCGTTCCCCTGGGGAACGTCGATGGTCACGGCCTTCTGCGCCACCGTGCTCCCGTCGGCTCCGTAGAAGGTGAACGGGATCTGCACCTTGGAGCCCGAGGCGGTCCCGCCGGCCACCTGGCCCTGGACCACGTACGCCTGGCCCTGCTGGACCAGGCTGAGGTCGGTGAACTCGAGCGGGAGGCTCTGCATGGTCTTGAGCCGCGCCTGGACCGCCTGCTTGTTGCCGAGCCGGTCCAGCGACTGCGCCACCGCCCGGTACGCGCCCTTGTCGTAGGGGTAGTGGTCCAGCAAGGAGTCGCCGGCCGCCGCCGCCGTCTTGAAGTCGCCGGCCCCCATCGCGGCCTGCACGAGGTCGACGAGGCCCTCGCGGGCGTAGGGGTTGGCCTTGTGGGCCCGCTTGAACGCCTCCTCGGCCGACGCGTAGTCCTGGATCTGCAGGAGGCCGGTGCCGAGGTTGGCCAGGTCGTCGTAGCTCAGGTCCTGCCGCTCGAGCACGGAGGTCATGATGGCCTGGGCGCTGTCCTTCTGGCCGGCCTGCGCCATCCCCACCGCCAGGTTGATCCGGGGCAGGACGGCCTGCGGGTGCTCCGACAGGTAGTCCCGGTAGACCTTGAAGGACGCTTCCTGCTTGCCCTGGGTCTTGAGGAGCTCGGCCAGGTTGATCGTCGCGGCCCGCACCTGGGTCGTGTCTCCGCCCGTCTCGATGGCCGTGCGGTAGATGTCGGCCGCCCGGTCCATGTCGCCCAGCCGCTGGTGCAGCAGGGCGGCGTTGTTCAGGGAGCGCGGGTCCTTGAGGATGATGTTGGCCGTGTCGAAGGCCGCCATGGCCGCCGTGTCCTTGCCGCCCTGGTAGTCGCGGATCCCGGTGTTGTACAGGTTCACCCACGCCTGCTGGCGGAGGTTCTGGGCCAGGGTCGCGCAGCCCGGCTTGAGGGCGACGAACTGCTCGAGCGCCGAGTCGGCCGACGCGTAGTTGCGCAGGCCCACCTGCGCCCGCCCCTTGAGCCAAAGCGCCGCCGGATCCTTGGCGTTCGAGTTCAGGGCCACGGTGATCAGGCGCATCGCGCCCTGGTACTTGCTCGCGGCCGCGGAGTCGCTCTCGGCCTTGGTGGCCTCCCCGAGCATGTCCTCGGCCTTCTGCGTCACGTCGGTTCCGGTCAGGTTGCACTGCTGCTCCTGGCCTTCCTTCTCCTGGGCCCGGGCCGTCACGGGCCCGAGCGCCAGCAGCAGGACCGCCAGGGCCCCGACCAGGCTCGCGTGCCGTCGCCAATCACTCACGGTGCGTTTCCTTTCTCGTGGTTCGCGTTCGTCTCGTCAGGCCAGCTCCGGCCATTCCCGTCGGAGCTCGCGGAGCACCGCCCTCGGGGCCATCCCCTCGGCGGCGGCCGCGGCCGCCACGTCGTCGTGCTCGGGCTTGCCCGTCCACGACCTCCCCTCCGCCGGGCTCCCGCCCGCGGAGAGTTTGACGCGGATCGTGTGTCCGCGCCACTCTCGCTCCTCGACCCTGCGCGCGAGCACGCGCCGGAAACTCCTCCATCCCCGGATCCCGAGGGTGGTCGAGTGCTCGAAGAGCACCTCCTCCACTCGGTCCTGCCGTCCGGGCGGGACGAGCGCTTCGACCCGCCATCCGGGCCGCCCCTTCTTCATCGTCAGCCCGTGGACCGTGGCGTCCAGCGCCCCGGCCTCGAGGCACGCCTCGATGAGCTCGGGCACGTACTCCGGGCCCAGGTCGTCGAGGTCCGCCTGCAGGAGCAGCGCGGCCGGACCGTCGTCCGCGGCCCTCGCCGCCCACACGCGCAGGCAGTTCGGGTGGTCCTCCGGGTCCCGCGTGCCGGCCCCGTATCCCACCCTCTCGACGACCAGGTCGCCCCGCGGCGGGCGTCCGAGCGTCAGCTCCGCGAGGACCGCCGCCCCGGTGGGGGTCGTGCACTCGCCCTCGTACCCGTCCGCCCGGATCGCGGTCCCCTCCAGGAGGTAGGCCGTCGCGGGGGCGGGTACCGGATACTCCCCGTGGTCTATGACGACCGAACCCCCACCCGGCGTCACGGGACGCGTGGCGGCCTCCTCGAAGCCGAGACGGACGAACCCCTCGGCCGCGCCGCAGATGTCCAGGATCGCGTCGACCGCGCCCACCTCGTGGAAGTGGACCTCGTCGGCGGGGACGCCGTGCACGCGGCCCTCCGCTCCGGCCAGGCGGGCGAAGGCTCCGAGCGCCAGGGGGCGGGCCTCCTCGAGGAGCGGCGCCCGCTCCAGCTGCTCGCGGATCTCGGTCCAGCGACGGCCGTGTCCGTGGCCCCCGCCGCCGTGCGCCTCCGCAGCGGGCTCGAGCACGACCCGCGCGGCCTCGAGTCCGCAGCGCACGGCGCGCTCGACCTCGATGACCTCGAACGCCAGCTCGAGCCGGTCGGCCAGGCCCGCCAGCCACTCCCGGTCGAGGCCGAGGTCCATCCAGCAGCCGAGGACCATGTCCCCCGCGATCCCCGCGAAGGGGTCGAAGACGGCCAGACGACCGCCCGCGGGCCCCGGCGCGCCCGCGTCCCCGGTCCCGCCCGTTCCGCCGGGCGCGCCCGCGTGGCCGGTCATCTCAGTAGGTGAGGAGGCTGCCGGTGTCGAACAGCACGACGGTCTCGCCCTCCTGGAGCTCGCCGGCTGCGCGCAGCGCCCGCGCGCCGGCCAGCGTCGCGCCTCCCTCGATCGAGGCGTCGATCCCGGAGGCGCCGAGGTCCCGGGCGCCCCGCCGCATGGCCTCGTCGGAGACGGCCACCGCCCCACCGTCGGTCTCCCGCACCGCGCGCAGGATGAGGAAGTCGCCGAGCGCGCTCGGGACCCGCAGGCCCCACGCCTCCGTGGCCGCGTCCTCCCACGTGGGGGCCTCCTCCAGCCCCTCCTCGAACGCCCGGACCATCGGGGCGCACCCCTCGCTCTGCACCGCGTACATGCGCGTGGGCGCCTCCTCGAGCACGCCGGCCCCGACCAGCTCGTCCAGGACCTTCCAGGAACCGATGAGCCCGGTGCCGCCGCCGGTCGGATACACGATCGCGTCGGGGGCCCTCCAGCCCAGCGCGTCGACGATCTCGAGCATCATCGTCTTCTTCCCCTCGAGCCGGTAGGGCTCGTGGAGGGTGGAGACGGAGAAGGCCCCCGTCTCCTCCGCGTAGGCCGCCGCCTCCCGTCCGCAGTCGGTGATGAGGCCGTCCACCTCGACGACCTGGGCGTCGTAGTGGCGGCAGCGGGCCTTGACGCCGCCGGGCGTGTCCGCGGGCACGTACACGCGCACCGGGAGGCCGGCCCGCGCTCCGTAGGCCGACAGGGCCGCGGCCGCGTTCCCGGCGCTCGGGACGACGAACCCCGGCGCCCCGTCCAGCGAGCCCCGCGTCACGGCGGCCGACAGCCCCCGGTCCTTGAAGCTCCCGGTCGGGTTCCCGGACTCGACCTTCACCCGGAGGTCCAGGTCCAGGTCGCCGCCGAGCCGCGGGATGTCCAGGAGGGGGGTGTCGCCCTCGCCCAGGCTGACCGGCTCCTCGCCGTCGGCCAGGGGGAGGAGCTCCCGGAAGCGCCACATGCCCCCGCCCCGCCGCGAGGCCCACGCCTCGCGGAGCGCGGCCGCGTCCAGGCCGTCCAGGTCGTAGCGAGCCATGAGGGGCTTGCCGCAGGAGGGGCAGACCGTCGCCCCCGGCGTGACCGGCTCGGTCCTCCCGCAGGCCCCGCATTCCAGCTCTCGGTGCGCCATCGTCTTCCTTTCGTCGTTCGGGTGAGCTATGTGTCGTCCGTTCCGAGCCCTTCCAGGGCCCGCTCCAGGCGGCCGAGGGTCCGGTCCCGACCCAGCACGTAGGCCACGTCGGCCAGGTCCGGTCCCTCGAGGGCGCTCGTGAGCGCCGCCCGCACGGGATGGTAGAACCCCGCACCCGACGCGGGCGAGGCCTGCCGGGCCTCCTTCAGCCCGGCTCGCACCTCCTCGCGTCCCCACGCCGGCACGGCGCGCCAGGCCTCGAGGGCGGCCCGCAGCACGGCGGGCGCCTCCGGTGCCTCCAGCGCCTCGGCCGCCTTCCCCGAGGGCGCCGGGACCACGACGAGGCCGGCCAGGAGGTCGGCGCCCTCGCGCAGGGTGCGCATGCGCTCGGCCAGGACCTCCGCCCCCGCCACGAGGTCACGCTCGGAGAGGGCGAGGCCCCGCCCGGCCGTGAAGGGCCCGAGGCGGGCCGCCAGCCGCTCGGCCGGCTCGCGGCGCAGGTGCTCGCCCGAGAGCCAGCGGAGCTTCTCGGGGTCCAGCGCCGCGTCCGAGGCGCCCAGCCGGTCCAGGTCGACCTCCTCCACGATGCGCCCGCGGTCCAGGACCTCGGCCCCCGTGGGGCTCGACCACGACAGGAGGGAGAGGTGGTTGAGCACCGCGTCCGGATGGTAGCCCTCGTCCCGGTACTCGAGGAGGCCACGCGCGCCCCGACGCTTGGAGAGCGGGTGGCCGTCCGGGCCGAGGACGAGCGGGACGTGGACGAACTCGGGGAGCCCGGCCCCGAGCGCGCGATAGAGGAGGACCTGCTTGGGGGTGTTCGGGAGGTGTCCGGCGCCCCGGATCACGTGGGTGATCTCCATGGCCACGTCGTCCACGACCACCGCGAAGTTGTACGTGGGACGGCCGTCGGGGCGCACGATGACGAAGTCCCCGAACTCGGCGGCGTCGATGCCGATCTCGCCCCGGATCCGGTCCCGGAAGCGGACCTCCCCCGGCTCCGTCCGGAAGCGGAGGGCCGGCTCCCGCCCCTCGCCCCGGAGCGCCTCCGCGCGTCCGGCGTCCAGGTCGCGGCAGCGCCCGTCGTAGCGCGGCGGCCGGCCCGCCTCCAGCTCCTCGCGGCGCCGCGCCTCCAGCTCCTCGTCCGTGCAGAAGCACGGATACGCCAGCTCCGCCTCGAGCAGGAGGTCGGCGGCCTCCCGGTAGCGCTCCATCCGCTCGCTCTGACGGTAGGGTCCGAAGGCACCGCCCCGCCGCGGGCCCTCGTCGAGGTCGAGGCCGAGCCAGTCGAGCCCCTCGAGGATGCGCTCGGCCGCTCCCGGGACCTCGCGCTCGACGTCGGTGTCCTCGAAGCGGAGGACCAACGCCCCGCCGTGGCGCCGCGCAAGGGCCCAGTTGAGGACCGCCGTGCGGACGTTGCCCAGGTGGAGCTCGCCGGTGGGGCTGGGGGCGAAGCGGGTCCTGACCCTCACCCGGACCCGTCCTCTCCCCCGCCGGCCGTCCCTACCCCGCCGGCCAGGTCCTCGTGGATGCGGCGGGCCATCCGCTCGCCGATGCCGTCGGTCTCGGCCAGCTCCTCCAGGGTGGCGTCCCGCACGGCCTCCAGGCTCCCGAACCGGCGCAGGAGCTCCTGCTCGCGGGCGGGCCCCACCCCGGGCACCTCGGACAGGCGCGAGCGGAGCGTGCGGCGCCGGCGGAGCGTGCGGTTGTAGCTCAGGGCGAAGCGGTGCGCCTCGTCCCGCACCCGCTGCAGCCAGTGGAGGGCCGGGTCCCGACGCCCGAGGCGGAGGGGCTCCTTCTCGTCCGGGCGGTACACCTCCTCCTCGCGCTTGGCCAGGGCCGCCACGGCGAGGTCCGACACGCCCGCGGCCTCCATGGCCTGGCGGGCCGCGCCCAGCTGCCCGACGCCCCCGTCGATGACCACGAGGTCGGGAAGCTCGCCCCCTTCCCGCACGCGCCGCTGAAAGTAGCGTCCGACCACCTCCTGCATCATGGCGTAGTCGTCCGGCGCCTGGCCGCCCGACTCCCGGATGCGGAACTTCCGGTACTCGGACTTCCGCGGCCGGCCGTCCTCGAGCCATACGGCGCTCCCCACGGAATCGGCGCCCTGCAGGGTCGAGATGTCGAAGCACAGGAGCGCGCGGACGGGCCCGGGCTGGCCGAGCGCTTCGCCCAGCCGGCGGGCCGCCTCGGGCGCCTCGCCTCCGCCCCCCGTCCGGGCCCCGCCGCCGTCCGGGGCGCCCGCCCCGTTCGCGCGCCGGCCGGAGCCCTCGCGCTCCAGGGTGTGGGCCGCGTTCCGCTCGGCCAGCTCGAGGAGGCGCCGGCCCGTGCCCCGCTTCGGGACCCGGATCTCGAACGCCCCGTCCCGCCGGAGGGAGAGGTACTCCTGCACCAGCTCCCGGTCGCCGAACTCCTCGGGGACGAGAAGGACGGGCGGGAGGTCCTCGCGGCGGAGGTAGAAGCCCTCGACCAGCGCCTCGACCACCGGCCCCGGCTCCTCGGACTCCACGTTCCGGACGAAGTGGATCTCCCGGCCCAGGAGGCGTCCCTCCCGGACCCGGAGGAGGACGCCGACCGCCAGGCCCCCGTGCCGCGCCACGCCCAGGACGTCCCGGTCCCCGCCCCGGTAGTCCACCGCGGTCCGCCTCCGCTCGAGCGTGTCGAGTCCGCGGAGCACGTCCCGCAGCTCCGCCGCGCGCTCGAAGTCCAGCTCCTTCGAGGCCGCCTCCATGCGCCCGCGCACGGTCTCCTTCACCTCCCCGTTGTGCCCGGCGAGGATCTCGAGGATCTCGTCGATCATGGCCCGGTAGTCCTCGCGGCCCTGGTAGCCCGCGCACGGCGCCTTGCAGCGGCCGATGTGATAGTCCAGGCAGGGCCGCTCCGGCATCTCCCGGGGCATGTCGTACCGGCAGCTCCGGACGTGGTAGATCTTCTTGATCATGCGGAGCGCGCTCCGCATCGGCCCCACGTCCGTGAAGGGCCCGAAATAGCGCGAGCCGTCCCGCTCCAGCCGCCGGGTCACGAACACCCTCGGGAAGGGCTCGCCCACGGTGACCTTGATGTACGGGTAGCTCTTGTCGTCGCGGAGCTGGATGTTGAACCGCGGCTCGTGCTCCCGGATGAGGTTCCACTCGAGGAGGAGCGCCTCGGCCTCCGAGTCGAGCACGATGGCCTCGACCCGGCGCGCGCGGCGGACCAGCTCGCGGACCTTGAGCGAGCGGCCGGGATCCCGGTTGAGGTAGCTGCGGACCCGCGAGCGGAGGGACTTGGCCTTCCCCACGTAGAGGACCCGGTCGTCCTCTCCGCGGAAGAGGTAGACGCCGGGGCGCGCCGGCAGCTCCGCCGCCTGCGCGCGCAGCGCTTCACGTGCCTCGGTCGGCTGGGTGGGCATGGCTTCCGGCGTCGCCGCGTGGGGGCTTTCCAGCGATCAGGACGTATGATACCCCCGCCGCACCGAGCGTTCCGGCCAGGACGAGGATCCTGCGCGCCAGGCTCGCGCCCTCCGGCGGGACGCCCAGCGCGTGGAGGACGAGCTCGCCCACCGCCGCGGCCGCGAGCGCCGCGGCCACGATTCGGCCCGCCACCGGGAGCACGGGGGACTCGAACAGCGTCCCCAGCCTGCGGCGGAGCCCGCGCCACAGGAGGATCAGGTTGAGCCAGCCACCCGCCGAGCCCCCGAGGATGAGCCCGCTCACCGACAGCGCCCCGAGCCCCCGGCTCCGGAAGGCGAACATGAGCGCCGCGCCGAGCCCGATCCCGACCGTCATGGAGACGGCGGCGATCTTCATGGGCGTCTTCGTGTCCTGCATCGCGTGGAAGCCGCTCGCGAACAGCTTCACCGAGCTCGTGGCCACGAGCCCGAGGGCGAAGGCGAACAGGATCCCCGTGACGAGCGCCGTGCTCCCCGCGCCGAAGGCCGCCCGCTCGAACAGCACCCGCACCATGAGGTTCCCGAACAGAAGGAGCGCCAGGGCCGCCGGGAACGTGAGGTAGAGGATCTGGAGGAAGCCCGACCGGAGCCTCCGCCGCAGGACGTGCGAGCGCGTGTCGCGGGACATCTCGGGCAGCGAGGCGGTGGCCACCGACACCCCCACCAGGCTGAGCGGCAGGTAGGCCAGGCGCTGGGCGTAGTAGATCCCGGCCAGGGCCCCGTGCGCCACGAAGCTGGCCAGGGCCAGGTCCACCAGGCTGGAGATCTGGAAGATGCCCTGGCTCCCGATGACGGGGAGCGCGTTGCCGACCACGCGGCGGAGCGGCTCCCAGTCGGGCTCGAGGCGCGGCCGGAGCCGGCCCAGGAGTCGCACGATCGACGGGAGCTGGACGGCCACCTGGAGACCGCTGCCCACCAGCGTGGCCCACGCCAGGACGTGGACCAGCGATCCCCACCCGAGCCAGCTCCCGGCCAGGAGGCCCCCGATCTGGGCCAGGTTCCAGGCGGCCGGGGCCACGAACGGGAGGAAGAAGCGCCGGTGGCTGTTCAGGACCCCGAGCGCCCACGCCCCGACGATCATCACCCCCGCCATCGGGAACAGGATGCGGACGAGCGACGTCGTGAGCCGGAGGGACGCCCCGCTCCAGTCCGGGACCAGGGCGCGGGTGAGCCACGGGGCCAGGAGCACGCCCGCGGCCGAGAGGAGCCCCGCGATCCCGAGCACGACGCCCAGGACGGCGCGCGCCAGCCGGTCGGCCGCCTCCGGGTCCTCCTCGAGCATGGCGCTGTACACGGGGACGAAGGACGCCGACAGCGTCCCCTCGCCCAGGAGGTTCCGCAGGGTGTTGGGGATGCGGAGGGCAGCGTTGTAGGCGTCCGCCGCGATCCCGGTCCCGAAGAAGGCCGCGATGGCCACGTCCCGGGCGAAGCCCGTGATGCGGGAGACCAGAATGCCGCTGCCGACCGAGACGGCCGAGCGGGCGGTGGAGGGACGCGGCGGGCCGGCGGCCGGAGCGCCCACGGGGGGCGGGGCCGCCTCCTCGGGAGGGCTCACCGGCACGGCTCAGTCAACGCCGGACGGGCCCCTCTCCTCCTCGCCGGGCGAACGGAGGCGGGGAGCCTCCCCGTCGTCGGTCTCGCCCTCGACCAGGGCGCGCAGGAACCGGCTCTCCTCGCGGAGCTCCTCGACCGTGGCCGTGAGGTAGCGGACCTCGGACTCGAGGGCCTCGACGCGCTCGTCGAGCTCGCCAGGGGCGGCCCCGCCGGAGAGCCGGTCGGCCAGGGCGCTCCCGATCTGGGAGTCCAGCACGATGGCCAGGATCGGGATGAGGAGGATGACGATGACGACGAGGGCCCAGATGAGCATCTGGAGGCTCCGGTGCATGCACGAGCGTCGGCCGGACATCCGGCGGCGTGTCCGATTCTACCGGGCTCCCTCCGGGGCGGCAACGTCCCCGGCCTCCCCTTCGGCCCACCCGGAGGCCGCTTCCCGGGCGGCCTCCACGAAGGCCGAGTCGTAGCGAGCCAGGTAGTAGAAGGGGCTCACGACGCGCTCCTGCGGCTCTCCCCCGGGGTAGAGGTGGCGGGCGGCCTTCTCGATCTGGTCGAGGAGGATCCCCTGGCGCTCGCGGACGCGCTCCCGGACGCTCTTCTCGAGCCCGTCGAGCGCCTCGAAGGCCCCGTGGCGCGCCGAGCCCACGGAGCCGCGTACCCCCGGGAGCTCCTCCTCGACCGCCTCCTCGAGGCGTCCGAAGGCCCCGCCCACGCTCCGGCGGGCCTCGGCCAGGGCCGAGCGCACCTTCTCCGGGAGCCCCTCGTCGGTGACCCGCTCCGAGAGCGATCTCCCTCCGTCGGAGAACGCCGCGGGATCCGCTCCCACCTTCTCGAGCACCTTCTCCACCTTGGTCTCGACCAGGGTCCACGACGGCCTGGGCCGGACCGCCGGAAGGGGGACGTCCGCCCACCGGAACAGCGGCGGGAGCTCCGCCCAGTAAGCGGTCTCCGACGGGCCGAGGACGACCGCCGCCACGGGGAGCAGCCACGACTCGAGCACCGGCCGGAGGGCGACGTTGGGGCTGAAGCGCTCGGGATGCTCCTCGAGCTCGGCCAGGATCTCCTCCTCGGCGCGCTCGGGGCCGTCGGAGCCGACCTTCACGCCTCCGCCCTCCCCCGCCAGGAGCCGGGTCCGGCCGTCGGGACCGTCCAGGAACACCGGGATGCCGCCCGAGCGGCGGTGGAGCTGTGCCTCGTAGCCCGCCGCGGACACGCGCTCCTCCCCCGTCCGGAGCGCGCGGGCCACCTCCTCGCGCTCCCGGACCGCCCGCGCGAACAGCTCCGCCCCGGACGCGCGGACCGCCCCGGAGTCGAGCCACGCCAGCGGGACCTCCGGGAGGAGCTCGCCCAGGAGCTCCCCGAACGCCTCGCCGAGCCGCCGTCCCGGCCGGTACGTATCTCGAACGAGCTCGAGGTAGACGCTTCTAAAGTCCGAATCCGGAAGATGTTGAAACAGATCTCCGATGCGGTCCTCGATCCCGTCCGGCGTCTCGGTGAGGCCGACCGCGCGCCCCTCGCGCCCCGGCGGCGGCGCCAGCCGTACCTCCCGGATCCCGCCCTCCGGATCGAGGACCCGCGTGCGGCCGACCTCGGCCCAGTCGTGGTCGTCGGAGGCCACCCAGAACATCCCCAGGACGGGGATCCCGGAGCGCTCCTCGAGCGCCGCGGCCAGGGCGGCCGCCCCCAGCGCCTTGTAGAGGACGTAGAGGGGGCCGAGGAAGAGGTCCGGCTGCTGTCCGGTGGAGACCAGGACGCCCTCCCCCGCCAGGATGCGCTCGAGCTTCCCGCGGGCGGCGACCCCCGTCGTGCCGAAGGCGTCGGTCGAGAGGCGGGCCGGTCCCGTCCCCGCCAGCTCCCGGAGGGCGCCGGCGTCGGCGGGGAGTCCCGGGAGGAGCGCCCGCACCTCGCCCTCCCCCACCAGGAGGTCTCCGGCCGGCGTCCCCTCCGGCGCCAGGACGCGGGGCTCGAACCGGGGACTCCGCGCGCTCACGCCTTCCTCCCGACCAGCACCAGACGCTCGGAGCAGGGCTCGAGCGGGCGGCCGTCGTAGCCGCCGAGCCGGGCCTCGGGCCGGAGGCCTGCCTCGCGCAGCATGGATCCCAGCTCGGCCGGCTCGTACAGCCTCACGCGCTCCTCGTACGTCTCCGGGGTCTCCCGGTCCGGCCGGGAGATCTCGATCTCCTTCACGACGAAGGGGTCCTCGATGCGCCGCCGCTGCACGACGGTCCGGCCGGAGACCTCGTGCCGGTCCTCGGGGACCAGGTGGGCGCGGACGTGGTCGGCGTGGAGGAAGTCCAGGAAGTAGCCGCCCCGGGGCCGGAGGATGCGCCGCACCTCGCGCAGGACCTCCCGGTCCTCCTCCACGGTCGAGAAGTAGCCGAAGGAGGTGAAGAAGCTGGCCACGGCGTCGAGCGCCCGCGTCCCGAACGGGAGGCGCCGCATGTCCCCGCGCACGAGCCGGGGCGCGTCGGCGTCGGGCGCCCCCCGGTGCTCCGCGGCCGCCCTCCGGAGGAGCTCGGCAGAGAGGTCGAGGCCGACGGGCGCGAGGCCGGCGCGCCGCAGGGCCTCCAGGTGGCGCCCGGCGCCGCAGCCGAGGTCCAGGACGCGCGCGCCCTCCCCGGGCTCCAGGGCCTCCAGGAAGAGCTCCACCGCCGCGCGGGCCTCCTCCTCGTCCCGGTGGGGGTAGAGGGCCAGGTACTCGGCCCCGAACCACTCGCGGTACCACGCCTCGCCGCCTCGCCCAACCCCGCCCCCTTCGATGTCAGCCTCCCTTGTGGTACGGCTCGCCCCGCAGGATCGTCCCCGCCCGGTAGAGTTGCTCCGCGAGCACGAGCCGCGCCAGCCCGTGCGGGAGCGTCATCGGGGAGAGCGACATCCTGTGGTCGGCCGCCCCCAGGAGCGAGGGGCCGAGGCCGTGGGCGCCGCCGATGGCGAAGGCCGCCCCGGCGCCCCCGTAGGTGGCCGTGCGCTCCAGGTAGCGCGCCAGTCCGGTCGAGGTGAGGCCCTTCCCCTTCCGGGTGAGGGCGAAGAGGTCGAGCTCCTCGGGCATCCTCCGCAGGAGGGCGGCGGCCTCCTCCTCCATCCGCGCCTCCGGGGAGAGCCCGGCCCCGCCGGGCGTCACCTCCACGGTCTCGAGGTCGAAGTAGCGGGCGGCCCGATCCTCGTACTCGGCGATGAGCTCGGCCAGCGGCCCGCGGCCGGGCCCGCCGACGGCCGCCACCAGGAGCTTCACGCCGCCCGCCCGCGGCAGGCCCTCACGCCGCCAGCACCGTGTCCCGCAGGTAGCGCTCGCTGTCGCGGTGGGGATGGCTCTCCGTGAAGTGGAGCCCGCGGCTCTCGCGGCGCCTGAGGGCACAGCGCACGACCAGGGAGGCCACCCGCGCCAGAAACCCGCACTCCCGGGCGCGCATGGCGCCGTCGCCCGTCCCGCCGCTCCGGACCGGAAGCTGGGCCAGCTCGGTGACTGCCTCCCGGGCCGCGTCGAGCCGCTCGTCCGAGCGCACGATCCCGACCCGGGACCACATGACCTCGCGCAGGCGGGTCTCGACCTCCTCGGGCTCCCATCCGTCCGCGGCGAGCGGCGGCTCCTCGGCCTGCCGGCTCGTGACCCGCGCCAGGTCGGGCAGCTCCTGGGTCAGGCGCCGGGCGGCGCGGTGGGCGTAGACGACGGCCTCGAGGAGCGAGTTCGAGGCCAGCCGGTTGGCGCCGTGCACCCCGGTGCACGCCACCTCCCCCGCGGCGTAGAGGCCGCGGAGCGAGGTGCGGCCGTCCCAGTCCGTGAGGAGCCCGCCGCACTGGTAGTGGGCGGCGGGCACGACCGGGATCGGCTCGTCGGGGACCTCGAGGCCCCGCTCGGCGCACGCCCGCGCGATGTTGGGGAAGCGCTCCCGGAAGCGCCCCGGCGGGAGGTCGGAGAGGTCGAGGACCACGTGGCTCACCCCGCTTCCCCGCAGCTCCCGGTCGATGGCCCGGGCGACGATGTCCCGCGGGGCCAGCGAGCCGGCCGGGTGCACGTCCTCGAGGAACGCCCGCCCGCGCACCGTCCGAAGGACCGCGCCCTCCCCCCGCAGCGCCTCGGAGATGAGAAAGGCCTGCTGGCCCGCCGGATACAGGGCCGTGGGGTGGAACTGGACGAACTCGAGGTTGGCGACCGCGGCGCCCGCCTCGTAGCCGATCGCGATCCCGTCGCCCGTGGCAATGGGAGGGTTGGTGGTGTGCCGGTAGAGCCGGCCGCTCCCGCCGGTGGCCAGGAGCACGGCGCGCGCCTCGATGGCCAGGAACCGGCTCCCCTCCACGTCCAGCGCCAGGGCTCCGGTGCAGCGCGAGCGCCAGCTCCTGGCGTCCAGCCCCGTGAGGAGCTCCCATACGAAGTGGTTGTCCAGGACCCGGATCCTCGGGTTCTCGGCCACGGCGGCGAGGAGCGCCCGCTCGATCTCCCGGCCGGTGAGGTCGGCCGCGTGCAGGATGCGCCGCCGGCTGTGGCCCGCCTCCCGCCCCAGGGCCAGGCCGCCGTCCTCTCGGGAGAAGCGGACGCCCCACTCGGCCAGCTCCCGCACCCGGTCGGGGCCCTCCCGGGCCAGCTCCTCGACGGCCCGCGTGTGGCACAGCCCCGCCCCGGCCAGGAGGGTGTCGCGGCGGTGGAGCGCCGGCGAGTCGTCCTCGGCGACCGCGGCGGCCACGCCCCCCTGCGCGTAGTTCGTGTTGCTCTCCACCCTCCCCTTCTTGGTGAGGAGGAGGACCTCCGCCCCCTCCGCCGCCTTGAGGGCGAAGGTGAGGCCGGCGATGCCGCTTCCCACCACGAGCACGTCGGTCTGAACGGCTTCCACTGCCCTCACCTCGCTGTCGCGGTCGTCGCGCCGTCCGCGGGCTCGCCCCGGACGGCCGCCAGGAGTGCGGCACGAAGCTCGTCCACCCCCTCCTCCCACGTCAACCGCTCCTCGACCACCAGGACCGGGACGTCCCCCGGAAACACGTCCGCGAGCCGGGCCGCGTCCTTGGCGGTCGTGACCACGCCCCGGCCGCGCGCCGCCGAGACGATGCGCTCCAGGAGGGGGGCGTCGGGCGTGCCGTGGTCGGGGAGGAGGACCGCGAGCCCGGGCCGGAGCCCGGACGCCCGCACCGCGTCCAGGAAGGGGCCGGGCTTCATGACGCCGGCCAGCGCGACGGCCGGCGAGGCGGCGGCGGCCGCGGCGCCACCGGGCCGGTCCCCGGCCACGGGACCCCGGGCCGCGCCGGCGCTTCCCGCTTCCGGGTCACCGCGGCGCGTCGGGGTCCACGGCCGCAGCCCGTCGGTCTCGAGCGCGCAGCGCGCCACGGGGATCCCGGGAAGGCGGCGCCGGACCCAGCCCGCCAGCCGCTCGGCGGCCTCCGGGCCGGCCTCGCGGCGGGTGACCACGACCGCACCGGCCCGTCCCAGGGCCCCCGGCGGCTCCCGGAAGGGCCCCGCGGGGAGGAGGCTCCAGGGGACCCTGCCCACGAGGTCCGCGTCCAGGGCCACCACGTCCAGACGCCGGTCCAGGCGCCGGTGCTGGAACCCGTCGTCGAGCACGGCGGCCGCCGCGCCCCGGGCGGCGGCCGCCCGGACCGCGCGCGCCCGGTCCGGGTGTCCCAGTACCAGCCGCCCGGGCGCGAGGCGGGCGTGGAGCGCGAGCTCGTCGGGGAAGCCGCGGGTCACGACCGCCGTCCGGATGCCCCCGGCCTCCAGGACGCCCGCCAGCTCGGCGGCGAGCGGCGTCTTCCCGGCGCCCCCGACCGTGACTCCTCCCACCGAGACGACGGGGAGGGCGGGCAGCCCGCCCCCCAGGATCCCGGTCTCGTGGAGAAGGCTCCAGCCGCGCACGCCGGCTCCGTACAGGAAGGAGGCGGCGGCGAGGAGGGGCCCGGGCCCTCCGGTCCACGCCTCCCGCGCCCGACGCTCCGCCCGGCTCCGGGCGTCGACCACGACGGGGCCGTCATCCCGCACCGGCTCCTCCCTTCCCGGCGGCCCGCTCGCACGCGTCGGTGAGCCGGTCCAGGGCCTCCTCGAGCCGGCGGGTGGCGTCGGGATCCGACGGGTCGAGGAGCTCTCCGTGCGCCACCCACACGCGCGCCCCGGGCGCGGGGACCAGGAAGCGGTCCCAGGTGGACAGGCGCCACGCCGGCCGGGCGGCCGCGGCCACGGGCACGAGGTCGAGCCCCGCAGCCGCCGCGGCCCGGGCCGCGCCCCGGTCGGCCCTCCGCCGCGGACCGAGCGGCCCGTCCGGGGTGACGGCCAGCGCCCTCCCCGACCGGCCCGCGCGCACCAGCTCGCGGAAGCCGGAGGGGCCGCCGCGGGTGGTCGAGCCGCGCGCGGTCTCGTAGCCCAGCCGGCCGAGGACCCGCGCCAGGATCTCCCCGTCCCTGTGGCGGCTCACGAGCGCCGCGGCGCCCTGCCCCCGGTGGAGGTAGGCCAGCGGGAGGAGGTGCTCGTGCCACAGCGCGTACACCACGTGCCGGACCGGACAGGGGCTCTCGACCGGTCCTCCGGTGCGGGCGTCCAGGAAGCGCCACGTCTCGCCCAGGACACGGGTGGTGGCCCACGCCAGCGGCGCCGCCAGTCCGGGTCGGATCCTCACCGGGACGTCCGCGCCAGAAGCTCGAGGGCCGCCGACGCCACGCGCGCGGACCCGCCCGGCTCCCCCAGCCGCCCCCTCACCTCCTCCAGCCCCTCCAGGACGCGGCGCCGCTCGGCGGAGCCCGGCTCGAGGAACGGGGAGACCCGGCTCGCAAGCCGCTCCGGGGACATCTCGTCCTGCACGAGCTCGGGGACCAGCCGGCGCCCGGCCACCAGGTTGGCCAGCGCCAGGTGGTCGACCTCCACCAGCCGGCGGGCGATCGAGTAGGTCACCGGGTGCACCCGGTGGCCCACGACCATCGGCACGCCGGCCAGCGCCAGCTGAAGGGTGCTCGTGCCCGACTTGGTGAGGGCCGCCGTTGCCGCGGCCAGGACCTCCTCGGGCGGGTGGAGGTCCGCCGGGTCGGCGCGTCCGTAGGCCGACGGCGGGAGGTCGGCGGCACGTGCCACCAGGACCTCGAGCTCCGGCCGCTCCCCGCGGAGGATCTCGGCCGCGCGCAGGAAGGGCGGGAGCATGCGCGAGACCTCCTGGGCCCTGGAGCCGGGGAAGAGACCGAGCACGGGGGCGCCGCCCGGCTCCCTGCCCTCCGCGCCTTCCCCGCTCCCCCGGACGCGGGGCGCGTCCAGGAGCGGATGGCCCACGAAGCGTGCGCGGGCCCCGTAGCGCTCCAGGAACGCCTTCTCGAACGGCAGGACCACGCACACCAGGTCGGCCGACTCCGCCAGCCGCCGGGCCCGACCGGGCCGCCACGCCCACACCTGCGGGGCGATGTAGTAGAGCACGGGCACGCCCCGCCGGCGTGCCCAGGCGGCCGTCGGCAGGTTGAAGCCCGGATAGTCGATGGGGAGGTAGAGGTCGACGCCCTCCCGCAGGAGGTAGCGGCGGACCCTGCGGCGCAGCGCCAGGAGACGGGGCAGGCGGCCGAGGACCTCGGCCACCCCCATCACGGCCAGGAGGTCGAGGTCGGCCAGGAGCTCGACGCCCGCGTCGGCCATACGGCTCCCGCCCAGCCCCACGAGCCGCAGGTCCGGGTCCTCGGCGAGCAGCTCGCGGGCGAGCCGGGCCCCGTGCTCGTCCCCGGACGCCTCCCCGGCCGACAGGAAGATCGTCCGGCGGCCCGCCCCTCCCCCTATCCCGCCCTTCCCAGGTAGAAGATCAGGAGCAGGACCAGGATGAGGAGCAGGATCAGCGTCCGGGTCCGCGGCCCCTGCTTGGGGGAGCCACCGAGCCTCTTCCTCTCTTCACGTAGCTTCCAGAGCGACATCGGCGAACCGCTGAATGGAGCGACCGATCCGAAGCGCCACCTCGAGGGCGGCGCGACCTTCCCGGGCCGAGACGACGGGCGAAGACTCTCCGCGCACCGCCGCCAGGAAGGCCTCGAGCTCCAGTGCCAGGGGCTCCCGGCCGTCGCCCCTGAGGGGGATCCGCTCCACAATGTCCGCCAGGCTCGGGACGCCCTTCCCGGTCCCGTCTGCCGCAGCGGTCCCCGGGACCGTGCCGTCCCGCCGCCGCAGGAACTCGCCCTGCCCGGCCGCCAGGTCCAGCTTCAGGTATCCGCTCGGCTGGAAGGCCCGGAGGACGCGGAGCCGCTCCTCCGACACCCGGCTGGCCGTGATCTCGGCCACCGTCCCGTCGGCGAAGGTGAGGCGCGCGTTGGCGATGTCCACCGAGTCGGTGAGCACCGGCGTCCCCACCGCGTCCAGCGACTCGACCGGCGCGCCCACCAGCCCGAGGACGAGGTCGATGTCGTGGATCATGAGGTCCAGGACCACGTTCACGTCGGTGCCCCGCGGCTGGAACGGGGCCAGCCTCAGGGACTCGATGAAGCGGGGATCCTGCAGGTGGGGCTCGGCGCTCCGCACCGCGGGGTTGAAGCGCTCGACGTGGCCCACCGCCAGGGTCAGGCCCCGCTCCTCCGAGAGCGACACGAGGTCGTCGGCCTCCTCGAGCGAGGCGGCCAGGGGCTTCTCGGCCAGGACGTGGACGCCGGCCTCCAGCGCCCGGCGCGCCACCCGGTGGTGGGCGGCGGTCGGCACGGCGACCACGAGGGCCTCGCACGCGTCCAGCAGGTCACCCAGCTCGGGGCGGAAGGGGACGCCCGCCGCCTCCGCCACCGAGCGTCCGTGCCCCTCGTCGACGTCGTGCACGCCGACCAGCCGGGCCCCCTCGAGCCCCGCCAGGATGCGGGCGTGCTCGCGCCCCAGGCGACCCACGCCGGCGACGCCGACCGGCACGGCCCTCACGTGGTCACGCCCCGCTCGCTGGCCCGGATGAAGTCGATGAGCGCCCGCACCTCGGGGCCGTGCCCGCCCTCCGCCTCGAGCGTCCGGAGCGCGTCCCCCAGGTTCTCGTCGGACCGGAACAGGACCCGGTAGGCGTGGCGGAGGGCCCGGATCGTCTCATCGGAGAATCCGCGCCGCCGGAGCCCCTCCGTGTTGATCCCGTAGGCCGCGACGGGGTTCCCCGCCACGGTGACGTAGGGGGCGACGTCCTGGGGAATCCGGGAGCCGCCGCCCACGAACGCGTGGACGCCGATCCGCACGAACTGGTGGATGGCCGTCACGCCCCCCACGATGGCCCAGTCGTCGATCTCGACGTGGCCGCCCATGTTGACCGTGTTGGCCAGGATGACGTGGTCCCCCAGGTGGCAGTCGTGCGCCACGTGGGCGTAGGCCATGATCAGGCAGTGGTCGCCCACCGTCGTCCGGCCCGAGGCGCGGGTCCCCCGGTTCAGGGTCGCGTACTCGCGGATGACCGTGTGGCAGCCGACCTCGAGCACGGTGGTCTCGCCCTCGTACTTCATGTCCTGGGGCGCCGTCCCGAGCACCGCCCCGTGATGGATCTCGGAGTCCTCCCCGACCCGCGTGTCGCGCTCGATGAGGACGTGCGAGCCCACCCGGACGTCGGCCTCCAGCCGCACGCCCGGCCCGACGATCGAGTACGGGCCCACGGTGGCCGACTCGGCCAGCTCGGCGCCGGGATCGATGATCGCGGTGGGGTGGCGCGTCCCCGGCTCGAGCTCCACGAGCGGGGCCGCCGGTGGCCCGGGGCGCGGCGCGCTCACCGGTCCACCACCTGGGCCATCATCGTGGCCTCGGCCACGACGTCCCCGTCCACCCGGGCCGTGCCGTGCATCCGGCAGATCCTCCCCCGGAAGCGGAGCATCTCGAGCTCGAAGAGGATCTGGTCGCCGGGGAAGACGGGCTTTCGCCACTTGACGTCGTCCAGGGACATGAAGTAGACGACCTTCTCCTCGGGCCGCTCGAACTCGTTCATGAGGAGGAGGCCGCCCACCTGCCCCATGGCCTCGACGATGAGGACGCCCGGCATCACAGGGTGGCCCGGGAAGTGGCCCTGGAAGAAGGGCTCGTTGATCGTGACGTTCTTGAGGCCGAGGATCCGCCGCCCCGCCTCGAACTCGACGATCCGGTCCACGAGGAGGAAGGGATAGCGGTGGGGGATGTACTCCAGGATCTCGTGGATGTCGAGCACGGGCCCCGGCGTCCGGGCGGCCTCGGCCTCGCGGGCCAGGCGGCGGGCCAGCGCCACGTTGCCCCGGTGCCCGGGCCGCACGGCCAGGACGTGGCCGCGCACCGGGAGTCCCACCAGGGCCAGGTCCCCGACCATGTCGATCAGCTTGTGGCGCACGAACTCGTCGGGCCGGCGCAGCTCGACCCCGGTGGCCAGCCCGTCGTCGGTGAGGACGACGGTGTTCTCGTGCGAGGCCCCGAGCGCGAGCCCTTTCTCCTTGAGCGGCTCGTGCCAGCTCTCGAGCCCGAACGTCCTGGCCGCCGCGATCTCGTCGCAGAAGGCCTCGGCCTCCACCGCGACCGAGGCGAACTGGCTGCCGATGGTCGGGTGCTCGAAGCGGATCTCGGCCGAGGCGCGGTAGCCGTCGTACGGGGTGACCGAGTACGTGGAGTCGCCCTCGGTGACCTCGATCGGGCGGGTGACCGCCAGGACCTCGACGGTGCCCCCGATCTCCTCGCGACCCGCCTCGGCCAGCGCCTCGCACCACGGCGCCGAGCTTCCGTCCAGGGCCGGGGGCTCGGGCCCTTCGAGCGCGATCTCGAGGTCGTCGACGCGGAACGCGGCCACGGCGGCCAGGACGTGCTCGACGGTGCGGACCGAGCCCTCCCCCTTCCCGAGCACCGTCTCCCACTCGACGCCCGTCACGTTCCGGACCGACGCGGCCAGGACGGGCTCGTCCTCGAGGTCCATCCTCCGGAACCGGATCCCCGTTCCCGCCTCCGCGGGGCGGAGCTCCACCCCGACGGATCGGCCGCTGTGGAGTCCGGTGCCCTCGCGGGAGACTGGCCGGGCCAGCGTATGGCGCGCCCCGCCTTCCTCGATGCGGACGGCCGGGCCGCTCACGCGTCCCCTCCCGCGCCTCCGGCCGTGTCGCTCCCGCCGTCCGATCCGCCCGTCCGGCCGGGCGCCTCATCCAGCCGCACCTCGAGACGCCGCATGCGTCGGACGAGATCGGGCAGGCGGAAGAGCGCGGCGCTGGCCCGCATGGCCTCGGCGTGCGGGCGGGCGGGATAGCCCGAGTACGTGGCCTCCGCGGGGACGTCCCCGATGACGCCGGCCTGGGCGGCGATGCGGGCCCCGTCCCCGATCGAGAGGTGCCCGGCGATCCCCGCCTGCCCGGCCAGCTGCACCCTGTCCCCGATGTCGGTGCTCCCGGCCACCCCCACCTGCGCCACGATCATGCAGTTCTCCCCGATGCGGACGTTGTGGCCGACGTGGACGAGGTTGTCGAGCTTGGTGCCGGCTCCGATGACCGTGTCGCCGAGCGCGCCCCGATCCACGGTGGAGTTCGCGCCGATCTCGACGTCGTCACCGATCACGCACCGCCCCACCTGGGGGATCTTCACCGGACGCCCCTCCTCCTGGGCGTAGCCGTAGCCGTCCGTGCCCAGGCGCACGCCCGGGTGGATCCGCACGCGGTCCCCCATGCGCACGCAGCCGAGGATCGTCGCGCTTCCGTCGATCGTGCACTCGCGTCCGAGCACGGCGCCCGCCCCCACGTGCACGTGGGGACCGAGGACCGTCCCGTCCCCGATCTCGCAGCCCGACTCGAGCACCGAGTAGGCGCCGACCGCCACGTCCTCACCCAGCCGGACGCCCTCCCCGAGCACCGCGGTCGGGTGGACGCCCGCCACGGCGTCGTCGCCGTTGGCGCCGGGATAGAACAGGGGGATGAGCCGGCCGAGCGCCACCTGGGGATCGCTCACCCGGATGAGCGCCTCCCCCGGAGCACCGTCCGCCAGGAGGCCGTCCGGCGCGAGCACGGCCGTCGGCCGGATCTCGGAGAGCGCCCTCTCCCAGGAACGGCTGGTCACGAAGGTGAGGTCCCCCGGCCCGGCATCCTCGACGGGAGCGATCCCGGTCACCGTCGCGTCCGGGTCGCCCTCGACCGTCCCGCCCACCCGGGCGGCCAGGTCTCCGACCCTGAACTCGCTCACCGGCCCTCGACCCTCGCGACGATCGGCCGGCACCGCGGCGTGCGGCTCAGCGCCCGCCGCCGTTTCCGCCGGAGGACGTGCCGCTGCCGCCGATGGTGTCGCCCTGGGCCTTGAGCCGTTGGATCACGAGGTCGGTGATGTCCAGGCTCGGGTCGGCCGCCAGGAGCCCGGAGCCCGACGCGTCGAAGACCATCGTGTAGCCCCGCTCCTCGCGGATCGTCTCGATCACGCCGCGGACCTTGTCGAGGATGGGCTTGAGGAGCTCCTGCTGGCGCTGGGCGGCCTGCTGCTCCAGCTGCTGGGTGCGCTGCTGCAGCTCCTGGCGCTTCTGCTGGATCTCCTCCTGCTTCCGCGTCTTGGCGGCCTCGCTCAGCATCGACTCCTGGCGCTGGAAGGCCTGCTCCAGGGAATCCACCTGCGAGGCGAGCTGCTGCACCTGTGACCGGTAGTTCTGGAGCTCCTGGTTCCAGGTCTGCTGCGCCTCGGAGGCGCCCGGCGTGGCCTGGAGGAGCGCCTGGGAGTTGATGTAGACGAACTCCGTCCCCTGCGGCGGCGGTGTGCTCGCCCCGCTCTGCCCGGCGGGGCTCCCCTGCGCCCGGAGCGGCGCCGCGATCGCGGCGGCCAGGGCCAGCGCGAGGGCCGGCCCGCGAAGGATCGATGTCGTATGGGTGTTCCTCACGTCGTGGACTCCTGTGATCAGAAGATGTTCCCGAACTTGAAGTGGAGCTTCCACCCCGGGTCGGGACGTCCGAGGACGTCGCGCCGGTCGAAGCCGTAGGCGTAGTCGATGCCCAGCGGCCCGAACGGGGTCACGAGGCTCACGCCCACGCCCGCTCCCACGAGCAGGTCCGTCGGATTGAACTCGGCCGCCGTGCTCCAGACGTTGCCCGCGTCGACGAAGGCGTCGGCGAACAGGCTGCTCGACAGCTTCACGCCGAACTGCGCCGTGGTCCCGAAGAACGACTCGCCCGCCCGGTCGATGGTCGAGATGTTGCGGTTGGACCTCGGGATGTGGCCGAGGGGGGTCACCGTGCCCTCGTCGTATCCGCGGAGCTGCTCACCGAGCTGGACCCCGCCCATCAGGAACCGCTCCCGGAAGAAGGGGTTGTTCCCGACCACGAAGCCGCCGCGGAAGGTGAGCCCGCCCGTGAACTGGATGGGCGTCTTGCCCAGCCCCCCGCCGATCTCCGCCACCGGCACGTACCACTGGCTCTCGAACTTGTACTTGGCGTAGCCGCCGTCGCCCCCCAGGGGCCCGCCGGTGTAGGCCGCGTCGATCTCGTTCCGGCTGCCCGCCACGGGGAAGAGGCCGCCCTGCCGCGTGTCCCGCACGAGCCTCAGGCTGAACGTGCTCCGCGTGCCGCTCAGGAGGACGCTGGCCTGCTCGGGCGTGAGCCCGACCAGGTTGAGGTTGCTCGTCTTCTCCCGGAAGAGCGAGTAGCCCGCGAACAGCCGCGTGCCGCGCAGGCCGAAGACGGGGAGGCCGAACTCGAGCGAGCCTCCGGTCTGACGCCGCTCGCCCAGGTTCACGTACGTGTAGATGTCCCGGGAGTGGAGGAGCGAGATCGAGCCCGAGTACTTCGAGCCCATGATGGCCGGGTCCTGGTAGCGGACCTCGATGTCCTGGCTGCGTCCCCCGAAGAGCCAGCGGAAGTGTCCGCTCTTGGCCTCGCCGAACAGGTTGGGCTGGTCGTAGCCGATGAACCCGGCCAGGCCGGTCACGGCCGAGGCCGACGCGCCGAAGTTGAGGTTCCCGGTCTGCTTCTCCTTGACCTTCAGCGTGATGTCGACGTCGCCGTTGTCGAGCGGCTGGATCTTCACCGCCTCGTTGGGCGGGAGCTGCTCGAAGAAGCCCGTGGACTGGATGTTCTTGACGCTCTGGATCAGCCTCTGCTGGGAGTAGATGTCCCCCGGCAGGATCGTGAGCTGCTGCCGTATGACGTAGTCGTGCGTGTAGCTGTTGCCCGTGACCTGCACGCGGTGAACGTACGCCGGCTCACCCTCCTCGATGTCCCACGCCACCTTGACCAGGTGCCGGCCGCCCGACTGCGATGGCGGTACGCGCTCGACCTCGGGGACGACCTGGGCCCGCAGGTAGCCCGCGTCGCGGTACAGGTCCCCGATCTTGCCGGTGGCGTCCTGGAAGGCGGCCTGGTCGAAGGGCGGGAGCTCACCCGGCGGCAGGCTGTCGAGCGGAGGTGCGTCGACGGGCCGGAAGCGGCTCTCCAGCGCCTGGGCCGGGAATCGCCGGTTCCCGCGTACCTGGAAGCTGGAGAGCTGATACTGCGGCCCCTCGTCGACCCGGACCTCGATGCGGCCCTTTCCGGTGGTCGGGTCCACGATGACCGTGTCCCCGGCCACGGCCATGTCGATGTAGCCGTGGGCGGCGTAGAAGGCCGGCAGGTTCTCCTGGAGGTCCTGGCGGAACCGGTCGCGCCGGAACTCCCCGGTGTGGGTCCACAGGAATCCCTCCTGCCCGGTCGACATCGCGCCGCGGAGGTCCCCGTCCGGGAAGTGGTCGTTCCCCTCGAAGTCGATGCGGGTGATGGCCAGGCGCGGACCCTCGTCGACGTCGAACACGACCCTGTAGCCGCCCTCGGCCGCCAGCATGGTCGTGTCGATGGCCGGGCGCGGGAAGCCCGCCTTCGAGAGCATGGCGCGGAGGGTCTCCTCGGCCCGCGAGATCCGGGTGGGGCTGAGCGGCTCGCCGTCCACCAGCCGCGCGGTGTCCTTCACCGTGCTCGCGGAGACGTGCTCGAGGCCCCGGAACCCGTAACTGGCGACGAGCGGGCGCTCGGTCACGTCGATGTAGAAGATGGCCGGGGAGCCGGGGGTGACGCTCACCGAGACCGCCTCGAACTGCCCGGAGGCGTAGAGCTTGTGGATGGCGTCCTGGACCGTCGGGAACGAGACCGTCTCTCCGGACCTCAGGCCGCTCAGCTCGATGACGCGCGTGGGCGAGACCCTATGGTTCCCCCGGACCACAACGCTGTCGACCGTCACGGTCCTGGCCGCCGGCTGCTGCTGGGCCCGGGCCGCGACCGGAGCGGCCAGCGCCACCCCCAGGGCGAGGACGGCGAGTGGGAGCCGCCGGCTCACGTCGTGGAGGACGGCGTGGCCGTCCGGAACACCAGCGATTCCGGATCTTCCTCGGATCGTTCCACCAGGATCTCGTCTCCCGGAGTGAACTCGGCCATCAGGATCTTCTCGGAGAGAGGATCCTCGATGTAGCGCTGGATCGTCCTCTTCAGCGGACGCGCGCCGAACTTCTCGTCGTAGCCCTGCTCCACGAGGAAGGCGACGGCCTCGTCCGAGAGGCTGAGCGAGAGCTTCTCATCGACCAGCCGCTCCTCCACGTCGCGGAGCTGGATGTGGACGATCTGGCCGATCTGCTCACGGTCGAGCGGATGGAACACGATGACGTCGTCGAGCCGGTTCAGGAACTCGGGAGCGAAGGTCCGCTCGATCTCCTCCTGCACCCGGTCCTTGATCCGGTCGTAGCCCATCCCCTCCTCGGCGTGGAAGCCCAGGCTCGAGGTCGAGGTGATGTCCCGGGCCCCGACGTTGGAGGTCATGATGATGACCGTGTTCTTGAAATCGATCACCCGCCCGTAGTTGTCCGTCAGCTGCCCGTCGTCGAGCACCTGGAGGAGGATGTTGAACACGTCGGGGTGCGCCTTCTCGATCTCGTCGAGGAGGACCACCGAGTAGGGCCTGCGGCGGACGGCCTTGGTCAGGACGCCGCTCTCCTCGTAGCCCACGTATCCGGGGGGCGCGCCGATCAGGCGGCTCACCGAGAACTTCTCCATGTACTCCGACATGTCCACGCGAACGAGCGCCTGCTCGTCCGCGAACAGGAAGCGTGCGAGGGACCGCGCCAGCTCCGTCTTCCCCACGCCCGTCGGGCCGCAGAAGATGAAGCTGCCGATGGGCCGCCGCGGGTCCTTGAGGCCCGCGCGGCTCCGCCGGATGGCCCGGCTGATGGCCTCGATCGCCTCGTCCTGCCCCACCACGGTCTCGTGGAGCTCCTCCTCCATGCGGAGGAGCCGCTCGGTCTCGGTCTCCCGGAGCCGGGTCACCGGGATGCCGGTCCACCGCGAGACGATGAAGGCGATGTCGTCCTCCTCGACCACGGGCCGGTGCTCGCGGCGCTGCTTCTCCCACTCCTCGCGGCGGCGCTTGATCTCCTCCTGGATCTCCTTCTCGTGGTCCCGGAGCTCGGCCGCCCGCTCGAAGTCCTGGTCCCGAATCGCCTCGTCCTTCCGGTCGGAGAGCTCGTCGAGCTCCTCCTGGAGCTCCTGGACCTCGGGCGGCGGCACCTGCGCGCCCAGCCGCGCCCGGGCCCCGGCCTCGTCGACCACGTCGATGGCCTTGTCCGGCAGGAAGCGGTCGGTGATGTAACGCTCGGACAGCCGGCTCGAGGCCACGAGGGACTCGTCGGGGATCACCACCCTGTGGTGCTCCTCGTAGTGCTTCCTGAGCCCCTTGAGGATGTCGATGGTCTCATCGACGCTGGGAGCCTCGACGATGACCGTCTGAAAGCGCCGCTCGAGCGCGCCGTCCTTCTCGATGTGCTTCCGGTACTCGGAGAGCGTCGACGCGCCCACGCACTGGAGCTCGCCCCTGGCCAGGGCCGGCTTCAGCATGTTGGAGGCGTCGATCGCGCCCTCGGCGGCCCCCGCCCCGACCAGCGTGTGCAGCTCGTCGATGAAGAGGATGATCCCCTCGTTCTGGGAGATCTCGTTCACGATGGCCTTGAGGCGCTCCTCGAACTGCCCGCGGTACTTTGTCCCGGCGATGACCGCGGCCATGTCCAGGGCCAGCACCCTGTGGTCCTGCAGGCTGTCGGGCACGTCCCCGCGCACGATGCGCTGAGCCAGGCCCTCCACGATGGCGGTCTTCCCGACGCCCGGCTCCCCGATGAGGACCGGGTTGTTCTTCTTGCGCCGCGAGAGGACCTCCATGACCCGCTCGATCTCGCCCTCCCGACCGATGGTCGGGTCGAGCTTCCCCTCCGCCGCGAGCTCGGTGAGGTCTCGGCAGAAGTGGTCGAGGGCGGGCGTCTTGGACTTCTTCTCGCCCTTCTGCGCGGAAGGACCCGACGACGGTGTGCTGGAGCCAGAACTGGGCATCTCGGTACCGAGCAGCTTCAGAGTTTCGGAGCGCGCTTCTTCGAGGCCGATCCCGAGCTCGCCGAGGACCTTCGCGGCGAGGCCCTTCTCCTCCCGAAGCAGGCCCAGGAGGAGGTGCTCGGTGCCGACGTAGCTGTGGTTGAGCTCCCTCGCCTCCGCCATGGCGTACTCGAGGACCTTCTTGGCGCGGGACGTATACGGGAGCTCGCCGATCGTGGCCGAGGACTTCCCCTTGTGGACGTGCTCCTCGACCAGCCGCTGAACCTCGTCCAGGTCGGCGGCCAGGTTGGTGAGCACGGCGGCGGCCACGCCCTCGCCCTCACGGATGAGGCCGAGGAGGACGTGCTCGGTCCCCACGTAGTCGTGCTGAAGGCGGATGGCCTCCTCGCGGGCCATCGCGAGGACTTTCCGCACCCGATCCGTGAAGTTGTAGTTCATGCGGGCCTCAGCAAAGGAAGTGTCGGGCCGACCGCCTCATTCGTCGTCGTCGTCCTCCGCGTCCGCCGGGCCGCGGTCCTCCTCCCGCGATCGCCGGACGGTGGCCTCGTCCTCGGCCAGGGCCTCGCGCACGAACGCGGCCCGGTGAACGTCCGCGTCCGCTTCGTCGAGGGAACGTCCCGCCGCGTGCTCCAGATGGGCGGTCTGACCGTAGATCACGACCCTGTTGAGCGTCTCTACCCGAGGTGTTCGGAGAAGTTTCAGAGTCAGGCCCAGCCGGACGCCCGAGATGAGGTTCATCATCTCGTCGAACGGCAGGCTGTGGGCGTGGCGCAGGATGCCGTAGGCCCTCCCGACCTTGTCCTCGAGCACGGCGGGCGCCTCCCGCAGGAGGATGGCCCGGGCCTGCTTCTCGTACTGGATGACCTGGCCCACGATCTTGGCCAGGTGGTCGATGAGCTCGTCCTCGGTCTTCCCGAGCGTGGTCTGGTTGGAGATCTGG
>Ga0102944_1000251_pt1 | contig 44020 bp, 46 predicted proteins | sample SalPonD_shore_MG_FD_78172 | JGI IMG/M metagenome (GOLD analysis project Ga0102944, IMG submission 78172) | Salt pond soil microbial communities from South San Francisco under conditions of wetland restoration - Salt Pond MetaG... | ecosystem: Environmental > Aquatic > Marine > Intertidal zone >... | reverse complement strand
TGTTAATCGAGCATTTTTTTTAGAGCTCCAAAAATCACAAGGGGTGAGTGGTTAGAGACCGAATAATGTCGGAGATCCGACCATAGGAAAAAATAATAAAAAAAACAAATAATTAGATACTGAAGAGAAAAAAAAGAAAAAAAAATATTTAAAATTGAGATTCATCAATCTTAGGCATATCTGCATCATTTATGGATTGATTAATCCGCTCTTCTGATAATTCAAAGTTTTCTAAATCACCAGTCATATATTCTTTGTACGCCAGAAGATCAAAATAGCCGTGACCACTGAAATTGAAAAGTATTGTTTTGTTTTCATTATTTTCTTTTGCTTTAAGTGCTTGATTCATAGCTTCTTTGATTGCATGATTTGTTTCGGGTGCAGGTAAAATTCCCTCTGCTTTTGCAAATAGCATTCCTGCTTCTATAACTTCAAGCTGATGATGCATAGTTGCTTCGATTATTCCATTATTATATAAATTAGATACAATAGGAGCCATTCCATGATATCGTAATCCACCAGCATGAATTGGACTAGGTATGAAATTGTGGCCGAGAGTATGCATCTTTAGGATAGGAGCTTTCTTGGCAGAATCCCCATAATCCCACGTATACTTTCCTTTACATACACTAGGACATGCTCGAGGTTCAACTCCAATAATCTGAACATTCGGACCATCACCACGAATTTTATCTCGTGCAAATGGAATCATTAATCCAGAAAAGTTTGATCCTCCTCCCATACAACCTATGATGATATCAGGGTATTCGATACCAGATTTTTTGAGTTGTATTTGTGCTTCTTGACCAATGACGGTTTGATGAAGACAAACAAAATTAACTACACTTCCCAAGGAATATCTGATTTTATCACTCCTTAAACTGTGTTCGACCGCTTCTGAAATGGCGATACCTAAGCTTCCAGGATGTTCTGGATCATTTTCATAATAACTTTTTCCGGATTCCGTAAATCTTGAAGGAGACGCATGAACTTCGGCATCATATGATCTCATTAGTATTTTTCGTCCAGGCTTTTGAATAAAGCTTGCTCTTACCATATAAACCGTACATGTGATATTAAATAAGGAACATCCATATGAAAGACCTGATCCCCATTGTCCTGCTCCAGTCTCTGTCACCAGCTCATTTATCCCATCTGCTTTGGCATAATATGCTTGAGCGAGCGCAGTATTGGGTTTATGTGAACCAGTTGGAGAGACAGATTCATTCTTATAAAAGATCTTTATTTTCTCTCCCTCAACTCCCAATTCTTTTTCTAGTCCATATGCTCTATGAAGTGGAGTGGGTCTATGTGATCTTGCATAAATCTCTCTTAATTCCTTTGGGATCGGTATAGTGGGTTCTTGGGATACTTCTTGAATAACACATTCCTTCGGAAAGATGGCAGCTGCCATTTCAAAGGGTGCGGGCTTTCCATTCATTGGGTTTATTAAGGGCGTCATAGGTGTGGGTAAATCTGGTAAAATATTTATCCACTCTTTTGGCAATTCCTTTGGATCTAACAAAATCCTGGTATTAAAATAATCTGTCACTTTAAACACATTTTTCTATTTTTTAAATTTTTATGTGTCTCATAATAAAATTGGAAATCAATAGTATTAATGCACATAAATAGAGTTTTAATATCTTGAAAATGAATCAAAACAAAAGAAAAAAGACATTAATCGAAATAGTCCAATGCAAAAGCGTTATTGCCAACGCCAAGGCCACTGCCAACGCCAGAAATTATTTTTAACAGTTGCCATCTTATTCATTTTATAAGGACTATTTATTTTTAGTTGTTTTTCAGTATTTAAAAATTTATTGTTTTTATATGTAATTTCTCCCATTCCTATTTGCGTTAAAAAAAGAGAAATTTCTTTTATATACTTTTATAACCAGAAAGGATTACATAGATTGTTACTCTTCAAAAATCTTGACTAGATTTCTTGCTGCTACCCGCATTACTTTCACAGTCTTCATTAACGTATCTATAATTGTTCCAGCACATACAATTACTAATTTTCCGGCATTTGTGATGACGATATATCCGTCCTCTGCCCTTAAAATTATTTCGCTGAGATCTTCTTGAAATAATTGTTGTATAGTAGATCTTCCTGTCATCAGAAGCGCAGACGCTAATCCACAAAATTGATCTCCATCAACTTTATAATGGGGCAAGGCAGAGAATGCGATCTGATACCCCTCTGAGGAGACTAATGCAATCGCTTCAATATCTGCATTAGAAGTTATGAATGTTATTTCCGGTGAAATCTTCTCTATATCATCGTTAGTTATCCCTAGATCGCTCCCAAACTGAATCTTGAAAACCTTATAATTTTAATTTTTATTATTTAGTTTTATATCTTTATAGATATAAAAAAAAGATTTTTAATTTATTCTTTTTGGATTATATTTTATTTTAGAATCAACACTAATCTTAATTACTAAAAAATAAATAATTAATTTATTATATAGATGAAAGAACAATCACGTATAGTTAAAAAATGATAACAACCAGAGAATCTATCAATTATCAATTTTCATTAATATATGGATATTCATCGCCTAATCATGAGAATTTGATGGTTGGAGATATAATAAGTCCAGGAAATTTAACAAAAAATCTAATAAATGAGTTATCAAAAGATGTAATAAGACATTTAACAGAATTTAACGCAATGCTACGGGATTATACAGGATCTGAATTATATTCTGTTGAATTCGAATTATTAAATTATAAAGAAGGAGATTATAGCATAAAAATTTATCCAAAATCAATGTTACTAATGCCTGGAAACTATAAAGAATGTGAAAGTCTTATGCTTGCATTAAAACCAGAAACAGGGTATCTGAACGTTCATAAATCTAGCCAATCAATAAATGGGATAAGTAAACTCTTTTTTGAGGTTGAGGATTATGCCAATCATCCTAATCTTGATTTTAATGAAAAGAAACAAGTTTATAAAACATTTGCTACAAGATTTAGTAAAAAATTATTTGGTGAATTAATAGAAGATAAATGGAATAAGAAATTAATTGGTTTATCTGAATCATTACCCACAGATAAAGAAAATTTAAAAATTTATAGCAAGCTAAAATCTAATTTAGAAATCAACTGGTATAAAACACCCTTTGAAATAAAACTTTCACAAATTGAGTTCGGAAAAGTTCGGGATCCTTTTGAAGGAAAGTCCGCAATTGAACACCTTAAATTTAGTATAACAGAGCCGAGCGCAGGATTTGTGATTGAAAAAGCGTTGAAATTAGGTTCTAATTTACTAAATCTGGCAAATTGGGGTACAATTGATGAATTCCAAGAAAGGATTATTAAATATATCCTAAAAAAAACGAGAGATACAATTTTATTAGACTTAGATAACAAATCTGAGATCCAAATAATTTCTCTATTTGACAATTTTCTTATACAAATAAAACAAAAATTAGAAGAATTTACAATATATTGTAAAAAATTTCTGAAAACCGGAGAGAAAGGAGATCTTGCTGAAATTTTATTAAAATTACAAAATTTTTTTAAAGAACAGAATCAAAATTATAGACAAGAAGAAATTCAAGAGATATACATTATTCTTAGGGATTTTATAAAAAAAACAATTAGTAAAAAACAAAAATTCAGAGCAAATGATTTTAATTCTTCTTTTAATTATTTTTCTGAATTGATAAATAGAGCTTTTAAAAAAATTCAAGAAAATCTACCGAAATATCTTTTAATCAGAAGACTTAATAAAACAGTTCAAATTTTAATTAAAAAACTTAAAAGTCAATTTGATAAGGAACAAAAGCCTGTTAAGATATTGGGCTATAGATTTATTGATAAATTTAGAGATCATCTTCTAAAAATGATTAATAAATATTCAATCTTAACAGAAAAGAAAATAGTATTTGAAAGGGATATTATAAAAAAGAACTTTATTAAATTAATCTCAAACTACTTAGATGAATTTTTTGATAACGTCCAATTAGGAATAGCAGAAATTATTTCTTTTGCTGAAATAAACACAGATGAAAATTCGAAAAATATATCTTATTACATTGAAGATTTCAAAAAGTTTTCAGATGAAATACATTTCCTTTTAAGTTATATCCTACGATATTCCACTATAAATAGATTTATAAAAGATAAGCCAGATAAAGACATCTCGGATCCTGTATCTTTCTCAACTAAATTTCATAGATTTCTAGAAAAAAGATTAGCAGGGATCGATTTAATTTGGAAATCTGTAATTTTAGATTGGATAAAAGATTATGCTAAACTCTTTTTTAAATTAGAAGTCAACAGAGATTGGACAATTAATGAGATTTATACTGATTTTATCAACTATCTAGAAGCGAGGGAGAAAAAGGCTAGAAATCCCAATGGATTCACAGAATTCCTGGACACTTTCATAGCTAAAGTTGAAAATGAAGATGAGAAGAAAACTCTAATGAAGTTTTACGAGCAATATAAATATTTTATTGGAGTTAATACTGAATTTCCTAAATACTTACGTGAAAAAATTGAAACTCAAATTAAAAGTTTAAATTTAGATTGGGAAAATGATTTTCCAATAGAAATTTTATCTTCAAATGAGAATTCAGATAGTTTTTATGAATATATAAGAGAAAATGAACTAAAATATTTTTCAAATTTAATCCCTGTTCCATCAACAATGATATTAAAACATAAATTAAACAATGAGGAATTAGAACTCTTTAAGGGAGATTTATTCCAAGTATTTGGTTTTAAGAATTGGGGGGTTGGAAATATTGCATTAGATTTATCTGATAATTTTGATGAAGTATATAGAGAGTGGATAAAAGAATTATGATTAGCGGGATAAAAAGAAAGTCAACAGCGATGGAAAGTGCATTTAGATACTTTCAAACTGTTGATTTAATCATCTCTCATTTTAAGAGAGAAGCCGACAAAGAGAAGATTTTTGAGATATTAGATGAGACATATACATTAAAAGATTTACTAGTTTCGACAGCAGCAATTCATATTTATCATAACCTAGGGATAAGAGTTGAACAAGCAATTGATATGAAGGAGGGTACTGTTGAATCCTCAAGAAAGCAAGAAATATTTGAGAAACAAATTATATTTGAGGAAGTGAAATATCTTCTTAAAGATTCCTTTGAATCTGAAATGGAGATCTTTATGAGGATAATTGAACTTGAAAATAGATTTATTAATTTATTAATAGATTTAAGAGATCCAAACATTTCGGAAAATCAAAAACAAGAAAAATTGAATGAAATTGATCAATATTTAGAGAAAGAATTATTGAAATTTATTTTGGAATATAAAATCTTTAACTTTTATGATCTTATAGGAGATTTAATAGGATATACCAATGAAGTAAAAAAAGATATTTTAGATGTTAGTGGAGATTTCAAAGAATTGTCAATTGAATTAGAAAAAAGACTTAAACAAGAAGAAAAAGAGGATAAATACATAGAATTATCAACCTTGAATAGAATAATTGAAAAAATAAAAACCAATTTTGAATTTAAATCTTATCAAGAATTAAAAATGCAGGCCATGCCTGTTAGGATGATTAAAAAAGAAATAATTAATCATGATTTGGAACGTTTTCCAATCTCTATACCTGGTTTGATGGCATTTAAAGAAGCAAATCGATTAAAAGAGAGATTAATAAAAAAAATTGAGGAAAATTTAGAAAAAAAGATAGATTATCAACATTTTGAAGAAGAGATTTTCTCGTTTATGAAAAAGGAGATCATTGAACAATTAAATACAAATCCAAATGACTTTATCTATTTTTTACAAAATCTTAATGAAGAGAATTTCGAGGAGATTATTTATACACTTCATAAATATGGTATTTTTAATATTTTAGAATTAATCAATATCAACGATGATTTGGCTAAAAAAGTAAAAGAAAATATGATTCGATATAATATTAAAAAATTCGATATAATCCAACTTAATGATCGCAAAAAAAATATTTTAATAAAAACTAAAAAGGTGTTAAATGATATAAGCAAGAGCAATTTACAAAAAATAGAGGGCATTAATGATGAAATTATAGATTTAAAGAAAATAATAAAAGATGAAAAGAATAATCATTTGGAATTATGGAAATTGATTGAAAATAAAACTGGTTCTGATTATATTGAACTTAAAGAATTTATAAGAAAGAAAGAAATTGTGGATAAAATCTTTTTAGAGAATTTGGGAATAATGAATTATTCTCAAATATTGTTATTACTGGATTTTGAGAATATTATCAATAATTTGGTTAAAGATACTTTCTTTTATATCTTATCAAAAATTTTAAGACAATTGAGTAGAATTATCGAAGCTTTTTTAAAAATTACGAATGAAAAAACCCTTTATCTAATAGCTTTTAAAAAGATGTATAATACAACAGAATCAGAAGATTGGGTATGGATAAAACTAGAGGAATTGATAATTCAGCGATTAATTAAGAGACAAAGTGAATTAGTAGTCCTATTTAATGCCTATGATAAACCCTTTTTAATAAATGGATTTATATTAGCAAGATTAACTGAATCATCATTAGAAAAAGCTAGAAATATTCTTGAGAATAAAATAAGTCCCGTATATGAAGATATTAAACCAATAAAACTTAAAAAAGATTTGATCTCTCCAATATCCTATTGTTTAGCTTATGATTTAATTAAAAGGTTTGAAAATTATGAAGAATTAAGAAAAGAAAATGTAATAAAAATAATGGAAGAAAAAGTAGAGCAAAAAGAAAAAATTAAAAAGGAAATAAGAAGAAATCAAGAAAAAAGTACATTCAATTGGATAGAGAGAAAAATAACTTCCTCTTTAATGAGGATAAATAGCCCTGGGATAAATCCAAGTCAATTATATTGGACTGAGAAGGATACAAAAATCACCACAGATAATATAAAACTTCATAGTGAATTAAATGGAGATCCTTTTGATTTGTTTTTAGAATATTTTCAATTTGCTATTGATAAAATCGAATCTCTCTATTCTGATTTGAAACTTCCTAATCCGGAAAAAATCAAACTTATAATAAAGAATATCATCAACACTATTTTAAAAGAGAGATTTGCTCATGAGCCTAGTCTTGAAGAAATCAACAATATGTTGGATGGGGAGAGATATGAAGTCGCTAAACAAATTGCAAAAGAAATTGGGACTATATTAGATAAAGCATTATATTCTAAGTTTAAATTAAAAAGAAAATCATAGAAATATTTTTTATAGAATTATAATTATATAACTAAAAAGAAACGTTGATACATTATCTTGTCAAACATAAGCTCAAAAGTTAGAGACTTTTTAAAAAACCTACTAAAATCATTACCTGAAATAATCTTTGGGTTCATTTTATTTTCACTGGCAATTTCAGGATTAATTGTTGCTCTCATTTTAAGATTTCTCGGTTTTAATGGAACAAATATAGTATTTTTAAGTTTGATAACGGAAATTCTCTGTTTAACTGCCTGTTATTTTATTTTTAATCGAAGATATCTAAAGGAAGAACCAGAGAAGAAAAAAATAGAGAAATTTAAGAAATAACAACTTTTTACTCGATAAATTTCTCCCATTTTCGTGTATTATATTTGTGATTGGATAAATATTCTTTCAGATCTTCTATTAATACTTCTGGACTATATTCCCAAGCATGATTTTTATTAAAAGAAATGCACTTAACATTATCATAACTAAATATTGATTTAAATAATAACCCATAAGAAGCAACTTGAGGTAGGGAATATAAAAAATTACCTTCTGGTTTATAATCTACAATTTTTATCCCCTCTTTCTTAATTTCTATCAAATCAATGTGTCCAGTTATATATTCTCCATTGATTTTCCTCCAAATTGGAGTTTCAATAGCAATTGAATTACGATCTCTTATCAATATATTTTTAAGTATTGGATCATGACCAGGATTTTTGTTTATTTTATTTTTTAGAAAATTTTGGTAAACTTCATTCACAAAACGGGATAACTTGTAATTAGAATCGAACTTTACAATCTTTCCGGTGCGAACCAATTGTTTACTATAACTTCTTAAATATGCCCCCTTAATCCCTTTTAGCTTAAAGTTTGATATTCTTTGAATATTTTTCATATTGAAAATTTGATTAGGCACTCTTCCTTTATAGATCTCTTGAAAAAATTGTTTTAATTTCTTATAATCCTGATTTAATTGATTAATTTTTTCTAATCGGCTCTTATGATAATGAAAACTATAACGTATATTTTGATGATAAAAATCTCTTCTATTTAGCATGAGTTTTTTATATAGAAATTAATATCCTAAATAAAAATAAGAATTTTTGATAATTAAACTCTTTATATTAAAGAATTATTAACTTTCATTGATTAAATTTCCCGACAAAATATAGAGAATGATAAGAAGGAGAAAATTTAGAAATAATCCTTCTGAGAATCATAATATAATATCTTATGAAATACATTCTTAAAAAGATCTATATAAAAAGATAAAAAATCATAAATATTAGAAGTTATATTTTTTAAGGATAAACGGACCCGGCAGGATTCGAACCTGCGACTTTCGGATTAGAAGTCCGACGCCCTATCCAGGCTAGGCTACGAGTCCAATATAATAAAATAAAATTATCTTATATTAAAAATTATAAAGTAAAATCTTTAAATTTTATTATAATCTTCTCTTTAGTTTTAAAATCGGCGATAAATGAGATAAAATCGAAATTTATGATTGATTCAATTTTTCTATAAACGCATCAATAACAATCATATCAGATTTGGGAGAATACGATTTTATTATATCAGATCTTTTAATCTCTTTTATTATGAAATTATAACTTTCAATTTCGTTTCTAAATTTTGCTATAGCTTTTTTTATAGAATTTGGTTTCTCACTAAATTGATAATTATGGATAATACCGCCCTCCTCCTTAATTAAATTGCATGCGACATCCAAAAATCTCAATGAATCCTCTGGAAAGTTCATAATAATCCTATCTATTTTATTTCTTAATTGGATTTCAATTTGATTGGGGGGATTTATTAGTTTTTTAATGTTTATATTAAAAGGAATAATGCTACCTTTCAAATTATTTATCTTGATATTTTCCTTCAAATATTTATAAGCATAAGGATTAATATCGAATGCGTAAATTTTCACATCATGAAGCTTTGCTATTTGTACTGAAAAAGTTCCAACCCCTGCGAACAGATCCGCAATTCTTTCTCCCTTTTCAATATTTGATTTTGAGACTAATAACCGTTCATGATTTAGTCTAGGAGTGAAAAACGTTCTGATTATGTCAAGCTTAAATATACAATCGTTTTCTTTATGTAAAGTTTCTGTTCCCTTCAATCCGGCTAAATGAGCCATTTTTCTGAGGCGAAATGCTCCTCTTACTTTGCTTTTCTTCTCATATACACTTTTAACATTTTTATTTACCTGAATTATTGCTTTAGCGATTTTATTCTTAACTTTTCTTTTCTTTTTCATTTTTTCATTATTTTTAAATTCTATTATCGCAATCTCTCCAATGATATCATAGGAATGTGGTATTAAATCATAATAATTCTTTGAAATCTGACCCTTTAATGCCTCCTCTAATGTTCTGTGTTCATAGTTCTCTCTTTTTTCTGCTTTTAGTTTTATAATCTCAAATTCTAAAGAAGGTCCAATTTTTTTCCTTAATTCATTGATTTTATCTGGAGAAATTTTTAAAGGGAAAAAGATATAATGATTATCTTCTACTATTTGATATTTATTGTGAAGGATAATTCTTTTGGGATAATTTTTTTTAACTAATTTTATAAATTTTTGAGCTTTTTTTTTAGCGATCTTTACAAAATAGGCTTGATTATTTTTTAGTCTCATCAAATTCACACTTTCTAAATATTAATAGAAATTCACGCTTCGAATCTCTAATTTTTTTAATAAGATTTCTTGATAATTCAGAAGATGATTTAGAACAATTAATAAGTACCGTTCTATCACAAATATAATTACTTTTTCGGAAGACTAAATCTTTTTGATTACTTAGGATCAAATTTTTATGACCAAATCCATAAAATCTATCGCTTACCCCTTGTAATTTAATTAAAACCTCAATTTTATTCCCTTTCCTTAAATAATCTTTTAGATGTTTACTTAAATCCCTACAAGACTTAGTGGCTTCTATTCCAAGAATACAATTTCCCCTGAGTGAAAGAGAATCTTCTTTCGTGAGCTCAATTGTGGTAGTATGGGTACATAAAACATTTTGATGACCTTTAGCATAAACATTATCCAAAATACTCATTCTTGATTAAAATAATTTATTATTTCATTAATTGTATTAAATGCTCTTATAGGAATATTATTTTTAGATTTTAATCTTTCAAATATTTTTTTATAATAAGGATTATCAAATTTTTCCTCTTCATAATATTGATTTGTAAAGTATTTTGGAGTCAAAAAGGCGATTTTCTCATATTCTGTAGAAGAACTAATAATTGAATTAATAATTTCAGTAGATGGTAAAGATTTTGTTTGATACTCCAACAATTTTGAATTTATTGATTCATATTGTCCCATAGGAAAAGTTTGTGATAATTCAAAAGGGATGAGTCCAAAAAAATCAGAATAAAAAGCAATATGTATATCTTCTCTAGGAATTCTTTTATTATTTTTAATTTGATCAAGCCAGCTTTTAATAGAAGGAGAGTTTATACCTTTAAGATCCAGTTCTGGTATTATTATTAAAAATCTTACTCCTTTAGGAATTCTATAATGGTTATTTAATCTCTGCTTATATCTAACTATTATAGGTCGATAATAACTCTGGAAAGAATTAAAAAACCGTCCATGTTTTTTATAGATCTTTTCATAAATCTCGATGAAGTCTAGATTTCTAATAATGTTTTTTAAACTATCGGTCAAGTTAGGATGAGCAAGTATTCTTTCTTCTATCAATTCCCATAAATTACCATCTCTAATAGCCTGCCTAATTGTTTTTAATTCTGAAATGGAGATATACAAATTATGTAATGCTAATAATTTAATCTTCTTTTTATTTTCAAATTGCCTAATTTCTTTTGGGGTATATTTTGAACAAATAGGACAATTACATGGAAACTCTTTTAATTCCTCTAAATTTTTAGTTCCAGTGGTAAGGGTAAAGTATCGTTGTTCCTTAGCATATAAAATATATGCTGCTGAATCCATTAAATCGCATCCGCATGCTACAGCTATTGAAAAAAATTGTGGTAAACCTAAGCCGAACATATGAAGAGGCTTAGAAGGTATGATATTTCTTTTGACTGTAAGTAATATTTTAATTATTTCTGGGAATCTATAATCTAAAAAGTACTTCACAAGTCCACCAATTGCATAAATCCCGAAATCCAATTTATTCATTTCCCTTGAGCTTTTCATTAATAAATCAGAGAATTTGCCTCCATGTATAGGGCCCATCCAGCAACATTCTTTTTCTCTTCTTAAAATATTTGATTTTGCCCTTTTTATACTTAATTCAATCTTTTCCTTTGCCTGGATATAATTATCGTTAGGTTGTACGGGAATATCTAAAATTACAGGGAAATTTGAGCCGATATTTTCCTGAAATTTCTCAATTTCTAAGGGAGTAATCTTTATATCTTCTTTATTATACATATATTGTTGGAAAGCACCGCTATCGGTAGCTATTAATCCATTAAAGTTCAAATAGTCATTTAATCCTTTTTCTATAGCTTTCTGTCTTTCTTCTCTATTCTGATAAAGAATATATGCATTTGTAAAAACACTATTAAATCCTATATTTTGTATTTCTGAAGGCTTTAGAATATTATCATAAGGATGTACAACGGGTATTAAATTTGGAGTAATTATCTGCTTTTCTTTATACTCTAACCTCCCGATCCTTCCTAAAGCATCCGTATCTAATATTTCATATTTCATATTTTAAATCAGAATATTAATCGAAAAATTCGTTTAATCTATTTTTTTTAGAAAGTTCACATAACCAATCAATGTTGCAAAAGGATTTAAGATTTATTTCTTCATTATTTATTATATCTTTAATTATTTTTATGATTGAATCAATTGACTTATTCGATGTGTTAATCTCATAAATTGGACATCTAAGATCCTTTTCAAGAATATAATTTGTGCTATTTCCTAAAATCTCCGCTTGTAAATTCTCTCTTATCTTGGATTCTTTATAATCTCTTTTTTCAAGTCTTTTTCTTAAAACATCAGGATGGCATCTTAAGATTATTACTAAATCGATAAATTTTTTTGGAATTATATCAGCAAAATGTCCCTCAATAAAAAAATACTTTAATTTTTTTTCTTTTGCTTTCTCTATTACTTTAATAACATAGGGAATCATTTTATCAAAATCCGCTATATAGGTATCCCTTTTCTTATCATAATTTTCATAAAATCTTTTAGAAACTATCAATTCATTTAAGGAAATATATTCAGATTTCTCAAGTTGAGAAATTTCCTGAGTTATTGTCGTCTTACCACATCCAGGTGTGCCAGTTATTATTATAATTTCCATAATTAATATCAAATAATATTTAAAATAATCTTCTGAAAATAATTATATTTTATTTTTAAAATAAAATTAATTGTAAAGAAAGGGATTCATTGGGTTATAACTATTATTCTAAAGATAGTGCGGGGAGGGGGCTTCGATCCCCCGACCTCACGGTTATCAGCCGTGCGCTATACCAAGCTAAGCCATCTCCGCAAAGATTTTATTAGAATTAAACAATTAGATGTGATCTCTTCCTAAAGTGTGTTAATTCTAATAATTTTAATAAAATATAGTTAAAAAATTTTTTGACTACTTAAATTAAATATTTATAGAATTAATTACTTAAACACAAATGATTATTAATGTCTGATAAACTTATTTATTCGGTTATTGGTTTACAAGATTTTATAATATCTTTTGAAAAATATTGTGATCCCTGTGAAATCCAACAGCATTGTAAGTATGGTAAAAACAATCCTTTTTCTATTCAAATTAATTGCAATGATATTAATAGTTCCAAAGAGAAGATTAAGTATGAACAACTCAAAAAATTACAAAAAACAGAAGATGTCACTGTATCCTACGATGAATTAATAAAAAAGATAAAGATCAATTTACAGACAATTTTCTCAGAAATTTGGAAAAATAAAATTAGAAATCAGAAAGAAGAGATAAGATGTCTTGATTCAAAAAAAGTTGATTCAATTTTAGTAGCACAACAAGGCCAAGATTGGTGGCAAGATTTTAACAAAGTAATGATTAAAATCAATGAAGAGTGCGAAAAGATTATGTAAATTTTCAAAAAAATCCTTTCAGTTTAAATCTTTATTTTGAAAAATTCAATTGTATTTAAATATGATTTTACATGATTCTATTTTCCAAATTTATAATAGTATTATCGAAATTGTTTTTATTTATATAAAATATGGTTTAGTCTTGATTCTAATAATAATTGGAATTTTAACTTTGTTGCGTTTAAGAGGAATATATCTCAAGAAAAAAATTTATAATAATAATGAAATGAAAAATCAAGATTCTCTTAATCAAATAAGGCTTATCCTTGGATTTTCTTATATTTTTTTGGGAATTGGTATATTATTTAATTATCTGATCTATTTCATGATATGGATTTTGGATCCTTTACCCGATAAAGTTGCTTTTTATCTTATAAATAAAATAGTGGAAATTCAAAATTCTCTTAATTTGGATTTTTTAAACACTGGTTCCTTAAATCTTATAAATCTAATTTTCAATTTTTTATCATTTTTATTTTTCTTTGATTTGTTATTAAGCGTTTGGTATTTGATACATAGTTATAACCTCATAAATAATCCAAAGGGTGCTTTTTTGGGTATTATATCCGGTCTTATTGGGTGTATTCTTTTTGGTTTTACTGCGTTTATGCCGTATTTTTTATAATATTTTCCAATTCTTCAATTTTATATTTTTTCAAAAAGGATAAAAAGTTCTCTTTTCGCTCTTCGAGGTTTTTATTCATCAAATTCAATTTAGAAATTTGAAAGATTTTTTCGATTTTTTTAAGGTTCATATTATTTATCTTATCTTTCATTAGATTATTTAATCCAATATATTTGTTCGTCCAAGATCTTATAAAGTTCTTTAATGATAAATTTTTTGAAGATTGTATACAAAATACTCCAAAATTTTGAATATTCAAGTCATTATAAGTCCACCAATTTTTAGAAAAGTCATAATATTTTGTTCCAAAATCTTTACGAAAAGATTTTATATTTTCGAAAGAAAAAGTTCCGGGAAAATTGTGATATTGTTTAATATTAAAATATACATGATTATTCTTATTTTCGCTAATTATCTTTTGTAATTCCTTAAATGCCTTTTTTAAAGTCTCTGGAGTTTCTCCGGGATGATTTAGTAGAATATTAAGTACACACATATAACCCAAATTATCATGAATTTTTAAGATCTTATCAAATCTTTTTAAGAATATCTGGGGATTTTGGGTTTTATTCATGATTTTTAGCATTTTATGGGAGAAGTGTTCAAGACCATACATATTAAAAATGCGTTTCTTATGTAAAGTTTTTAATATTGTTTCATTTAAGATATCTAATCTCGTTTCCGTCCATATTGAGCAAGTATCTTGGAAATTATATTTTTTAAGAAAAGATAACAACCAACTATTATTAAAACCAAAGATACTATCTAAAAACCCAAATTGATTCAAATTGTGTTCAAATCCGAAATCTATCATTGCCTTAATATCCAATATTGCTCTTGAAGGAGAGTATGCTCTCCAAGCGCTCGTATTCCTAATTCCTTCTCTTAGATCCTTTTCCATACAAAACCTGCAACTGAATGGACAACCTCTGCTCAAATTTATAGCAAGCCGCGGTATATCATCAATATATTTACTCAGAGAAAGCTTTTCGAATTCTAAAACAGGCAATAAATCAAGGTTGGGAATATATTCCTTCTTCATCATAACAGATGAATTTCTCTTGCGTGAAGTTTTTTCGATTATCCTAGCTAAAGGTAATTCTCCCTCGCCGAAAATCATAAAATCAATCGATTTATTTATTTGATAAAAATCATCTGAACAAGCAGATACATGAGCACCACCAATAGCAATGATACATTCTGGACAAAATTTTTGGAAATAATCTAGGAGAATTTTAGTGGGAATATATAGTGTACTAAAAGAACATGAAATACATATTAATGTTTCTGCGTTTAATTCAAAATCTATATTTGTGATAAGATTGTCCATTTCAGAATGGAATCGTTTTATCTCTTGGATACTAAAATTATTAATATTAATTGTTCCTCTTTTTTGCTCAGCAGGTAAATATATTGTTTCAAAATTAAGATATTCAAACCTGTTCCTTAAATAATTTTCCAAATAGAATGGCCAAACTAATAGAATATCAGATAATTGTTTATCTATCACAGAAAAGGGTTGAATAAATAAAATATTCTTTATCATAATTCAGCATTTTATAGGTAAGAAAATATAAAAACTCATCAAAAATTTAGTGATTTTTAAATATTTTCTTAAAAAATTTTTATTGATTTAAATGCAAACTAATTTAAGTTTTGTAGTTAAGAAAGAGATAATTGATTATATTTTAAATTATCTCGATCATAAAGGAAAGATTAAGGCAGCTTTACTCCATAAAATAGAGAATAGAATATTTAATAAAAATGTTAAATTTGAAATTTCAAAAACTCAACTCATCGATATTTTATTAGATTTAGTTAAAGAGAAAAAAATTGAAATGATTATTCCTAAAATAATCAATACAAATTGGAATAAAGCAACTCTTAGTAAATTAAAATTTCTTAAAAGTGGAGAATATTACATAAGACAATTTTATGAGAAGAAAATCAATCAAATTGATATTAATGAAAATGATGATTCTTATTTATTTGATTCGAGAAACATATTTAGTATTGAAAAGGAATTTATTAAAAAATTGAAAGATCTAATTAAGAAACATCCTATAATGAAACGTAAAATTGTTTTTTTTAAAAGAAAATCCAGCGATTATATTTTTATTTATGAAAAAAATTTTAATTTATTCCCACTCAAGAAAGCAGGAATTATTAAAAAATCAACCCATATTCCCAGAATAAATAAAATTAATACCGTTTTAGAATATCGCCTTAAGGATCAAAAATCTGATTTAAGCGTGATTAAAAGTTATAGAAAAAATTTTATGTGTTTTTACATCACTTTAATAGAATCAATCCAATATGAAATTGTTAAGAATCGAGAAAGAAAAAAAAAATCATTTGAATCTGGAAAAATATTAAAAAAAAATATTGAAAAATTCGCTTTTTATTGTGATCAGTATGTGAAAAGTGATTGGATTGAAACTGAGCCTAATCCTCTAAGGTGGGAATCTTTCTTTAATATATTAAAAATACCAATTGAAATTATTGAATTTAAATTTAATTCTATCCATTTCTTTGATAGAACGTTTGATTGTGATATAAATCTAAAATTTGGTATTTCAATTCCTCAAAAAAGGAGTGAATTAATAAAAATTCTTAGAAAAAAAGGATTTGAGCTATTTAATAAGAGAAAAAATAAGAAAATAATTATAGGATTGGATTTAAATTTACTAATCCCTTGTCCATCTATAGAATATTTTTATTTTATAGTGAAATATTTTTTCTATTTCAATTTATTTTTGTTATTTTCTCATTGTTTTACCTATATTAGGGAGAAATTTAAAATAGGACACTTAACAGATAAAGAGAAAAATCTATATAAAATATTCTCTCCGGTTATGCATTCTTTATTTGTTTTAAATGATAATAAAATAAATAAGAGATTCATTTTTAAGTATTATACACTAAAAGCAGATGAATTAGAGTTATTATACAATAAGTTTTTATTAAAAGAAGTACAAAGAATCGAAAAAAAATTATATAAATATTTTCTATTTAAATTTTCATATTTAACTAACAAAACATAAAACGAAAGGTTTAAATATAATATTTGTGTATAAATAATTTGCAATCGGGTTATTTTCGTTCAGTCACTTAGTATACTTGATTTTCTAACATTAGAGTCATCGCTGGGTTGATTTAATTTGTGAAATTTGTATGAATTTTATATTAATGGGGTTATATTATGGAAATAAAAACAGATATGAATTTATTAACTAACGTTTGTCCTGAATGTGGGGGCAAAATCATCCCAATTCAAGAAAAGGGTGAGAATGTCTGTAGAAAATGTGGTTTAGTAGTTAATGAGAGGATCTTAGACATTTCTCATAGTGGAAAGAGAGCTTTTACAAAACAAGAAAAAGATAAAAGAGCAAGAACAGGATCTCCCATCTCAATACTTCTACCAGATATGGGTTTGAGTACTGTTATAGATAAATCTGGGATTAAAAATGCAGATCTTAAAAGAGCAGCAAAATGGAATTCCAGAATGACTTGGGATAAAAGAAATATGTTAATTGCAACCACAGAATTAAAAAGGATAGGTAGCAATCTTAATTTACCTTCTCATATAAAAAAGGCTGCGATAAGGCTTTATATTGAGGCTTTTAAAAAGAAATTATTAAGAGGTAGATCAATAAATGGTATGGTTGCAGCTTGTTTATATTTTGCATGCCGAAAAAGCAATGTACCTAGAACTTTACAAGAAATTCTTGATCAAACTTCAGTTAGCGCAAAAAATGTAAGAAGGTGCTATCGAACTCTAATTAGAGAATTAAAATTGAAAGCACCATCCACAGATCCCGTTTCTTTAGTCCCTAGATTCGTTGCTGAATTAGCTCTCAACACTGAGGATGAGAAAACTACAATAAAGATTTTAAAAACATTTACAAAAAACTTTTCTATAAGTGGTAAAGATCCTAAAGGTTTATGCGCTGGTGCATTATATCTGGTTTGTAAGGGTCGAAAGAAAAGGATATCTCAAAAAGAAATTGCAAATTTAGTAGGTGTCACTGAGGTCACCCTTCGATCCAGATATAAGGAAATTATCAAAAAATTAAATATTAAGATTTAGATTATATTTCTTTTTTCATTAAAAATTTGGTAAAATCAGAGAGAGTTATTAGATATTCTTGAGCATTAGGTAGATAATTCTTTATTTTAATAAACATCTGAGAATAATGATGAGCCCTTTCTTTCTGTTCAAGTACATCGTTTCTAGTTTGTTCTCTAATCATCTCAACCGGGATGCCTTTCATAACTGCTCTCGCGGGGATAACAAGTCCGGGTGGTACTTGACTTTTATTTAATATCACTGTCCCCTCACCAATAGAAGTTTCTTCAAATAAAATACTACCTTCCATAATTTGAATATAATCCTCTAAAAAGCTACCTAATACAGTTACTCCTGTCTCCAAAATACAATATCTACCAATATGAATCGAACTTTTGGAGGTTCGTGTCAATAAATTCACTCCATTAAAGATTGTGGAATATTCTCCAATATTTATTTTTGCATTTTCAGCCCGAATAATGGAACCTGGCCAAATAATTGCATTATCATTAACTTTAATATCCCCAATTAAGGTTGCTTGAGGTGAAACATAGGCGTTTTTACTTATTTCTGGTTTCTTATTATTATATTCAATTAAAACCATGATTTATTCCTAAATTATTATTTTTATACTTTCAATATTTTTAATTCATTTAAATTTAATTGATTTTATAAAGATAATTTTGGCTTTCTAATAGGTTAAATCCAAACTTTGATTAAAAAAAAATTAGAAAAAACCAAAAGGATCTTTAGATTCAAATAATAGAAATTCATCATAAGGAAATTCCAAAGTTAAAAAATTTCTTAAATGCCTTAATGCTATCATCTCAGAATTGTGGTGTGAGATGTTTATCAAAGATATACCTAAATCTTCCGCTAAAATTGCTTTTGTGTGATTTAAATTGCTTGAGATATAACAATCACAGCCTAATTCAGCTGCTTTTTCAATATATTTATTTTCTAGCGTTCCTCCTCCGACGATACATATTTTTTGAAGATTTTTAGAAAGTTTCCCGACATAAGGTATTTCTCCTTTATTACTATTTAAATTTCTTTTAATTCGTTCCAATAAATTTCTCAGGTTTAGATTTTCATTAGATTCAGAAAAATTCATAGGCTTACAAATTCTTCCCAAAGGAATATTATTATTATTATTAATTTCTACTTGAAAAAGAGAATCTATTTTAAGATACAAAGACTTGGCAATAGTTTCTGAAATACCATTTTCTGATGATATAAAAGAGTTATTTAAAACAAAAATAGAAACTGGATATTTGGAAAGCAAATTTAATTTATTCATCAAGGTTCTCTTTAGTTCTAAGAGAGGTGTTTGAATGAAGGGATGATGCGAAATTATTAAGGAGACTTTGTTCTTTATAGCATAATATATTGATTGGATGCTTATGTCTAAACAAATTAAAATCTTTTTAACTTGAGTTTCCCCCTTAATGACTCCATATTGGATCCCGTAAAAGTCTTCCTTTCTTGAGAAAGCTTGTGGAGAGATTTCATTTTCCAATAACTCTTTTAAATTTTTAAAAAACATAAAAATCATTTGAAAATATTTTTATTTGTAAATAAAGCTGTTGAGTCTGTAAGTTTTCAATTTTATGTGATTAATAGGGGTGTTTAAAATGTTTTAATTAAAAAATATTATAGAAATATGAGAGCAACAAAAATTGGAAAAAAAATAATTAAAAAATTAAAAGAGTTTCTTTATGATAATTATGGAGGAAATTTAGTAGAATATGCTTTATTGCTCGGATTTGCCCTATTTATTTTTTTTGTGATCTTTGGGATAATATCTTCAATAATGGATTGGACTTTAGGGTTATCTAATGATTTCTTTGATCTTATTGGAGGATAATATCTCATTGAAATGTATCAAAGATTGTTTTAGCCAATTTGTAAAAAATCTAAGGAAATAAATTATTTGATAATTAGATTTTTAAAGATTAAAATTCATTTTCTGAATTATTTTTCTTCAGACTTGATTATTTTATCATAATCAAGTTTCAAATTAAATCTATTTTTCCAATCTTCGAGATGATCAAATAAATAATCTCTATCAATGTTTAAATATTCAAGAAAATGGTTTAATTTAATACTTTTAGTTCCTTTAAGAAGTTTCTCTAATTTTTCATCGACTTTTCTTTCTATCGGTTGTTTCTTTTTCCTCGATCTTAATTCTTCTAATAAGGCAAAGTTATTACTGTCATTAAAGAAATTTTGGACAATATTATTAATAACTGCTGCTTGTGTTCTTCCAAATACACCTACTAATTCATCGATCATGTCCATATAAATATTGCTTAAGGTGACAGTGGTGCGTTTGGTATCAGTCATTTTATTATTATGTTTAAATTTCTCTGATAAGGATTATATTAATTTTATATTTATATTACTATTTAATCTTATGCTTATTTATGCATTATTATCATAATTAAGCATCATTTATATATTAAAATGATTTAATATTAATTAAAGAACTTGAAAAAGTTTAAAATTCAAAATGTCGAAAAAATGTCGAAGTTTTAGTGGAGGATAAAAATGGCAATTAATATTTTAGTTCAGAATCTTATTGAAGAAAGGGAGATTTTATCACCACTTCAATTTAATTTAATAAAAAAATTAAAAGAAGAAGGTCCATTAACCAGGAGACAACTTGTAAATCAACTAAGGACACCTCGAACAACAATATATGATAATTTAGTCAAACTTCAAAAAAAAAAAGTGGTTGAAAAATTTTCAAGAAATAACGGAAAGCGTGGTCGCCCAAAAGTTTATTGGAAAATCCTAAAATAGTTTTTTTTAATATTTTATATATTTTTTTTGATAATTAATTAAGAAAACTTTGTTTGGAAGATTATTTTTTATTATTAGATTTATAGACTCCAGTTTTTCCATTGCAAAAAAAAGATAATGTACTAATTTCAAAATATATTGGAATTAATATGATAATGGATCCCAGAATCAAAATTTTTTTTAATTAATAAATATAGTTATTAAATCATGAACAAATTTTTTGTTCACTAAAATACACTAAACTTGCACTGGAAAAAAAGGAGTCTAAAAAGATTTTAATTTTTAGTAATTATGACACAAAAAGAGGTCTTAAAATGATTAGTTATAAGGAATTAGGATTCAATAATACGAAAAGAATGTTTGAGGTAGCATTAAAGGAAAACTTTGCTGTCCCAGGTTATAATATAAATAATTTAGAGCAATTACAAGCAATTATAACTGGCTGTGGTAAAAGTAAGTCTCCTGTAATTATACAAATAAGCAAGGGTGCGCGAGATTATGCAAATCAGACTATGCTTAGATATTTAGGCCAAGGAGCTGTCGAAATGGCTAATGAATTAGGATATAAAATACCTATAGCACTCCATTTAGATCATGGAGACTCATTTGAATTATGTAAATCTTGTATTGATCATGGATTTTCAAGCGTAATGTTTGATGGAAGTCACTTGGATTATGAAGATAACATAAAATTAACTAAAATGGTTGTGGAATATGCCCATAAAAATGATGTTTCAGTTGAAGCAGAATTAGGAATATTGGCAGGAATAGAAGAGCATGTAAAATCAGAGGAACACAGATATACTGATCCAGAAAAGGTCGAGGATTTTGTAAAAAGAACTCAATGTGATTCTTTGGCTATTGCGATAGGGACATCTCATGGGGCATATAAATTTAAGGTTGAAAAAAAAGAAGATATACCTGAATTAAGATTTGATATTTTGAAGGAAGTTAAAAAGAGATTAGGAGATTTTCCAATAGTACTTCATGGATCCTCTTCAGTTCTACAAAAATATGTGAAAATAATTAATGATTTCGGTGGTGACTTAGAAAAAGCTTTCGGAATTCCTGAATCTCAACTGAGAAAAGCTACAGAATATGGAGTAAGTAAGATTAATATTGATACTGATGGAAGATTAGTTTTCACAGCAATGGTAAGAAAATATTTATCTGAAAATCCTAATGTTTTTGATCCTAGAAAATATTTAGGTTTAGCGAGAGATGAACTTATTAAAATGATTATAAGAAAAAATAAAGAAGTTCTTGGTTCCGCTGGAATGGCTGATTTATTAGTTTGAATAAATTTCTATTTAAAAATTAGGTTAATCATTTTTTTGGAATATAATAATATTCATAAATACTTTTTTGATACTCATCTTTATTACTTCCAAGTTTATTTACTCTAGGCCTTTTCGTTATAGAATCCCTTCTGAAAGTAATACCCATTATTTCTAAAAATGTATTAAATCCATCTCGAAGATTTTTAGGTGCTAAGGCTCTTCCTTGTATACCAGGAGACCCCTTGAATACCATTATAGAATCAGCGATAAAATCTTGAGTAATTATATCATGTTCGACTACAAAAGCGCATTTTTTAATCTCTTCGATAGATTTTCTAATCAATTGAGCAACTTGTAATCTCATTTCAACATCTAAAAAAGCAGAAGGTTCATCAAGTAAGTAAATATCTGCCTCAGTGCCTAAACAACTTGCAATCGCTAATCTTTGTAACTCCCCTCCACTTAATTCAGAAACTAATCTATCTTTAAGATCATTCAATTTAAGATTATCAATCAATCTTCTTTTATATGATTCACTCAAATAAGATGCTAATTTAATTTCATTTAAATAATTAGAAACCTTCACTTCTTCATTCAATTGTATATATTGATGTTTAAAGGAAACTTTTAAACCATTTCTATTATTTATTTCATTCTCAATTTTTGAATTATTGGATTTAACATTTTCTGCAACTAAGTTCACGAAAGTTGATTTTCCAATTCCATTTGGTCCTAATATACCAATTATTTCTCCAGCGTGAATTTCACTCCCCATAACTTCAAGGTGAAAATTTCCCAATGTTGTTTCCATATCCTCATAAGAGAAAATGATATTTCCCGAGTCATATAGTGATTCCTGAGGAGGTCTTTCATGAAATATTATTGGTTCCTCTCTAAAACGGATATTTTCATCCTTTATATAACCATTTAAATAAATATTTATTCCAACTCTTACACCTTGCGGATGAGATATTATTCCATAAACTCCTGGTTTTCCATATAATAATGAAACGTAGTCACTTAAATAATCGAGAATAGCAAGATCATGTTCAACGACTATTATTGTTTTATCCGCATCTGTCATACTTCTTATTAATTTAGCCATTTTTATCCTTTCACTTACATCTAAATATGAGCTAGGCTCATCAATTAAATACACATCTCCATCTTTTAAAATTCCTGCTGCGATAGCTACCCTCTGTAATTCTCCTCCCGATAAAACAGAAATATTTCTATCTAGTATTTTCGTCAAATTAAGGTTTTCTGTGATATTCTGAATTATATCATTTTCGTCATTTTTCTTCAAAACCTCATATACTTTACCTGAAACAAACTGTGGTATCGATGTTATATCTTGAGGTTTATATACTACCTTAATCTTTTGTTCTTTCAATTCAGTAAAATACTGTTGCAATTCTGAACCTTTAAAATAATTTATAATCTCATCCCAGTCTGGTGATTCTTCATTAAATCTTCCGAAATTTATTTTTAACGTTCCCGATAGGATTTTTATTAAAGTGCTTTTTCCAATACCATTTTGTCCAATAATTCCTAATACTTTTCCTTTTTTTGGAATAGCCATTCTAAATAAAGAGAATTGATCTGGACCATATCTATATGTCATTTCCTTTTTTAGAGGGTCCGGTAAATTAACAATACTGATTGCCCCAAATGGACATTTTTTAATACATATTCCACAACCAGAACAAAGATTTTCAGCTATTTCTACTTTATTTATTTCTTCATTAAGAACAATTGTTTTATCTCCAGTTCTTACTCGTGGACAATATTTAATACAAGGCTTCTCACCAAAAGGACTACACTTATCTGGCTTGCATTTGTCCTTGTTAAGTACAGCAATCCTCATTTAAACTCACTATAATCCTAAATAAAAAATGATAAATAAATATATTCATTATTACACTAAAGATTTAAGCATAGTGGTGAATAAATTTGGAAACAGAATATTCTATTCATTGGTTATTAGATATCATTAAAAAAATTGAAAAAAGAAACCCAGAAAAAATTACCTTAGCTACGGGGAAGACTCCCTCAGGGCATATTCATATCGGAATTTTAAGAGAGATAATTATATGTGATTCTCTTAGAAGAGTTTTCGAAGAAAAAAATAATGAGGTAAGATCTTATCTTTTTCTTGACAGTTTAGATGCCGCCAAGCGATTTCCAGAATATATTAAAAAATCATTTCAAAAAAAGCATATAGGTAAACCATTTTGTTTTATACCCTGTCCTTTTGATGATTGCGGATGTGAAAACTACGCTTTTCACTTTGGAAATGAATTAATATCTACTTTCAATGATTTTGGTATAGATAATAAAATAATTTGGACTCATGAATTATATAGAACGAATGAGATGATAGAAAAAATTAAAATCGCACTTAATAATACTGAGAAAATTAAACAAATTTTAAAAAAATTCATTTTACCAACCTTAGATGAGGAAAAGAAAGATCAATTCCTTGAAACACAAAAGAATTGGATGCCAGTCATGGCTGTTTGCCGTAAATGTCATAGAATTCAAGCACGGGAGAATGATGGAACAATAATTCCAAATAGAATTATATCTTATGACAAAATTAATGAAGAAATAACTTATAAATGTCCTACTTGTGGATTTGAAGAAGTTGTCTCTATATATGAAGGAAATTTGAAATTAAATTGGAGAATTGATTGGCCAGCTAAATGGGCTATATTTAAAACCACATGTGAACCTGCTGGTAAGGATCATTGTGTCAAAGGAGGATCATATGATACTGGTCTTGAAATATGCCAAGAGGTATTTGATTATAAAGGCCCAATTAAGGTTCCTTATGAATGGCTAAGATTAGGAGAAAGAGATATGAAAACATCTAAGGGTATTGTTTTTACTCCAAAAAATTATTTAAAAATAGCAGATCCAGAAATTTTTAGAACATTAATTTTAAGAACAAATCCAATGAAACATATCTCATTTAGAATTGAAGAGCTTCCTCAATATCATGATTATTTTGAAAGAATGGAAGATATTTATTATTCTTTGGAAGAAGCTGAGTCCAAAGAAGAAACGGATTATTATAATTTTATGTATCCTCTTACAAAAGTTGATGAAATCCCCAAAGAGAAAAAAAACAGATTACCATTTAATTTATTAATCTTTTTATCTCAAATTCAAAATATTTTAAGTTTTGATAAAATTTATGAAAAAGCTAAAGAAATAATGATAGAAAATAAATTTGAAAATATTATTAGTAAAAACCAATTCAAAAAATCACTTGAAAAAACAAAAAATTGGGTCGAAGAAATAAAAAAAATAATAGAAGAGGAACAAGACAAAAAAACCAAGAGAAGAATTCAACAAAAAATCACCCTCTTTTCAATTCCAGAAGAAATTAGTTTGGATTTGAAAAAACAATTAGAAGAGAATCAAAAAAAAGGAATTAAATATTTGAGAGAATATCTATTACAAACTGAGGATTTAAATGCTGATAAAATTCAAAATAAAATATTTTCTATTGCAAAGGATCAATTAAATATGCCTCCAAAAAAACTCTTCCAAGCTATTTATAAAATTTTAATAGGTAAAAAGTATGGACCAAGATTAGGACCATTTTTGAAAATGCTTGACAAAGATTGGTTGATCGAGAGATTAAATATTTAATCTTCTTTTTTCTTTCTGGTGAAAATGCTTTTAATTTTATTGAACAATCTTTTTTTCTTTTTCTCTTCTTGTAAAACTTTGTAGCATTCAGGACAAAATGTGTACGACTCTTTAATCATTTTTCCACATTTTTTACAATGTTTATGTGGATAAATATAACTTTCAGTTTTTTTATCATATCTTTCAAATTTACTCAAAAGCTATCACCTAAGATGATAATAAGTATAGGAATTGATTTTTTAAATCTTTTTCACTCCACTTTTATTTATTTTAATCTTGAAAAATTGAGCATTTCGAAGTTCATTTAATATTTCTAAAGGATAATTGGGAAACTGAGACTTGAATCTTTGATCATCATATAAGATATCTTCCAAACTTTTTTTCCAATAATTAAAAATCTGCTCCAATTTATCTGGATTCACTAAAGCAAACACTGATCCACCACCACCTGCACCAGTAAGCTTCGCTGAATATACATCGGGGTGTTTTTGAATTAAATCTATTAAAATGTTATTTGCCAAACCTATTCCATATTTGAATCCAGCTCTTTCCATTATATCATTCATTATTTTTGTGTTTTCTTTGAAAAATTGTCCTAATCTCTCCCAATTCTTTTCCATTATAGCAAATCGGGATTTCCATGCGATTTCTGCTAATTTTTCATAATTTCTTGTGAGATCTTCATTATTAGATAAATATAGATCTCTTAATTTCTTATGAACATTTCCACTTTCATGGATGGACCCAGAAAAACAAATAATGATCGGTAATGATTGTATATCGTAAATACCATCAATTCTATCATAGACAGCCAAAGGCTCATGTTTTATCTTTTTATGATTTAATTTACCGTGATAAGAGCAGAAAGATAGGCCTCCTCTGGAAATCACATAACGATCACTATAACCCGCTGTAATTTTGAGTTCTTCATCCTCAACTTTAGTACATATTTCCGCTAGCGTATCTTTATTTATTGGTATATCATTTTCTTTTAATCCATTCAATTTATTAATAAAATTATAATATTTTGCAAGACCATATAAAAATGCAAGAATAATGGCAGAACTTCCACCTAAACCACTTTGACGAGGAATTGTTGATAAAATTCCCACTTCAAAATGATCATTTTTAATTATCTCCCAAAATGATGAATTTGATAAATAAATTCTATACAAAGTAGCGTAGATTAATTTTAAATCCTTAGTAAATTCCTCTTTAATATTATCTATGTCTTTGATCAAATCTTCAGCTTTAATGAGATTTAAACTAAATTTGTTATTTTCTCCCAATTTATTTTCTAAAATTTCATAAATTTTAATTTTACTCTTTTCGACTCTTTCTTTAATATATAAAAAAACAGATAAAGGATTATTCTTTCCTTCAATTGCTACGGCAGGCATCCAATAATCTGCTTCTACAGCATCTAAAGGATTAATTAAGTTAATTCTAGCAGGTGCTTGAACAATTAAATCAGCTTTCAAATTCCTAAATGAATTTATTATAAAGCGATACATATGATTTTAGAACCATTTATTGCAATTATTTATAAAGATGAAAAATAAACGCAATTTATAAATATAAATATAAAAAAAAATTGTGCTACAGAAAAATTCTTCAGATAAAAATTATAGATTCTATTTGGGTTTAATTTTAATCTTATTGATAATATTTCTACCTTTTTTAATATTTAAAAAATCATTATTTGTAATTTCAAGCAATTCTATGAGTCCTACGTTGAATATTGGTGATTTAGTTATTGTGTCTCCAAAAGATCCAGATAATATTGTTGCAGAAGAAAATTCAGGTAATATTTTAGTTATAAAGGGACCAGAATATTATTATAAAATGGGATTTGATCCCTCTTTTTGGAACTTCCTTGATAATAATACTCCCATTATCCATAGAGCTATAGACAAAAAAAAAATAAATGAAACTTGGTACTTCTTAACTAAAGGCGACAATAATAGAGCACCTGATGGATCTTATTCTTATATAAATAGATCTGAGGATTATCTTTTAATCGAACTTAATTATTCAAATGGAATATTCATACCAGAAAATGAAATATTAGGAATTGTTTTGTTTAAAATTCCCTTAATTGGATTCTTAAATCTATATTTCTTGCCTTTAATTATTTTGCTGTGTATATTTTTTTTGATATGTTTAATATTTAAATTTAATAAGATTAAAATAAAAATCATCAAGGAGAGATAGTCTAAATAATAACTAAAAAGCAAGTATTTAAAAAAATTGTATAGATAAAAATAAACCTATGACCAAGAAAGGAAAGTTTCGGATATTATCTTATTTAATAGAAGATGAATTGATTTTCTATAAAAGTTTAAATAATAGTAGGAAAATAATTGCTTTCACGTTATTAGAAATCAAAGATCATAATTTAATTCTGCCAAAACTTTTTGAATTTTTAATAGAAGAATCTATTAGTTATTTTTCATTTCAATTCAATAAAGCCAATGAACTTTTGCTATTGATCTGTATAGAAAACGATAAACGAGGGAATATAAAAAACCTTTTTATGATAATTAAAGAAAAGTTAAACTTTCAAAATTCTATTAAAATACTGAAAGATAATGAATTAGAAGATCGCTTTTTAAAAATATTTAATAATAAATTAAAATTTAATTCCAAGTTAAAAAAGCAAGAAAATGAAATAACTTTTCAAGAGAATAAACAAGATTTCAAAATTAATTATTTTAAGATTAATTTAGATTCTATCACAAAAAAAAAATTATTCATCAATAGTTTTTTTAAAGTTCTGGAAGATTTTAGCCAAGGAGGCACTCTTATTTTTAGTTTTAAAATTAATAAAAATTATCAATCAGTATTAACCTGCTATTTAATTAATATCATAAAAAATGAAGAATTAAATAATTTATTTTGTGAAGAGATGAACAATTTTTATGGAGATAAATTATTAACTAAAATAACCTTAGATATAAGTGATCTTGGAAACATTTTATGGAGATTACCAATTGAAAAATCTTATCAGTTTTACGCAGATTTTTCAGAACTTTTTGAAAAGTACTATCCATCGAAAATTCTAGATTTTATAAGTCTTTTGGAGGAGAAACTATTGGAAATGAAGACTTCCTTTATTAAATTAAACCAAAATATGTTAATCATTAAAAGAAAAATACTATTCATTATTAATTTCAAAGTTGACTTGAATTATCTTAAAAAAATAATTGATAGATACTATTCAAAATACTATATTTATTTAGTAGTTATTAATCAAAGAGAATATCAGAGATTATCAAAAGTTAAGAAAATAAATATGTTAAATGGACTTAAAATAATGAATAAATCAGAGTTCATTGATTTTAAATTTAATTTTAACTAAAATATTCCTAAATCAATAGCAATATCTTGGGCAGAATAGTCTGGATGTAATTTAATAAATGCCTTCTTCTGTCCTTTTGGAGTTATCAAGGTATTTACTTTTAATACTTTTACATTGTAAATTTTTTCAATAGCTCTCTTAATTTGACTTTTATTTGATAATTTATCTACAATTAACACGAGTTTATTTTCTCTTTCTATGAGATCAAACGTTTTTTCTGTTATTAAAGGTCTTTTAATTATTTTATAAAATCTTTCCATGTTTTAAATCAACTCATCATATTTTTTTAATTCATCAAATGCTGATTGTGTCCAAATTACTAATCGCCCAGATAAACCTCCAGGTGCTAAATCATTAATTGATAAATTTTCTATTTTAATAACATCAATACCGGGAATATTTCTTGCTGCCTTATAAATTCCAAAATCATCCTTGATTACAATCAAAAAACTGCTTTTTTTTTTATATTTCCGTCCTCTTCTTTTCCCCTTACCGGATCTAATTTTTTTACTTTTCTTCTTTACTCTTTCCATTTCATCTTTAAAACCAAGTTGATTTAGTTTTGAGTAAATATCTTGAGTTTTTTTAATAGTCTGTATTTTGTCATCAATTACAAATGGAATTTCTGGAATATTATCTATTATATGTCCTCGCATTTCAATCCATTTTTGATTAGCACTAGCAGCAATAGCTGAAATCAATGAAATTTTATTTGCTTTTTTATTTATTTTTTTTTCTCTCCCTTTATTTGATTTAATTGGGTGAGATTGTCTTCCTCCTCTCGCAAAGGGAACTTTACCGACATTTCTAGCTGTTGGAAACCCAGATCCCTTTATCCTTGGTGCCCTTGACATTCCATGTCCAGTCCCCCAACCTTCCGCAGTATTTCTTAATCCTGCTCTATTATCTCTTCCTTGAGGCTGAACTTGCTTACTTTGCGTCACTTCCATAGCTTGATAAATCAAATCTTTCCGGGGTTTCGTCTGAAAAACCCTTGGTAAATCAATTACTCCCTTCTTATTTCCACCCAAATCATACACATTAATTTTTTGCATCCTATCTCCCTCTATTTACGTTGTTGACTTTCACGATTAATAAATGTTATCTCTGGAGATTTAAGACTAAAATTTTTGATTGGTCTAATTGTTTTTCTTAATCTTATTAATCTTTTCTTTGGACCCGGAACAGATCCCAAAAGTAGTAAATAATCTCCACTGATTTCACCATAATTTATAAATCCCCCTTTAGGATTGATTTCTTCTTCATTCTCACCAATTAGCATTATTCTTTTATGGTATTCAGTCCTCTGATGATATCCTAATTGTCCAGGGCGAGGAACTGTATACCTTACTCTTGCCGGGTGCCATGGACCGATACATGCTACTGCCCTTCTTATCTTACTATTCTTCCTTGTAAGGAGTCTTATCCCATGTCTCTTTACTGGCCCTTGAAAACCCTTTCCTTTTGTAACAGCAATAACATCTATTACTTCCCCCTCTATGAATACATCACGCGCCCGAACTTCTTTTCCTAATAGTTCTAAAGCAAAATTGAATTCCTTAGTCGGATCCCCAATTGAATTTAATTTTATTTCTATAATATCTGGTTTTTTTCTTGGTAATGACACTTGATATGGTTGAGATTGAAATATTCCTCTAATTTCACTTGATCGATCAATTTCCTCTAAAATTTCCTCTTTAGATTTTTGAATATCATAATTTTCAGAATTTGGAGGATTAATTTTACGAAATAAATTTTCATCTATTGCTGTTGAAAAAACTTCCCCCACAACATATTTTCCATAATCATCTTCGCTATATACTCTTAGACCAATAAGCAACAAAGGGGGTACTTCGATAATTGTTACTGGTTTCATAAGCTCTTTTCCAAAATAAGGGCTATTTTCTTGATCCTCAATATATGTAATATGTGTCATTCCTGCCTTGAAACCCGCAAATCCAAGAAAAATTAGATCATCATTCGTATCTAACCAATTCCTAATTCTTCCCTTTATATTTGCGGCTCTTTTCCTTGGAATATATGCCAATGAACCATGTCTCGGTGCACTCTTTTTACGATGAGCCATTGCTTTCACTAATATTTTAAATTAAAAAATATTCTAAATTAAATAAATTTTTTGCTAAAACACCTTCTTATACCATTTTTTATATTCATAATGTCTCTATTTACCATCATTAACTTTAAAAATTTCCTTCGTAGTTTAATACATTTCTTGTTGATATTTTAATATGATTCCAAAATCTAAAAAAACTACGAAAAGGAGAATTTCAGAACAGTTTTCTTTAAATAATAAAGTTTTAAAAATCCTTTGTGAAAAATGTTCAAAAAAAAAAGAAACTTTTCTTAATGATAATTGCATTAACTGCATTTTCGAAAAGTATAATAAATTTCAAAATAAAGAAATAAAATCTATTTATTTGAATTCTTTTGATTTTTTAATAGATCATGAGATTATAATATATTTTGAAAATTATAAAATTCTCATAAATGAGTTAAAAAGAATATTAAAGAATTTATTAAATTTTAAAACTCAGTGCAATTATAAGGATTTCAAGTGTAATATATTCATTGGATTGGAATCTCTTCTAAAAACGATAAAAACAATTCAAAATCCAATTATTATTTATAATAAAATTATTAAATATGAATCTGAAATCAATCATTTTGAGATTAAGAATTATTGTAAGGAATGCTTTAAAAAAATTAAAACTAATATTAGTTTGATTAAGAAAAAAATAGCAAACTTGGAAGTAATTAAAAAATATAAGAATTACAATTTGAAAAAGGATCTTTATGAAGAATACACTAATTTTTATGATTTTTTATTCACTAAATTAGTTAAATCGACAGATATCAAATCAAAAAAAGAGGTAAAAGAGTTTAATAAAAAATTAATTGAAGACTATAAAATTCAAAAATATGGCATTTACAAAATTTCTATTTATGAACTTGAAAATGAAATCGAAAAAAAATATGTTTATAAAAAATATTACCAAGAAACAATAAATCAAGATTACTTTAATAAAATCTTAATTTATACATACGAAAATTTAGAATTAATAAAGTTGAATCAAATCGTATCTATTGAAAATTTAATAAATTCATACTATTTTAAAGCAATAAAAAAAATCGATGAAAAATTTAAGATTTCGAATAATGATAAAAAAAAAATAGCCTTATTAGTTGCGATAAAGATTCTAAACCTCAATAAGATTTTTGCTTTACTATTAGACGATAATATAGAGGAAATCTTTCTAGACTCTCCCTATGATAAAATATATATAAATCATAAAATATTTGGGAGATGCAGAACATTAATAGATTTTACCGGAAATGAAATTGAAAGAATTAAAACATTTCTTAGATTATATAGTGGGAAAAGACTTGATTATTCTAATCCAAACATAAAGTTTGTGCTTAGCAATAAATTTTTTTATTGTAGATTTACCTGTGATATTGCGCCCATAAATTTTAAGAATTTTTCACTTGACATAAGAAAATTGAACAAAAACATTTTTACCATCCAAGATCTTTTATATTACAAGACACTTAGTCCTAAAATTGCTTCTTTTCTCTATTATTGTATATTAAAAAAAATAAACATAACTGTTACAGGGAAAACGGATTCAGGTAAAACTACACTAATAAATTCCTTAGATTTATTAACACCGAAAGAATTTAGGAAAATATATATCGAAAATGCCATCGAATCTCTTGATCAACATCATCTCGAAAAACATCAATTAAAATTTGAGGTTGACAGCTTATCTGAAGAAAATGATATAAATAAACAGAAAAGCGGTCAAATTAAAAAATTATTGCATAGAACACCTGATATAATTTATTTGGGAGAAATTTTAACTCAAGAAGAATGTCATGCTATGTTTCATTGTTTAACAGTCGGATTAAAAGGATTTCAAACCATTCATTCTAATGGTATAGACTCATTAATTAATAGGTTTCTTTTTCATTTTCAGATTGAAAAAGAATGTTTAAATGATTTAGATATCATCATTCTTATGGGGAAAGATAACAATAGGCGGATAATATTATCAATCAATCAAGTTTATATCCTTGATAATAAAATTATCAATCAACCAATATTTCGTTATAATTCAGAATCAGATTCTTGGATTCAGTTAAAATCATTGTTTAATTTAAAGTGTATTGAAAAAATTCATGAATTTGAAAATATTAGTAAAGAAAATTTCGATTTTTTTATAAAGACTTATGAAGATTTCTTTATACATTTGAAAAAAAGCGAAAAGAGACCAGTATTTAGTCTTGTAAAATTTTTTGATAAAATTTCCTTTCTATCAAAATTAGGATTAAAAAATTTGGCCACTTTTAGAGATTCTATAATATAAGCTTAAACCAAAAAATTGAGTAATTTAAAACTATAGAATTAAAAAGATATTTGTGACCAATTTAATAGAAAAAATATTAATTATAGGATTTGGGATCTTTTTGCTAATCTCATTTCTGACAATAATTAATCCATTTATTGATCTTTTTGCTAGATATGATTTTTATCAAGAAAAATATGAAAAAACAATCGATAATATAAATTTAATAGACTCATCAATTAGGTACTCTATTAACCAAAATAGGAGCTATTGCCAAGAAATATCTATTTATCAGGATCTAAACATTTCTATTGAAAAAATTCAGATAAAGTATGAATTTTTCATTAACAAAAAGGATAATCTGGTTTTAACCTATGATAGAATGATGATTGATGAATTCTATTCATTACATTCTAAGAGCAATTACCTACTTAATGTTACTTTTTTAACTTCCATATTAATAAAATTCCAAATTTTGGAATGATCCTATGAAATTTCTCGATTTTTATTTATATATATGTAAATTATGCAGCCAAAGAAAGATCCCACAAATTAAATTTAAAGAAAAAGAAGATCTATTTAATAAAATATTTAAATTATCTTACGGAATCGATAAAAAAGATATAAATAAAGCCTCTTTTGTAATTTTTGTTTTAACTTTACTTCTAATAATTTCCTCAGCGATTTTAATTAATTTGAATTTTTATTTATTACTTTTTTTTTCTCTAGTTCTCTCTCTTATCATTTCTTATAAATTTAATTTCTATCTTTACAACAAACTTTTAAAGAGAGGTAAAGAATTAACTTCCTCTCTTTATATTATTAGAATCGATTACTCATTAATTCAGATAACAAAAAATAAAAATGAAGACACGATTTTGGAATTTATTATATTAATAATATCTCATAATCTTCCTATTTCCAAGAAATTTGAGGAAATATTGTCTAGCATTCATTCTGGCAGCCCTCCTGATATGGAACTCAAAAAATTTCTTTCTCCCTCTATTGATTTTAATAATTTCAAAAATAATATCATTATACAAAAAGATCATCCTATCTTAAAAAAAAAAGAATTTAAAAATAGTAAACTTGAGGATGATTTTAAGGTTTATCTAAGAGAATTGAATACTAAGATTAGTATAATTTTCTTCATTGGAATATTTTATCCAATTGGATTATGTTTCCTTGTAACTTTTATTAGCTTTAATCAGTTAATACTAATAGCGTCTGTACCCATTTTCCTTTTACTCTTAAATTATCTATTTCGAAAATTTATCGCCATCGATCATTATTTAATGGGATTAATTAAAAATAATAAAAAATCAGAAAAAACAGAATTTAATGAAATATTAAGTTTAATAAAAAGCTTCTCCTATTATTTGGAAAACAATTTATCGCCTGAAAGGGCATTTTTGAAAGCATATCTTGATAAAAACGAGCATAGTTTAATCTTAGAAAGAAGAGTCCCTGAAATCCAATTATTTTTAAATGGATCCTTACAATTTATCGAATTGATGAATGTTTTCAGTAAAAAAATGAGTTCTTATAGATTTAAGATAATTTTCAATTCTATATCTAAAATGGTTAAAGAAAATTCAAAAATGAGTGCGGAAAAAATTAAAGATATACTAAAAGTTTTGAATAAACATCTAAAACTTGAAAAGAAAATAACTTTGATAATTAAAGCAGAAAGCATTAAAGTTTATATCTTCATTTTTATACTCCCGATTATCTTAGGAACACTTGGAGCTCTAATGAGCTTTCTACCTTATATAATGATTGATCTTTTAGAAATCAATGAAATTAATGAAATTTTATATCTTAATCTTAATTTTAGGTTTTATGATCTTTTAATCTTCTTACTGATTTTATTATCGAGTAATTTTATCTCCACTTATTATTTTTTAGCTACTATCTCGTTAAAGAATAAGAATTTTTTATTAATTATTGGAGAAATTTTACTAATTATATGCTTTTTAATTTCAATTATTAATATTCTTCCTCTAATCGGATGATTATTCTAAGAAAAGAAGAATGTAATTATTAATTCTATAAATAATATTATTCCGATTAATATCACTATAAAAATCGTAATTTTACTGATAATGATTAAAATTTCTTTTCCGAATATTTCATTATATTCTACCACTAAACGTATATTATATAGAACAATAAATAATGGAATTATTAATAATGAGTAAATTGAAAAACTGACCATGCTAGCTAATGAATCAGAAGAGAGTAAGCAGAAAATTAATACTACTATAAAAATTGAAATAATTATTGTTAACTGAATTAGAAGATAATCACATAACATACAATCATTCTTTATTCTAAGACTATTAAAACCCCATTCTTCTCTTTAGGTTTAGAAAGTTCTTAATAAAAATAATCTATTACAAAAATTTATTATAATAAATTTATTATTGATTTATGATTATCGAATCTACAAATAAGAGATATAATTTATGAAAAATCTTAAATTAAAAGGATTGAAATATAATAAAGGAAAATATAATTTATATAATGATAGATTTGTTTTTTTTCCCCCAAAATTAATTAATGTTTTATCATCAATTTACGGAGAGGGAGTAAAATCTTTACTAGTATGGTTAGGAAAAAAAGCAGGATGGACCTTAATCCATGAATGGGAATCTGAATTACAACCGAAAAATCTAGAGGATTTAGTAAGTCAATTTACAGAAATTATAAATCATCAGGGATGGGGGAATTTTGAAATATCAAATGTTTCAGAAAATTCGATTATTTTTGAGCTTCATCACAATGTTTCTTCTCATCTCGAAAGTGAATCAAAATATATTTGTTATTTTATAAATGGTTTATTGACGGGTTTTGGTGAATATGCGTTATACAGAGTTAAAACCTCTGAATCTAAATGTATCTTTGAAGACTCTGATATTGATTTTTGTGAATTTAAAATTAATAAAATAGAATAAAAATCCCTACTACCAAGGATCCCACTCTTTAGGATCCAACTCTCTATCCATATTATCATCCTTCTTACTATTATTATTCATTTCGGAAAGATCAATATTTTTGTTATCTTCCTGTACAATTTGATATTTAATATTCACATCTAAGCTATCTCCAATTACTACATCTTTGAATGCGGATATGAGAGATAGAAAATTGAAAAATTCTTGCTTATTCATTTCGATTTCCAATTCCTCCTTTTCTGACTTTAAAGCTATTCTAATATCTCTTACTTCTCCACTAACTTCTACTGAGGTTAATGTAATCTTATTAATCTTATTATTTAAAAAAATATTCCATGATGTTTCTCTTTTTTTCTCAATTTCCATAAGAATATCACATTAAATTGGAACTATTAATCTAAAGAAAATAATTCAATTTAAAACTTTATTTCTTTTTATTATTATTTCAAATATTATTTATATATTTTTCATCGAAATCTTTTGTTTTTCAATAAAAATATTACATCCTAAGAGAATATACTTGAGAATTAAAAAATCAGGAATTAAATAAATTAATCAGAATTTAATAAAAATAAAATTAGAGAATATTTTATAATAATCTTTCAAGAAATAAATCTTGAATAAAATTAGTCAAAGATTCATCTTCTATTATTTTATTTAAGATAATATTTAAATCTCTTAATTTTAGATTAGGTAATATCTTCTTCAATATATCTTTAATATTGTCATCTTCTTCGATATCTTTTATTGAATCATTGTTTTTTACTAATGAACTGATTTCTTTATCTCTTAATATATTTTTGAATTTTTCATAGATAAGATTAATCTCATTTGATTCTAATTCTAAATTTTCAAAAAATTCTAATGATTTATTAATATCTTCCTTTCTTATCATTTTGATTAACAGTTTAAATAATTTATTTGTAGTTTAATCTACTTATAATTATTTAAATCCCAATAAAATTAAAAAAGTAATAAATGAGAAGGAAATTATTAATATTAATGGAATTCGATCCAATGTAAAAAATTGAAGTTTAGTATCATTAAAATTAAAAATAATGTTATTATAGATAATTTTTCTCCTTTTATTATCAGATATTTTTAAATCTGATAAATTTTTTAATCTATAAGAGCTTAGGAAAAATATTTTCTGCAAAATTGAATTTCGATTAATTTCTGGTAATATGAAATTAAATAATATATATTTTTTACTTATTCGATTCCCAAATAATTTTAATAAATGATATAAAGTAAAATAGAACGAAAATATAAAAAAGAATAAAAATGTGCTCAGAAGATTTAAATTAGATGAATTTAACATTAAAAATGAAATAAGGATTACTTTACCATCTCCCCCACCTATAATCTTTAAACAATAGAATAAAAAAGTTATTGAAAAGAGAATAAAAAAAATTATCGTTTTTATTAGAAAAAATTTTAAAATATCCAAATTGCTATATTTAAATTCAAAAAAATTATTTAAAATCATAAAAAAAAAGAATAATTTTAAAAATTTAGGACTTAAGTAGCGTTTCTTCAAATCTAAATAAGAAAAGATGAAAAGAAACCCCAATATTGAAAAATAATTAAATAAAATAAAGCAAATCTTACTTTTCCTCCCAAATTTTTAAAAAATTTTTAAAACTTCTTGCTTTTATATTTTCCTCTTTAAAACGGTAAATCCGAATGCGTCCAAAATTTTTTTGTTGCACAAGATCAACTTTTTTAAGATATTTTAAATGTTTATCAACGTTTTTATGATTGAGATTTGTTTTTTTGATTATGGAGGATATATTAAGTTCTGTTTTGAAAGCTAAAAGTTTTAATATTTTAACTCTCGCACGAGATCCTAATAAATTTTCAATCAATTTTCCATTTTTAAGTTTCTCTTCATTCATAAAGCTATCTCACTCTCCTTCAATTTATTTAAGATTTGAATCTCAAGCTTTTTTAACGGCATTTCTTGTATTTTTATAAGGGATTTTCTTCCCGAAATATTTTTACTCTTAATTGAGACTGTAATTATACCATCTCTATTGAAATCATTGAGATAATTCCATATTTGAGAATAAGATTTAGGTTTTTTATTTGTGTTCTCACATATTAAGTGATATTCATTAATTATGCTTGAGACACTGACTGCTATTTTATTGGAATTTTTTAATGTTCTTAAAATAGATAATAAAAATAAAGATTTATTCAAATTCATATATTTAAGAATGTCATTAACCGAATAAGGAACAATTTCTTGATTTGCTAATCTAATTATCTCAGGAGTTAGAAACCGAAGATCTTTACTCTCTGCTATTTTACATGATTTCCATAATATATTAAGACCGTAGCGAATATCTCCTTTTTCAAATACAATTTCAGCCAAACTTTTTAAAATTTCGTCAGAAATCACATCTTTTTTCAAACTTAAAGAGGATCTATATTCAAGTATATGTTTTATTTGATCTTTTGAATATGTATCAAATTTTATTATATTTCTTTGTAAAGTACTTAATGTACTATTATCTAGATTATTTAGAAAGGAAATATCTCTAACTATTCCAATAAGAGATAATCTCTGAGGACTATTATATGAATCGTCATATATTCTAGTTAGGGAATAAATCAAATCCTCCTCCTTGTTTATTAAATAATTTAATTCATCAAGAACTAATATGATATGCAAATTCTGATTGTGAAGTACTTTTTTTATTATTTCTAAAAGATCTTGTGGAGAATATCCTCTTTTGGGAAAATCTTTTTTTAATTGTCCGATAATACTAATCAAAACTTTATAACTGGTTCTCTCTTTCCTACAATTAATATGGATATATTTAATATTAATCTCTCTTTTAAAAGCAGCCTCTTTTATAATATTCCCGAATTGTTTAACTGTTGCTGTTTTGCCAATTCCGGTTTTTCCTGTTATTAGTAATTTTCTTGATATCGAATTTGGTTGGGTTATTAACGAAGAGAAAAGTTGTGATAATAAAGATAATTCTTTTTCTCTATGTGGTAATCTCTCGGGAATATAATTTATATCTAATTTAAATTCTGCTTTAAATAGGCTTGGTTTTCCTAACAATTTTTCAAAATAATTGTAAGACATTCTAAATGAGACCAAAAATTAATTTTGTAATGGTAGTATAAAAAAATTTATAAGAGAGAGGAGTGTAAGAATTTTCTAAAAAATATTCCTTACATAAAAATTATTCAATTTTATTTTAGTTTTCTTTAGGCAATTATGTCGGTAAGGCTCATTATTTAAATGCTCCCATTTCAATGATATCAAAATTCAATTATTATCTCTTCTAAATTTTTATGTTTTTTATTAGGGAACTTTTTGATGAGAATCAAAGAAATTACAAAAATGACCAGAATTAATGTCATTGATAATAAAGTTGTAAATAGAATATTTTGCATAAAATCATACTCTTTCTTTTCATCTATATTAATTGTAATATTCTTAAGATATAAACAAGACACTTGACCTGATATTTCATAAATATAATAATAAAATAGTAAAAATACAGTGTATCGATTAAAATCATCAAAATTAAGATATAAATCTTTGATTTTAATACTGAAATTTTTGTTAATAAAACCATTTTCCTCAAACTTTGAAGATTTCCAAAGCATATCATTAGATGAATTCATTAATCTAATTTGAATATAAGAATATTCTCCATTCAAATTATAAAGAATCCATGAAGCATTTACCCTTATAATTTCATCCGAAAAAAAATTTATCTTATTGATGTCTAAATTGAAATTATTTAGAGATGCATTTGTGATTTTAAAAAATTCTGTCTTAGAAAAATTCAATGAATAAACCATAAATATTAGAAAACAAACTAAGAACAGATTTCTTTTCCTCACAAAAATTTATCTTAATATATATTTAAAAACCTAACGCACAAAAACATTTATTTTAATATATATTATTTAAATAAGAAGTAAGGATTAATTCATAAAAAAAAATTTATTATATGGAAATAAAATGGGAAAAGTAAGGACTGTTCAAATAAAAAATATTTCTAAAGAACTAATCAATACATATCCGGATGTATTTACCACTAATTTTGATGAGAATAAGAAATTATTGGATAAGTATCTTGAAGTTGATTCCAAACATTTGAGAAATAGAATATCTGGCTATATTGTTAATCTCTTAAAAATTAAAGAGAAGGAAGACTAATCTCTTTTTATTAAAATAATAGAAAAAATTATTCTTCGGAAATGGAAAACGAAAAAATAAAGAAAATGGCGGATTTATTAAGATCTGGCAATAAAATGCTTAATTTTTCATGCCCTGAATGCAATTCTCCAATTTTTCAAAATAAAGAGGGAGATTTATTTTGCCCGACATGTAATCGAAAAGTAGTAATGATTGAGGATAAAAATGAATTAAATCAAGAAAATGCGGTTGAGAGAAGAATAAAAGATACTGAAGAGAATAAAAAAAAAGATATAACCCAATCGGTCGCTATTCTTAGAGAAAAAATCGATTGGCTTCTCAATGAAATTCAATCAGAAACCCAAATAGAAAATTTAAAGAATCTCTTAGACCTATTAAAAAAAATTTATGAACTTTTGTTTTATATAAGGTCTTAAAAATTAATGAGTAAAACTTTTGAATATAAATTTTTAGGGAAATATTATTTTAAAAAAGTGCTTCTGCCGGGATTTGAACCCGGGTCACGAGGGTGAGAGCCTCATATGCGAGGTCCTAAAATTCCTAAGAACCTTTAGATTGACCGAACTACACTACAGAAGCCTAAAATTTTATAATCTTAACTTATTAAAGTAATTAGTTTAATTTTAAAAATTTAACTATAAAATTGAAAATTATTAAAGAATGGTCTTTATTTAAAGTAGAAAATTAAAAATAAGATTAATAAAAATTTATGCATTTAGATAAAAGCATTAAATTTACTTTACAAAAATAGGTTTAAGCAAATTCACATAATGATCCCTAATTGAATATTCTGCAATTTTCGTAGATTCAGCTATAAATTTTTGCGTCAGGACGGATTTTTGTTTGTATTTTTTTGCTAATAATTTATCAGCGAGATATATAACTGCCCCTGCTAAAATAAACGGATTTCTACCCGCTCTTTTCCACATACTTAAGTTTTTTAGTATGGACATAGACATATTCATTAAATGGATTTGAAATTCTTTTTTAGACCAATTAATTCCCTTTTTACGTAATCTTTTTGTAAGATTTTTATGGTTTATTATTTGATTCACTAGTCGATTTAAATAGTCTTCACTTTTATGAGGTTTAGTTTTTATATCTAAGAATTTTTTATATTTTAAACCATCTCTTAAAATTAATCTTGGATTGACTCTGTGACCGAATTTTTGAAATGCATTTGAAATTTCATTAATAGTTATAGGAGCATTATGGTTTTCTTCTCTCGCAGCTAAAAATATGCAAAATGCTATTAAAGATATGTTATTTATGATTTCATTTTCATTTTTTATTATTTTTTTATAATAGTATGCTGCATTATTTCTAATATTTTTATTTAAATCTAAATAAATTGATATTTTATTTAATATATTAAAAATTCTATATTCTGTTTCATGATTTTTAATTCGAAGAAATTTCGAATAATTCTTTTTTAACCGACGATAAAGCCTTTGATCATTTGGAGATAGAAGATTTCCAGATTTATCTCTAAAAAATTTAGTTTTTTCATATCCAATAAAAGATCCTAATCCACCTACAAAATCTGTCCTATTTCCTAATGCTACATATTGTTTTGATAAATTATTATTTCTCCTATCTGTTTTAAAACTATAAGATGAATCCTTAAATATTTTATCAATTACCAACCCACAAGCACCACATACAATTTCTCTACTCTTAATTATCGTTGATTCACCACATTCGGGACAAATACCCTCAACTGAAGTATTATATATTATTTTTTCATTCATTTTCATATTGATTAGATAATTAAATAATTTAATTGTAGACTCATTTATGTGAATTATGTGGAAATTTTTTACTTAGAATTGGAAGCGTAATACATTTAAGAAGAAAGTTATTATATAAAGGGATAGAGGGGTCATTAAAAGTAAAAAAGCGGGATTTTTATTAGCAATTTTTAAAAATATATAAAATATTTGAAAAAATTCTAAAAATTGGTTCAAAAAAATTGTCTATAGAATACAGATCTTTGGAGGCTATAAAAGAATATCCTAAAGTATATTTTAAAATTCTTAATAAAATCATAAATGAGGTTAAAGAAGAATTAAATAATAAAAGAGAAGTAATGTTTTCAGATATTATCAATTTTATTATCAGAAAAAAGCTTAAGGGGGAAAAATACACAAAACTTATTATATGGTGCAATTATAATATGAGAATTGGAGAAGTTTATCTAAAAATCTAGAATTAATTTCAATATTTTTAAAAAAATCACTAAAATCTTCTAAAATATAGACTTTTCTGTAATTAAAGCAGATTTATATTCCTTAAAAATTTGAACTTTTGATAATTAATTTTTGTAAGAACTTTTAATTTGAATTAATTGTTTCTCGAATTTACAAATTCTTTTATTTACTAATTTTTTTATTATTTAATATAAGTAAAAGAAATTTTGATTAAAGAAATATTAAATTAGTTAAAGTTTATAATATCAAATATTTTAATTACTTTTTATAGTAAAATAAAAGATGATTTCAAATGGTTCGTTTTACAGCAGATCATAAAGTATACATAAAAATCCTCTATTGGGGGATGGGAGGATCGGGAAAAACAACGATCGTTGATACTTTATATCGATTAACTAAAGAAAATAAAAAAGATATAGAGCCAACTGGAAATTTGACAAAAATTTCCATGGCTAGTGGATCGACTTTATATTTTGATCGAGGTATTTTTCAATCAACAAAGCAAAGAAAAGTCTTTTACCATGTTTATACAGTTGCAGGTCAAAATAGATTTTCTCCATTAAGAAAGAAAATATTTAAAGGAACTGATGGTGTGATTTTCACAGTTGATTCCCAAACACATTTTTTTGAGGATAATATAGAATCTTTAAAAGAATTGAAAAATGTGACAAGAGGAAAATTGATTAATGAAATCCCCTTAATTGTTATGTTAAATAAACAAGATCTTACGGAAGTTATTGGTGAAGAAGATTTTAAACAAATCTTAAAAGATGAAAAACTTTGGTATGAACCAGATAATGAATTATATATTTGGAATCCAATAATTTATAAGACTTGTGCTTTATGGGACAAGAAAAAGGATATTTATAAAAGTTTTAGTGAATGTGCGAGAAGAACGGTACTCTATCAGATTTATGGAAATGGGGGCGCTCCTATTGGAGATGATTACTCTAAATCCTCAGAGGATTTAGATAAATTATAAGTCGTTGTAAATCTTTTAAAAGTTTTGATAAAATTTATTTTGGATAATCTCTTATATTATTTATAATAACTGAAGAGGGATTCCCAAGGTTATAAAAATTCTATGAAAAAATTAGACAAGATTGACCTACAAAAAGTAGGAATGAAAGATTATAGTTACTTTGAGGATTATTAAAACCTTAATTATCTCTCTTTAATTTATTATAGATTTAATTGTGA
>Ga0102944_1000249_pt1 | contig 44094 bp, 45 predicted proteins | sample SalPonD_shore_MG_FD_78172 | JGI IMG/M metagenome (GOLD analysis project Ga0102944, IMG submission 78172) | Salt pond soil microbial communities from South San Francisco under conditions of wetland restoration - Salt Pond MetaG... | ecosystem: Environmental > Aquatic > Marine > Intertidal zone >... | reverse complement strand
TGAAAATTCTAGCAAGTTTTGTCAAATTTTTTTTCGTGCAACGCGTCACGCATACATGTGTGTATCGGTTCGACGTGCGATCTCTTTTAGTAAATCGCGTTCGTTGTTCGCGTCCGATCGACTCGGCACGTGTATCAGGGATTCGACACGGGCCGTGTTGCTGTCGTATGCAAGCTTGTCACGGCGTACGGACGCCCGGAAACCGCGGTGCAGCGCAGTCGGCGGGCAAAAAAAAGGCGGACAGCATGCTGTCCGCCTCGATTCGGTGCATCGCGCGCCGGTCGCGCGACCGGTGCGTGTCGTCTTCTCAGCCGCCTTGCTTGATGCGCAGCGCCTCGTCGTTGAAGGCCGAGTCGATCGTCTGAATGATGCCCTCGACCGCCCGGAAGCCCTCGACCGGCGCATCGTCGGCCATGTACTTCAGTCGCAGCGGGCCGATCGACGTCACGACACCGCCGCGTTCGAGCGCGCATGCGGGCTCGCTGCAGTCGTTGCCTGCAATGATTGCATTGAGTATCTCGCCAATGATCGGATCCTGGTGCGTCCCATCAGTCGCCTTTTGAAAAGTGGCGGCGGCGTCGCCGTCGAGGATCGAAAAATCGCTTTTGGCATCGAGGTATTCGGTCAGTTCTGCGAATGTCATGGTGTGCTTCCCCTCGTCTGTTGCAAAAATATTGCAAGATGCAACGCTTTTTGTCTCAAGCGTGGGCGATGAGGCCTTCGTTGAGTGCGGTGTTGAATGTTTGCTCCACCCGCGTGAAGTAATACATGAGATCGAGCGGCAGCGTAATCCCATCGAGCAGCTGCAGCGGATAGAGGTCGGCGGCCAGTACGGCGTCGGCGATCGAGGGCTCGCCCAGATAGAAACGCGACTGCGCGAGGTGGCGCGCCAGTTCTTTGAGATGCGTCATCCGCTCAAGCTGGGCGTAGCCGGCATAGCGGTCGTTGGCCAGCTCCTCGACTCCCATTCCGAACCGATGTGCGACCTCCTGTTTGTACGCGTGCAGCGTATCTTCATCACCGCCGATATCCTCATAGGCCGGCAGCACCGGGGCGTAGAGTCGGCGCAATAACGCGTCGATGCCCGCGCGCCACTGCAGCAGCGCGTCCCAGGCGCCCTGGTCGATGCGCCCTTCGACCAGCGGTTCGGTCCCCGGGAACAGGGAGTCGATCTCCCACAGCAGGGTGTCCGTATCGGTCAGGGTGCGGCCGTCGTCCAGGCGCAGCACCGGGACGGTGCGCGCTACACCCAGCTCGAAGAAGGTGGCATCGTCATCATAGCGCAGAGGATGGTCTTCGAAGCCGATCGCCTTGTAGCCGAGGACGAGGCGTATGCGGTGGCAATGGGGCGAGGACCAGAAGTGATACAGGGCCGGCACCGGGTCACTCCAGCGTGAGGATGTGTTTCCACTGGCGCTCGGTGACGGGCATCACAGACAGGCGATTGCCTCGGCGCACCAGCGGCATGTCGGTAATCGCTTTGTCGTTCTTGAGCTCCTCGAGCGTGACGGTGCGCTTTAGCTTGCGTACGAACTTCACGTCGACCATGTACCAGCGGGGGCTGTCGGGTGTGCTCTTGGGGTCGTAATACTTGCTCTTGGGGTCCCAGGACGTGTAGTCGGGATATCCCGCCTTGACCACCTTGGCGATACCGACGATGCCGGGTTCCTTGCAGTTGGAGTGGTAGAAGAAGACCTGATCGCCGACCTTCATCTCGTCGCGCATCATGTTGCGCGCCTGGTAGTTGCGTACGCCGTCCCAGGGCTCGGTCTTGCCGGGCCGGGCGGCCAGATCGTCGATGCCGAAGACGTCGGGCTCGGATTTCATCAGCCAATATTGCATGCCCGGACTTGCCTGCTGTCGGTTTAGGGGTTGTCATGATACCGGCCGAATGGGGCCCCAGCAACGCGTCGGGGAACGCCCGCGGGCGCCATAAATGCGCCACAAGTGCGATTTACCTCACAGATCTCATGGGTGTGCGCTTGCCAGGTGCCGGATTACCGGATATATACAAAGGTCTTGTACGAAGCCAGGGAATGTGAAGCTCAGCGGGCCGTGAGCGCGCTGGACCGAGCCGTATCGAGGCACTTAGGGATAATAATGAAAAGGGGAACCGATAATGAAGAAGAGGCGTAAGCCCGACCTGATTCTACTGCTCGCCATCATCATCGGGCTGGGTGTGCTCGTCACCGGCTTTACGCAGGAGTCGTCACATCGCAGCGACCAGGTGGTGCGCGCCGCGCAGCGGTGAGCGTGCCGGTCGTATCCCACGTATCGGGCCGCATCGGGCCTTTCGAAAATTTTCAGCGTTGATCTCGTGTCGGTCGCGGCCGGCCGGGGCGCGCCTATGCCCCTCGCCTGTCGATTCCTTTGAGGCCCTGATCGGTCACAACCCCGTCCAGCGGCACGTCCCAAGGCTCGTGGGGCAGTGCGTCCACTTCCTGGAATGCATAGGCCGAGCCGAGCAGTCGCGGTTTGCGCCACCATCGCCGGCGGCGCAGATAACTCAACGTCCGATCATAGAATCCCCCGCCCATACCCAGACGATTGCCCGCCGCGTCGAAGGCCACCAGGGGCGTGAGGATCAGGTCCAGCGCCCAGGGCTTGCGCGCCCCGCGCATCTTGTCCAGCCCCGGCTCGGGGATGCCGAAACGATTGGCGAGCAGGGCATCGCCCGCGCGATACGGCAGGAACCACAGGTGATTGTGAAATGGGATGCTGAGCACCGGCAGGTAACAGCGTTTGCCCACCGCCAGGGCGTGATGCAGCAGGGGGCGCAGATCCAGCTCACCGTCGTTGGGCAGATACAGTGCGATATGGCGGGCGTTGATGAACGCTCGCTCGTTCGCCAGCGTCTCGACCACCGCCAGGGCGGCGGCGTCGCGCTGGGCGCGGCTCAGATCGCGGCGTCGCGTGCGCATCTGCTTGCGCAGGCGGATACGGTCGTTCATGCGCTGCGTGCGGTTACCGGGTGGTGATCAAAAAAAGGCGTCCCCCACCTGTGCCGGTGTGACCTTCGTCCTTGAACCAAGGGTTCAAGTGGGAGTTGAGTTCCGACGTATTAGGCTTTCCGCCTGATGGCGGACATGCACACAACACCGGTGTTCGCTCCCTGGGTAAGAATTAGGCTCAAGAAAATACCCGGTCACTGTCGAACACTGCAGGGGGCGCCTGTAGTCAGATCGTAGGGAGTAATGGGCTCCGGTGCAAGCGCCCGGATGAGCCCGGGGCGGGAGTCCGCGCGGCGGCCCGGTGCCGGGTGCGCTCAGAGCTCGAGCTGGCGGTTTTTGAGCAGGGCGTCCTCGATCTTCTCCTGCAGCCCCTGCAGGCGCAGGTTCAGCTCCCGGTTGTTCTGGGCGTTGCCGGTGTCGCGGCTGAGCAATTCGTGGGCGATATTCAGGGCGGCCATGACGGCCAGGCGGTCCTGGCCGACGACCTTGCCGCTGTCGCGGATTTCGCGCATTTTTCTGTCCAGATAGTCGGCCGAGGCCAGCAGGTCCTGGCGCTCGTCTTCCGGACAGGCCACGAGGTATTCCTTGTCCAGGATATGGATGGAAACGCCCTCGACGGTACCGCGTTCACTCATTTTCCATCGCCTTGAGCCGGGAGATCATCGATTCGACGCGGGTGCGCGCGAGCTCGGTCTTCTCGATCAGCTTGGCGCGCTCGGCCATCAGATTGGTCTGATGCTCGCGCAACGAGCGGTTCTCGTCCTGGAGGCGATCGACGGTCTGGATGAGATCGTCGACCCTCTGTTCGAGTTTGTTCAGGTCCAGGTCTTCCATCGCCGCTACCACATGTTATTGATTTATAAGTATATCGTATCTGGGGCGGACCGTGAGCCGCAAACGCTCCCGGTGGGGGGACGCAAGAGGCGGCGGGCCACCTTGCCAGCCAATATAGAGGGCGATCCGAGGGCGGTCAACGCCACGGCGTTGCGGTGAGTGGTCCGCCCTTGGCGCGGCCTCGCTCGATCGTACGCCGGTTCGTCGGGGAATTCCCGACCGCCCGTGCTTGGGCCCGAACCCGCCAGGTGCTACGATCCTCGTTCAGCCAAGCCTTTGTTCCCCGGGATGCTTTCACCATGGCCCAGCCTCCAGATCGGTCACCGGACTTCGTCGACGATGCCGCGCCCCCACCGGCCCCCGGGGAGATCCGGCCCGATGCCACCATCATCGAGGGCGTCGCCCACAATGGCAAGCCCTGTCGTATCGTAGACAACACGGCCAGTGTCGACCCCACCGAGCTGCGCGCGTTGCTCGACGCCCTCATCCGCGACCGCCGTTTCGGACTGCAGGGTCTTTCGGTGGCCGGCAGTGACCGCATTTCCATCGACCAGCCGATCGGGACGCATATCCAGCTCGGCGAGGACATCTACCGGATCCTCATGTTTCCCTACGAGGCACGAATCGAACGTTTCTGATGAGCGACGCAATCCATTCAATGCCGGTGCCGGACTATGACGAGGTCGGTGCCGCTCTGCGTGAAGGGGGCAGTTACGCGGAAGCGGCCGAGTGCCAGGGGCATCTGTGCGGTGTGTTGTGCGTGCGCGGGACAGTGGATCGCACCGACTGGCTGGCCAACACGCTGCCCGACCTCGCGGCGAGCGAATCGTCGGCCGGCGGGGCCGCGGCGGTGGTCGCTGGCCTGTACGACTATACCCGCCAGGGCCTGGTCGATCCGACGCTGGATTTCCAGCTGGTCCTGCCGGACGACGGCACGGGCATCGCCGAGCGCACCCACGCCCTGGGAGAGTGGTGCCAGGGGTTTCTCGGGGGCCTGGCCGAGAGTGGCCTGCGCGACTTCGACGGTCTGCCCGGAGAGTTGCCCGAAATCACGCACGATCTGGTCGAGATCGCCCAGGCCGGCCGCTTCGAGGTCCAGGGCGACGAAGAGGACGAGGCCGCCTATGCCGAACTGGTCGAATACGTGCGCATGGCCGTGCTCCTGATGCTCGAAGAGCTGCAACCGAACAAGACCCCGCCGGGCGGCGAAACGGCCCTGCATTGAAGGGGTTGGATTGAAGCGTCCGGATTGAGCCGCGTGGCGCCGGACTGGCTCTACCGCCCCCCTTATCTGGCATAATGCGATCATGAACAAGAAGGAATTCGCGCGTCGACGCAAGCGCCTGATGCAGGCCATGGGCGAGGGGGCGGTGGCCATTTTGCCCTCGGCGCCGCTGCGCCTGCGCAACCGGGATGTCGAATACACCTATCGTCCCGACAGCGACTTCTACTATCTCACCGGTTTTCCCGAGCCCGATGCCGTCGCCGTCCTCGCACCGGGCCGCGAGCACGGCGAGTACATCCTGTTCTGCCGCGAGCGCGATCCCGAGCAGGAGACCTGGACGGGTCGACGCGCGGGCCAGGAAGGGGCCGTGGAGAACTACGGCGCCGATGATTCGTTTCCCATCGCCGATATCGACGACATCCTGCCCGGCCTGCTCGAGCGGCGCGAACGTGTGTTCTACACGATGGGGACCCACCCCGACTTCGATCAACGCCTCATCGGTTGGGTCAATCGCCTGCGCACGCAGTCGCGCGCCGGGGTGCATACGCCGGGGGAGTTCGTGGCCCTGGAGCACATCCTGCACGACATGCGCCTGTACAAGAGCAGCGAGGAAATCAAGACGATGCGCCGCGCCGCGCGGATCTCGGTCGAGGCCCATCGCCGGGCCATGCAGGTCTGTCGCCCGGGGATGAAGGAATACCAGATCGAGGCCGAGCTGCTGCACACCTTTATGCAGGGGGGTTCGCGGCTTTCGGCCTATCCGTCCATCGTCGGCGGTGGGGCCAACGGCTGTATCCTGCATTACACGGACAACGACGGCGTGCTCAACGACGGTGACCTGCTGCTCATCGATGCCGGTGCCGAAGCGGAGTGCTACGCCTCGGATATCACACGCACGTTTCCGGTCAATGGCAGGTTCAGCAAGGCCCAGCGCGCCGTCTACGAGGTGGTGCTCGCGGCGCAGCAGGCGGCCATCGAGGCGGTGCAGCCGGGCAATCACTGGAACGACCCGCATATGGCCGCGGTGGAGGTGCTCACCGAAGGCATGGTCGAGCTCGGTCTGCTCAAGGGCAAGCCCAAGACGCTTATCGACAAGGAGGCCTATCGGCGGTTCTATATGCACCGCACCGGGCACTGGTTGGGCATGGACGTGCACGACGTCGGTGACTACAAGGTCGAGGGCGAGTGGCGCGTGCTGGAGCCGGGGATGACCCTGACCGTCGAGCCGGGAATCTACATTCCGGCAAACAGTAAGGGCGTGGCCCAGAAATGGTGGAACATCGGTATCCGAATCGAAGACGACGTGCTGGTGACGAAGGACGGACACGAGGTCCTCACCGGCGAGCTCGAAAAGCATCCCGATGACATCGAGACCTTGATGGCGGGCGCCCCGTGAACGTGCAGACCGATTACGACGTTTTGATCGTCGGCGGCGGCCTGGTCGGTGCGAGCCTTGCCTGCAGCCTCGCCGGCGCGCCGCTGCGCGTAGCCGTGCTCGAGGCCCATCCACTGCGCGCCGACGAACAGCCCAGCTTCGACGCGCGCACGGTCGCCCTGTCCTACGGCTCGCGGAAGATCTTCGCCGCCATGGGGCTGTGGGCGGCGATCGAAGCCGAGGGCGTCGAGCCGATCCGGCGCATCCACGTCTCCGACCGCGGCCACCTCGGTGTGACGCGCCTGGACAGCCGGGAACAGGGCGTCGAGGCGCTGGGGTACGTCGCCGAGAGCCGCGTGCTGGGCAAGGCCCTGTCCGCGGCGCTGGCGGGCGCGGACAACGTTGACTTGCATTGTCCCGCCGCCCTGGACGCACTCGAGTTCCGGCCCGATCACGTCCGCGTGCGGTTCACACGCGACGGCGAATCCGACGAAATCACCGCGCGCCTGGTCGTCGCGGCCGACGGCGGCCACTCCACGGTGCGTCGCCTCACCGGCATCAAGGCCTGGGAGGTCGGCTACGGTCAGACGGCGGTTATCGCCAACGTGATTACCGAGCGTGCGCACGAACAGGTCGCCTACGAGCGCTTCACCGACACCGGACCGATGGCGCTGCTGCCCACGCGCGCGCCGGCCGGCGCCGAGGGCCGTTGTTCCGCGCTGGTCTGGACGGTGCGCGATGCCCAATGCGAGGAGGTGATGGGCCTGGACGATGCGGCGTTTCTGACACGCCTGGGCGAACGCTTCGGGCGTCGCGTCGGTGCCTTCGAGCAGGTCAGCCGGCGCCACGCCTATCCGCTGACCCTGCTGCGCGTGCGCGAGCACGTACGCGCCCGCCTGGCCATCATCGGCAACGCCGCGCACACGCTGCACCCGGTCGCGGGCCAGGGCTTCAATCTCGGATTGCGCGATGTCGCCGTGCTGGCGCAGGTGCTGGTCGACGGCGTTGCGGCCGGGCGCGACGCGGGCGAGCTCGAGCTGCTGCGCGAGTACCTGCGCTGGCGCCGGCGCGACCAGCTGCAGACGGCGGCGTTTACCGATGGTCTGGTGCGTCTGTTTTCCACCAACCTGACGCCGGTTGCGGCGCTGCGCAATGCGGGGCTGGTGGCGATCGATCTTCTGCCGCCGGCCAAGCGCCTGCTGGGCCGCCAGGCGATGGGCCTGTGGGGACACTTGCCGCGGCTGGCGCGGGGGCTGCCGCTGTGAAGCCGCAGCACTCCTTTTACGACGTCGCCATTGTCGGCGGCGGCATGGTCGGCGCGACGCTCGCCTGTGCGCTGGGCGATACGCCGCTGCGCGTCGCCGTCGTCGATGCCGTCAGTCCCGCTCTGGAGTGGCCGCCGGAGGGTTATGATCTGCGCGTCAGCGCCATCACCCGCGCCTCGCAGCGAATCTTCGAGACGCTCGGGGCCTGGGAGGGGATGGTCGAACGGCGGGTCAGCCCCTTTCGCGACATGCACGTCTGGGATGCCGGCGGGCGCGGCAGCATCCATTTCGACAGCGCCGATCTGGGCGAGGATACGCTCGGGCACATCATCGAAAATCGTGTCATCCAGGCCGCGCTGCACGAACGCATGGCACGGCTCGACAACGTCGAGTTCATCGCACCGGTCCGCCTGCGCCGTCTCGCCTGGGACTCCGATGCGATGTATCTCGAGCTCGAGGACGGCAGTTATCTCGCCTCGAGCCTGCTGGTCGGGGCCGACGGCAGTCGCTCCTGGGTGCGCTCGCAGGCGGGGATCAGCGTCAAGGGCTGGGACTACCAGCAGCAGGCCCTGGTCACCTACGTGAAGACCGAGCGTCCGCACGAGGAGACCGCGTGGCAGCGTTTCCTGCCCGAGGGGCCGCTCGCCTTCCTGCCCTTGACTGACGGCTACAGCTCCATTGTGTGGTCGACCACGCCCGAGCAGGCCAAACATCTGCTCGATCTGGACGAGGGCTCGTTCTCGCAGTCGCTGGCCGAGGCCTTCGAGCATCGGCTGGGCGAGATCGAACAGGTCGGACCGCGCGCGGCCTATCCGCTGCGCTTTCTGCAGACCAATGCCTACGTGCGCCCGCGTCTGGCGCTGGTCGGGGACGCGGCGCACACGATGCACCCGTTGGCCGGCCAGGGCGTGAACCTGGGACTGGCCGATGCCGCCTCGCTCGCCGAGGTCCTGCTGGAGGCGCTCGCCGCGCGCAAGGGCATCGGCTCGATCACGACCTTGCGGCGCTACGAGCGTTGGCGCCGCGCCGACAATCAGGGCATGCTCGCGGCGGTCGACGGATTCAAGCGCGTGTTCGGCAGCGATCTGAGCGTCGTGCGCTGGGCGCGCAACACGGGCCTGAGCCTGACCCACAGCGTCCTGCCGGTGAAGAATCTGCTCATGCGCTACGCGATGGGCCTGTCGGGCGATCTGCCGCGTCTGGCCCGCGGCGAGGCGCTGCGCGACGCCCTCGGCCAGCACTGACCCGGCCAACCCCCTTTCCCGATTGCGCGCTCGGTTGGCAGCCTGCCCGAACACGGGTATGTTAACCCTCATTGTCTCTTTACTTAGCTGACGACTGCCAACTCAGCCGCATGTCCATACTGAACACCACCGCAATTCTCATCACGCTGGCGGCGTTGTTCAGCTATTTGAACTATCGATATATCCGCCTGCCCACGACAGTCGGCTTGATGGTTATTGCCCTGGTCATGTCGCTGGCCCTGATCGCCATCGGTAAGCTGGGCGGCGAGGCGCTCGCCGAGAACGCCTATACGCTTCTGCGCAGCGTCAACTTCCACGCAACCCTGATGAACGGCATGCTGAGCTTCCTGCTGTTCGCCGGCGCGCTGCACGTCGATCTCCACGCCCTGTCGCGCCAGAAGTGGACGGTCGGGATCCTGGCCACCGTCGGGGTATTGATCTCCACCTTTATCGTCGGCGGTCTGACCTGGGTGGTCCTGTCCATGCTGGGCCACGGCGTGCCCTTGATCTACTGCCTGGTATTCGGGGCCTTGATCTCGCCCACGGACCCGATTGCCGTGCTTGGCATTCTCAAGACGGCCGGTGTCTCTGAGAGCCTGGAGGTCAAGATCACCGGCGAATCGCTGTTCAACGACGGCGTGGGCGTCGTGGTATTTCTGGTGCTGCTCGGGATTGCCACGGGTGGACATGCCGTGAGCCCCGGCGAGGTCGGCATGCTGTTCGTGCAGGAAGCGCTCGGTGGGCTGGTGTTCGGTTTGCTGATCGGCGCGGCTGCCTACTACCTGCTCAAGAGCGTGGACAACTATCAGGTCGAGGTCATGCTGACGCTGGCGTTGGTTATGGGCGGCCATGCCCTGGCCACGGCGCTGCACCTGTCCGGTCCCATTGCGGTGGTCGTGGCCGGCCTGCTGATCGGCAACCAGGGCCGCGTATTCGCGATGTCCGATACGACCCGCGATCATCTCGATACCTTCTGGGAGCTGGTCGACGAGATACTCAACGCGGTGCTGTTCGTGCTCATCGGCCTGGAGGTACTGGTGTTGAATTTCGCCGTGGAGTATCTGTTGGCCGCGCTGGTGGTGATTCCGGTCGTGCTTCTGGCCCGCTTCGCCAGTGTCGGCCTGCCGGTGACGATCATGCGCCGTTTTCGAACCTTCAGTCCCAATGCGGTGCAGATCATGACCTGGGGCGGGCTGCGCGGCGGCATCTCGGTGGCCCTGGCACTGTCGCTGCCGTTCGGACATGCGCGCGACGTCATTGTCGCGATTACCTACGCCGTGGTCGTGTTCTCGATTGTGGTGCAGGGTCTGACCATCGGCCGCTTCGTGCGCGGCGCCTGACAGAGGAGAGCCAGACGGTTATGGACAAGCATTTCTGGGATGCACGCTACGGAGAGCCGGGTTTTGCCTACGGGACCGAGCCCAACGCCTATCTGGTCCTGCAGGCCGATCGCCTGCGCCCGGGTATGCGCGCGCTCGCGGTCGGCGACGGCGAGGGGCGCAACGGCGTGTGGCTGGCCCGCCAGGGCCTGGACGTTCTCTCGGTCGACGCCTCGGCAGTCGGGATCGAGAAGGCGCGTGCCCTGGCCACCCAGCACGGGGTTGCGCTGGACACCCAGTGCGTGGACCTGCGCGATTGGGACTGGCCGAAGGCGCAATTCGATGTGGTGGCGGCCATCTTCGTGCACTTTCCGCCCGATCACCGGACGGAGCTCCACCGGGCGATGTTCGAGGCACTCGCGCCGGGCGGGCTCCTCATCCTGGAGGCCTTTACCCCGGAGCAGCTCGGGCGGGACTCGGGCGGGCCGCCGGTGGCCGAGATGCTGTATACCCCCGAAATGTTGAAGGCGGATTTTCCCGCGGCCGAGTGCCTGGAGATGAGCACAGCGGAGGTCGACCTCGACGAGGGGCCGTACCATCGCGGCCGCGCGGCCGTCCTGAGAGCCGTTATCCGCCGGCCGGCCCAATGAGCGGACATTCGGGCCTGAAAATGACTCTCATTCGTATCGCCTGGCGGCGTCACACCTTTAATATAGGGCCCCCCGCTCGGGAGGTCGCCCGCGCCATTCACGGTTGGTGGCCCGTTATCTGTTCTCATATCAGGTGCGTTGCCAAGTATGCGCCGTAGCTGACTGATATCTTTAAATTTCATGCCTAATTAGTGCCGTCTGGCTCACTGCCATTGGTGGTTTTGGTACGGTGAGTCCCTTGTTTTCTTATCAGCAAACGTTAAACTGATGTCTGCAACGATGGCACTGCGGGAGAGTGCGCGGCTTCAGCCGCGCCGCCGAAGGCGCAACCCGCCCGGAATCGCTCAGGCAACAGGACCGCAGCGGCCAAGTTGACTCTGGAGAGAGGCCAGCCGACACCGGTATGGCCCACCGAAGGGGCTCAAGCTCTCAGGTAAAAGGACAGAGGGGCGACGCGGGCATTGATACCCACGTCGCCCTTTAGTTTCCGATGACCCGAGCAAGCGAGGCCCGCAGATGCCCAAAGTCATTCCCGTTTTCGATCACTCGCAGCGCCCGAACGCGGCGCGCATGCCCGGCTGGATCCGCCAGCGCCTGGGTGGCGGCGAGATCTACAGCAACACCGCCCGTGCTGTACACGCCAATACTCTGCATACCGTCTGCGAGGAAGCTGCCTGTCCCAATCGCGGCGAGTGCTGGAGCCGCGGCACGGCCACCCTCATGCTGCTGGGCGACACGTGTACCCGCGCCTGCGGTTTTTGCAACGTGAAGACCGGCCGTCCGCAGTGGCACGACGCCGATGAGCCGAGGCGTGTGGCCGAGGCCGTCGAGCACATGGGCCTCGATTATGTCGTTCTGACCTCGGTCAATCGCGATGACCTCAGCGACGGCGGTGCAGGCATTTTCGCCGAGACGGTCCGTGCCATGCGCGAGCGCAAGGCCAGCCTCGGCATCGAGCTGTTGACTCCCGATTTTCGCAACTGCCAGGAGGCCGCCATCGAGCGGGTTTGCGGCGCGCTGCGCGAAAGCGCCGGCGAGCCGCGCCTGGTATGGGGCCACAACGTCGAGACCGTCCCTTCGCTGTATCGGACCGTTCGCAAGGGCTCCGACTATGCCCGTTCGCTGCGCCTGCTCGAGCTCGCCGCGCAAGAGTCCGGCATCGAGGCCAAGTCGGCCCTGATGCTTGGCCTCGGCGAGACTCGCGAGGAGGTCGTGGCGGTGCTGCGCGACCTGCGCGCCGCGGGCGTGCAGCGCGTCTCGCTCGGCCAGTACCTGCGCCCGAGCCGCTACCACCTGCCAGTCGAGGCGTACATCCACCCCGAGGCCTTCGCCGACTACGAGGCCGAGGCGCGCGCCCTGGGCTTCGAGTGGGTCAAGGCGGGGCCGTTGGTGCGTTCCTCGTATCACGCCGAAGAAGAACAGTCCGCCAACGCGGCCCAGTAACCGGGGACATAGAGAATGGGTAACATGACTCCGCTGTATCAGCAGCACGTGGCCATGGGCGCCAAGGTCGTCGACTTCGGCGGCTGGGATATGCCGCTGCACTACGGCTCGCAGATCGAAGAGCACCATCAGGTGCGCCGCGACGCCGGCATGTTCGACGTCTCGCACATGACGGTCGTCGATATCAAGGGCGCGCGCGTGCGCGACTACCTGCGCCATCTCCTGGCCAACAACGTCGACCGCCTCAAGGAGCCGGGCAAGGCGCTCTACAGCTGCATGCTCAACGCCGACGGCGGAGTGATCGACGACCTGATCGTCTATTTTATGGAGGACGGCTGGTTCCGCATGGTGGTCAATGCAGCGACCCACGACAAGGACATGGCCTGGCTGAACGAGCAGGCCGGCGCCTTCGACGTCCAGCTCGAAGAGCGCACGGACCTTGCCATGATCGCCGTGCAGGGGCCGAACGCGCGCGAGCGCATCCATCAGGCGATCCCAGCGGGCGCGGAGCGGGCCGGTGCGCTGGCGCCGTTCTTCGCCGCGATGGTCGACGGCCTGTTTATCGCCCGTACGGGTTATACCGGCGAGGACGGCTACGAGTTGATGGTGCCGAACGACCAGGTCGAGGGTCTTTGGATGCGCCTGGCCGAGCTCGGTGTCAAGCCCATCGGGTTGGGGGCGCGCGATACGCTGCGCCTGGAGGCGGGTATGAGCCTCTACGGCTCGGACATGGACGAGACGACCACGCCGCTGGAGTCCGGGCTGGCCTGGACAGTGGCCTGGGAGCCTGAGGATCGCGATTTCATCGGACGCGCGGCGTTGAATCGCCAGCGCCAGGCGGGCGTGGCGCGCAAGCTCGTCGGTCTGGTGCTCGAGGACAAGGGCGTGCTGCGCAATCACCAGAAGGTGATCGTCGACGGCCTCGAGGACGGCGAGATCACCAGCGGCAGCTTTTCACCGACGCTGGGCCATGCGATTGCGTTGGCGCGAGTGCCGGCCGGCATCGGTGCGACCTGCCAGGTGGAGCTGCGCGGCAAGCTCGTCACGGCCCGCGTCGTCAAGCCGCCGTTCGTGCGCCACGGCAAGATCTGCGTCTGATTTCATTCACCTTCGACGGGGGCGACAGAACCCCGATTACAAACGCGAGGAATTACGACATGAGCGATGTCCCTGGGGAACTGAAGTACACCAAGAGCCACGAGTGGGTCCGCATCAATGAAGACGGTACCCTGACGATCGGCATTACCGATCACGCGCAGGACCTTCTCGGCGATATGGTCTACATCGAGCCGCCCGAGGCCGGGCGTAACGTTGCCGCGGGCGATGATTGCGCCGTGGTCGAGTCTGTCAAGGCCGCCTCCGACGTCTATTCGCCGATCGCCGGCGAGATCGTCGAGTCCAACGAGTCGCTGGCCGACAGCCCTGAGGTCGTAAACAAGGACCCCTACGGCGACGGCTGGCTGTTCAAGCTCAAGCCCAGCGACGCCGGTGCGGTCAACGATCTGCTCGACGCCGCCGCTTACACCGCGTTCGTCGAGTCCGAGGAGCACTGAGCCGGCTCGAGCGACCCTGACCGAAGGGGCCGCTCCCATCAACATCTGATTCTGGACTGCAACATGCCTTTTATCCCACACACCGACGACGATGTCCGCAACATGCTCGACGCCATTGGCGTCAAGGGCATCGAAGACCTGTTCGACGAGATCCCCGCCGAGCTGCGCACCGGTCGACTCGACAACATTCCCCCGGGAATGAGCGAAATGGCCATCTCGCGCCTGATGCACGCTCGGGCCGAGCAGGACGGCAGGCCGCTGTGTTTCGCCGGCGGCGGCGCCTATGAGCACCACATACCGGCGGCGGTCTGGGAGCTGACCACGCGCGGTGAATACTATTCGGCCTATACGCCGTATCAGGCCGAGGCCAGCCAGGGCACACTGCAGCTCCTCTACGAGTTTCAGACCATGGTGGCCGGGCTGACCGGCATGGACGTGTCCAACGCTTCGCTGTACGACGGCGCCTCGGCGCTCGCGGAGGCCGTCCTGATGGCGGTGCGCGCCAACCGTAAATCCAAGTCCAAGCGCATCCTCATGCCGCGCACGGTCAACCCCCTGTATCGCAAGGTCGCTCACACCATCGTCACGAATCAGGGCATCGTGCTCGAAGAGCTGGACTACGACACCGCCGGCGGTCATATCGATCCGGCCAGTCTGCCCGAGGCCCCCGGCGAGTTCGCCGCGCTGGTGATTCCGCAGCCGAATTTCTTCGGCGTGCTCGAAGACGTACATGCGCTGACCGACTGGGCTCACTCGCACGGGGCGCTGGTGATCGCCGTGGCCAATCCGACCTCGCTGGCGCTGCTGACGCCGCCCGGCGAGTGGGGCGAGGCCGGCGCCGACATCGCCTGCGGCGAGGGTCAACCCCTGGGCGCGCCGCTGTCCTCGGGCGGCCCGTATTTCGGTTTCATGTGCTGTCGCCAGGAGCACGTGCGCCAGATGCCCGGGCGCATCATCGGCCGGACCGTGGATCTGGAAGGCCGCGAGGGCTTCGCCCTGACGCTGCAGGCGCGCGAGCAGCACATCCGCCGTTCCAAGGCGACTTCCAACATCTGCACCAATCAGGGTCTGCTGACCACGGCGGCGACGATCTACATGGCGTTGCTTGGCCCGGACGGCCTGGAGCAGGTGGCGAGCAGTTGTCACGCCAACACCCAGAGTCTGGTCGAGCGCCTGTGTGCGCTGCCCGGTGTGACCAAGGTTTTCGAGCGCCCGATCTTTCACGAGGCGGTCTTGCGGTTCGAGCTGCCCGTGGCCGACCTGGTGCGGGCGCTGTCGGCGCAGAACATCGTTGCCGGTGTCCAGCTTGGCGACGATTACCCGGAGCTCGGCGACTGCCTGCTGGTGTGCGCTACCGAGACCAAGACCGAGGCCGACCTGGACAGCTACGCGGACAACCTGGAGCGCATCTCGCAGCGCCTCAAGGCGCCCGACGCCCCGGTGGTCCCGTAAATGGAATGACCACGGTCCCAGACGACCCCCAACCGCTCAAGGAGAACGCCCATGGCCCAGATCACGCTCAAAGGCAATCCGATCAATACCAATGGCGATTTGCCCGCCGTCGACGCGGCCGCGCCGGACTTTCACCTGACCGACGGCGAGCTCAACGACGTGACACTCGCCGACTACAAGGGCAAGAAGAAGCTGCTGAATATCGTGCCCAGCCTCGACACGCCCGTGTGCGCGACTTCGACTAAGAAGTTCGACGAGTACGCAAAGGGTCGTGACAACGTTGTCATGCTGATTGTCTCGGCCGATCTGCCCTTCGCGCAGGGGCGCTTCTGTACGAGTGAGAAGCTGGATAACGTCGTTCCGCTGTCGATGATGCGCAGCCGCAACTTCGCCAAGGACTACGGCGTGCTCATCCAGGACGGTCCGCTGGCCGGCATTACCGCCCGCGCCATCGTCGTCATCGACGAGAACGACAAGGTCGTTTACACGGAAATGGTGCCCGAAATCGGCCAGGAGCCCGACTACGACAAGGCCCTCGCTGCACTAGGTTAGTAGATATGCCGCAGCGAACCACAGAGGACACAGAGGCACGGAGATACAGCGTGTAAGGCGTTGCGTCTAGGTAGCGGTCCTACACGCAGGTGTATCGGTTGCGTGGTGTGGTGAATCGCGCGGAACTGCTCCGTTTTCTCTGTGTCTCGGTGTCCTCGGTGGTTGTTTCCAGAGCGCTGTTTTATTGACGAATACGTTTGAATTTAGTTGGAGAATGACATGCTGATCTTCGAACACTCCAAACCCGGACGCACGAACGCCGCGCAGGCGCCGGGCGTCGCGGTCAAGGCCGACGGTATTCCGTCGGAGTTGCGCCGCAAGAAGCGTCCGCTGCTGCCCGAGGTATCGGAGATGCAGGCGGTGCGTCATTACACGCGTTTGTCGCAGAAGAACTTCTCCATCGACACGCAGTTCTATCCGCTGGGCTCGTGCACCATGAAGTACAACCCGCGCGGCTGCAATACGCTGGCCATGCTGCCCGGTTTCCTGGCGCGTCACCCGCATTCGCCGGACAGCCTCGGGCAGGGTTACATGGCCTGCATGTACGAGCTGCAGGACATGCTCAAGGAAGTGACGGGCATGAAGGGTGTGTCCCTCGCGCCGATGGCCGGCGCCCAGGGCGAGTTCGCCGGCGTGGCGATGATCCGCGCCTATCACGAGGACCGCGGCGACAACGGGCGCACCGAGATACTCGTGCCCGATGCCGCGCACGGCACCAACCCGGCCACGGCCACCATGTGCGGCTACAAGGTGCGCGAGATACCGACCGATAGCGAAGGCGACGTCGATCTCGAAGCACTGCGGGCGGCGGTCGGTCCGCAGACGGCGGGCATCATGCTCACCAATCCCTCCACGCTGGGCGTGTTCGAGCGGCGCATCATGGAGATCGCGCGTATCGTCCACGAGGCCGGCGGCCTGCTGTATTACGACGGCGCCAACCTCAACGCCATCCTCGGCAAGGTCAAACCCGGGGACATGGGCTTCGACGTCATTCACATGAACCTGCACAAGACGTTCTCGACGCCGCACGGCGGCGGCGGTCCGGGCGCAGGGCCGGTCGGGGTGAGCGAGCGACTGCTGCCGTACCTGCCGATCCCGGTCGTGGACTATGACGGGCGCAGCTATCGCTGGCTGACCGAAAAGGATCGCCCCCAGAGCATCGGGCGCCTGTCGGCCTTCGGCGGCAACGCGGGTGTACTGCTGCGGGCCTACGTCTATGCGCGCCTGCTCGGACGTGAGGGCATGAAACGCGTGGCCGAGTACGCCACTCTCAACGCCAATTACATGATGGCCCGTCTCAAACAGGCCGGCTTCGACGTCGCCTTCCCGAACCGGCGCGCGACGCACGAGTTCATCGTCACGCTCAAGCGCCAGGACAAGGAGCTCGACGTCAACGCGATGGATTTCGCCAAGCGCCTGCTGGATTACGGATTCCACGCGCCGACGACCTATTTCCCGCTGTTGGTGCCCGAGTGTTTGCTCATCGAGCCGACCGAGACGGAGGCCAAGGAAGCACTCGACGGGTTTATCGAGGCCATGGCGTCGATCAACGGCGAGGCTGCCGAGAACAAGGACCTGGTCAAGGGCGCGCCGTATACCATGCCGGTGCGGCGCCTCGACGACGTCAAGGCGGCCCGCGAGCTCGATTTAACCTGGACCCCTGCCGCCTGACGACTGCGGACGCCTGTCAGTCTGCTCGCGGTTGGCAAGCGGTCCGGCTTGCGTTAACGTTCAGGCTTTCCACCACGGGTCAGCACGATGCCGAAACCGGGCAAGACGGGAGTTGCGCGCATCCTCGATGCCACACGTTACTCGATGCAGGGCCTCAAGGCGGCATTCGTCAACGAGGCGGCATTTCGCCAGGAGCTGTTGCTGTGCGTCGTCTTCATCCCGGTGGGCTTGTGGCTGGGTGTCGACGGTGTGGAACGGGCGCTGCTCATCGGCAGTCTGCTGCTGGTGCTGATGGTCGAGCTGCTCAACTCGGCGATCGAGGCGATCGTCGATCGGGTTGATACCGACTGGAGCCCGCTGGCCGGCCGGGCCAAGGACATCGGGTCGGCCGCCGTCTTCATCTCCCTGCTCAATGCAGGGACCATCTGGATACTGGTCCTCGCCGACCATTATCTGTAGGGCTGCACTAGCCAATTCGGATCTAACCACAGAGGACACAGAGGCACAGAGTTTCGTTGTTTCTATGATGCTGCCGAGCCGAATTCAGACCTTCGGCGCATAAAGCCAAGCTGGGCGCAGCATACAACGACAAGAAGCGCTTTTCTCCTCTTTCCAGCCTCCGTGTCTCGGTGTCCTCTGTGGTTAATTACCGAGGCTTCAATTTTTCATCGGCGCCAATGCGCTGCCGAACACTTTAAAAATCGAAAAGGGTGATATATGTCTGCTTTGATTTGCGGTTCCTTTGCTTTTGACACCATCATGGTGTTCCACGACAAGTTCAAGAATCACATCCTGCCCGACAAGGTGCACATTCTGAACGTGTCCTTCCTGGTGCCGGACATGCGCCGCGAATTCGGCGGCTGCGCCGGCAATATCGCATACAATCTCAAGTTGCTCGGCGGCGAGCCGCTGCCCATGGGCACCGTCGGCAACGACTTCGGGCCTTACGCCGAGTGGATGGACAAGTGCGGTATCGAGCGCAAGCACCTCAAGGTCGTCGATGAGACCTACACGGCGCAGGCCTTCATCACGACCGACATGGACGACAACCAGATTACGGCCTTTCACCCCGGTGCGATGAACTTCTCGCACGAGAACGCCGTGACCGACGCCTCGGGCGTGAAGATAGGTATCGTTTCGCCCGACGGGCGCGACGGCATGATCGAGCACGCCCGCCAGTTTGCCGAGGCCGGTATTCCGTTCATCTTCGACCCGGGCCAGGGCATGCCCATGTTCGACGGCGACGACCTGATGAAATTCGTCGAGCAGGCGACCTACGTGGCCCTGAACGATTACGAGGCGCAGCTGCTCCAGGAGCGCACAGGACGCTCCCTGCACGAGCTGGCCGACCACGTCGAGGCCATCGTCGTCACTCGCGGCGCCGAGGGTTCGCACATCTACACGGCCAAGCACCGTCACGAGATCCCCTCGGCCAAGCCCGAGGCCGTCAACGACCCGACCGGCTGCGGCGACGCCTACCGGGCGGGTCTGCTCTACGGCCTCATGAACCACATGGACTGGGAAACCACCGGTCGCATCGCCTCGCTGATGGGCTCGATCAAGGTCGCCTCCCACGGCACCCAGAACCACAGCTTCACCCGTGACGAGTTCGAGGACCGCTTCAAGGCGGCTTTTGACCGCTCGCTGTGAACCTTTTGTTACAATGTGGGTTTACGGGGGGCCGGCGGCAGGGCTGCCGGTCCCCGTTCCGGCCCTTCGGCGCGGGTGCCGAGCGGCCGGCGTGGCCCACATAGACAATTAGGTAACAGCCACAGATGGACAAGATCCGTGAACGCCTGAAGGGGCTCATCCGCCCGTTCGGGCCCCTCGCGCCCGTGGTGGCGCTCTTCGTGCTGGGGTTGTTGCTGCTCTCGCTCAGCCGGCTGGGGCTGACCCTGGAGCACCTCGGGCGTCTGGAGGGCGTGCCCCACTTCTGGTGGGTCTTCCCCATCGGCGTGCGCATGGACACGGTGACCCTGTCCATCCTCATGTTCGTGCCGGCGATGGCGCTGCTGCTCCTGCCCGAGCGCCTGGGCCGCTATTACCGCCCCGTCCTGGCGGGCTATTTCAGCCTGTGCGCCGCCATGCTGGTATTCATGGAGGTGGCCACCGTCCCCTTCATCCAGCAGTACGACCACCGCCCCGACCGCATCTTCATCGAGTACCTCAATTATCCCAAGGAGGTGTTCTCGACGATCTGGGCGGACTACAAGCCGCATATCTTCATCGCGGCGGTGCTGGTCTTTTTGATAGTGCGTTGGACGTGGCGCCTGAGCGACACCCTGATGCGCGATCATACCCGTTGGCGGTATTGGCAGCGCCTCGTGGCGGTGCCGGTCGTTGCCATTGCCCTGTTCCTGGGGGCGCGCTCCTCGCTCGATCACCGCGCGGTGAATATCAGCACCGCGGCGTTCTCGGCCGACCACCTCACCAACGAGATGGGGTTGAACTCGACCTATTCGGTCCTCTACGCGGTCTACGCCTTCAAGAACGAGGTCAACACCAAGAAGCTCTACGGCAGCATGCCGGAGGACGAGATGTACCGGCGGGTGCGCCGGCAGATGCTGCAACCGTCCGGCTCTTTCAACAACGACGCCATTCCGCTGTTGCACTCACAGCGCTCGACGGCGCCGCGCGAACGTCCCTACAACCTGGTCATCTTCCTGCAGGAAAGCCTCGGCGCGGAGTACGTCGGCGCCCTGGGTGGCCTGCCGCTCACGCCGAATCTCGATCGCCTCAGCCGCGAGGGGCTGTTCTTCACCAATCTCTACGCCACCGGCACGCGTACGGTGCGCGGCATCGAGGCGACGGTCTCCGGCTTTTTGCCCACGGCCGGGCGCAGCGTGGTCAAGCTCGGCCTGGCGCAGAACAACTTTTTTACGCTGGCGCGCCTGCTGCGCCGCCACGGCTACAGCACGGAGTTCATCTACGGCGGCGAGAGCCGCTTCGACAACATGCGGGGCTTTTTCCTGTCCAACGGCTTCCAGCGCGTGGTCGATCAGCCGGACTTCGAAAATCCCGTGTTCCTCGGTACCTGGGGCGTGTCCGACGAGGATCTCGTGACCAAGGCCAACGAGGTGTTCAAGGCGCACGGCGACAAGCCCTTCTTCGCGCTGATGCTCAGCACGTCCAATCACGTACCCTTCGAGTTCCCGGACGGGCGTATCAAGCTCTACGAACAGCCCAAGGCCACGGTCAACAACGCCATCAAGTACGCGGACTACGCCATTGGCAAGCTGTTCGAGCTGGCCAGGAAGGAAGACTACTACAAGCACACGATCTTCCTGGTCGTGGCCGATCACAACACGCGGGTGTTCGGCGCCGACCTGGTGCCGGTGAAGAAGTTTCATATCCCGGCGCTCGTCATCGGACCGGGTATCAAGCCGCGGCGCTACGACAAGCTGGCCAGCCAGCTCGACCTGCCGCCCACGCTGCTCGACCTGATGGGCCTGAATGCGACCACGCCCCTGGTGGGCCGCGACCTGCTCAAGGTGCCGGCCGACGTGCCGGGTCACGCCTTCATGCAGTACGAGTCGACCAACGCCTACCGGGTCGGCGATCGGGTGATCATCAGCCGGCCCTACAAGGAACCGCTGCAGTTCGTCTATCGCGGCGGGCGCCTGCACCCCACCGCGCTCGATCCCGATTTCGCCCGCGACGCGCTCGCTTTCATTCAGCTGCCCAGCGTGCTCTACGCGCAGCAGCGCTACCGCCTGCCCGGTTCGCCCGACGAGAACCCGGCCCATCACTTGGCGCGGCAATAGCCGAACATACGGGTGTTCAATCAGGGCGGGCAGCGCGGGGTGCGCTGGCTTTAGGGTTCAGCCGCTTTCCGTGGGGTAATCCTCGGCTTCCCAGAGCTCGATGCCGCCGGCGAGATTGTAGACTTCGCGAAAGCCCATCTGGTTGAGGGTGTCGACCGCCATGGCGCTGCGCCCTCCGGTCTGGCAATAGAGCACGATCGGGCGCTCGTAGGCCTGGCACAGGACGGGGTCGCGGTGCTTGTAGCCCGGATCGGCGGCTCCCTCCAGGGTCCCGCGCGGTACCAGTATGCTGTTCGGGATGCGCCCGGCTTCGTATTCCCAGGCCTCGCGCACGTCGATGACGAGCAAGCCGTCGCGCTCCTCGATCATTTCCTCCAGCTCGTCGGCGCTGACCTCCTCGATCCGCGCGCGTGCCTCGGCGATGAAGTCTCCCAGTTTTTTCGGCATGCGATTGATTTCCTCGATGTTCGATCCGCGCGCCCCCGGGGCGCGGTCGTATTCTAGCGCATCGAGTATCGGCGGGGCGGTACGGTCAGTCGGCGCGCGCCTCGGCGTCCCCGAGTGCCTTGTCGAGGGCGGAGAATTCGCTCACCGGCGCCTGGCAGGTCATGCCGCTGCACACATAGGCCGTGACCGTCCCGTCGGACGGTGCGCGGCGCCCGGCGAGCGCACCGGGCAGAGACGGTGCGTCGGCGGGGATGGCCAGGCTCAGGCGCCGCGGGGCGTAGGCGCGTATTGCGCGCCGGTGCCATTCGGCGAGGGCCTCGCCGCTGCCGCGCAGGATTACGACCTGCGGGGGATAGAGATATTCCTCCAGCGCCAGCAGCAGCGCGCCGTGGGCGTGCGGGACCTGGCGCACGCTCTCCCAGGCCGAGGCCAGCGCCCGCTCGGCGGCGCGCAGGTAGCGCTCCTCGCCGAGCAGATGGCCGAGGCGGGCGAGTACGTAGGCGGCAATGCCGTTGCCGGAAGGCGTGGAATCGTCGAACGTGGGCTTGGGGCGGTGGATCAGCGCCTCGTGATCGTCGGCCGTGAAGAAAAAGCCGCCCTCCTGTTCGTCGGCGAAATGCCCGATGACCGAGTCGGCCAGGGCGGCGGCGAGCTCCAGGTCGCGCCCGCGCCAGCGCGCCTGCAGCAGTTCCAGGATGGCGTCGATGACCAGCACGTAGTCGTCGAGATAACCCGCCAACCGGGCCTGGCCGTCCTTGTAGACCGCGAGCAGGCGCCCGTCCCGGTACAGGCGTTCGCCGATGAAGTCCAGCGCCCGCTCGGCCGAGTCGAGGAAGTCCGGCCTCTCCAGGCGCCGGCCGGCCACAGCCATGCCCTTGATCATCAGACCGTTCCAGGCCGTCAGGACCTTTTCGTCGCGACCGGGGCGCACGCGCCGCTCGCGCGCGGCCAGCAGCTTGCCGCGGGCGCTGGCCAGCTGCCGCACGGCCTCGTCGGGCTCGATGCCGAGCCGCTTGGCGACGTCGTCCGCACCGGCGCAGACGTGCAGGTGCCAGCGGCCCTCGAAATTGGCCGGCCGGTCCAGGCCGTACACGGGGGCAAATACCGCGTACTCCTGTTCGCTCAGCAGCTCCTTGGCCTGCTCGGGCGTCCACACGTAGAAGCGTCCTTCCTCGCCCTCGCTGTCGGCATCGAGCGTGCTGTAGTAGCCGCCCTCGGGTGCCTGCATCTCGCGCATCGCCCATTCTCCCGTCTCTTCGGCCACCCGGCGAAAGACGGCCTCGCCGGTGGCGGCCCAGGCGTCGGAGTACAGCGCGAGCAGGGGACCGTTGTCGTAGAGCATCTTCTCGAAGTGGGGGATCATCCAGTGCTCGTCCACCGAATACCGGCAGAAGCCGCCGCCGAGCTGATCGTAGATGCCGCCGGAGGCCATGGCGTGCAGGGTGAGCCGCGCCATGTCCAGCGCCTTTGTGTCGGGCTGTCCGCTCTGCGACGTGGCGGCCCAGTGGCGCAGCAGGCGCTCGATGCTGGTCGGATGGGGAAACTTGGGCGCCGCACCGAATCCACCGAGGTGCGGGTCGAAGCTCTGTTCGAGCTCGCGCCGGGCCGCATCCAGCGGGGTCGAATCGAGCCGCCTCTCGGCGTCGCCCGCGGTGCCCGCCGGATTGGTCGAGGCGAGTGCGCCGCGCAGGGCGGTGTTCTGCTGGGCGATATCGTTTCGGTGCTCGTGGTAGAAGGCCGCGACGCGCTCGAGCAGGTCCTTGAAGGCGGGCATGCCGTAGCGCGCCTCGCGCGGGAAGTAGGTGCCGGCAAAGAACGGCGTCTGATCCTCGGGCGTGAGGATCATCGTCAGCGGCCAACCGCCGCCGCGCTGGTTGAGCAGCTGAAAGGCGAGCTGATAGATCTTGTCGAGATCGGGGCGCTCCTCGCGGTCGACCTTGACGTTCACGTAGCGGGCGTTCATGACGGCGGCCGTCTCCGGGTCCTCGAAGGACTCGTGCGCCATCACGTGACACCAGTGGCAGGCCGAATAGCCGATGGACAGCAGGATGGGCTTGTCCTCCTGGCGCGCGCGTGCCAGGGCCTCCTCGCCCCAGGGATACCAGTCCACGGGGTTGTGGGCATGCTGCTGCAGGTAGGGGCTGGTCTCGTTAGCCAGGCGGTTGGTCGTCGGCGTGGGATCGGTGTCCATGGAATGCGTCATCGTTCGTCGGTTCAGGGAACAAATTGCCGAGTAAATTCGTCAACTATAAGCGCCCACTATAACGCATGCGCCGGTCCGCTGTCGCCGGGCCCCTGGTTGGACAGTCTCCGGCGAGTCCGGTATCTTAGGCGGGCTTTTCGCCCGGGCCCCTGCTCAACAGCGTCGGGGCCGCCAGGCGGGCGCTGCAAGGGCCGGAAGCCGGGCCCGATTCAGGCCGGCGCGCCGCCGCCTTAGGAGATCTTTCCCGTGGACCTGTCAGTCGTCGTTCCCGTGCGCAACGAAGCCGGCAATATCGGGCCCCTCATCGACGAAATCCGCGCCGCGCTCGACGGCGGACCCGATTACGAGGTCGTCTACGTCGACGACGGCAGCACCGATGCGACCGCCGAGGAGCTCGCCGCCATCGCGCGGGACTTTCCGCGCCTGCGCATCGTGCGCCACGAGCACAGCTGCGGTCAGAGCACCGCGGTGCGCAGCGGCGTGCGCCACGCCCGCGGCGCCTGGATCGCCACTCTGGACGGCGACGGCCAGAACGACCCCGGCGACATCCCGAACCTGCTCGAGCGGCGCCAGAGCGAGCTGCAGGCCGGACGGAGCGGCGCGCCGCTGCTCTGTGTGTGCGGCTACCGGCGAAAGCGCCGCGATACCTGGCTCAAGCGCCTGTCCTCGCGCATCGCCAACGGCGTGCGCAGCCGTCTGCTCGGCGACAGCACGCCCGATACCGGCTGCGGTCTGAAGCTGTTTTCGCGCGATGCCTTCCTGGATCTGCCTTACTTCGATCACATGCACCGTTTCCTGCCCGCGCTGTTTCTGCGGGCCGGCGGACGTATCGTCTCGGTCGAGGTCAACCACCGCCCGCGCCAGGCCGGGCGTTCCAAGTACGGCCTGCACAATCGCCTCTGGGTCGGCATCGTCGATCTGTTCGGCGTGATGTGGCTGCAGCGCCGGGCCAAGGTACCCGTCGTCACCGAGGTCAAGTAGCGACCGCGCGGACGATGGCCAGCCCCTCCGATCAATCCTCCCGCAAGAACCCCGCGAACCAAGACGCCGGGCCGTCCGGTGGGGCCTCGCCGCTGGCGAGCAAGCTGCGGGTCTTCCTGCGCGGCCTGTTGTTCATCGCCTCGCTGGTGGCCCTGGCCTATCTCGTGGACGTGGCGCATCTGCTGGACAAGGCCTGGATTGACGAGCACGTGCGCGGTCAGGGCTTCGGCGGCGAGGTCCTGTTCGTCGCCGTGGCGGCCCTGTTCACCGCCATCGGACTGCCGCGCCAGCTGGTCGCCTTTCTGGCCGGTTACGGCTTCGGCCTTGTCGAAGGCGGCCTGCTCGGCCTGCTGGGCGCGCTGCTCGGGTGTATGGGCGCCTTCTATTACGCGCGCCTGTTCGGCCGCGGCTTCATCGCCGCGCGTTTCCCGCGGCGGGTGCAGAAGATCGACGAATTCATTCACGAGAACCCGCTGAGCATGACCCTGCTGATCCGGCTGCTGCCGGTGGGCAGCAATCTGGTGACCAATCTCGCCGCCGGTGTGTCCAGTGTGCGGGCGGTGCCCTTTTTCAGCGGTTCGGCGCTCGGCTACATACCCCAGACCGTGATCTTCGCCCTGGCCGGAAGCGGGATTGCGCTGCAGCCGGTGTTTCGCATCGGCCTGGCGGTGGCGCTGTTCATCGCCTCGGGTGCGCTCGGCGTCTATCTCTATCACCGTTATCGCCGCGGCCATCGCCTCGATGACGTCGACCGCAAGCTCGGCGAGGCGGATGAGGTCGAGGCGGACGCCGGGAACGATCGGCCCGGCGGTTCGCCGCCGGGGACCCCGTGAGTCGCGCGCCGCGACCGCCCCTGGCGTGGACGCCGGTCCTGGCGGGCGGCGCCCTGATCGTCCTGGCCGTGATCGGACTGTTGGCGCGGCCCCTGCTGCCGGTCGACGAGACCCGTTACCTCGCCGTGGCCTGGAGCATGTGGATCCACGGCGACTGGCTGGTGCCCCATCTCAACGGCGCCGCCTACGCCGACAAACCGCCGCTGCTGTTCTGGCTGTTCCATCTGGGCTGGGCGTTGTTCGGTGTGAACGATTGGTGGCCGCGCCTGGTACCGGCACTGTTTGCGGCCGGCTCGGTGGCGCTGATGGCGCCCCTGGCGCAACTGCTGTGGCCGGATGCCGAAACCGGTACCGCCCGCTGGACACCCGCGGCGGCGGCGCCGCTGATACTCGCCGCCTGCCTTCTGTGGAGCCTGTATGCCACGCTGGTCATGTTCGACATGGTGCTGGCGTTCTTTGCCCTGCTCGGCGTATATGCCCTGGCGAGGGCGTGGCGCCGCGGTCTGGCTCGCGACTGGGCGCTGCTGGGGGTGGCCATCGGACTGGGGGTGCTGGCCAAGGGGCCGGTGATTCTGCTTCACATTCTGCCGCTGGCGATACTCGCCCCCTGGTGGACGGGTGGGACGCTCGGGATGTCGCGCACGCGGTGGTACGTCGCTTTGGCGGCCGCGGTGCTGCTCGGCGCGGCGCTCGCCCTGGCCTGGGCCCTGCCGGCGGCGCAGGCCGGCGGCCCCGACTATGCCCATGCGATTTTCTGGGGTCAGACCGCCGACCGCATGGTCGACTCGTTCGCCCATCAACGTCCCTGGTGGTGGTACCTGCCGCTGCTGCCGGTGTTCCTGTTTCCCTGGCTGTTGTGGCCGCCGCTGTGGCGCGCGCTGGTGCACTGGCGGGCCGAGCAGGCGGCCGGCGATGCCGGCCTGTGGTTTTGTCTGGCCTGGGTTGTGCCGACGTTCGCGGCCTTCAGCCTGATCAGCGGCAAGCAGCCCCATTATGTCCTGCCGCTGCTGCCCGGTTTTGCGCTGCTCGCCGCTCGCCTGCTCGCTCCGACCGTGCGTCAGGATCGCACGGCCGGGGGGCGCTGGTACGACGGTGTGCCGGTCGCGCTGGTCCTGGCGGCGTTGGGTGGGGCGCTGATCGCTGTGACGACACGGGCCGGCCCTGGCGGTGGGGCGCCCTGGGGTCCGGATTGGATAGGGCGGATATCGCCAGGCTGGGGCGTGCTGCTGATCGCGGCCGGGCTTGCGGTCGTGCTTGTCGCGCGCGTGCCTCGGGCGTCGCAGGTCCGGGTGCTGGCGCCCTTGTCGGCGCTGCTGGTGGCGACATTCTATGTCGGCCTCATGCATCCCGTGTACGCGCGCTATGACCTGAGGCCCGCCGCGCGCGAAATCGGCGCGCTGCAAAGGCAGGGGAATGCGGTCGCGCAGGTGGGCGCTTACTACGGGGAATACCAGTTCCTGGGCCGCCTGCGGCATCCGCTGACGGTCCTGCGCCCCGCGCAGGCTTCGGCCTGGGTGCGTGCGCACCCGACGGGCTTTGTCGTGGTCTATTATTCCCACGGCCTGCCGCGAGCGGCGCCGGCGCCGGTGTACAGTCAGCCCTACCGCACGCGCACTCTCGCGATCTGGCCCGCCGCGGTACTCGCCGCACGGCCGCAACTATTGAATGCGTCATGAACCGGACGATTGCAGCAATGACAAGCGCGAATCACGACACTCGTCGTTACCGAACGGGTGAATGCGGTGCGTGAGGAGCAAAAAGGGTGGCCTCTGCTGCCGCGCGGCGCCGACCCGCGGCCGGGAGCGGTTTGGCTGTGGACAGTGCCGCTCGTGGCGCTGGCCGGGCTGGCGGCGTTGTATCTGACGGGAACCAACGAGCGTCTGTTCCTGTGGCTGAACGGGATCAGCCACTACACCGGCTCCCATCTGTGGTCTTATCTGACCATCTTCGGGGACTCGGCCATCGCTTTCAGTGTGGCCCTGCCGCTCATTCGCCGGCGCCCGGACATCGTCTGGTCCCTGTTCCTGGCGGCGATCCTCGCCTTCGTCTGGTCGACGGGGGTGAAGGACTGGCTGGACTGGCCGCGCCCGCCCGCCGTGCTGCCCGCCGGGGCCTTCACGCTGATCGGCCCCGCGCCCTTTTACTTTTCCTTCCCCTCGGGCCATTCGACGACGGCCTTCACCCTGGCCGGCGTCATGGCGATGTACAGCGCGCGCCCGCGCTGGCGCCTGGTCTTCGTGGCCTTGGCCTGCCTGGTCGCCTTGTCGCGGGTGGCCGTCGGGGTCCACTGGCCGCGCGATATCCTCGCCGGAGCCCTCGTGGGTTGGCTGAGCGCCTGGCTCGGCGTGCTGTGGGCGGGACACTGGACCTGGGGCCTTCGCCCCTCGGGGCGCTGGTTCCTGGGCGCGCTGTTCATCGCCTTTGCCGTGTACGCGCTCGCCTATCACGACACCGGCTACACGCAGAGCGTCTGGCTGCAGCGCACGATCGCCGGCGCGGCGTTGATCTTCGTCGCCTGGGATCTCGCGATGGGCCTGCGCGTGTGGTGGCGGGACAGGGGAGGTGTGTCATGAGCCAGGCGCCGTTGGCGTTGTCGGTGCTGCGTATCAAAAAGCATCAGGACCGGCGCCTGCGCGCCGGCCACCTCTGGGTCTACAGCAACGAGGTGGACGTCGGTGCGACGCCGCTGACCGGGTTCGAGCCGGGCCAGCCCGTGCGCATCGAGGACCACGGCGGCAAGGCGCTGGGCTGCGGTTACGTCAATCCCCATTCGCTGATCTGCGCGCGGCTGGTTAGTCGCGATCCCGAGCTCGTGCTGGACAAGTCGCTGCTGGTCCATCGCCTGAATATCGCGCTGTCGCTGCGCGAACGCGTTTTCGCCGAGCCCTGCTACCGCCTGGTCTACGGCGAGAGCGACGCACTGCCCGGGCTGGTCGTCGACCGGTTCGGCGACGTCCTGGTCGCGCAGATTACAACCGCCGGCATGGAACGGCTGCGTGAAGAGGTCCTCACCGCGCTGGACCAGGTGCTCAAGCCGAAGGCCGTGCTGTGGCGAAACGACAGCGGCATTCGCGCCATGGAGGGACTGGAGGCCTACGTCGAGGATGCCGTGGGTACCGTGCCCGAGCGGCTCGAGCTGGTGGAAAACGGCGCCCGCTTCGAAGTCGCCCCGCGCGAGGGGCAGAAGACCGGATGGTATTACGACCATCGCATGAACCGCGCGCGCATGCAGCCCTACGTGCGCGACAAGCGCGTTCTGGACGTCTTCAGCTACGTCGGGGCCTGGGGTGTGCAGGCGGCGGTGGCCGGCGCGGCGGCGGTGACCTGTGTCGACGCCTCGGCGCGGGCGCTGGAGGGGGCCGCCCACAACGCCGAGCTCAACGCGGTGGCCGATCGGATGGACGGCGTGCAGGGCGATGCGTTCGATGCCCTCAAGGCGCTGCGCACGGACGGTCAGAAGTATGACGTCGTGATATTGGACCCGCCGGCGTTCATCAAGCGCAAGAAGGACACCAAGGAAGGGCTGCTCGCCTACCGGCGCATCAACCAGCTTGCGCTGCAGCTGCTCTCGCGCGACGGTGTGTTGGTTTCGGCCTCCTGTTCCTATCATCTGAGCCGCTCGAGCCTGCGCGAGGTGCTGGGTCAGGCGGGTCGCCACGTCGATCGCCAGCTGCAGATCCTCGAGCAGGGGCATCTGGGCCCCGATCACCCCGTGCACCCGGCCATGGCCGAGACCGACTATCTCAAGTCGTTTACCGTGCGTGTCCTGCCTCGATGACCTTGGACCAGGGAGCTTGATATACTGCCCGCCATGCTGACTTATCCGCATATCGACCCCATCATCGTCAGTTTCGGTCGCATCGGTATCCACTGGTACGGCATGATGTACGTCATCGGCCTGGCCCTGGGCTGGTGGATAGGGCGGGTTCGCGCCCGCCGTCCCGACTCCGGCTGGACGCCTGCCGAGGTCGACGACTTGGTGTTCTACGTCGGACTGGGCGTGGTGATCGGCGGGCGCCTGGGTTACATGCTGTTCTACGAGCCGTTTCTGCCCGCCGCGCAGCAGTCGCACTTCTGGGAGGTCTGGAAGGGCGGCATGTCGTTCCACGGCGGCCTGCTCGGCGTTTTGATCGCGATGTGGCTGTTCGGGCGCAAGTACCACAAGCGCTTTTTCACCATCACCGATTTCATTGCGCCGCTGGTGCCGCTGGGCCTGGGGCCCGGCCGCCTGGGTAATTTCATCAACGGCGAGCTCTGGGGCAAGGTCTCGGACCTGCCGTGGGCGATGCGCCTGCCGTGCAACGACCCCCGGTTCACGGATTTGTACTGCCACGGCGCAACCACCGGCTACAGTCGCCCGCACCTGCCCACGCAGCTCTACGAATTCGTGCTCGAGGGCGTGGTGCTGTTCATTATCCTTTGGTTCTACTCCTCGCGCCCGCGCCCGACCATGGCCGTCTCCGGGCTGTTTCTGATCGGCTACGGCGCCTTTCGCTTCGCCGTGGAGTTCGTGCGCCTGCCGGACAAGCCGCTGGGCTACCTGGCGTTCGGCTGGGTGACCATGGGCCAGGTCCTGTCGGTACCGATGATCCTTGCCGGGATCGGCCTGATGTGGTGGGCCTATGCGCGCCGGCGCCGAAATCGCGACACGTCTCGTCAGGCGGGAGTCTAAGCATGCGTCAATATCTCGACCTCATGGGCCACGTGATGGAACACGGTGTGCGCAAGGACGATCGTACGGGTACCGGCACGCTCAGCGTGTTCGGCCATCAGATGCGGTTCGATCTCGGCGCCGGCTTTCCACTGGTCACGACGAAGAAGCTGCACCTGCGCTCGATCATCCACGAGTTGCTGTGGTTTCTCAGTGGCGACACCAACGTGAGGTATCTGCACGATAACCGTGTGTCCATTTGGGACGAGTGGGCGGACGACAATGGCGATCTGGGACCCATCTACGGTTACCAGTGGCGTTCCTGGCCCGCGCCGGACGGCCGTCACATCGATCAGATAGCCCAGGTCCTCGACCAGATCCGGAACAACCCCGATTCGCGGCGGATCATCGTCAGCGCCTGGAACGTCTCGGACCTGGACCGCATGGCACTGCCGCCGTGTCACGCCTTCTTCCAGTTCTACGTGGCCGAAGGCCGCCTGTCATGCCAGCTCTATCAGCGCAGCGCGGATATCTTCCTGGGCGTGCCGTTCAACATCGCCTCCTACGCCCTGCTGACGATGATGATGGCCCAAGTGACGGGATTGCAGCCCGGGGAGTTCGTGCACACGCTGGGCGATGCCCATCTGTACCTCAATCACCTGGAGCAGGCCCGGGAGCAGCTCGGGCGCGAGCCCTATACGCTGCCGACCATGAAGCTCAACCCGGCGGTCGACGACCTGTTCGCCTTCCGCTTCGAGGACTTCGAGCTATGCGACTATCAATGTCATTCACACATCAAGGCGCCCGTCGCGGTGTGAGACCCGCAGGCGCGCGCCCCGCCATCGCCGCGATCGTCGTCTGGGGCCTGCTCGGGGCCCTGATGCTGCTGGGAGGCTGTGCCGTGCCGCAGCCAGGCAAGCAGCCGCCGGGCGCCGGGCCGGGCGCTGCCGAGGTCATCCACTGGCGTGTCTACCACAACGACTTCTTTGGGTTCAGCATGCGGGTCCCGCGCGACTGGCATTCGGCCGACAGCGCCTTTATGCAGGCCTATCGGGCCAGCGGGATGAAGGTCATCGCCGGGGACCGCCACGACCTCGCGCTTGCCGTTGCCGAGCAGGACCCTCGGGCCGTGTTGCTGGTGACCGCGATGCGTTTTCCGGTCGGCACGCAAACCGAGGAGTTCAACGACAACATCGCCTGCGCGGCCATCAAGGTCAGCGATGTCCCTGCCGTCGAAAACGGCGCCGATTATCTCAATGTCTCGACGGGGGGCGATGACCAGCAGGTCTCGACCATCCGGCAAATGTCGATTGCCGGGCGCTCGTTTTACGTACGCAACGTCGTGCACCGCGACAATGCGCACGTCGCCCAGCAGGTCGCCGCGACCGTGCACGAGGGTTACGCGTTTACGTGCACGCTGACCTATTCCGGGGACAGCCTGCCGCAGACCCTGTACCAGTCCCTGTCTTCCATTCGTATCGCGAAGTAAGCCCGGAGTCGCGAATCGCCATGCTCGTCTCGCTCATTGCTGCGCTGACCGATGACCACGTTATCGGCATCGATAATCGCCTCCCCTGGAAGCTGCCCGCCGACATGCGCTGGTTCCGCCGCCACACCCTGGGCAAGACCGTGATCATGGGACGCAAGACCTTCGAGTCACTGGGCTGCCGGCCTTTGCCCGAGCGGCGCAACGTGGTGGTGACCTCCGACCGTGGATTTACCGCCGAGGGTGCGGACGTCGTGCACGACATCGACGCGGCGCTGGCCGCGCCCGGGCCGGGCGAAGAGGAGCTCATGGTGATCGGCGGCGCGAGCTTCTACGAGCAGATGCTGCCGCGGGCTCGGCGTCTGTATCTCACTTATGTCCACGCGGATATCGAGGGCGACGCATGGTTTCCGCGTTTCGATGCGCTGCAGTGGCAGGAAGTGCAACGCGAAGACCATGCGGCCGACGAGAAGAATCCCTATCCCTACAGCTTCGTCATTCTGGAACGACGTTGAGCGCCGCCTGTCGTTTTACTCAGCCATAACAACCGCTACAGCATGCCGCTGGATTTTATCTGCAGATAGCGGTTGACCAGTCCCACCGGCAGTTGATCGGGGCGCACGTCCAGCGTCAGCACGCCCTGGTGTTCGAGGGCGTTGTGGGCCTCGCGCCGATAGACCAGATACTCCTGCGCTGCGGCGTGTTCCAGCGCGCTGTCGAAGCCGTCGACCGGTGCGTCGAGCGCCTCGTCGATGACCCCTTCCTTCAGGCTGGCCAGCAGCACGAGGTGGCGGCGGCGCAGCAGGTGCAGTGCGGGCAGCAGGTCGTCGGTGTCCTCGTCGCGCACGTTCGTGACCAGAACCACCAGTGCGCGTTTGCGCTGGCGGACCATGAATTCGGTCGCCGCGTTCGAGTAATCCGGGGCCTGCAGTCCGGGCTGCAGGTCATAAACGGTGTTGAGGACCAGGTTGACCGCCGCTGCGCCCTTGCGCGGTGCGAGCCAACGACCATCGCCGCTGAAGGTCATCAGGCCCACTGCGTCACCCTGGCGCAGGGCGACATAGGACAGCAGCAGCAGCGCGTTGAGCGTGTGATCGAAGTGGCTGAGGTCGCCGTCGGCCGCGCGCATGCGCCGGCCGCAGTCGACGAGGAACACCACGCGCTGGTCGCGCTCGTCCTGGTAGTCGCGGGATATCAGCTTGTGCAGACGCGAGGTGGCCTTCCAGTCGATTTGACGCATGCTGTCGCCGTCGCGGTATTCGCGCAGCTGGTGGAACTCCAGGCCCTCGCCGCGGCGGCGCCGTTTGCGAATGCCCATTTCGTTCTGACGCTGGTCGTGGGCGAGGAGCGCGTATTTGGAAACGGCCGCGAAGTTCGGATACACGTGTACCGTGCTGGCCGCACCGATGCGCCGGGTCGGGCGCCACAGGGCCAGCGGCGAGCCCTGGCGGACCTGGGCCGGTGCGAAATGCAGGATGCCGCGCGCGGTCGGGCGCAGACGATAGCGCACCCGCGCCCACCCGCCGCCCGGGACCGTCACCGCAGCCGGCAGTCCCTCGTGGTCCATGCTTTGTGGAACGTGATCGAATATCTCGACGCCGACCGCGGCGCGGTTCGGGTTGTGCACCTTGAGCTCGACCGTGCTCCACACGCCCAGGGGCAACGAGCCCATGACACGACGTTCAATACGGAGCGGCGCACGCTGCCAGGCGAGCAGGGCGTCGAGCGCGCCGGCCAACGCAATGGCGCCGCCGGCCAGCCACCACAGGTCGACCCACTGCATGTGCAGACTGACCGCGACCCCGGCCGCGGCCCACAACCAGAGCAGTACGAACAGTCGCCGGCCGGGCATCATGTACGCGGGGCTTCCACCTTGGCGAGGATCGCCCCGAGCACGGTGTCTGCCGTCTGGCCCTCGATCTCGAGCTCGGGGGCGAGCATGACGCGATGGCGCAGCGCGCTCGGGGCCACGGTCTTGATGTCGTCCGGCGTCACGAAATCCTGGCCCTGCAGCAGCGCCGCGGCGCGGGCGGCGCGTACCAGGGCGATACCGCCGCGCGGCCCCGCGCCCACCGCGATGCCGGGCCAGCTGCGCGTCTGGCGAACGATACGTACGGCATAGTCGACAACGCGCTCGTCGACCTGCAGGGAGGCCGCGACACGCTGGATGCGGTTCACACCCTCGGGGTCGATGATCGAGGCGACCCGATCGACGTTGAGCTGATCGCCGACGTGGCCGTGCGTGACGTTGTGCACGAGCGTGTTTTCTTCCTCATGACCGGGGTAGTCGATCAGGATCTTGAGCAGGAAGCGATCGAGCTGCGCCTCGGGCAGCGGGTAGGTGCCCTCCTGCTCGATCGGGTTTTGGGTGGCCAGGGTCATGAACGGCGAGCTCATCTCCAGGCCCTTGCCCTCGATGGTGACCTGCTGTTCCTGCATGACCTCGAGCAGCGCCGCCTGCGTCTTCGCGGGCGCGCGGTTGATTTCGTCGGCCAGCAGCAGGTTGGTGAAGACCGGTCCGCGGCGAATCTTGAAGCTCTGGCTCTGCATGTCGTACATGGCGTGGCCGGTGATATCGCTCGGCATCAGATCGGGCGTGAACTGGATGCGCGAGAACGAGCCGTTGAATGTCTTGGCCAGCGCCCGGACCAGCAGCGTCTTGCCCAGTCCGGGCACGCCCTCGACCAGCACGTGGCCGGCCGCGAACAGCGCGATAAGCGTCTGGTCGACGATATGGCTCTGGCCGACCACCGCCTTGGCGATCTCGTCGCGCAGTCGTCGGGCAATCTCGCCGGCCTCGGCGATCTGTCCGGCGCCAACGGGTGCCGGATGGGAGCTGTCATTCATAAGGCCTTCCTCAGGTTTTCCAGAATGCGAATGCGGCGGGTGAATTCGTGTTCGTTGTGTTCCATGTCCTCGGACAGGGCGAGGGCGATGTCCTTGGCCGGTATGTCGGTGAGCTCCGCCAGGCGCTCGCTCAAGGCTTCGGGAGCGAGGCGGGAGGTACCGGGATGCAGCGCATCGAGGCGCTCGAGCAGGGCGCGGCGTACCTGGTCGAGCAGGCGTTGACTGTATCCTTGCTTCCACAGAAACCGCCCGCTGGCACGGATGTGTTCGCGCAGGCTGCGTCGTACCGGCTCGGGGTTCGGCTGCAGGGGCCCGAAGCGACGCGAGGCCGCCCACAGCCAGGCGAGCAACAGCACGCCGAGCGCGATCAGCACCGGCCAGGCCTCGGCAGCGAGCAGCTCATACAGCGGGGGCATGTCGTCGTTGTGAACCAGCCACACCCGTCCCTGACGTCCGTTCCAGTGGGCGAGTTGCCACAGGAAGGCGGCGTGGTCGTACTTGCCGATGTCCCCGTTTTGCATGAAGTTGTAGTCGCTGAGTACAGTGAGGCCGCCCTGGCCGATCCGGTAGTGCAGCAGGTGAATGCCGTAGTCGTCGCTCACGGACGCCACGGCTTTACCGGAGCTGTCTTCGAGGCGATAGCGGGGCCGAAAGGCCACCTCCAGAAAATCGGGGATATGGGCGATGACGACGTTGGCCGGGATGTAGTCGTTGCCATCGATGTCGCCCGAGTTGAAGTACTGACGCACGCCCAGGGGATCGAGCAGCGGGTCCTTGCGCTTTGCGGCGACCGGGGTCGGCCTCGGTGACGGTTTCTTGTTCGAATCTTCCTTGTCCTTTTTTGCCTTCTCGCCGGTTTTTTTTGGTTCGTCCTTGTCTTTGCCCTTGTTTTTGCCCTGGGCCTGCTCTTTGGGCTGCGGCGTGATCGTCCACGTGACGACGATCAGGTGTCCGCCGTTGCGCACCCAGTCGAGCAGCTGCGCGCTGCGCTCCGGGCCGACCGTGCGCCGCCGTGTGGGCAGGATTATCGTATCGGTGGGCGGGGGCAGCGTCTGCAGGGCGAGCAGGCTGTCCACGCTCTTGACCGGTGTGTCGGTGCGCTCGAGAAACTTCTCCGCGGCGAGGAGGTCGTTAGTGCGGGCCTCGCCCTGGAAGCCGATGTGCGTGCGTTCCTCGCGCAGCTCGAAATTGCTGTGAAACCACACTGCGATCCCTGCGATGACCACGACCACGAGGGCCAGCAGCATGTAGTCGCGTTTCATGCCGCGCCCTCGCCCGCACCGCCGGCGGGCTTCGTGACCGCCTCGAAGTACCGCGGCCAGTTCTCGCACAGCTGCTGCGCTTCGTCGTCGGCCGGTGTGCGGTGCGCATAGGCAAGACGCTGCCAGGCGCGGGTGAGCTGTGCGAAGTAGCCGGCGGTCCGTCCGCCCGGGCGCTGCTCCACCAGACGCAGGCAGTCGCCCTCGGTGGCGCCCGGGTCGACCTCCAAACCGTCGCGATCGATGAGCGTGGTGAGCGCGCCGCGGTAGAGCAGGCTGATCGCCTCGACCGCCCGACCTTCGCGCCACAGGCGCCAGGCCGTCGACGCGATATCCTCGGGCAGGGACTCGGGCCGCACGTCCATGCCGAACAGCACGTCCGGGCGATCGGCGCGCTTGGGCAGGCGTGCCCCGCGGCCGAACAGAGCGAGCCAGCGGCGCCGGTTGACGATCAGCATGGCGATCAGGACCGCGGCGCCGACCCAGAGCAGCGTCTCGCCCATCAGCGCAAGCGTCTTGCCGAGCCAGGACCAGGAGGAGCCGGACGAGGTTTGCGTGTCGGGCTTGGATTCGGCCTTGCCTCCGATATAGTGCCAGCGCTTGACCTTGCGCCAGGTACGAAACGCCGGTTGGGCGAGCACGTCCTTGATGAGGTCCTTGGCCTGTTGGCGATTCGGATCGGCAATGGTTTTCGGGACCGATGGGCCTTCGCCATGCGCTGCCGATCCGCCCGCCCGGGCCGCGCCGGCATCGGCGGGTGCCGCCTGCGTGGGTGCCGGCGCCGCGGCGGACAGGCCGACCAGCGCCGCGAGGAGCCAGGCGGCGGCGAAGCGGCCCGGGCCGCGATTCGAGCGTGCGCCGCCGGGGCTCTCGGGTTCGGCCGCGCGCGAGGCGATACGGCGAAAGGCGATCTCGATGTCCCAGCCTTCCAGCAGGGTCCGGCGGTTGAGGTAGAGCGCGAAACCACCCGCGACGTAGAAGGGTTCGATGGCGCTCATTGCGATGAGGTAGAGCAGGTTCCAGCCGGCTTGTACGGCTTGGGCGCGGTGTTCGATTCCCGTCAACGTATCCAGATGCGTTTGAACCGAGTCCGGTATCAGCCAAAGTACGAGGGTGACGAGGCCGATGAGCAGCGCGATTTCGAGGTTGATGCATGCGAACATCAGCCCGACGGCCGTGCCGTGGGTATTGCGCCCGAGCACGCGGCTGCGTTCGCGGCGGCGCTTTCCGCGACTGCCTTCCAGTTGCCAGACCGGCAGCGAAAAGGCGCGTGCCGGGTCGAAACGATACAGCGTCAGGGCGAGCAGCAGGCGCGAGTGCAGCAGCAGGCCGGGCAGGGCACGCAGGGTCTCGCCGACCGTCGGCGCATCGCCGAACATGGCGCGACTGAGGACATGCAGCACAATGCGATCGTAGAAGGGTTTGAGCCACCACACGATCAGGGCGGCCAGCCAAAGCGCCTCATAGCCGACCACGTTGACGATGAGAGCGAACGGGACCACGACCGCGAGCCAGGCACCGAACACCGGCCGCCACCAGGCGCGCACCATGCTGAAACCCAGGTCGATGGCCTCCCACGGATGGCGGGGGCGGACCTCGGCCGCGATGTCCTCAAGTCTCACGACCGCGTCCCATCAGCAGCAGATACGAAATGACCGTCAGCCACAGCAGGCCGCCGACGAAGTATTTCACTTGCGGCGCGAAGGCCGTGGTCGAGGACCAGAAGGCCTCGATGAAGGCGGCGATCACCAGGAACAGAATCACGCCGAAGATCAGCCGGACGCTGATCGCCGCCGCCTCGCGCAGGGCGCGCAGGCGCGAGCGCCGGCCGGGGCGTATCAGGGCCAGGCCCAGCTTCAGGCCCGCCGCCCCGGAGATCACGATGGCGGTGAGCTCGAAGGCGGAGTGCCCCACCACGAAGGAATAGAACGTACTGATATAACCCAGGTGTGTGAGATGACCTGCGACGGTGCCGATGACCACGCCGTTGAAGATCAGAAGGAACAGGCTGCCCAAGCCGAACAACAGACCGGTGGCGAAGGTGCGGAAGCCGATGCCGATGTTGTTCCAGATATAGACCCCGAACATATAGAAATTGCTGTCGGCTTGACGCTCGCGGCCGAGGACCTTGCGATCGGGGCTGTACATCTGTTCGTACTGCCGGGTCTGCGGTGCGCTCATGACGCTGTAGGCCACGTCAGGCCATTGCTGGACCGTAAACCACATCGCCACCAGCGGCCCATAGAAGAGCAGGGCCGCGAGCCAGAACACGCGCGATTCGCGCCGAACCAATACCGGAAACCCGACGAGTACGAAACGCACGATGTTCATCAGTATCCCCGTGCGCGAGCGGTACAGCTGGGTGTGGCCCTCCAGAGCCAGCTTGTTCAGGCGCTCGACCAGGTGGTTGCTGTAATGGCGCTCGCGCGCCAGCGCCAGGTGATGACAGACCTGACGATACAGGTGGGGAAAGGCGGCAGTGGTCTCATCGTTGTCCGCCTTACGCTTCTTGTCGCGGCGTGCCTCGAGCCACTGCTCGAGCTGCTGCCACTGCGCCTGATGGAGTTGTTCGAAGCGTTCCTGGTTCATGTGTGCTTTGGCCTCAGCGGCGCCCAATGAGGTAGTTGGCATACTGCAGCACCCGGCGAATACCGGTCTCGCCCCGCGTACCGGTGAGCGGCTCGAGGATATCGGCGAGCTCTTCGGCCCGCTCGGGCGTCAGGGTATTGGCCCGCTCGGCGAAACGCACGAGGGCGTGCTGCTCGGTGCCGCTGAGCGCCAGCGGCGCCGGCTCGGGTCGGACCTCGGGCAGGGCCGGCGGTGCGCTGAGGCTGTCGGCATAGACCACCAGGGTACCGCCGGCGATATCGCCCAGGCGCTTGAAGTCGCGGTGCAGCAGCATGGTCACGATGCCGAAGGCGTAACAGGTCGGCAGAAAGTCCGCCACGCGCAGCAGGTTGCGCACCAGCGAGGCCGACCACCCGATGGGCGTGCCGTCGTCGTGGACCACCTTGATACCCATGCTGCGTTTGCCCGGCGTGGCACCGTCACGCAGGACCTCGAACAGGACGTTATAGAACCACTCGTTGAGGAAAACGGCGATGAACATGAGACCCACGCCGAAGCGGCCCAGTGGAGTCAGGGCGACGACCAGTGCAACGTCGATACCGAAACGGATCAGGAAGTCGATGATCCAGGCCATCGCGCGCACGGGCAAACCCGCGGCGCGCAGCCCGAGCTCCACGCCCTCGGGCGTTTCAATATCGCGCACGGTGTCGAGCATCATGCCGCCGCGATGCCCTGATGGACGCGAAGTGCCTGATAGGGATCGTTCACTGCCACTCCTATGGAACTCCCGCTCCATTTTGTGCTTCGACCGACGCCTGCCGCAGCCGCTCCGCGGCGCCCCAAGGGTCGAATTTATTATGAAAATCATGCTAATGGCTTAATCGTCATTTCGCAACGGGACTTTAGCCGGCGCGCAAACGTTCCAGCGTCGATGTACGAAATACTCTTTTGAAAATAGCCGCTTGGGTGTGCTTGCCGACGCTCTGGAAGGAACCACGGAGGACACAGAGGCACAGAGTAAGAAAAATTTTGAATGCGTATTGGTGCCATCTGGCGACGGCGCTCCTCCGTCGACAACTGCGCTCCGGGAGGAACCATAAAGGGCACAGAGATACGGAGGACGCCGAGTGTGTCGAATTCTGTTGTCGTTCGGGTGGTCGCCAGTGGATCGTGACCTATCGATTTGGTATCGACATACAGCGCCGAGAAACATTGGGAAAATGCGTTTCTCTGTGTTGTCTCTGTGTCTCCGTGTCCTCCGTGGTTAATGACAAGGTCGATATTGCATGAGCTCTCGGCGGCTCAGCCGTAGCCGGGGCGGCGGGCTTCGGGGCAGTCGACGCTGAGGGCGACGGGGTCGGGGCCGAGGCGCAGCGCGGTGAGCTGGCCGCCCCACAGGCAGCCGGTATCCAGTGCCCAGATGCCGTTGGCGGCGTAGTAGCCCAGGGTCGACCAGTGACCGAACACGATATTCGTGTCGCGGCTGGCGCGTTCGGGGATCTCGAACCAGGGGATCGTGCCTTCGGGCTGGGTGCCCGGTGCTCCCTTGGCCTTGAGCGCCAGGTGTCCATCCGGGCTGCAGTAGCGCAGTCGAGTGAAGCAGTTGACGATGAAGCGCAGCCGGTCCATCCCGGTGAGCGGCGGCTCGCCGGGCCCCGGCCAGCGGTCGGGTTCGTTGCCGTACATGTTGGCGAAGAACTCGCGGTAGTCGGGTCCGCGCAGCACGGCCTCGACCTCGGCTGCACATGTCTTGGCCGAGGCGAGGTCCCACTGCGGCGGCAGGCCGGCGTGGATCATGACAAAGCCCAACTCCGCATCGTGGTGCAGCAGCGGGCGGCGGCGCAGCCAGGTGAGCAGCTCGTCGCGATCGTGGGCGGCCAGTATGGGGCCGAGGGTGTCGCTGTCGCCCTGGTGATCGTCGATGCCTTCGCTGACGGCGAGCAGGTGCAGGTCATGGTTGCCGAGCACGCTCACGGCATCGAGCTCGCGCGCAAGGCGCAGCGCCTGCAGTGACTTGGGCCCGCGGTTGACGAGGTCGCCGGTGAACCAAATGCGATCGCGGGACGGGTCGAAATGGAGACTGTCCAGCAGGCGTTGGAGCTCGTCGAAGCAGCCCTGTACGTCGCCGATGACGTAAGTGCTCATGGCGCCGCTCCGACCACGGAAGACTTTTGCAGCTCGATGCGGCGGAACCAGCCGCCGGCAAGCTGCGGCGTGTCGCTTACCATCGCCAGTTGCGGGCATTCGGCGATCAGGTCTTCGAAGGTGACATCCGTGCGTGTGGCGATGCGCCCGAGCAGCGGGCTGATCAAGCGGCGCAGCGGCGCGCGCTGACCGGGTCGCAGGAATTTGTCGACGATGAGCAGGCGACCGCCGGGGCGCAAAACGCGCTGTGCCTCGCGCAGCGCGAGGTTCGGCTGCGGGACGACCGCGAGGATCAGGTGCATGAGGACCACGTCGAAGCTCTCGTCGCGATAGGGCATCGCCATGACGTCGCCGCACTGCAGCGCCGCCGGTGGGTCGGCCATGCGCCGGCGCGCCCGGTGCAGCATCGCCAGGGTGATGTCGAGGCCGACATAGTCGTTACCTTGGACAAGATGCGGCAGATCGAGTCCGGTGCCGATGCCGGCGATCAGCACGCGTCCGCGTTCCATGGCCTCGAGCCGCGCCAGACTCGCCGCGCGCATGGCGCGCGTGGGCGCGGCGACCACGGTGTCGTAGATCGGGGCGATCAGGCGGTAACTGTGCCGCAATGACATGACAAGAGACCTTCCGGCGTCGGTCCGCCGCGGCCGAATTCAGTGCAGGGTGTGCGGGACCGACAGCGTGAAGGGCTGGATCTCGGTGTCGAATTCCACGCCGTCGTCGGCGACCATATGATAGCTGCCCTGCATACTGCCCACCGGCGTCTCGAGCATGGTGCCGCTGGTATAGCGGAATCCTTCGCCCGGCTCCAGGTGCGGCTGTTCGCCCACGACGCCTTCACCGCGCACCTCCTGCACGCGTCCGTCGGCGTCGGTGATCACCCAGTGGCGGGTGAGCAGCTTGGCGGGGACGGCGCCGACGTTGCGGATGGTGATGGTGTAGGCGAAGACGTAACGGCGATCGTCCGGATCGGACTGGTCCGGGACGAAGTTGGTCTCGACGTCGACTTCGAAGTTGTAGGGGGGCTGGGATTCGCTCATGGCGCTATTTCACCGTATGGCCGCGGCGGGCGCAAGCGCGGCGCGTCGGGCGCGTAGTATCCGTGAAGGCGAAGCGAGGCCGGCGTGCCTTGAGCATAGTCAGCACCCCGGGAGCGGGCAACCGCCCGCGACGGCGCTAGTCGCGGCGCAGCCGACCCGTGGGGCGCAGTTCGGCGTCGATAAGGTCGTGGGCCAGCAGCCAGTCGCGCGCGTCCTCGGCGTCGGACTCGAACCAGGCCCGGGCCGAGCCGAGGCGAAAGCTGTAGCCCCAGGCATCCATGTCGCCCAGCATGCGCTCGCGGCCGACGCCGGGCAGGGCATCGGCCAGCAGGATCTGGAGGAAGCACACGCCGTTTTCCTCCTCGTAGTCGCCGCCGGCGTCGGTGTGCAGCCCGGCGCGGCGTGCCCCATCCATGCAGATGTAGTGACAGAGCTCGTGCAGGGCCGAGTGCACGGGCGTGTCCCGGCGCACATACAGTGTGTTGCCGACCAGGCCGGCCTCGCACTCGCCCCAGAAACTGCCGGGGATCGCCGCATCGGGTTCGATCCAGGCGAGCACGGCGCTGTAGCGGTCTGCCAGGGCTGCCAGGGCCGCAGGATTGGCCTGGCCGCAGCGCAGGACGTCGGGTGCTGCGGCAATCGGGGATGTCTGGCGGGTTGTCTCCATGGGGTCCGCATTATCACCGTCCGAGGCCCGGTTCGCCAGGGCTCGTGAACCACGTCGATGACACCTTGCCCTTAGCCTGCCAATCGGGACAATTATAGAATTATGCCGACGTGTTTGGCGCAATAGCGGACCTGCAGGCGCAGCACGGACACTCTTACCCGTGCGGATCCGGTGCAGCCGCGAGGGCGTTGGCCAGGGCAGCGAACTGGGTGAGGGTCAGGCGCTCGGCCCGCCAGCCAGGGTCGATGCCGGCGGCCTCGATGGCGGCGGCGTCCAGCGTGTCCTTGAGGGCGTTGCGCAGGGTCTTGCGCCGCTGGCCGAAGGCCCGGGCCACGACCCGGGACAGGGCGGCCGGATCGTCTACGGTCACGGGCGGGCTCGGGTGCGGGACCAGGCGCACCACGGCCGAGTCCACCTTGGGCGGCGGGCGAAAGGCCCCCGGTCCCACGCCGAACAGCTTCTCGACCCGGCAGTGGTACTGGACCATGACGCTCAGACGGCCGTAGGCGCCGCTGCCGGGCTCGGCGGCCAGGCGGTCCACCACCTCCTTTTGCAGCATGAAGTGCATGTCGTGGATGCAGGCGAGCTGGTCGATCAAATGGAACAGCAGGGGCGTCGAGATGTTGTAGGGCAGGTTGCCGACCACGCGCAGGCGCTCGGCCCCCGGCCCGCTCGCCCCCGGCCCGCTCGCCAGGCTGCAGAAGTCGAAGGTCAGGGCGTCGGCCTGGTGCACGCGCAGCTCGCCCAGGCCGGCGCAGGCGGATTCCAGGTGGGGCAGCAGATCGCGGTCGAGCTCGACCACGTCCATCGAGCCCAGGCGCGGCAGCAGGACGGCGGTCAGGGCGCCCAGGCCGGGGCCGATCTCGACCAGGCGCTGGCCGGGCCGGGGCGCTATGGCGCCGAGCAGGCGCTCGATGACGCGCCCGTCATGCAGGAAGTTCTGGCCAAAGCGCTTGCGCGGGCGCGGTGTACCGTCTCCGGCGGCCGGTCCGCGGCCCGGGCGTCGGTTAGCCATGCCCGGTACTCGTCCCGATCAGGTCCAGGGCGCAGTCCAGGGCGGCAGTCAGGCTGCCGGCGTCGGCACCCCCCCGGCCGGCCAGCTCCAGCGCAGTGCCGTGGTCAACCGAAGTCCGCACGATGGGCAGACCCAGGGTGACGTTCACGGCCTGGCCGAAGCCCATGTGCTTGAGCACGGGCAGCCCCTGATCGTGATACATGGCCAGCACGGCGTCGGTGTGCTCCAGGTATTTGGGGGTGAACAGCGTGTCGGCCGGCAGAGGGCCGACCAGGCTGAGTCCGCGGGCGCGCAGGCGCTCCAGCACCGGGCCGATGATCTCGATCTCCTCGCGCCCCAGGTGTCCCCCTTCGCCGGCATGCGGGTTGAGCCCACAGACCAGGATGCGCGGGCTGGCAATGCGAAAGCGCCGGCGCAGGTCCGCGTCCAGGATGGTCAGGACCTCGTCCAGGAGCTCGGGTGTGATGGCGGCGCTGACCGCGCTCAGCGGCAGGTGGGTGGTGGCCAGGGCGACGCGCAGTCCCGGCGCAACGAGCATCATCACCACGCGCGGCGTGCCGGTACGCTCGGCCAGGAATTCGGTGTGGCCGGTGAAGGCGATCCCCGCCTCGTTGATGACGCCCTTGTGGACCGGGCCGGTCACCAGTGCGGCGA